>R18__coassemble_2772_pt1 | contig 9991 bp, 10 predicted proteins | sample R18__metabat2_high_PE_056 | metagenome-assembled genome bin R18 | reverse complement strand
GTGCCGAACTAGCACTAACTTTTATAAATTGTCCTTGACAAAGGGTACGGAACAACAGACAAAGTATTTTTTTCATTCTATGTATCCTCCCCCAAAAGGTTTATTAGAATTTGTTTTATTTGAATTATAACGGGTACTACACATCAAAGGTCGTTGTCCACCTCCTGCCGTTCATTCTGTTTTTCCGTTCGGGCAGCCTCCAGGTCCGCATCGGTGAAATAATGATAGCTTACATCGCAGAAATAGCTGTACTTATAATCCTTATTGCGGTAATAATAGGAAGCTAAGTCAATTTTAACATGATACCCGTTGCAATCAACCACCCATTCATCATAATCCGCATAGCTGCCGCTATAGCCATCCGATCCGCCAAGCAGATAAACATATAGTGCCATACGGAATAAGGCATTTCCGGTAATCAGATGGCAGGAGCCGCCCGTATTGCCAAGCGGGGTACCATATTGGCGTTTCAAACTTTGATACAGCGTATCATATACTTCATTCATGGTATCCTTTGAAGTACAGCTATCATCAAAAGTATAGGTCATTTCTGCCAATCCGCCGGCATTATCAAAAGTAAAGCTGCATGCAGCATTGGAATAGCCGGCAATTTTTCCCTTGAAAAAATTGCTATCATCGGATTCACGCACCAGCGTGGTTTCCTTGGAAAGAATATCCTCCATGGTGTCCCCAAAGAGAATGCCGTTGCGCAGCGTAAAATCATCCGCCGCATGAGCAACAGGGAAACAGGACAATGTCAAAATAAGGCAGAGCATAGTACAGAAGATTTTTTTCATAGGTGTTTCCTCCTCCTTAGAATTTCTATATTTTAGTACATATATTTACTAAAATCAATAGTAAATATATGTACTCCGCTATGATGCAGCCAATGAAAGCGGAGGGCTGCCTATGGAAGCATATATGAAACGACTGCGGGATTTGCGGGAGGACAGTGACAAAACCCAGGCAGAGGTGGCGGCGTACCTTGGCACCTCACAGACCATGTACGCAAGATATGAACGGGGTGCGAACGAGCTGCCGGTACGGCATCTGATTGCCCTATGCCGACTATACAATGTTTCGGCGGATGTAGTGCTTGGGCTGAAGTAGCCCGTCTAAAATACCACAAATAGTTTAGTGCATACAATTGGTTCCCAATCATAGTAAACCAGGTCGCTTTATCACAATTTTTAGAGATGCCCTTAAGAAGATGTTATGCGATACACGCATACATCTGTAGTAAATTACTGAATCGTGAGTACAATAATCGCAATTCAGTAAATGGAAGGGCGTGACTAGCTCGGATTACGGCTTATCCGGCGGGCAAGGTACCGGGGCTGAAATGCGCTATCCGAAATATGCGATTCCGCCGGTGCGGAGAATATCCCGCTGCAGCTTTTCCGCCTGCGGAAAGCCGCTCTGCACAAGCTCTGCGGCGGCGGCCGCCAGCGCGGGTTTTATACGGTCACACAGAGCATCAAACCGCTGCATGGCCATGCCCTCGCCAAGCCCGATTTTTTTCGCGGCCGCTTGAAAGGAGAGTCGGCTTACCGCATCGATTGTGCCGGCGTTTCCGATAAAAAGGGACAGCTTCCGCATTTTTTCTCCGTAAACAGAGGTACTGACGGTATCGTACAGCGGCGCAAGCCGGATTGTTTTTAAATCTGCGCTGTAAAGCAGAGAAAAATTTTTGATGTGCGCATCCCCGTTTCCGATGAGGAAATGAAATACGATGGCATCCCACAGCTGCAGCAGGTCTGCCACAGGATTGGAAGAAACCTGCCGCAGCAAAGCGGCCATGCGCCCGAGATATTGCTGCTCCGGATTCCGCTCATACTTTTCGGAAGCAGGAATGCCGAGTGCCTGAGCAAAATCCTCCTGGTGCATCCGGTATGGACGCGGAAGGCCGCTGATTTTTCCTGCCTGTTCCGGAATGTGCCGGTCATAGCGGCGGCTGATGAACAAAACATCTCCGTCTGCGCCGCAGCCGATATTCCGGATATCGCTTCGGGGAACGGAAAGCCCGAGCCGAGCCGCTGTCCGCTGGCATAGAAGCTCGTTGATTACGATATTTTCATACCGGACATGGCTCTGTTTTACAATATGCGTGCTTGGTGCCGTTCCTTTCGGAAGAAACCAGTTCCCTGTATTTTCTTCGCAATAGAGGCCGACTTTTCCCGTAGCACCGGCAAGGGAAAGATGGGCTTGGGAAACTACCGCAGCGGAATAGCTTGCGCCCTCCTCAGCGAGAGACTTTACCTGCTTCGCTGTTAAAGGCGTATACGCTTCCGGCTCGATAACCTCTCCCTCCGCCGTGATTTGAATCGCGCCGAGGCATTCTCTTCCAAGCCCATGGAGAAGAGAAAGGTAGTCCGTTTCCTCCGTCTTCAGGCACTTTGCTACGGATTTTCTGGTAAACCCTTCGGGAAGAAGACTTTCAAAAAAACAGCGGGTGTCTGCAGCGGAAAAGGGGTTCCTCTGTAGGGGAAGATGCACCGAAATCGGCATAACATCGGGCAGGGAAAGATAGGCATCGCCATATTGAAAGGCGGCTTCCCCGAAATCCATGGGAAGCAGGCTGCCAACCGGTACTCTTTTCCCTTCTATTTCTATGGCTACCGTATAACGCATATCACTGCCCTCTTACGCTGAGCTCCATATCCAGCCCCAGTGTCTGCGCGAGTGTCAGCACCCGGCCAAGCTCCACGGTCGGCTTTCCCTTTTCCACATCACAAATAAAGCTGACGGAAAAGCCTGTGAATTCACAAAGAAAGCTCTGGGTGTAGCCAAGTTCCTTTCTTCTTTTCCGTATCGCTTTCCCCAGCGCTGCGGTATCCGGTATCTTCACTGAATTTACTCCTTCAAACCGAGCCGTTCGGCTTTATTTCCTGTGCGCAGGTATAAAATGAGCCGAACGGCTTGCTTATCTTTTTATCCATTATAAACAAGCCGTTCGACTCAGTCAACAGCATATCATCCATCCGCTATTGTTTCTCGGTTCCGGTGTTTCAAATGCATTTTTTGAAGGCGACTTTAGCTTAAAATAAAGTGCACTTTACTTTGAACTAAAAATAAGGAAGGATAGACCATCCTTACCGGTTCAGGGACGGCTTTTTATCCGCAATGCAGAGGAAGAGGAAGCCGAGCGCGAAGAAGCCGGCGAGGGAGGCCACGGCCACATTGATGGTGCCGCCTTCAATGGACATCACAATGCCGATAATCAGCGACCCCAGGAACGAGGCGCCCTTGGAGAAAACATCGTAGATACCGAAGTACTCGCCGGAATTTTCCGCGGGGATAATCTTGGTATAGTAGGAACGGGAAAGGGACTGGATGGAGCCCTGGAAGCACCCGACACCGAAGGCCAGAATGGCAAAGCCGGTCAGGGTTTTCAGCGTAAGGGCGTAGAGGCAGACACAGAAGTAGCCCACGATGCAGGCCAGCAGGAGCTTGGTGGTGCTGTATTTTTTGGAAAGCCTTGCAAACACCAGCGATCCGCCGAAGGCCACCAGCTGTGTAAGCAGCAGGAATACGACCATGCCCACGCTGTTTAAGCCGAGGGCCGTGCCGATATTGATGCAGTTATCGATAATCGTGCCGACACCGTCAATATAGAGGAAGAAGGCAACGAGGAAGAAGAAGACCTTTTTATCGGTGCGGAAAATCCGCTTCAGCGTGCCGCCGAGCTTTTTGAAGACGAGCGCCACGGAGCCTGTGTTGCTGCCGGAAAAGTGCAGCTGCTTATAGTTGCGCAGCAGCGGGCGGGAAACGATGGCCCACCACAGACCCGTAACGGAGAAGCCGATGATTTTGGAAACGGTGCCGGAGATGACATTCAGCATATCGGGACCGAGGATATAGGCAACGAGGGCCAGCAGAAACGGAATGCAGGAGCCGATATAGCCCCAGGCAAAGCCGTAGGAGGAAACCTCGTCCATCCGCTCCTCGGTGGTGATGTCGCCCAGCATGGAATCATAGAAGGTAAGCGAGGCCTGATAAAAGATTTTGGTCAGCGCAAAGACAACCAGAAACAGCATGGCGCCGGAAACAAGTCCGTTGATAAAGCACATCAGTACGCCGGAGCTGACCGTCATCATAAAGACAAACCGCTTTCTGTCCTTCCTGTCGGCAATCACGCCGAAAACAGGCCCGAGCAGCGCCACGATGATGGTAACGATGGCGGTGGCAAAGGAGAAATTGGCGGTGGCGGTATTGAGCCCCAGCTGTTCATCTGCAAGGCTGTGGTACCAGATGGGAATCAGAGAACAGGCCAGCATGGTATAGGCAGAGTTGCCCACATCATAGAGAACCCAGGAAAACTCCGTTTCCGAAAGATCGTGAAAGGCCTTGCGGCGGTTCAGCCAGAAAAACAGTTTGCGCAGCATGACGGCATCCTCCTGTTGTTATTTTTTGGCGATGTTACTTTTGGTAATGCCCGAACATGGCATCCGTGGTTTGGCGGATGGCGGCGGAGAAGGCATCCACCTTATCCTGCGGCCAGCTTTCCGGTGCCTCCCGTAAAAAGGAGGTTTTATCCTGCCGGTTATCAAAGATACCGATGGGGACGAACCGCTTTCCGGTGCTTGTGTGCAGGGTGAGGCAGTTCTCCTTTTCGCTGTTGGCGGCAAGATATTCTATATCGTCGCAGCCGTAGTCCGCCATCATCACCGCGGCAGGCGTGCTGTGGTGGAGGTTGGAGCCGGGGTCGTTCGGGTCCGCCCTGTCGGCGTTCTTGCGCCTGGATTCCTCCGGCGTTACCCAGATATAGAGAATGGCGGCGCGGCGCAGGATTTCGGGGGAATACAGGGGCAGGGAATACTGGTATCCGCAGGTACCCGTCAGCGGCATGGCGGCGCCGTCCGGTCCGCCCCGGGCGCACTCGATGATGAGGGTTTTTCCCTCCATGGAATCGGGATATTCCGCCTGCTTCTTTTCCAGCATGGCAAGGGCTTCCGGCTCTAAAATTTCTGCCAGCTTCCCCTTGATTTCCTCCTCCAGACAGGCCAGGCGCGGCGGAATGCCTGCCTGCAGCGCGGCCCGGTCGATACGGTCAAAGAGCAGCCGGGCGGCAGAGCGGGGTGTAAAGACGGTATGGTTCACCATATCGGCATAATCCTCGTTCAGAAGGTGAATCAGCGTACCCCAGTCCCGCCCGTCATAAAAAGGTGTTTCACCGGGATAGAAGATGCGCTTTTCCCCCAGCTTCTCAAGCTCCTCATCGATACGGCGCATCATAAATACATAGGGAAAATCGTCCAGCTGCAGGTTTTCCCCTATATGAAACCGCTCCCGCAGTATTTCGGGCGGTACGTGGGCCATAAAATTGCGAACCTCCGATTTTCCGGAAGCCGGCAGGGCAATCAGCAGTACAATATCAAATACATCGTTTTGCATAGGGTATCCTTTCTTAAGTAAGCAAAGTCAGATAATGAGCCGTATCCACCAAAACAGACGGATGCGACCGGAGATAGTCCGTCAGAAGAGAGGAAATTTCCTCCCGCCCGTCAAAAAGCACCGCGCAGCCGCAGTACATTGCATAGCCGCCTGCGCCCGCCGCCCGGTAATCGTTGAGGCAGAGCTTCAGCGGCTTTCCGTCTTCCCACTCCCTGCCCCGATAGCGTATAGAACGGATGCGGTCACCGCAGGGACGGGAGATATCCAGCACAGCCCGGATTCCGTAGAAATAGTCAAAGTTAAAGTGCTGCGGCGGAGAAAGGAAAGCCTCGCTGAGGGTGATTTTCCCGGCAGGGGTCAGGGTAAAATATTCCGCGCACCGTTCCAGCGCGGCTTTTACCGTAGCTTTGCTGACCAAAAGCACCTTCAGCACATTCGGATAGGGATAGGCGCTGAGGATATTCCGCATGGAAACCGCTTCGGGAAGGCCTGCCGGTGTATTTGAAAGCGCCGCGCAGGAAATATCCGCTCCGGTATAGTCCAGCTGAACCCTGTTGAAGAAATTGGCAAGGGGTGAACCGTGCAGCGCCGCCTCCAGATGCTGCAGCGCGGGGATTTCCCTGTCGAGCGAACCGACAGGCGTATCCAGCATACAATCCACCGCCGCTTCTATCGGGGCAAGGAACCGCTCCGCCGCCGGGCAGCCCGTACCGGACGGGGGCAGCAGCTGCGCGGAAAAGGATTTTTTGCCCGTGTCCGAGAAGCTGCCTTCCAGAAGCAGAAAGCATTTTCCCTTATCCTCCGTTTGGGCGGCAAAGCTGTTCTGCACGGTCTTTCCGCTGATGTTCATATGCCGGTGCCCGGTCAGGACAATATCATAGGAAAGCCCGCTGCACAGCCTGCAGGCGATATCCTCCCCGGTATCCGAAAGCATCCGACCGGTGTCCGGATCCGTTTCAAAGCCCCCGTGATAGAGGCAGACGGTGATGTCCGCCCCCGCCTTTTTCAGTTCTTCCAGCGCAGCTTCTGCGGCGGTGAAGGCATCCGTAAAGGTAACGCCCTGCAGGTTTTCCGGCTTCTCGATGCGGGGCAGGTAGTCCGTGGTAATGCCGCACACGCCGACGGTGAGGCCGTTGGCAAGGGGAAACAGGCTATAGGGCAGCACACCCTTCACCCCGCGCACATTGGCGCATAGGCACTTTGCCTCAAGAGCCGCAATATATTTTTCCAGCTCCTTCCTTCCGAAGCTGAAATCATGGTTGCCGAGGGTGACGGCAGCATAGCCCCCAATATTCATCAAGGCTGCGGCGGTTTCACCGGGACTGTAGCCCAAGGCCGGCAGGCAGGCCGTAAAGGGACTGCCGTGGATGGTATCGCCGCCGTCCAGGGTCAGTACATTTTCACCCCGGGCAAACGCCTGCATACAGTGGATGAGCCCGGAAGCGCCTCTTTTGCCTGTGGCATAGTCTTCCGCAGAGAAGAAGCCGTGCAGGTCGGTGGTGTAATTTATGCGAAGCCGTCTATCCATGCGCCAGCTTCCGGCGGATTCTGGTGGAGATAAATTCGATAATCATCACCAGCACCATCAGCCCCCACACAAAGGAGCCGACCATGGCCCAGCGGCGGCTGTTCAGGCACTGCACGAGGGAGGCGCCGATACCGCCCGCGCCGACGATACCGAGGGTACTGGCATCCTTCAGGTTGATGTCAAAGCGGTAGATGGTGGTGGAGATGAAGCTGGCGGTCAGCTGCGGGATAACGCCGTAGCGGATTTTCTGAAACGGGGTGCAGCCCATGGCATCGAGGCTCTCCAGAATCTTTGTGTCCAAATCCTCTATGGCGGTGATATACATTTTGGAAATCATGCCGATGGAGCAGACGGACTGGGTAATCACACCGCAGGCGGCGCCGGGACCCGTAACGCGAATCCACATCAGCGCCCACACAAGGCTCGGAATCGTACGGATTAAAAGAATCACGATGCGGAAGAAGTAGGCGACCGGCTTCGGCATGATGTTCTCCGCCGCAAGGAACGCAAACGGAATGGCCAGAATGGCGCCGAACAGCGTGCCGAGCACGGCGATGGCGATGGTCTGCAGCAGAAGATAGGGCACATCCGTATTGCTGAGGCCGAACAGCAAATCCGTATCCGGCTTGAAGATGCCGTAGAATACGCCCTTGGCCACCTCGGAACCGACGGTGGTGATGCCCTCAAATTTCAACTCCGAGGAGGACCAGCCCACGATGGCCGCCACAATGAGCACAATCAGCAGATATAAAAGCCATTTGCGGGGGCGGCGGGCATACATTTCCGCCGCGGTCAGCTTTTCGTCCAGCGTTTTTTCCAGCTTTTCAAAGGTATCCTTCATATGCGCGCCTCCTTTAGCTCAGCTTTTTGCGCAGATACGCGCTGAAGAATTCGATGGCGACCACCACCACAAACAGGGTAAGCAGCACCATGCCGAGACCGCTGTAATCCCGCCAGCCCACACGCTCGTTGATGGTGATGCCGAGACCGCCTGCGCCCACATAGCCGAGGATGGCGGAGGCGCGGACATTCATTTCAAAGCAATAGAGGGAATGGCTGAGATAGACGGGCAGAATCTGCGGCACACAGGCCGACCAAAAGGCCTGAAACTTATTGGCGCCCAGCGACTCCATGGCTTCAAAGGGCCCCATATCGATGGTTTCTATGCTTTCAAAGAGCATCTTCGAGACCACGCCGAAGGTAAAGATGACGATGGCCACCGTGCCCGCAAAGGTGCCGAGCCCGAAGATGAGGGCGCAGACCTGCGCTAAAATCAGCGTGGGAAGCGTGCGGATAAGTCCCAGCAAAAAGCGGAAGGCGGCCACGATGGCGGAGCTTTTATTGATGTTGCTGGAGGAAAGAACAGCCACGGGCAGCGCAAGGGCGCAGCCGATGACCGTGCCGAGAACGGACATCTTGATGGTATCCACCAGCGGACTTATCACCTTGGTAAAGAAGCTCCAGTCGGGCTGGAAAAGCTTCTTTAATAAATCAAGAAGCTTCGAGAACCGGTTCACGATGAGGGCAGGGGAAAAGCCCGTCATGTGAATCGCCCAGACAAGCAGCGCCAGCAGAAGCAGCAGGATAAAGGGCGTTCTGCTTCGGGGACGGGACACGGTATGCCCGTTTGCAAGCGTAATCTGCTGCGGCTTCAGAATCCTGTCAAAAAGCGGCACCTTCAGCTCCGCTTCCGGGGGAAGGGATGTATTTTCACCTTTCATAGCCCTACTCTCCGTCTCCCATGGTGGGCACCTTGGTACCGTTGTAAACCTCGTCAATCTGTTCCTGGGTAATGGTGGCGGCGGGACCGTCAAACACGATATGCCCCTCCCGGATGCCGATGACCCGGTCACAGTACTGCAGGGCAAGGTCAACATGGTGGATGTTCAGAAGGATGGAGATATTATATTCCTTATTGATGCGGACAAAATCCTGCATAACCTGCCGGGCGGTAATCGGGTCGAGGGAGGCCACCGGCTCATCGGCAAGAATAATCTGGGGGTTCTGGTTCAGGGTACGGGCCAGCGCCACACGCTGCTGCTGGCCGCCGGAAAGCTGGTCGCAGCGGGTATAGGCCTTGTCCAGTATGCCGACCTTGTCGAGGCTTTCCAGCGCGCGCATTTTCTGGTCCTTGGTGAAGATGCCGAACAGCACACGCCAGAAGGGCATTTCGGGAACATCCGCCGTCAGCACATTTTTAATGGCGGTGCTTCTGGAAACCAGATTGAAGCTCTGGAAAATCATGCCGACCCGGCGGCGGTATTTCCGCAGCGCCGCACCGCGCAAGGTGTTGACCTCCACATCATCCACCGTCAGCTTTCCCTCTGTTACATCGTGCATACGGTTGATGCAGCGGAGTATGGTGGACTTTCCCGCGCCGCTCAGGCCGATGATGGCAACAAACTCCCCCTGCTGTATCTGCAGGTTGATGTCCTTCAGGGCGGTAAAGCCGTTGGGGTAGGTTTTATAAACATGGTTAAAATCAATCATACGGGACGGTTCCTCCTTGCGGGCAGATTTTGCATCTTCGGCAAATATATATACCCAACCTATAATAGTATACCATATATAGCAAAGCTTGCAAAGAAAAATAAAGGGAAATCTCCAAAATCAGGGCAGCGCTACTGTTCACGGGCATAGGCAGCGAAGGCCACTTCATCTGCCGCCTGCGGCAGACGATTTATATAGTGACGACGAGAAAGTTAATACGCGCGGGAAAGGTTTTTAATCTGCGGCTATGCCGCAGCAAGCCTTCCCCTATGGGGAAGGTCTGCCACGCAGTGGCGGAAAGAGGTACCTTTCAAAAGCAGAATTTATTGCGGAAAGCCTGTTTCGCTATCGGAGCTGTTTACTGCTGTTTGTGACTTGCAATACAAGGAACCTCTTCTGACCTCGCATTCGCTCGGCCACCTTCCCCATAGGGGAAGGCTCCCGTCTGCCTGTGGCAGACGATTTATATGGTGACGGAGGAAATGACAGTCTGCGCGGGAACTGCTTTCAATCTGCGGCTATGCCGCAGCAAGCAAAAAGACCGCCAAACAAAAAGACCGCCGGGAGGCGGTCTTTTTA
>R18__coassemble_2748_pt1 | contig 10142 bp, 11 predicted proteins | sample R18__metabat2_high_PE_056 | metagenome-assembled genome bin R18 | reverse complement strand
GCAGCTGCGGGGGACGGGAGATATTTTCGGGCTGCAGCAGTCGGGAACAGGGGAGGCCACCCGGCTTCTGCAAGCCTGCGAGGAGGACATAATAAAAGCGGCAAGCGCAGCGGCAAAGAATATGCTGGAGCACATGAAGCCGCAATATCTGGAGCTTTTACAGCGGGCCGGGGAGCTGTACCGGCAGGGAGATGTTGTTTTTAATTAGCGTACTGCGTACAAAATATTTTTTTAAGAAAAAGGGGAATATTATGATTTCATTTGAAGAATATTTAAGCCGCTGTGTTTCACCGTACCACTGCATACAGGTATCGTCCGAAATGCTTTCGGAAGCGGGCTTTTCTCCGCTTGCCATTTCCGAGCCGTGGGAAGTGCATCCCGGGCAGGGGTATTATGTCTCCTGCCACGGAACCATGCTGGCGGCCTTTACGGTCGGCAAATCCTTCTCTCGCCGCACCTCTTTCCGTATGGCCGCAGCGCATACAGACTGGCCGTGCCTGTATATAAAAAGCGCCTCCGAGCAGCTAACCGCCGGATGCATCCGGCTGCAGGTCGAGCCGTACGGGGGTATCATTCTGAGAAGCTGGCTGGACCGTCCGCTTTCCTGCGCCGGTGCGGTAACGCTGAAATCGGCCGCCTCTTTCCGCCCGGAAATTCGCCTCGTGGATTTCAAAGAGCCGCTTTTTGTCATTCCGGAGCTGGCTATCCACATCAACCGTGAAGTCAACAAGGGCGCAGCATTGTCTCCGGCCAAGGATATGCTGCCCATCTGCGCTGCGGTGGAGGACAAATTCAATAAAGACGGCTTTTTCCTGAACAAGCTGGCGGAGCAGCTTCAGGTAGCGGTAACGGATATCCTTTCCTTTGATTTGATGCTGTACAATACGCAGCCGCCCTGCCGCACGGGTTTTTCCAAGGAATTTTTGCTGGCTCCCCGCCTTGACAACCTGACCTCCGCCTATGCCTGTCTCAAGGGTCTTTCTGAAGGGAGCAGGGAAGAGGGCTTGAACATCATCGGCCTCTATGATAATGAAGAAATCGGCAGCCGTTCAAAAGCGGGCGCAGACAGCGGCACCATGGGTATGCTGATAGAAAAAATAGCGGCATCTCTCGGTATGAGCAGAACCGAATGTATCGACGCCATGACCTCCGGCTTTCTGTTAAGCTGCGATGTGGCGCATGCGCTGCATCCAAACTATACGGAAAAGTATGACAGCGCACAAACCGCTTTACTGAACCGCGGTGTAGCTCTGAAAATGAACTATGAGCAGCGGTATGCCACACAATGCGCCGACATCGGCACCGTTATTTCTCTGGCAGAGCGCAGCCATGCGCCCTATCAGCTGTTTATGAATAAGCCCGATGTGCGCGGCGGCTCTACGCTCGGCTCTTTCCCTGCTTCTGCGTTTTCCATGCCCGCTGCCGATATCGGCGTGCCGATTCTGGCCATGCATTCCTCCACAGAGCTTATGGGCATACAGGATCAGGATGCCATCAATACACTGGTTACGGAATTCTTCCGTGCCGAATGATTCTCCGCAAAATGAAGGGAGACACCGTTTTTATCCGGTGCCTCCTTTTTTTATTTTTTCTTTTCCAGCTTCCGCTTGTTTCCGAAAGCATCCACTATATAGGTATTTTCAAGCTGGATAGTGAAATTGGCGCGGAAAGCCTGCAGATATTTTTTGCGCAGCGCATCCCGTTCCTTTTTTTCCGCATCCGTCAGGCCAGCCTCTGTTTTTGCTTTAGCGGCAAGCTCGTTCAGCCTTGGCAGCAGTGTCAGCATATTTTCCATATTGTTTTCTCCCTATCCGATGGCATAATAGGTGCCCTTTTTCCTTCTGATACGACGGATGTTCGCATAAACAACGGCTGCAATCACCAGTCCTGCCAGTATCCAGCAATACAGCGGAACCTCATGAATATTGAAGCAGCGGACATGAATCCACATCTTATTGGTTCTTTCGCTGACCTCCGCATCAAAATATTCCATGATACACGAGCGCTGCATCACCTCGGCAGAGGGATATTGCGCGCCCAGCTGCCTCCGCAGCTGCTCTTCGGGAACCATGATGACAAAGTTCTCGCTTTCGGCCTCGTCATCGGTGAACAGATGGGCTACGGAATAGGGTACCGCCGTTTCATCGTCCTCTTCCGCGCCATAGTTCCATTCCAGATACTCCAGTATTCTGCCATCCTCACAGTTGGAAATCGCAGAGGTATAGCCGATGTAGTACATATTCCGGATGGCATTATCCGGGCGGGATACAAAGTTGATAAACGCTTCGGCGGCGTGCTGCTTATCGGCATTTCCCTCCACACCGCATTTGATCATAATCCAGCCGTCAAAATAAACATCGGTGGACTCTATCGGTACGGCAAACTCCAGCGCAACACCGTCCTCATCTGCCTGATCCATGGTATAGACCGCATCGCCGGACCACTGGAAGTTGGCGGCTACCTTGCCGGTAATCATATCCGCCTTGCCGGAGTCCGTTTCAAAGGAGTAAAGGTTGTTCTTGATGCTTTGCAGATAGTCCTGCACCTTTTCCACCATTTCCGGCGAGGTATCGTTCATTTCCTCCTGCAGAAGGACGGAATAGTTTTTCTTGGCGCGGAAGTCATCGGAAAGAAGCAGCTCGGATTTGATGGCACCCACCGCCGCAAAATAGGTATCCCGGATATTATCCTTTACGGTTATTTGCCTTGCCAGGCGGCTGTTTTCAAACAAATGCCAGGTCGAGGCCTCTTCATTGGTCAGCAGCTCCGGGTTATATACAAAACCCGTTACACCCCACATGAAGCCTGCGGCATATTTTGACCAAAGCTCTCCGTTTACCTCCTGAGATTCGAACATATTGCGGATAAACGGGGATACGCCGCGGATATAATAGTTCAGCTCGTTTTCCGTATCGAAAAACGCTTCCGAAAGCGGGTAGGCGCGCCCTTCGGCCATGAGCTTCATAATCATATACTCCGAGGGACAGACGATATCGTATACATCCCCGAGCGTCAGCATATTGTATAAATCCTCGTTGGTGCCGAAGGTGGAATATTCAACACGAACCTTTTTTCCGTAGGTTTCGAGGTACCACGCCTCAAAATCCTCAATCATATTGTTTTCGCCGAAAATATCGCCGCTTTCCAAATCGATGACCTCGTCCTCGTCCCAGCCGCCCTCATCGATATATTCCTCCCAGCTGCAGATTCTCAGTACCGTGACATCCTCGCTTGCAAAGGCAGAGAACGCCGGCGCGCACAGCATGAGAACCGCCAACAGCAGAGCCGTAATTTTTCCGAAGTGTTTCATTATGCAGCCCCCTCCTTCCGCACAGCGGCCGCATCCTTTTTGCCGGCACGCAGGTTCATAAACAGAACCACCAGCACAACGATAACAAATATGGCGGTGGACAGTGCCCACAGCGCGGTTTTTATCTCGGTATGGGAACCCTTCGTTGCATTGACAACATAAGTGCTGATGGTATCAAAGGTGGCGGGTTTTGTATAGGTTGCAACGAAGTAATCGTCCAGAGACAGCGTGATGGCCAGCATGAAGCCGGAGACAATGCCGGATTTAATCTGCGGCAGGATTACCTTTATAAGCGCCGTTCGCGGCGTAGCACCCAAATCGAGCGCCGCCTCATACAAACTGGTGTCCATCTGCTTGAGCTTCGGCACCACGCTCAGATACACGAACGGAGCGGACAGCACGGTATGCCCGACAATCAGCGGAATATAGGATTCCTTGCTCACGCCGAATACCACCACAAGCAGAATGCAGATGGAAAAGCCGGTCACAACATCCGCATTGATAACGGGAATCTGATTCACCGAAGAATACAAAGATGTAATTCTTCTTTTGGAATAATAGGCACCGATGGCGCCGAGAGTTCCGAAAACGGTGGACAAAAATGCAGAACCGACAGCCAGCAGAAGCGTTCCCCGAATCATCAGCCGGAGTTCCTCGGTGCTGACCAGCCGGATATAATTATCCAAAGAAAAGCTTCTGTATGAGCCAATCTGCGAGGCATCCGTAAAGCTATAGAACGCTAAAATTAGGATGGGCGCATACAGAAACAGAAGCACCAGAAGGATGAATACGACCTTGCAGCTTTTTTTCATAACAGTGTACCTCCTCTTGCTTCCGCTCCGTTGTCACTGATTTTATTCGTCATCAGGGTAAACAGGCAGATAATGCCAAGCAGTATCAGCGCTATCATGGAGCCGCCATGCCAGTTGTATGCAGAGAAATAGCTGCCGATAAGGCTGCCCATGATATAGGTGCTGTTATAGAGCATATCGAGAACCACATAGTTCGTCATGGCGGGAAGGAAGACCATGGATACGCCGCTGACGATGCCGGGAAGGGACAGCGGCAGGGTAACATGTATAAACGCGCCCGCCTCCGTTGCCCCGAGATCCATGGCGGCCTCCGTCAGGGAAACGGGGATTTTCTCAATGGTGTTATAAATCGGCAGAACCATAAAGGGAAGAAAATCGTAGGTCATACCCAGCACGGAATTAAAAAACGGGTAGTACGCAAGATTTTTTTCTATTACGGTCAGGATTTCCTTCAGCGCGGTTATACGCAGGGAAAAATTTATCCACATGGGCATTACGAAAAGCATCAGGATGACCTGCTTTGCCTTCAGCCTGCTTTTGGCAAGAATGTATGCGGTCGGATAAGCCAACAGGAGACAGGCAAGCGTTGCACAAAAGGCAAGCGCAAAGCTGTAGCAAAGCGTACCGAGCGTATTCGGGTTCGTGAAGAAATCCGTGAGATTCGCGAGAGAAAAGCTTCCGCTGCCGTTTGTGAAAGCGTAGTACAGCAGGACAAACAGCGGCGCTATCACAAACAGAAGCAGAAATACCGCATAAGGAATGCCTAAAACCTTCCGGGAAAACCGCATGGCGTGCCTCCTTACTTTTTCACGGAAAAGCTCAGCTTATCCGCAGGCAGAATAAGTCCTACCCAGTCACCCATGTTCCACAGATATTCATCGTCCACAATGAAATCCTGGCCTATATCCGTGTTCACAACATAGCTGTAATGGTCGCCCTTGTAGATAAGGTTGCTGATGGTACCCTGTACAATGCTTTCCTCTGCATTATCCGTCATTCTGATACCGGAAGGGGCGATGGCTGCAACGATTTTGATTTTCTCCGGGTCAACCGGCTCTCCGTTCGCATCGACAAGCCGCCCGTCCTCATTCCGCTTGCTGCCGCGGATAATACTCGTCAGGCTGACATCCAGCTCCGTACCGTTATATTCCAGCCGGTGGTTTTTGTTCATATCCACATTAAAGTAGTTTGTGTGATCCTCGGCGGCAAAGACATGAATACCGTCCGGCGCCACGGATAAGCCGACCCGGCTGCCGACACTCGCAAGCTTTGTATTCTGAATGACCACCTCGTACCGTCCGGACTGCACCGTGATTTCATAGTGCATACCCTTGAAGATAAGGTCCGTAACCACGCCCTTAATCTGTCCCTCGCTCTCGGGTACAATCTGAATATCCTCCGGGCGCACAACCGCTGTTATCTGCGTTCCCTCCGCAATGTCATCCACGGTTTCAAATTCGCCGCCGGCAAAGCGGGCCCGCAGCTTTCCGGTCATGATGCCGTTAAAAATATTGCTTTCGCCGATAAAGTCCGCCACAAAGGCGTTCTGCGGCTCATTATAGATACCCTCCGGCGTTCCGATTTGCTGGATTTTTCCGTCCCGCATCACCACGATTTTATCGGACATGGTGAGCGCCTCTTCCTGGTCATGGGTAACATAGATAAAGGTAATGCCAAGCTCACGGTGCATGTTCTTGAGCTCAATCTGCATTTCCTTGCGCATTTTTAAATCCAGCGCGCCGAGCGGCTCATCCAGCAGCAGAATTTCCGGCTCGTTGACAAGTGCCCTTGCTATGGCTACACGCTGCTGTTGCCCGCCGGACAGGGTATCTGTATCCCGGCTCTCGAATCCTTCCAGATCGACCAGCTCCAGCACTTTTTTTACTTTTTTAATGATGACATCCTTCGGCTTTTTCTTTTGCTTCAGCCCGAACGCGATATTTTCGAATACATTCATATGCGGAAAGAGCGCATAGCGCTGGAATACCGTGTTGATGGGCCGGAGATTCGGCGGAAGCTGGGAAATATCCTTTCCGTTCAGCAGAATTTCCCCGGAGGTAGGTTTATCGAACCCCGCAATCATCCGCAGCGTAGTGGTTTTACCGCAGCCGGAGGGACCGAGAAAGGTGACGAACTCGCCGCGCTTCACTTCTAAATTAAAATCCGAAACGGCCGCAAACCCGTCCTCGAATAAACGGTTGATATGCCTGAGCTCAATGATATTTTCACGGTTTTCCATGTATATGCCTCCTTAAAAGCTGGGCGGTGTGCTCACCCAGATAATTTTTGCTTCTGATTTTCCCGAGTTCAGCAGATAATGCATTTCGGAGGGACGGATATAAAAAGAATCGCCCTTGCCGATTTTAAATTTACTCTCACCGCACATAAGAGTAACAGTGCCGGATAGAACATAGCCGAATTCCTGGCCCTCATGGGGATCCTGCTCCATGGTCTTGGCACCGGGGCGGAGTGTCACCAGAATTGGCTCCAAATCGTTTTTCTGTGCGTTCGGGACAAGCCAGCGTATGGTTGTTCCGGCTTCCGCATCCTCCTTGATAAACATTTCTTCGGCAGGAAAAACAACGCGTTCATCGCCGCTGTCACGGAAAAAATCACTGACATTGCTTCCGAGAGCATCCAGGATATCCACGAGTGTTGCAATGGAAGGAGAGGTGATATCCCGCTCCAGCTGTGAAATAAAACCTTTCGTAAGCTCCGTTCTGTCCGCCAGCTCCTCCTGTGTAAGTCCGAGCCGCAATCGCATTCGCTTGATTTTCTTCCCGATTTCCATGAACAGCCTTTCTAAACTTTTGGTTTACATTTGCTAAACTTTTAAAACAGATTAAAACAGATTAGTCCCTGTTTGTCAATGCATAAATAAAAATATGGCAGGAGCAAATTATATTTACAGAACAATTCGCCTCCTTCGGCAGGGCCTCCGGTCTCGGTATTCATCTATCAATGAATATTCATTGATAGTTCGTTTTCCTTTGTTGCGGAAATAATTACAGCTTCCTATAATAAACAGGAAAGCATCCGGAGACTTTTCAACGGATAAATGAAGCGGTGATGCCGTATAAAAAGGCCGGCAAGATAATTCGGAGGTGTTGTGTATGGGGATTGGTTTATCGGAGCTGATTTTAATCCTTGTTGTAATTCTGCTGTTTGTCGGACCGAAGAAGCTGCCGGAAGCGGGCGCTGCCCTTGGAAAAGCACTCAGGGAATTCAAATCGGCCTTCAACGGAAAGACGGATGATGCCGAAAAAAAGCAGGAGCAAGCGGCGGATTCCGGCAAAAAGGATTGATGGAAGCCTTTCTTCATGCGCTGGAAAAATATCGGAAGCGTGTTATTACGGCTTTTCTTGTTTTTCTCAGCTTCAGCCTTGGAGCCTGGTTTCTGACTCCCGCCCTGCTGGAGGATGCTGCAAGCCTTTTAGAGAGCAGCCTTATACAGACCATGGTAGCGGAAGCTATGGCTGTAAGGCTTGTACTGGCGGTAGCCATAGGGGCGGCGGCCGCTCTGTTTGTTCTCGGATTCTTATGGCTGAAAAGGCCGAGGCTGGTTTTGGCGGCAGCCCTTCTGTTTTTATCGGGACTGGCGTTTGGCCGGTTTCTTCTTCTGCCCAAGACCTTGCAGATGCTTTTATCCCTGCTGCCCGAGGGCTTCAGCCTGCACCTGAGCGTTTGGAATTATGCTTTGTTTTGCCTGCTGTTTGAGCTTTTAACAGGCGTGATTTTCTTTGAGCCGATTGTTGTGTGGCTTCTGTACCGCCTGCAATGGATTACGGGGCAAAGCTTACGAAATAAACGGAAAAGCGTATACCTTGCCATGCTTATCCTGCTCGCGGTTTTGACACCGACACAGGATGCGCTGACACTGCTGCTTTCCATGCTTCCGCTGGTGCTGCTGTATGAGCTTTCGGCGTTGATTTTAATGGCCGCACAGCGAAAGCGCGGGGGCGGAAAGGGAGCTTCCCATGCCGATGCATAAGCTTCCGCTGGAGGAGCACTTTTCGGAGCTCAGAAGGCGGCTGCTGTATTGCCTGCTGCCGGCTGCATGTATCCTATGCTTTCTGCTTTGGCGCTCCGACCTTTTGCTGCAGTATCTGTTTGCTCCTCTTACGCAGCTCGGCATTCCGGTTTGCGCCTACCAGGTTACGGACGGTTTGCTGCTTCGGCTGCGCCTTGCGCTTACCGTGGATTTACTTTTGCTGTTTCCGCTGCTGCTTTGGCAGGGGTATGCTTTTGCACGGCCGGGTCTGTATGCATCCGAAAGAAGGAAGCTGCTCTCTTTTCTTATTCCGGACACCGTGGCTTTTTATGCGGCTTATTATTGTTTCATAAAGCTTACCCCGGCTTTAGTTAAAGGTTGGTATACCGCTCAGCAGATGCCGGTTATCGTGTCCGCGCACAGATATCTCGTTCTATGGCAGACGGCGGCGCTCATAGTAAGCGGATGAATTGCCGTTTTGACGGCGGGTATACTGCTGCTTCGGCTGCTGCGGGGGCGGCTAAATCAAAAGACGAAGTAGAAATCTTAGGAAGTACTGATTTATTCAGAAGGAATGAATCCGAGCTTTCCTAAATGGGAGGGATTTATGGATATCACCAGACGGACTTTTCTGAAAGGCGCAGCTGCAGGCTGTGCGCTTTGTGTTATACATCTGGCCGCAAGCCGTTTCGGCCTGTCTTGGAAGGATATCACGGCCGCACCGCATACCGGACCCTGCCTGCTGGAGGGACTGACCCGGAAGAAGGGTACGGACGGGGGGATGCTTGCTGTCTGGGAAGGGGAAACCGTTTTTTCCGTTAACCGGGAAGGCGCTGCTCTGCTTGAAAAGGCGGACGGCTCCCGTTCCCTGGAGGAGCTGTGCGGCAGCTCTTCGTGCTCAGAGGAGGCTGTGGCCGATTTTTTCCTGACACTGGCGCAGGCCGGATGGCTGCAGGATAGATTGGAGGTATATAAAATTGCCGTCGAAGCTTGAGTTGTTCCTGCTGCGGGATGAAGAGGGACCGATAGTATTTGCGCCGCTTCGCAAGCAGGCCGCGCGGATAAATGAAGCCGCCGTGGGAGCCGTGGGGCGCAGGCTTTACGGCAAGGAGGCAGGGTACGGCGATGAGGCCGTTATCCGGCCCTTGGAAGAGATTGGTTTTTTTGAACCTGCCGAGGTGCAGTTTGCCGGACAGGGAAATCCGGCGCATGTTACTCTGTTTCCCACGGACGGATGCAATTTACGGTGCCGGTATTGCTATGCAGGCGCAGAAAAGCCCCGCCATGTTCTGCCTGTTTCTGCCGGAAAAGCAGCCGTCCGCTACGCGGCAGACAATGCCGTTAAGCAGGGCAGGGATTGCTTTGAGATTGATTTTCACGGAAACGGGGAACCGATGACGGCATTTCCCGTGGTTAAGGAAGTTACCGAATACGCGCATCAGCTGGCCGATTCTATTGGCCTTCGCGTCTGGATCAGCATTACCACAAACGGGGTAATGCGTGAGGATAAGTTGGACTGGCTGATGGCGTATGTGGACGATGTAACGCTTTCCTTTGACGGCTTGGAGGAGCTGCAGAACTTTCAGCGCCCGATGGCTGATGGCTCCGCAAGCTATCCCGCCGCCGACCGCACGCTGCGCCGCTTGAATGACAGCGGCAAGCCCTTTGCCATCCGGACAACGCTGACGGCCGCCGGCATAGATAAGCTGATTCCTCTGGCGCTTCATGTGGCCAACCGTTATCCGGCCTGTGAACTGCTGCACATCGAACCCGCTTGGGAAACCGGCCGAAGCTTGCAAAGCGGGGAACACAGCCCGGATGCCGAGCTGTTTCTCAGGTATTTTCTACAGGCGGAAAAGCTCCTGGCCGGCCGCATGCGCCTTGTATTTTCGGCAGACAGACCATGGCACATAGATAATGTTGCATGCTCTGCGCCCCGTGACAATTTTACGGTAACTGCCGAGGGACTGGTCACGGCCTGTTATGAAGTATGTGAAACGGCGGACCCCCGTGCCGACCGCTTCATCTA
>R18__coassemble_2734_pt1 | contig 10209 bp, 10 predicted proteins | sample R18__metabat2_high_PE_056 | metagenome-assembled genome bin R18 | reverse complement strand
ATGCGGCGGTGGATCTGGATATCTGCGTGCAGAAGCGCATCAGCGCCGGCGGCACCTCGCCGGAATCCGTAACAAAGCAGATACAGTATGTAAAGAAAGCACTGCAATAGGAGGCGCAGTATGGAATACCGTACAGAACACGATTCCCTTGGCGAAATACAGGTAGAGGCGGATAAATACTGGGGCGCGCAGACGGAGCGCAGCCGCCGGAACTTCCCCATCGGCGCGGGTAAGGAGCCGATGCCGGAGGAGATTATAGAGGCCTTCGGATACCTGAAAAAGGCGGCAGCGCTGGCAAACCGCGCCCTCGTCCCCACAAAGATGACGGAGGAAAAAGCGGCCGCCATTGCGGCGGCCTGCGATGAAATCCTGGCGGGAAAGTTAAGCGGACATTTTCCGCTGGTGGTCTTTCAGACGGGAAGCGGCACCCAGACCAACATGAACGCCAACGAGGTCATCGCAAACCGGGGCAACGCCCTTGCGGGAAAAAAGCTGCTGCATCCGAATGACGATGTCAATATGTCCCAGTCCTCCAACGATACCTTCCCCACCGCGCTGCACATTGCGGCGGTGCTTTCCGTAAAGAAAAACCTCCTGCCGCCGCTGGACGGGCTGATTGCGGCCTGCCGGAAGCTGGAGGAGGAGAACGAGGGTATACTGAAAATCGGCCGCACCCATCTGCAGGATGCCACGCCCCTTCTCTTTTCACAGGAGATTTCCGGCTGGCGGGCAAGCCTCGAAAGGGACAGAGAGCTGCTTCTCGGTACTCTGCCGTACCTATGTGACCTTGCCATCGGCGGCACGGCGGTGGGCACGGGGCTGAATGCGCCAAAGGGCTTCGGGGAAGCAACGGCGCGGATTCTCGGCGAGCTTACGGGAGAAAGCTTCTCCTCGGCGGAGAACAAATTCCACGCCCTTACCTCCCGGGACGAGCTGGCCGCCGTCCACGGCATTATAAAAGCCCTTGCGTGCGACCTCATGAAGATGGCCAACGATATCCGTTTCTTAGGCTCCGGTCCCCGCTGCGGACTCGGCGAGCTGGAGCTGCCCGCCAACGAGCCCGGCTCCTCGATTATGCCCGGCAAGGTCAACCCCACCCAGTGCGAGGCAATTACCATGCTGGCGGTGCAGGTGATGGGCAACGATACCGCCGTGGGCATCGCCGCCTCTCAGGGGAATTTCGAGCTGAATGTATTCTTGCCGGTGCTTGCCTATAACTTTTTGCAGTCCGTGCGGCTGCTCGGCGAGGGAATGGCCTCGTTTACCGAGCGGTGTGTCAGCGGCATAAAGCCCGTAAGGGAAACGATGGAAAGGAATGTGGGCCGGTCGCTGATGCTGGTCACCGCCCTTTCCCCCGCTATCGGCTACGAAAAGGCGGCGGAGGTGGCCAAAAAGGCCTTCCGGGAGAACAGCACCCTGAAGGAAGCCTGTCTTTCTCTCGGGTATCTGGACGGAGCGGCCTTCGATACCCTTGTCCGTCCGGAAAAGATGGTGTAACCCTCAACGCATACACAGCCCCACGGGTACGGGGCGCTCCGCCTCGGAATTATCCTCGTACCTGTCGGAAATTCTGAGGGAACGGCGGTTATCCAGCAGAATCTGCGCAGAGCCGCCGCCGTCCAGATGTACCCCGTTTACCATGCCGAGGGAACGGGCGATAGCGGCGGACTCGCTGAGGCTGGCGCCCCGGCTGTCCCGTCCCTTTTCATAGCCGAGCTTGCCCGGCCCCTCCGCAAACAAAAGCAGCGGTTTTCCGTCCGCGTCCCCGCCCAGCATCATGCGCGGGGCGCGGGCTTTTTCATAGTCCATGGGGTACAGGCTCGGCGGATAGGAAACGGAAAACGGGTTCGTGAATTTATAGAAGGGCGAGGTGAATTTTTCCGTGGCTCTTCCGTTGACAACGCAGCTGTTCCCCACCTGTACGCCGAAGAGAACCTCCTCCATGCCCCCGTAGGTGACCGTATCGCCGGGAATTGCCTGCGCCGCATCCGCCGCAAGGACGAAGCCGCTGCCGGGTACCGCTGTACCGCCGCCCGGGTGCACCGCCGCCACCCTGTTCCCAATAATAACCAAATCCGTTCCGCCGTGGCACGGCGCGCGGCGAAAACGCGGCCGGGCATAGAAGCGGGCGTTTTTTCCGTGGACAAAGGTTTCTCCTTGCACCGTAACCGAAAGCGCTTCCAAGGCCGGCTTTTCTATGCTTACCGCGCCGTCCTTCCGCACCAGCAGCGCCTCCCGGGCAAAGAGGGGCGGACTTTCAACGATGCCGTTTTTCACCCGCAGTCCCACCGGCGTGCCGATGCTGTCATACACCGAAGCCACATCAAAGCAGTCCATAATAAAAAATGAGAGGTTCGCCTTCAGCGCCGCATCGGGAAGGGAACGGCTCAGCAGCCCCGCCTTTTCACCGACGGGCAGAATGGCGGTGCCGGGACGAAGGCCGCCGATGATTCTGATACAGCCGAGCGCCTCCAGCCGCCGGAAAAAATCCTCCGCCGCCCTTGTACGGAACACGGGCTTTCCGCCGATTACGGTCAGATTCTCCCGCAGCCCCGCCGCAGCCGCCGCGAGTGAATCCGAAAGGGCGCCGCAGCGCATGCTTTCCCTTGAAAACGGCACTTCCTCTCCGGCCGGCAGACGGAAAAGCACCATCTGCGGAAAAAGGAACGGCGCGCGGGGCACGGCATATTTGCTGTACAGCCGCGTCACGGAGGCAAACGCCGCTTCTCCGTCCGGCTCCGGCAGAAAAAAGCCTAAATCCTCCCACCGCCCCATCCGGACCGCCTGCACCCGCTCTATAGAGCCGTCCGGATAGGTAAACTGTTTTATTTCGCTTGTAAGCACGGATTCCTCCTTGTGAAAACAAAATCCACCCGCATCGGCGTGATACAGGTGGATGAAAAATCATGTTTTCGCAGTTATGCGGAAATCTTAATCGTGGAGGACCACTTGCCGAAGATGTTTCCGTCTGCGGTCTTCTTATAGGCGCGCACCTTGAAATAGTAATCCCGTCCGAGAGCAATCTTATGGGTGCAGTAGGTCTTGGAGGTCACGGCAATCTTCTTGAACGGCCCCTTCTTGTGCTTGGAATAATACACCTGATAGCCGGTAGCGCCCTCCACAGGGGCATACTCCACGGTCACGGTGCTTCCGGCCAGCGTCACGCTGATGCCGTCGGTAGCGGGAGGTACAATCTTAAAGGTAAGAGCGGTTTCCCCGGCGTACTTTCCTGTGAAGGTGACGGTAACGGTATACTTTCCGATGGCCTTGCAGAAGGGAACGGTAACGCCCTGCGCGGTGGCAAGGGAAACGGTATAGTTTGCGCTGTCAATGCGCTCCCCGAGACTGTCCGTAGCGATGATTTCGGGCCGCTGTGCCTTTCCCTTATAGGCTGCGGAGGAGGGATGCAGCGTCACGCTTGCGATGGCGGGTACGATTTCGGTTTTCTTCTCTCCGCAGACGGAGCACACATACTCCGCCGTACCGTCCGCGCCGACGGTGGCGGGTACGGTGGCATCGGAAAGAACAAAGGTATGCTCTGTGCAGGTATCCGCCAGCGCCGCTCCGGGAAGGAGAGCGAGGCAGAAGAGAAGCGACAGGCAAAGGGCAGTTATTTTCTTAACGGAAAGCATACTATCAGCTCCTTTTGGAAAAAATTTCAACATATCCAGTATAAACCGGCCGCGGCGAAAAAGCAAGCTTGAAAAATACTTGAGCGCAGCGCCAAAATATGATAGCATTGGTATATGGAAGAAAAGCTGAGAGTAAGAAAAAAGTTTATCATCAATTTTCTCTACTGGGGCATCATCGCCGCGCTGGTGTTTCTGGTGCTGAAGTACTTCATTCCGCTGGCGCTGCCGTTTTTCATTGCGCTGATTGCAGCCTCCGTGGCAAGACCCATCGCCCGGTGGCTGAGCAGCACCACCAAAAAACGCCGCGGCAAGGACGGCACGGTCACTATTATCAAAAAGCAGCATCCCCTTGCCTATAATTTGGCGGCGGTTTTAAGCGTTATCATCCTGTATCTGCTGCTTATCGGGCTGCTTACCGTGATTCTGGTGCCGCTTATCTCCACGGCGGAGGGCTTTGCCTCCCGGCTGCCCGCGCTGTACACCGATACCGTCCGCCCGGCGCTGAGCAATTATATGGACCGCTTTGATACCTTTTTTGATGGTCTCAGCGAACCCATTGCGGCGGCAGCGGAGCAGTTTTCCTCCGAGCTTCTCTCCTCCCTCGGCTCCGTGGCGGTAAGCCTTTCCACTAAGCTGCTGGCCTTCCTCAGCTCCACCGTTACCTCCCTGCCGAGCTACCTGCTGAAGGCGGTCATCTGCCTTATCGCCTCCATCTTTCTGGCGGTGGATTTTGAAAAGCTCATCGAATTTTTCCGTCTCAACCTGCCGGAGAAAACCGTGCGGGTGGTTTCGGATATCACCGGTACGCTGACGGGCATTGTGTGGCACTTTCTCCGCTCCTATTTCATTATCTTTCTGATAACCTGCACGGAGATTACCGTGGGGCTGCTGCTGATAGGGCAAAGCAATGCCCTGCTCATCGCCGTTCTCATCGGTATTTTCGATGCCTTCCCGATTGTGGGCTCCGGCATGATACTGCTCCCCTGGTCCGTCATCACCATGCTGACCGGAAGCCTGTCCAAGGGCATCAAGCTCTTCTTTGTGTATGCGTTTGTGGTGGGTATACGGCAGTTCCTGGAGCCGAAAATCGTGGGGCAGCAGGTGGGAGTCCGTCCCATCGTGACATTGTTCGGTATGTATGTGGGCGGAAAGCTCTTCGGCGCGCTGGGCTTTTTCGGCCTGCCGATTACCGCCGCCATCCTTGCAAGGCTGAACCGTGAAAAGGGCTATGCCCTCTTCCGCCTTCCCGGGCAGAAGCGGAAAAACGCAGAGGAGCCGCCAGCTGCGCCCGGTTCAAAGGTACGGCCGTAGCAGACATTTTCCGGATATACAGAAAGGACCGCGTAAATTCTCATACGCGGCCCTTTTATTTTGATGGGGTTGAAGCTTACAGATGCTTTTCCGTAAGCGCCGCAGCGATGCGGGTGCGGCTTTCGCGGCAGTCCTCCAGGTGCCGGCGGCAGAGAACGGAGAAAAGCACATCCAGAAGAAACAGCTGGGAGAGCTTGGCGGCCACGGAGCCCAGCTGCAGCGGGCTTTCCCTCGCCCCGCAGCGAAGCACGACATCGGCCTTTTTGGCGCCGGGGGATTCCGGATATTTGGTGATAAGAATACTCCTTGCGCCCCGGGCGCGGACAATGTCCAGCGTCTGCATGATATCCCGTGTGGAGCCGGAATAGGAAAAATACAGCACGGCATCCTGCGGCCCCATGGTGGAGGCGGCAATCACCTGTGTATGGCTGTCATGCAGGGTGAAATATTTCGAGCGGACGGTGGTAAAAAGGTGCGCGGCCTCCTCGGCAATGACCAGAGAGCCGCCCTGCCCCATGCAGTAAACCCGCTCCGCCGCCTCCAGAATATCGGCGGCGGCGTTGACGGCGGCCTCGTCCAGAAGCTCAAGGGTCTGGGTCAGGGCATCGGTATCCACGCCATAGAGCTTGCGGCTGAGCTCGGAAAAATCGTCCGTTTCGTAAACCTCCCCGGAAAGAGGGCTCAGACCTGTGCCGGAGGAGGATACGGACATGGCGATGGCCAGCCGCAGCTCGGAAAAGCCCTTGTAGCCGAGCCTTTTTGAAAAGCGCGTCACCGTGGCCTCCGCAACACCGCCTGCCTCCGCAAGCTCCGAGATGGACATTGTCTGGGCGAGCGCTTCGTGCGCGGTAATATAATCCCCGATGCGCTTTTCCGCAGCGGTCAGATTGTAGTACTGTGTACTGATGCGTTCTGCCAAATCCCCCGTTCCGGGGATGTTTTTTTCCATAGCTACCGTATTTCCTTATTAGCTGTTATTCGCCCAGCAGCTCCGTCAGCATCAGGTCAAGAAGAATCAGCATCCGCGGCAGATGGAGCGTGCCCTTATAGGTGGAACCCTTGGTGGAGGGCTCGGTGGGAATGCCGTCCCGGCGCAGATAGCCGTACCATTCGCCGTAGGCCGGGTCGGAAAAATACTTCCTGCAGTAGTCCAGAACATCAAAGAAGATATTGAGATATTCCTCCTTGCCCGTATCCTTGTAAAGCATCAGGGAGGAGATGGCCGTTTCGTTATGGGGCCACCAGAGCTTCATATCGTGCTCATAGGCCTCCCGGGGCTTGCCGAGGGCATCCGTAAAGTACAGCATACCGCCGAATTCCTTGTCCCAGCCGGCCTCATAGGCCCAGTGGAACAGCTCCTCCGCCTTTGCCACCAGCTCCTTCTGCCCCGTGCGGCGGGCATGCTCCAGAATGAACCAGATGCCCTCCATATCGTGGCCGGGATTGACGATACGGCCGTCGGTATAATCCAGCCGCGCCTCACCGTCCGGTCCCACATTTTCGAGGATGCATTTGAGCTCCGGATGGACAAAGTAGCGGAAGATATCGTCCACACATTCCTGCGCCCGCGCTTCGTACAGGGCCTTGCGCTCTGCATCCGTGCGGAGCATTACGGCGGTGACGTTGAGGAAAATCATGGATACGCCGAAGGCGCGGCCGGTTCTGGTGGAGGGGTCGGTCTTGGGGCCGAGGCCTGCCGGGTCGGGCTTGCCGCACTTCAAATCCCAGTAGAGGTCATAGGCAAAGCGGGCGCGTTTGAGGCAGCCCTCGTCTCCGGTCACGCCGTAGTATTCCGCATTTGCCATGGCGTAGAACGCCTCGGAGAAGTAATAGCGGCGCTGCCGGAGGGGACGGCCGTCTCCGGTGACGGAGAAATAGAGGCGCCCGGCCGCATTCGGATTGATGCAGTATTTTTCCATAAAGTCAAGGCAGGATTTCGCGGCATCGAGCCATTCCTGCTTTTTTCCGTATACATGGCAAAGATAGGCATAAATCCACGCCGTGCGGGCCTGCATCCACACGCTCTTGTCGGTGGAGTAGACTTCGCCCTTTCTGTCGAGGCAGGTGTAGATGCCGCCGTGCTCCTTGTCCATGCCGTGATCCAGCCAGAACTGCTGGCAGCGGTCCAGCTCCTCGCGGACCCATTGGCGTGCTTCGCCCAGCTTTGCTTTCAGTACCGTATCCATTGTATATTCCCCCTGAAAATTATTTTCAGAAACATTATACTATTGAAAATAGTATATTTCAATGCTATCATACGCTTGAAGGTAAAAATAATCGGAGGTAAGCGTATGCGTTTTCTCGGACTCGATATTAAGATTGACCGTGTGCCGGAGCTCGACCCGGATTTCATCCCCATGGGGAAATTCAACGAGGCGTTCCTCAAGGCGGCAGCAAGGCCCGTCGGCGTAGCGGTGGAGCGCGCCAACGGGGAGATGGCCGCCATCCGTACCCGTATCTGCGGCACGGACGAAATGCGGGAGGCGGACAGGTACTATATCCGCCGCCTTGTCAAAACGGTGCTGTGGATGAAGGGCGGCTTTAGGGTGTATATCACGGATGAAGCGCTGTATCACTATCTGAAGGAAGAGGCGTTTTGTGACGGCGGCCTGCAGGATTTCGACTACCATTATTTTACCGATATCTACGAGCGTCCCTTCGAGGTGGTGCTGACGGATACGCTGCCTCAGGAAAAGAACGCTCCCATGCGCATAGGCGGGCATACCGCCGGCTGCCGCATCGGCTTTGATGCGGGCGGAAGCGACCGGAAGGTTTCGGCGGTTATTGACGGCGAAACGGTCTACTCCGAGGAGGTGGTCTGGTTCCCGAAGCTGCAGACGGACCCGGACTACCACTATGAGGGCATAGTTTCTGCCCTGAAGAGCGCGGCAAAGCATCTGCCCCGGGTGGATGCGGTGGGCGTTTCCTCCGCCGGTGTTTTTATCGATAACCGGACGATGAACGCCTCCCTCTTTATAAAGGTGCCCCGGGATTTATTCAATCAAAAGGTAAAGGATATTTACATCCGCGCCATCACCGATACCTTCGGCCCGGTGCCCTACAGCGTGGTAAACGACGGGGATGTGACGGCGCTGGCAGGGGCGATGAGTCTCGAAGATACCAATGTGCTGGGCATTGCCATGGGTACCAGCGAGGCGGGCGGCTTTGTGGATGAAAACGGCTGCATCACGGGCTGGCTCAACGAGCTGGCGTTTGTTCCCGTGGATGCGAACCCCGGCGCCATGCAGGATGAGTGGAGCCTCGATATCGGCTGCGGCGTGAAATATTTCTCTCAGGATGCCGTTATCAAGCTGGCGCCCCGGGCAGGCATTGCGCTGGATGAAGCGCTGTCCCCTGCGGAAAAGCTCAAGGTGGTACAGAGCCTTGCAGCGGAGGGGGATGCAAGGGGTGAGGCGGTATTTTCCGATATCGGCTGCTACCTGGCCCACACGCTGGCGCTGTACTACGATTTATATGCCTTCAGGCATGTGCTGCTGCTGGGGCGCGTGATGTCCGGGCGCGGCGGCGATATTCTGCTTGCCACCTGCCGCGAGGTACTGCAAAGTGAATATCCCCTTGTGGCGGAAAAAATCAGTCTTGACCTGCCCGATGAGAAGTTCCGCCGGGTGGGCCAGAGCGCGGCTGCGGCCTCCCTGCCCGCAGGAAAATAGAATTTATAAGGAGAATTCGTATGAAAAAGCACATCGTCTGCTTCGGCGATTCCAATACCCACGGCTACTGCGCTGACCCGAAGGATACGGAAACGGGCAGCGATCGGTTTTCCGAGAATGAGCGCTGGACCTGCCTGCTGCAGGAAAAGCTGGGCAAGGATTATTATGTTATCGAGGAGGGGCTTTCCGGCCGTACCACCGTTTTCCGTGACCCGCTGCACGAAAGTATGTCGGGGCTGGACAGTATCTACAGCTGCCTTATGAGCCATGAGCCGGTGGATTTGCTCATCATCATGCTGGGCACCAACGACTGCAAGGAGCGCTTCGGCGCAACGGCTCCCTGCATCGCCGCGGGGCTCGACCGCCTTATCAAGAAGGCGCAGACCGTTCCCGCCTGGAGAAACGGCACACCCCATATCCTCGTCATTGCGCCGCCGTGGATGCGGGAGGGCTTTTCGGATGAAATTATGGGGCTTTGCTGTGTGGAAAAAAGCCCGAAAATCGCCCCCTGTTTTGCGGTTACGGCCAAGGCCAACGGCTGCGCGTTCCTCGATGCGGAGGGCGTAGCTGAGTTCAATACCGTGGACTTTACGCACCTGAGCCGCCTCGGCCACCGGCAGCTGGCGGACAGACTGGCAGAAATCGTTCCCGGACTGGTGTAAATCACAGGTAAGCCGCTCCAAGATATTTTCACACTCCCGTTTTCCCGTATCGCATCCCCGCAGCCGAAAAAGTTTTTCCGGGCAGGGGTTGCAAAAGAATGGCGGACTGCTTATAATGTGCTTGAAATACTATAGGAGGTAACAGCAATGGCTTATAAAATCACGGATGACTGCATCGCTTGCGGTACCTGTGCCGGTGAGTGCCCCGTGGAAGCTATCAGCGAGGGTGACGGCAAGTACATCATCAACGCCGATGCTTGCATTGAGTGCGGCAACTGCGCCAATGTCTGCCCCGTGGGTGCGCCCCAGGCTGAGTAATTTTTAAAAAGCGACCTCATGCCGCTCCGTAAGGAGCGGTTTTTTTATATCTCCCGGTTTCTTTCACATTTTTGTCACCTTGCCGGGCAAAAAAAAATTTGTCCCGCTGAAAATGTAACTGCCCATGTAACCAATACGGAATATACTGAAGGCACAAAAATGAAAGGAGCTGAAAGTTATGAAAAAATTCCTGATTTCCCTGCTGGCCGCTGTCATGCTGTTCGGCTCCGTTGTCCCCGCTATGGGCGAGGAAATGGCGGAAGAAGCGGCTGTAATCGCCGCCGCTGAAGAGGCCGCCCGCATCGCCGCGGAGGAAGAGGCCGCCCGCAACGCCGCCGAAGAAGAGGCCGCAGAAGAAGCCGCAGACGATGAAGTTCAGCCTCTTTGGCTTCCGTGCCGATTATGTGCGCAGCCTGCCCCTTCAGGTAGGGCAGACGGTCGTGGCCGACTTCGACCTCCGCGATCAGTACGGCCACAACGAGCTCGATCTCTTCAGCCTTACCATCCAGCAGCCCGCGCAGCAGCCGGTGCAGCAGCCCGCCTACACGCAGCCCGCCCAGTTCACCAACCCTCAAACACCCCAGCAGCCATGGTAACCTTCAACCCCGAGCACAC
>R18__coassemble_2707_pt1 | contig 10300 bp, 9 predicted proteins | sample R18__metabat2_high_PE_056 | metagenome-assembled genome bin R18 | reverse complement strand
GAAATACGAATTGTAAGGAGAAACGCCATGACTGACTACGTACGCAAGCGGTATTCCCTGTGGATGGACAGCCCCTATGTGGATGAAGAAACAAAAACCGCGCTCGCCGCGCTGCGGGAGGATGAGAAGGCTCTTGAGGACAGCTTCTACCAGTCCCTCACCTTCGGCACAGCAGGCCTTCGGGGCATTCTCGGCCCCGGTGACAACCGCATGAATCTGTATACGGTTCGCCGGGCCACCTTCGGCCTCGCTGCATACCTGAGCTCCCTTTCTGCGGAAAGCTCCGTGGCCATTGCCTATGATTCCAGAAACTGCTCCGCCCTCTTTGCAAGGGAAACGGCGCGGGTGCTGGCCGCTGCAGGCATACAGATATATCTCTACTCCACGCTGCGCTCCGTTCCGCAGCTTTCCTTTGCCGTGCTGGAAAAGAAATGCACCGCCGGTGTGGTCATCACCGCAAGCCACAACCCGCCGGAATACAACGGCTACAAGGTCTACTGGTCCCACGGCGGGCAGGTCGGGCCCGAGCAGGCGGATGCGATTTTTGCCTGTATTCAGGCGCAGCCGGACTTTGCCGATGTCTCCCTCTCCTACCAGCAGGCGGTGGCGGACGGAAAAATCCGTCTTCTCGGAGAGGAAACGGACGAGCTCTACTATCAGAAGGTGGAGACACTGGTCAGCGACCCGGAGAAGCTCAAGGCCCACGGCGGAGAGGTTTCCATCGTCTATACGCCGCTCCACGGCACGGGCTATGTTCCCGTCACCTCCATTTTAAAGCGCATCGGCATTACACACTGCTATACCGTCCCGGAGCAGTCCCTGCCGGACGGGGATTTCCCCACGGTCGCTGCGCCGAACCCGGAGTTTAAGGAAGCGTTTACCCTAGGCATTGCGCTGGCGGAAAAGAAGCAGGCGGATCTTGTTCTTGCCACGGACCCGGATGCGGACCGCCTCGGCGTGGCTGTAAAAACCGACGCAGGGGACTGGAATGTGCTCACCGGAAACCAGATTGGCGCATTGCTGCTCCATTCCGTGCTGACAAACCGCAGGGCCGCCGGAAAGCTCTCGAAAAACGGGCTTATGGTCCGCTCCATGGTCTCAACGCATCTTGCCGATGTCATTGCCCGGGATTTCGGTCTCGAGGTCAAGGAGGTTCTGACGGGCTTCCGCTTTATTTCCGAGCAGATTGACCTCTGTGAAAAAACCGGGAAGCATACCTTTGAGTTCGGCTTTGAAGAAAGCAACGGCTATCTTGCCGGTACCTTCTGTCGTGACAAGGACTCCATCTCCGCCGCCGTGCTGCTGGCGGAAACGGCGGTATATGCCCATCTGGAGGGAAAAACGCTCTATGACCGGCTGACGGAAATCTACAATACCTACGGCTGGTTCGGCGAGGTTGGCTTCTCCTTCACTCTGGCAGGCAAGGAGGGCATAGAAAAAATAGGCCGCGTGATGGAAAACCTGCGCTGCAATCCTCCGGCCTGTGTCGGCGCGGATGCCGTCACGGCGGTGCTGGACTACCGGGATACGGAAAAGACGGGGCTTCCGAAGAGCAATGTGCTTGCCTATACCCTTTCCTCCGGCAGCACGCTTATCGTCCGTCCGAGCGGTACGGAGCCGAAGCTGAAGCTCTATATGCTCTGCCGCGCGGACAGCCGGGAGGCGCTGGAGCAAAGCAAGCAGACCCTTACCGAGGATGCCAAGGCGCTGCTCAACACCCGCTTTGATGCGTAATGGCGCTGGACGAGCTGCAAAAAAAGAAGCTGGCTAAAATCATGCGCTTCCTCATACCGCTGCTGCTTGCGGGTATGTTTGCCTGTCTTGCGGTATTTCAGGAAAAGGGGCTGTTCTCCAAAGCCGGTGCCGCTGCTGCCGTTGTGAAGAAGCCTGCCCGTGTTGCCGTGCCGCTAACAAGGCTTGCGGTGTCGAACCGTCTGGAAAACGAGGGCTTTTCCGTACAGGCAGACGGGACACTGTACCGAAACGATTATGAGGCGGGTACCCTTACTTTTAAACAGGAGGGAGAGGTCTTTACCGCCGTCACCTACTCCCTCTCCCTTCTCCCGGAAGAAGCCTATTTCCCCGAAGGAGATTTAGGCGAGGAGATGCGGAAAATAAAGGCGCTCGATGCAGAGAATGCCCGTCTGGTGCTCTCCGCCCTGCTTGAGGCGGTGCTCGGCGATACGCTTCCCTCGGAAAAGGCGGTTTATCAGGCGCAAACCCGCCTTTCCGCCTGCCTTTCAGCGGAAAAGGAAATCTCCCTCTCCTGCTCGCAGGAGGGCTGCCGGATAAATCTTGTCAAAACGTTGAACCGCGGGGAATATACCCTGACAATGGAAGCGATAAAAGAATAGGTTCCCTTTAATTTTAATTTTTTATTCTGTGAGGTGGTTATTTCGTGGACGCAAGTCCCATTCCCGAACCCGGCAATTTTCTTCTGCCGCTGTTTCTCTATTTTTTACTGCTGCTCGGCGCTGCCTTTTTTGCCTCCAGTGAGTCTGCGCTTTCCTCCGTCAACCGCATCCGTATCAAAACCCGGGCGGAGGACGGCGATAAACGGGCGGAAAAGGTGCAGTATATATTAGATCATTTCGACGATGCGCTTTCCGCCATCCTTGTGGGCAACAACATTATGCATATCGGCTGCGCCTCCTTTGCCACCGTAACGGCCACCCGTCTCTGGGGACAGGGTGCCGTTGCCATTGCAACGGTCGTGACCACGCTTATCGTTTTCTTCCTGGCGGAGATGATTCCAAAGACCTTTGCCCGCGCCTGCTCGGAGCAGTTTTCCCTGTTCTGCGCGCCTGTTCTGCGCCTGCTCATGCGTTTTCTTACCCCTATCGGCCGCTTCTTCGGCAATATCCGCCGGCTTATTATGAAAAATGCACCTTCTTCTCCCACCGTAACGGAGGAGGAGCTGCACGATATCATCGATAATATCGGTACGGAGGAAAACGGGGTGGATGAGGACACCGCAGAGCTGGTACAGTCCGCGCTGGAGTTTACCGAAACGCCGGCAGGCGAAATCTTCACGCCCTGGGAAAAGGTACTGTGCGTTTCCACCGCCATGTCACCGAAAAAAATTGCGGATGTGATTGAAAGCTGCCCCCACTCCCGTCTGCCCGTAATAAACGGAAGCGGCGAGGTAATCGGCCTTTTGCAGATACGAAAATACCTTAAGGAATATATCCGCCGTCACGGACATGTTTCGCTGAAGCTTGTGATGGACAGACCCTATTTTGTTCCGACCGGACTCCCCATCGATACGCTGCTGGAAAGCATGAGCCAAAGTAAAACCCATGCCGCCGTGGTGCGCTCGGATAGCGGCGAACCGGTGGGGCTGCTCACCGTGGAGGATATTTTAGAGGAGCTTGTGGGGGAAATCTACGATGAAGAGGAAACCGCCGCAGCGGAAGAAGTAAAGGAGGGTGACCGATGAGCAGCACGCTTGTTCAGATTGCGGGCATCCTGCTTTGCATCGTATTTTCCGCCTTCTTTTCCGCCGTGGAAACCTGCTATTCCTCTGCCGGAGAAACGCGGCTGCATCTTCGGAAGGAAAAGGGCGGCCTGGCGGCCAGGACAGCCCTTGCCGTCTACCGGAGCTTTGACAGGGTGCTTATTGCGGTACTGGTGGGCAACAACCTTGTTAACATCTCCGCCTCCTCCCTCGCTACCGTGCTTGCCGTATCTTTAATGGGGGAAAGCGGTGCATGGGTGGCTACCGCCGTTATGACCGTTGTCATCATCTCCTTCGGTGAAATTCTGCCGAAGCTCATTGCGGGCAGTCAGCCGGAGACTCTGTGTGTTTATACCGCCATACCGATAAAAATCTGGTCCCTGCTTTTAACGCCGCTGGTGCTTCCCGCAAAAAAACTGCTGCAATGGATTTCAAAGCTCTGGGCCTCCGGTGTGGATTCCGGTCCCGCCGTCACGGAGGACGATCTGGAAACCATCATAGAAACCGTGGAGGATGAGGGCGTTGTAGACGGGGATACCGCCGACCTGCTCCAGTCCGCCCTCAGCTTTGACGGCGTGATGGCCTATGAAATCATTACGCCCCGGGTTGATATGGTGGCCCTCGATACCGAGGACAGCCGGGAAAAGAACCTCGCCGTCGTCATGAGCTCCCCCTATACCCGCTTGCCCGTCTATACGGGAACGCCGGATAAAATCATCGGCATCCTGCACCTCAATATCCTGCTGAAGGCTCTTGCCAAGGACGAAAATGCGGATATTTTCGCAGGGCTGATGGAGCCGCTCTTTGTGTATAAGACCATGCCGCTGGACGATGTGCTTACCCTTATGCGGCGGCAGAAACGGCACATGGCGGTGGTAACGGACGAATACGGCGGCACCATGGGCATTCTCACCATGGAGGATGTTTTAGAGCAGCTGGTGGGCGAAATCTGGGATGAAAGCGATACCGTGGAGGAGGAGCTGCATCAGATTTCCGATACGAGCTATGAAGCGGACGGCGATATGCGGCTCGGTGACTTTTTCGAGGCCTTCGGCTTTGATGAGGACGAAATGGATGACGATAACGCCACCGTAGGCGGCTGGGCCATTGAAAAGCTGGGCGGTTACGCCAAGAAGCGGGAAAGCTTTGTCTTTGAAAACCTGACCGTCACCGTACTCAAGGTGCAGGATAAGCGGGTGCTGCGGCTGCTGGTGGAGCTAAATCCGGAGGAAAACGCCCATGCTGAATAAAGATAAAATTTTAAAATACCTTCCGCTCGCCCTTCCGGTAAGTGTTGAGGTTCTCGATACCGCCGTATCCACCAATACAATGCTGAAGCAGCTGGCCAGGGAAGGCGCTCCGGAGGGTACCGTGCTGCTTGCGCGGCAGCAGACAGGCGGGCGGGGCCGGCTCGGCCGGAACTTCCTTTCCGAACGCGATAAAGGACTGTATATGAGCCTGCTGCTGCGGCCGGAGCTGCCTGCTGAAAGGCTGATGGGGCTTACCGGACTTGCGGCCGTAGCCTCCGCCACAGCCTGTGAAGAAGCCTGCACCGCCCCTGTGGGCATCAAATGGGTCAATGATTTGATTCTGCGGGGGAAAAAGCTGGGCGGCATTCTGACGGAGCTGTGTCTTTCGCCGGAGGGGATTGCTTACGGCGCCGTCATCGGCATAGGCATCAATCTTTTGTATACCAAGGCGGCGTTTGCCGCAGCCGGGCTGGACGGCATTGCCACCTCTTTTTTGGCAGAGGGCCTGCAGGAAGATGAAAATGCGCTGGCAGCGCGGTTGATTGCGCAGTATCTTTCCGTAGGCCGGTCCCTGAAGGCCGGCTCTGTGCAGGATTATCTTGCACAATACCGCCGCCGCTGCATCACGCTGCAGCAGCCTGTCAGGGTTCTCTATCCCGAAGGGGCCGTTTCTGCCCTTGCCCTCGATATCGATGATAATTTCGGTCTTGTTGTAAAATCGGAAGAGGGAAAAATCTCCACCGTCAGCGCGGGCGAGGTGTCCGTGCGGGGCTATTACGGGTATGTGTAGGAATTTCTAAGAGGTGCCTCTAAAAAAATAAAAAGCCGGGATTACCCGGTCAGCTTGCATTTATAGCGGGGATACGAATAGAACAGTCCGTATCCCCGTCAAAATCAGTGGAGGTGGGGAGAGTCGAACTCCCGTCCGAAAGTACTACGACCCGACTTTCTACGAGCGTAGCCGCTGTATAAGTATTCCCCTTTCTGCACTCCCTAACGGCAGGATTACAGGTCCGGTAGCTTCATAAGTCCGGCCGGCCGCAAAGCTTAGGCCGGTTCGTTCCCTATCCTAATGACGCCCGATCCGAATCCGATAGGTCTGAATCGGCGGACGCGCTGCTGCTTTTATGCGGCAACGGGGAGAGTATTATAGTTGTCTGTTATTTTTAGACGTTTTCCCGTTTTTAACGAAGCACGGGGCTTCGGCTCGCTTATCCGACCGGCGTTACCCCCGTCGAAACCATTTCACCCCCGGATGCGGTATTACCCGCGATACTCCCTCATTTTTCTGTCCATCATGCGTTCCGCATCATGCTCTGCCTGCGCCTGACGCTTATCATAGAGCTTTTTGCCCTTTGCAACGGCCAGCTCTATTTTTACCTTTCCATCCTTAAAATAGGCAGAAAGGGGAATGAGACTGTTGCCCTGCGCCTGCTGCAGGCCGTAAAGCTTTGCTATTTCTCTTTTATGCGCCAGAAGCTTTCTTACACGAAACGGATCGTGATTATAGATATTGCCCTGCTCATACGGACTGATATGCATTCCGTAGAGAAGAAGCTCCCCGTTCTTGGCAAGCGCATAGCTGTCCTTCAGATTGACAGCTCCCTTCCGGATGGATTTTACCTCGGTTCCGGTTAAAGCAATGCCGCACTCCAGAGTATCCTCAATGAAATAATCGTGACGGGCCTTTTTGTTCTGCGCCGCGATTTTTATCCCTTTATGTACAGGCATCCTTTCACCTCCCCGAAAAAACAATGCGATACGACCGAAGCGCCGTACCGCACCGCAAGACTTATACTACAGGCTCAGTGCAGGCACATAAGCACGATAGCAAGCACGGCAATAACAACAGAAATATAAACGGTGATTTTCTGCAGCTTCTTATCCTTTGCCGCTTCCCGCCCTCTTGCGCCGAAAACCTCCGTCTCGCTGCCATAGGCGGCACCCAGACCGGCGGATTTGGACTTCTGGCTGAGGACAACGAAAATCATCGCAATGGATGCAAGCACCAAAATAATCTGAATTGCTAAACGCATACATAACCCTCCCAAATAGACTGCATTTGATAGTATACCACGCCAAATGCCATGGATGCAAGCATTTTTTCCCGGTGTGTTCAAAATTCTTGCCGGGCTGAAGCGGCTCAGTCCGCCGCTGTCTCCCGGATGCGGGAGCGGCTCTCCTCCACGGTTGTATAGAGGGAAACCGGCAGAACATACGGGTCTGTAAACGGATTGATAACAATGCCGGAAACCTTCTTTTTATGGAAGCGGGCCAGAGCAACGGCATCGGTAAAGGGCTTTTCCACCATGAAAAGATGCTCGCCGTAGCTGCCCGTCTCCTCCCGCGCGGTAAAAACGGGAAGATAGGTTTTCTTTTCCCTTTCCAGCGTGTCGGGAATCAGCCGGATGGGGCCGAGGTTGGAAAAGGTCTGCCCCAGCAGCTTTTCCGGGTCGCCGCCAGCTTTTTTCACAGCCGCCGCCATCTGCTTTTTATCCTCCTCGCCAAGCTCGGTAAGGCACGGCAGCAGCACGGAGCTGTCCCGCAGCAGCAGCATTAGCTCAAAGAAGTTTTCCTCGCTCTCCTCCTTCTTAAAGGCAGCGATGCCTGCCTTCAGCAGCGTTCCGTCCTTCAGCTCCTCCCGAGTCAGCCATTTATCCGGGTTGAGATTTGCCAGCAGGCACGCTTCTCCCGTTTCACTAAGGCAAGGGACAAGGGTAACCGCTTCCTTTTCATGAAAGCCGAAGGGTTGCTCCGGCTCCCGCAGAAGCTCACCAATCAGCACGGCATCGTTTGCGGCAAGAAGCTCCGCCATGGAGTCTTCCGTATTTTTACCGTCCTGCTTAAGGACGATATGTACCCTGTCGGGAAAGAGCAAATCACGAAAGCGGTCCGGATACTGAAGGTGCCGTGTTGCCTCCTTTTCCTCAGGAGCAAGATACCCCTTCAGCGCAACGATTTTATCCCTATACCGTCCGAACAGGCTGCCGTCGCTGTCTGCAAAGAAAAAGCAATCGGCCTCCGTTACACTGTCGGCGCGGAGCATCACACGCACATCCGGATTCGTTCCGGCAAAAAGAAAGCCGGTATCCTGCCGTGCCGCCATTGCCATCACCTCAAAGGTAAGACCGGCTTCCGGGTCAACATAGGCATAGGTCAATACGCCCCCGGCTTCTGCAAAGCCGGGAAAATCCTGCAGGCTGTCACGAAAGGAATCCTGCAGCATAAAAACGCAAAATCTGCGGTAATATTGAGAAAAAGGCGCTTCCCTGAGTTTCATGGTGCTTCTCCCGTTGCTTTATAATTAGTGCCGCTGTTATTTATGCCCTCGGCTTTGCGGGACCGAAGGAATGGCGGAGCGTGCCGCTCTTCTTCGGCGCAAAGGAATGTAACGCCTCCGTGGCCGTGCCCGCCGCAGCAGCCGGCTTTCCGCCGCCGATGGTTTCGCCGGGCAAACGCGTTACCTTTTCCTCTGCATTTTTAACAGCAGTCTTTTCGCCGTCCTTCTGCGGCTTTACGGGCTGGCGCGTTTTTCTTTCTCCGAAGTGATGCCCCTGTGGCCGTTCCCCGTCGGTATGCTTCCGTTCGCTGCGGGTTTCCTGCCCGGCATTGCCGGCTTCCTTTGGGGCAGACTCCTGCCGCGCGGTGTCCTTCCGGGAAAAATCCTTCCGGAAATGCTCCTTCCTTTCGGAATCCTTCTCCCCCGCCTCTTTCTTTTCGGTTACGGCTGTACTCTCATGCCGCTGCTTCTGTCTGGGCGGGCGCTCTCTGTGCGGTTTCGCCGCTGCGGCCGCAGCTTCCCCGCCTTGTTTTGCCGTTGCGGCAGGCGCCTCGCCCGCCTCCTGCGCCGTTTCATTCCTTTCCGGCGGCTGCGGAGCTTCCTCCAGATTCGCTTTTGCGCCTGCGTTTTTCAGCAGCGCATAAGGATATTCCTTGATTTCAAAGCTGCCGTCCGGCGCGCCCAGCCGTACCTTTACGGTTTCCTTCAAAACATTGCATTCCGTTACCGTGCCGACACCCTCCGGGGTTTCCACCTCGCGGCCCGCGCGCGGCAAACGCCTGTGCGCCTCCTCATAGGCGTATTCCTCATATTGCAGACAGCACATCAGTCGGCTGCACAAACCGGAAATCTTTGTGGGGCTCAGCGACAGATTCTGTTCCTTGGCCATTTTGATGGATACCGGGCTGAAATCGTCCAGAAAGGCATGGCAGCACACAGGCCGCCCGCAGGGGCCGAGTCCGCCCAGCATCTTCGCCTCATCCCGGACACCGATTTGCCGCAGCTCAATCCGCGTATGCAGCTGATACGCAAGGTCCTTCACAAGGTCACGGAAATCCACCCTGTCGTCTGCGGTAAAATAGAATACCGCCTTACTGCCGTTATAGGTATATTCCACATCCGCCAGCTTCATATCCAGCTTATGCTCGAAAATCTTTTCCTGGCACAGCAAAAAGGCATCGGATTCCTTGGCAATATACTGCTTCCGCATCCGGGTGTCCTCCTCCGTCGCCACACGGACGATAGGCTTCAGCGCAGCGGGAATGCGGCTCTCGTCCACTTCACGCACACCCTCCGTCACATCGCCGTATTCTTCGCCCCGCGCCGTCTCCACGATGACACCGTCACCCGTTCTGATATCCTCTTCACCCGGGTCGAAATAATAATTCCGTCCGCTTCTTCTGAATTTAACGCTGATAATTTTCACCATTGCGCTGTCCTGCCTATATAATAAAGTTGATTATAATCATGAAATCAGCCCCGCCAGATACATATCCAGTGTGGGCTTTGGCGCGGCCTGCCGGTACAAATCCTCCGCAGCCGCAAGCGTATGTTCCATCATACTCCGTATCTGCGCCTTTGTAAAGGAGGCGGAAATCCTCTCCCGCAGTTTTCTCCCCTCGGGATGGAAGAACCGCCCGGCGCCGCAGCTTTCCGCCGCCGCATCCCGCAGCATTTCGCAGCAGACCTCAAGCAGCCGCTGCGCCTTCTCCACATCCGCCTTTTTCTTATCGGTACAGAGGGAAAGCGCCGCCTCAAAGGGAGGAGCGGCAAACAGCGCCGCCTCTAAAATTTCCTCCGCCTTCTGTACAAAAGCGGCATTTTCCTCCTCCGCCAGCCGCGCCGCCCGCTCCGGAACGCCGTCCGCCCAGGAAGCGGCCAAGGCTGCGCGGGCCGCATCCACGCCCTTCTCCCGCAAAGCAGCTGCCGTTGTTTCCAGCGGCTGCGCGCCGAGCCGGATTTTCATACAGCGGGAACGGATGGTGGGCAGAATGCCCTCCTCGCAGCCGGTAAGCAGCAGCAGTGCCCCGTCCGGCGGCTCTTCGAGGGTTTTCAGCATGATATTCTGCGCGGCTTCGTTGAGAAGATGCACATCCGGAAACAGCACACAGTGCCGCCCTGCGCCGAAGGTGCCGCTCGTTAAAAATTCACAGCAGGCCCGCACCGGATCCGCCTGCTTCTGGCCGCCGGTCGCGCTCTCCTCCGCCGCCCATTCTCTGTAAAAGGGGCATTCCTTTAATACGGATGTATCCTCCGTGCCCTTGAGATACAGCGCCGCCGCCCTGCGCGCAAGCTCTTTTTTTCCGAGACCGG
>R18__coassemble_2700_pt1 | contig 10329 bp, 9 predicted proteins | sample R18__metabat2_high_PE_056 | metagenome-assembled genome bin R18 | reverse complement strand
GCCATGAATGCGGGGGCCTACGGCGGAGAAATCAAGGATGTGCTTTGCCGTGTGCATGTTTTTACCGGAGACGGCGATATCTGGGAGGATGTGAATCCCGCCCTGCTCGGGTACAGGCGCAGTCCCTATACCTGGCCGGAAAGGGTTGTCCTTGAAGCCGAGCTCTGCCTTAAAGAGGGCGACGGGACGGAAGCGGAGGTGCTGGAGGACTGCCTGAAAAAGCGGCGGGACAGACAGCCGCTGGAGTATCCTTCCGCCGGGAGCGTTTTTAAGCGTCCGGAGGGCTTTTTTGCAGGTAAATTGATTGAAGATGCAGGCCTGAAGGGGTTTTCCATAGGCGGCGCGCAGGTTTCCGAAAAGCATGCCGGCTTTATTATCAACCGGGGCGGCGCCACAGAAAAGGATGTTCTTGCTCTTATTGAGCATATACAGAATACGGTTTTCAAGGAATTCGGCATAGAACTGCAGCCGGAAATCAAGCGGTTCGGGGAGACGGTATGTACATTCTGATTGTTACGGGCATGAGCGGCTCCGGAAAGACCACCGCGCTGAAAAATCTCGAGGCCATGGGGTTTTATTGTGTGGATAATCTCCCCTCCTCCATGCTCTCCTCCTTTCAGGCGCTTTGTGAAAGCGCAAATCCGCCCATAAACCGAGCCGCCGTCACGGTGGACGGACGGGAGTCCCTTCTCAACAGCGGGTATCTGAATGCGGCGGCTGCCATCGATAAGCTCACCTGCCGCTGCGAGGTTCTGTTCATGGATGCCCGGGATAAAATTCTGATGCAGCGGTACAATGAGCTCCGGCGGAAGCACCCCCTCGGGGAAAACGGCGACCCGGCCTCCGGTGTTCGGCTGGAAAGAGAATACCTCAAGGATATCCGGGAACGGGCCGACTACATTTTTGATACCTCCGACCTGCCTGCGAGGGAATTTTCGGCGCAGATGCGGCGGATTCTTCCGGAAGCGCAGGCGCCGGCCACCAGCCTTGTACTGTGCAGCTTCGGCTACAAGCGCGGCGTTCCGGTGGATGCGGATATCGTATATGATATGCGGTTTATAGAAAATCCGTATTATGTAAAGAAGCTGCGGCTGATGAGCGGTATGGATAGGGAAGTGGCCGAATTCATTGAAAAGCAGCCCTATGCGGAGGAATTTCTGCGCGATGTCAGCCGTTCGATTGAAAAGCTTCTGCCGCTGTACGAGCAGCAGCAAAAGGGGATTCTGCGCGTCTGCTTCGGCTGTACGGGCGGGCGGCACCGGTCGGTATACGCGGCGGAGCGCTGCGCTGCCCTTTTAAAAGAGGCAGGGATTCCCGCAAGGATATTCCACAGGGATCTGCAGGTGGAGTTTTTGGAGATACAGAGCCGAAAATGACCTTTTCCACACAGATAAAAAACGAAATCGTCAGAAGCCGGCCGAAGAACGATGCCTGCCGCCGGCTTGAATTTCTCGGGATTCTCTTTGTATGCGGCAATGTGCATATCGGAAGAGCCGCCGGAATTACGCTTAAAACGGAAAACCCGGAGGTTGCCCGGCACGCGGTTGCCATCGCAAGGCTTCCCGATGCTTTTGAAATAACTCTGGAGGAAAAGCAGCAGGAGCACCGAAGAGCGCTGCTGTATGCCATACAGATAACCGGACCCGATGTGCTCGGGTATCTGAAGACCTGCGGCTTTATCCGGACGGACGGGGAAAGCATTTCCTTTGCCACAGCCCTTCCCGTTATGGATTTATCCGACGATGAGCAGAAGCGGGCCTTCCTGCGCGGATGCTTTCTCGGAGCCGGCTCCTGTTCCAATCCTTCCGGAAGCTATGCAGCGGAAATCATCTGCCCGACGGTACAGCTGGCGGAGTGTCTTCTCTCCCTGCTGGAAGGCTACGGGCTTGCGGCGCGGATTTCCCTGCGGCGGCAGAAGCATGTGGTTTACCTTCGTGACGGGGATTCCGTCTCCGGGTTTCTTGCCCTCCTCGGCTCCCATGCGGCTGCCCTCGGTATGGAGAACGTCCGTACGGTAAAGGAAACCCGCAACTATGTAAACCGCACAACGAACTGTGAAAACGCCAACATAGATAAAACCGTCAGCGCCGCCTGCCGGCAGAAGGCCGCGATAGATTTTATTCTGTTGAACAATAAATTTTCAAAGCTCCCGCCCGCCCTGAAGGAGGCTGCGGAGCTGCGGCTGGAATATCCGGATGCAACGCTGCAGGAACTGGCCGATTATGCCGGCATAAAAAAACCGGGAATGAACCACCGCCTGTGCCGGTTAATAGAATGGGCGGAGGATCTGGAAAAGGGGATGCAGTAATGTACGGGGATTTTGCCGCATGGTACGATAAAATGATGCGGACGGCGGATTATGATGTATGGGCGGATTATCTGGATTCCTTTTTGCGGGAGCAGGATGCAAGGGCCGTTCTTGAGGCCGGCTGCGGCACGGGAAGCATCGCCTGCCGCCTCGCAAAAAAGGGCTATAGCCTGATTGCCTCCGATATATCGGAGGATATGCTCATGGCGGCGCGAAGCAAGATGATGGCGGCCGGTCTGCGGTTTCCCATACTCTGCCAGGATATGAACGCCCTCAGCGTACACAAGCCTGTGGATGCGGTGATTTCCGTTTGCGACGGGGTGAATTATCTTCCGGACGGGCCGGAGCGGTTCTTTACGGCCGCATGGCGCTGCTTAAAGCCCGGCGGCCTGCTTCTGTTCGATATATCGTCCGAATACAAGCTCTCCCATACGCTTGCATCCTGCTCCTTTTCGGATTCCGATGCGGAATGGGCCTACATCTGTGACTGCTCCTTTGATGCGGCAGACAGGACACTGCTGATGGAGCTTACCTGCTTTGTGCAGCAGGGAAAGCTGTTCCGCCGTTTCTTTGAAACCCACCGGCAGCGAGCCTATTCTGCGGAAGAGCTGAGAAACGCTCTGACCGGTTCCGGGTTTATCGATATAAATATATATTCCTGTTTTACAAGAAGCATGCCGGAGGCGGATTCCGAACGGATTCAGTTTACGGCGCGAAAACCTTATCGGGAGGCTGACTTATGAAAGATGTGATTATACAGGGAATGCTGGCGGACGGCGGCATGCGCTTTTCCGCCATTTCCGGCAGACAAATGGTAACCGATGCGAAAAATACCCACGGGCTGAGTCTGACAGCAACGGCGGCTCTCGGGCGGCAGCTGCTTATGACGGCCATGCTTGCCGCGCAGCTGAAAAACGAAGCCGACACGGTGAGCACGGTGCTTTCCGGCGGCGGCGCAGGGGGCAACCTCGTTTCCGTGGGCCGGTTCGGCGGGCTTGTGAAGGGCTACTGTGCCAACCCCGGGGCAGAGCTTCCGCCCCTTCCCTCCGGAAAGCTGAATGTGGGCGGATTTGTGGGGAAGGACGGAAAGCTGACGGTGATACGGGATCTGGGGCTGAAGGATCCCTATGTCGGCACCTGCCGTCTCGTTTCCGGCGAAATTGCGGAGGATTATGCACAGTATTTCACCGTATCTGAGCAGCAGCCCTCGCTGGTATACCTCGGTGTCAGAATCGATACCGCCTCCGGGCAGGTTCTTTCGGCCGGGGGCGTACTGCTGCAGACCATGCCCGGCTGCCCCGATGAGGTGATTGACAAGGCAATTGCGCTTGCGCCGTTCGTGGAGGACTTTGCCCTCCGTCTGCAGGACGGAGAAACGCCGGAGGGCATCCTGCGCTCCATTTTCGGCCGGATGGGCTGCACCTTTACGAACGAAACAGAGCCCGCCTACCGGTGCGACTGCTCCCGGGAGCGGATGGAAACGGCGCTGATAGCGGTAGGCCGGGACGAGCTTGCGGACATCCTTAAAACGGATAAGCAGGCGGAGCTCGTCTGCCACTTCTGCAATAAAAAATACCGTTTCTCCGAGGAGAATCTCGCGCAGCTGCTTGCGTCTCTGGATAATACGGAAGATGAAGAGTGATATGACCGGAAAAACCGTTCTGCCCTTTTATCAGGATGCCGGATTCTATCTCCGCTCCGGAAAAAAACAGGCCGAAGAGGGAAATCTCGTTCCCGCCCTGCAGAAAATGCGCAGAGCCTACGAGCTGCAGCCGTCCGACATGGAAAATGTCATCTCCCTCGCAGAAATGCTCAACAGAATGCAGCGCTTTGAGGAAAGCATTGCCGTTCTGCTTTGCGCCGGTACGCCGGAGGAGCTGCCGGAGGAAGGGCTGTTCGGCCTCGTCTCCGGCTTTCTGAACATGGAAGAGTTTATTGCGGCGCGGTATTGCCTGATGCTGTATCTCGATAAGTTTAAAAACGGACCGAACGCAGACGCCTGCCGGGATTACCTCGCTTTGTTGTTCAATAAGCAGGAGCTGTCCTGGCAGCTCGGTCTGGAGGAGGGCGAGGATGCCGAGCTTATCCTGCATATTCATGTAGCAAAGGCGCTGCACTACTCCTATCTCGATGAGGCATGCCTGCGGTATCTTCTGGCCGTTGCGCCGTCCTACCCGGATTCGCTGATGCTGCAGGTGGAAATTGCGCTGGCGGAATATACGCTGAATGAGCCGGTAAAGGCAGAGCACCGGATTTTTAATATTCTCAAGCGCGACAGAGAAAATGTACGGGCCAACTGTCTGCTTGCCTATATCCGTCTGTACAGCAAACGGGAGAAGGAGGCAAAGGAGCTTCTTTCCCGCATCTGCCTGCCGGATGAAGCCGATTTTGAGGCGCTCGGCTCCCTGACAGCCGTGCTGCTGGAAGCGGGTATGTACGAACGGGCGGAGGAAAGCGCCGAGCTGCTGCTGTCCGGCCTGCCCTTTGATGCGCTGTGCATACACCAGACCGCCTATGCAAAATATATGCTCGGCAAAACGGACGAGGCGCGGGAGCTTTACCGAAGCATTCTGACGATGGATGCCCACGACACTGTCGCCATGTATTATCTTTCCTGGATAGAGGCGCATCCGGACCCGAAGGACGGGGCAAAGGGCTTTGTGGTATCCTATGATGTATCCTACGGAGAAGCTATGCGGCGCTTTCGCGAGCTCAGCGGCATCTTTGAAAACGGCGCTCCGGAGGACGGGCTCAGGGAGCGGGAGGGCGAAATCCGCGATTTGCTCCGCTGGGGCATCTGCTCTCCGTTTTTCTCCGAAAAAAGGCCTTTTTTTGCCGCGCTTTCCACCATGCCCGGGGAAGAAACACGGCGGCTGCTCCGCCGGTATCTGCTTCGTAACGACCAGCCGGATGCCGATAAGCATGATGCCTTTACCGCGCTGCGGATTCTGGGCGATGAGGGGCCCTATCCGGTGTATTATCACGGTATGTGGCAGTTTAAGGTGACCTCGGTTACTCTGCCGAACGATCTGCCCGCCTCCTATATGCGGCTTCACGAAAAGCTGGAGTCCCTTGCGGAAGACGGGCTGGCAGATGAGGAAACCATGCAGCTTGCCATCCATATTTATGATAATTACCTGATCGGGCTGCAGGGCGGCTATCCCCGTATGAGCCGGTTTCAGCGGGATGCCATGGCAGCGGCATTTGTCTTAATAGCCCTGAAAATGCAGAACAAGGAGGCGCAGCCGCAGGAGCTGGCAAAGCGGTTCTCGGTAACCGTCCGCAGGCTTCTGAACGCGGAAAACCGCATCAGCCTGTGTCTGCAATCCGAAAACGAAGAGGAGCAACCCTGATGGAATACATTGCAACCTGTAAGCTCGGCCTTGAGAGCACGGTGGTTTTCGAGCTTAAAAAATTAAATATGAAGGAAATCAAGGCCGAGGATGCCGCCGTGAGCTTCTCCGGTGATTTTTCCGATATGGCCCGGGCTCTGATCTACCTGCGCACGGCGGAACGGCTTCTGCTGAAAATAACCGAATTCAAAGCCGTCAGCTTTGAAGAGCTGTTCGATGGGATTTTCACAACGGATTTTAAGCCGTACCTTACGCCCCACTCCCGCATCCATGTAAAGGGAAAGAGTGCCAAAAGCACCCTGTTTTCCGTTTCCGACTGCCAGAGTATAGCCAAAAAAGCCATCGTGGAAAATCTGAAGGCCGCCTACGGGGTTTCCGTGATACCGGAGGACGGCCCGGAAATCATCGTGGACATCGGTCTTCTGCGCGATACGGTCACCGTGGCCCTTGACTGCTGCGGAGCCGGACTTTCCCGACGCGGGTACAGAACCTATAATGTGGCGGCGCCCATCAGTGAAACGCTGGGAGCCGGACTGGTTGAGCTGAGCCGGTACTGGCCGGATACGCCGCTGATAGACCCGATGTGCGGCTCCGGCACCATTGCGATTGAAGCCGCCATGATCGGCAACCATGTTCCCCCCTCCCTCAACCGGCGCTTTTCCGCGGAGGACTGGCCCTTCCTTGACGGCGGAGTGTTCCTGCTTGCCCGGCAGGAAGGTCAGGTTAAAATCACGCGCAATCCCCTCCCCGTTTACGGATACGATATAGACGAAAGGTCGGTAGCCATCTCCCGCATTCACGCCTAAAAAGCCGGTGTGAATATCCGCTTTGAGGTACGGGACGTACGCGATTTCAAGACGGAATTTACCGGCGGAACCTTGCTTTGCAATCCCCCCTACGGCGAGCGGATGATGAGCAGCAGCGAGGTTTCTGCGCTGTATAAAGCTATGTATTCCGTATTTTCCGCCCTGCCCGGGTTTAAAATCGGAATCGTCAGCGCCGTCCGGGATTTTGAAAAGCTATACGGCCGTAAAGCCGATACGAGGCGCAAGCTCAGCAACGGAGGCATGTCCTGCACCTTCTACCAGTACTATCCGCTGACAAAAAGCGGCGCCCTGTATAAAAAGGAGGAAAAGGAATGAAGACATTCCGCACCGTCCTGGCCGTTCTTGCCATATTGCTGCTATGCTACGGCCTTGTCTGTACCGTGCTGCTGCAGAACGGGGAAAGTCCGCTTCTCAGCAGAACGGTCTATTATCTGTTTCATCAGACAAAATCCGCGGCATGGATTCTGGGCGCCTCGTTCTCAGTTGCCTTTGCCATTTTAGCCGTTGCTCTGAGAGGTAAAAAGCATATGGATGCCGCCGAAGCAGAGGAGGAAGAGGATTTCTTCGGAGAGCCGGATTCTTCTCAAATGCATACGCAAAAAAGAGTAAGACCCCTGCCTGCCGGAGATGAAGATGAAGATGAGGAGCTGCTCACGCCCGCCCCGCCGCGAAAAAAAAGGAAAGCCCCGGCCCGGCCGATGGAAGCGGCTGTACAAAATGACGAAGCCGGAAGCGATGCCTTTCTGTTTGACCGGTTTTATCATGTCAGCACGGAATCCGAGGAAAAAGCCGTTACGGGAAATGCGCACTGTATGTATTGTGGTGAACGGCTGACACGCGGCAGCATTTTCTGCGGAAAATGCGGAAAGAAAGTGGAATGAAGCAGGCGTATCAGAAAAACAGCGGCCACAAAGTCGCGCTGCTGCTGGCAGTTCTTGCGGTGCTGGTGGGTCTTGCTGCCGCAGCCGTAATTGTTTTAAAGTCCCTTTTCCCGGTCATAATATCCGTTCCGGAATATGTGAATATCGCAAAAAACGGGGAGAATGCGTATACATTTTCTTTGGATTCCTCCCGCATCCGGCAGGTCTTCTGCTTTCCGGAGGATTTTTCCCTGCCGGAAAATGAAGCACTGGATTCCCTTTTCCTGCAGGTTGCCGAAAACGGAGTCTCCTATTCCTTTGAGGTCTGCAGCACGGTGGAAAATGCGGCCGCGCGTCTCCTTAAAGGCGGATACCGGCTGGATGAAACGGTCTTCAGCATGACGGCAGCCGAGGTAAGCGAAAGGTACGGAGCGCTTTTAAAAACGGCAAAAACCGTTTCCATCCGTGCTTTTACCCGGTATTATTCCGACGGAAACGGAAATTACAGCGCAAGGCTGGATACCGATGCCCTGTCTAAGGCCATCGGAGACCGTCTGAAAAGCAATGTCTCCCTCAAGCAGGCGGTGGGCAGTCTGTCCGTGGTCTCCTCCGTTTCCGGAACCGGTCTGCATGTGGAAACCTGGTCGGTATTCTCCGCCTCCGAAGGCCTTTCCCTTACCGATGTACTGCAGGCAGGCGGGATAACCGTTGTGGATACCGTATTCGATGCCGATGAGAGCCTTATCCGCAGCCGGGGCACCGAGACAGTCAGCCTGATACCCTATTACCTGCTCTCTGTCGGCGAGACAGGCATTGCGGCCGATATCGACACCGCAGCGCTCAGGGAAAAGCTGCCGTTTGCGGCGGACTCCGCTGCCGATAAGGCCATCGGAGCGCTGGGGGTCCGGGTGACAGACAGCGGCTCGTATTATAAGCTGGAGGCTGTCAGCACGAATCCCGATATTGACATTCTCACCGTTTTGGAAAATAATGGAATTATCCTTACAGATATGGTGGTTTCTTCGCCAAAAAGCTGATGCAACAGGAGGAATAATATGGTTATAGTAGGTGTTTGCGGCGCTTCCGGAAGCGGGAAAAGCACTCTTGCAGAGCGTATCCGGGACAGCCTTTCCTGTACCTGCACCATTATCGGGCAGGACTGTTACTATAAAAGCTTTCCGGATATTCCTTTTGCGGACAGGTGCCATCTGAATTATGATGACCCGGAAATATTCGATTACGATGAAATGCTTGCAGACCTGCACACGCTGTCGGAGGGCAAGGCCATCACGAAAAAGGGATATGACTACCCGCGGCATCTCAGGGCAGATTCCGAGGCGCTGATAGATTCCCCGGATGTTTTGATTATCGAGGGCATCCATATTTTTTACGATGCGAGAATACGCGAAATGATGTCTCTGAAGGTATATATGCATGTGGACACGGACATCTGCCTTTTAAGGCGTATCCACAGGGATATGAAGAGCCGGGGCCGTTCTATCGAAAGCATCAGCGAGCAGTACCTCAGCACCGTTAAGCCCATGTACGAAAAATATATTCAGCATTATATAAAGGAAGCGGATTTTGCCATCATGCGCGGCGGCCACAACATCATGGCCATCGATGCCATTTCCGCCTATCTTACCACTAAGGTTCTGGCCGAACGCTTCGCCCGGGACAAAGCATTATCGGAGAACTCAGAGAAGTGCTGATTAATTCAGAGTGATTGCATAAATATGAAAATTTTTCTTGCAGCAAGGAGAAAAATCGCAGGAATAGTGGCGCTATTTCAAGATTTTTCGACACAGCTGCAGGGAAAATTGGCTGTTTATGCAACACGAGTGAATAAATCAGTGCTTCCTTAGAAAAAGGAGATATATAAATGAAAGAATCCATCACAGCTGTCAGGATGCTGGCAGTACAGGCCATTCAGAAAGCAAAATCGGGGCATCCGGGTCTCGCGCTCGGTGCGGCGCCTGCCGTCTGCACGGTTTTTGAACAAATGCGGCATTCTCCCGCCAATCCGAAATGGATGGGGCGGGACAGATTTGTCCTTTCCGCAGGGCATGCCTCCGCCATGCTCTATTCCATTCTCCACCTCTACGGCTACGGCATTACGATGGAGGATATGAAGAACTTCCGTCAGCTCAACAGCAAAACACCCGGCCATCCGGAGTACGGCATCGTTCCCGGCGTGGAAGCGACCACCGGCCCTCTCGGTCAGGGCTTTGCCATGGCAGTCGGTATGGCTATGGCGGAAAAGCATCAGGCCGCCGTATTCAACAAGGAGGGCTATCCCGTATTTGATAACTATACCTATGTGGTTATGGGCGACGGCTGCATGATGGAGGGCATTGTGCAGGAAGCCGCAAGCCTTGCCGGAAGCCTGAAGCTCGGCAAGCTGATTGCTTTGTATGACAGCAACCGTATCACCATTGAAGGAAATACCGATATTACCTTCACGGAGAATACCTTCGCCCGTTTTGAAGCGCTCGGCTGGCATGTGCAGGAGGTTTCCGACGGAGAGGATACCGAGGCCGTCCGTGCCGCCATTTGCAAGGCAAAGCAGGTTTCCGATAAGCCCTCTTTAATCATCGTTCATACCGAAATCGGCTACGGCTCCCCCCGGCAGGGCACCCCGAAGGCGCACGGCGAACCCCTCGGTGAAGAGAATGTTCAGGCAACGGCGGATTTCTTCGGCTGGAAGGAGCCTGCGTTTACCGTTCCGGAGCGGGTCTATGCGGAATATAAGCAAAGGGCGGCCGCCGGTGCCGCTGCGGAAGCGGCATGGCAGAAGATGTTTGCCGAATACAGCGAAAAATACCCGGAGCTTGCGGCGCGGCTGGAAAATGCCGAAGTAATCCGTATCTCCGATTTTATCAACAATCCCGGTTTCTGGGAATTCCCCGCTTCGGAAGCCTCCCGTATCAGCAGCGGAACCGTCATCAGCAGCAGATGCCTCAGTGGAAGCAGCTGCGGAG
>R18__coassemble_2603_pt1 | contig 10742 bp, 10 predicted proteins | sample R18__metabat2_high_PE_056 | metagenome-assembled genome bin R18 | reverse complement strand
CAAGAAAAATTTGCATATTTATGCTGCCACTCTGAATAAATCAGCACTTCCATAGAAAAAAAGGAGGCAAGGTAAGTATGACCAAGGAATTTCTCAAAGCAACGGGTGTCCGGATGCTCCGGACCTTTGCCGAGGCGGCCTTAAGCTACATCGGCACGGCGGCACTGCTTGGCGAGGTAAACTGGCTCGGCGTGCTTTCGGCGGGCGCCATGGGCGCGGTAACGGCAGCTCTTATGGCGGTATCCACAGGCCTGCCGGAGGCATAGGAAATCTATTCTTGACGAATGATAACATTTGCGTTATCATATAAACGCAATGCAGGAGAACAACATGCACACGATAATAATTTACAAAGATAGTAACGGTTATTCCCCTCTGATGGATTATTTCACAGAGCTGGAAAACAGCAAAAGTAAGGATAGCCGGATTAAACTGACGAAAATCCGCGAGTATGTTCGGGCTCTTTCCATAAACGGGACATATCTGCCGGAAAATTATTTAAAACATCTTGATGGCGAAATATGGGAATTGAGACCGCTGAAGGACCGGATTTTATTTGCGGGATGGATTGATGGTGCATTTGTTCTTCTTCACTGTTTTCCCAAGAAAACACAGAAAACACCAAAGCGGGAAATCGAAAAGGCAAAACGCGAGCTGGCAGATTTCAGGGAAAGAGAGTTCAAGATATGAATTATACAAAAAGCGGCTGTATTATTTGGGATGAAGCATTTGATAAGGAACACTTTACACCGGAGGAAGTTGCGGAAAGTGAGCTCCGGGCTGCTTTGATAACATCGCTTGTCCGTGCCAGACAAGAGCAAGGATTAAGCCAAAGAGAGCTGGAAGCGTTGAGCGGAATAAAGCAACCGCAAATTGCGCGGATGGAAAGAGGAGATGCGAATCCGCAGCTGGATACCATGCTGAAGGTTTTGGCAGCTATGGGAAAAACCTTGGCTGTTGTGCCGATTCCCACAGCATAAATTTCCGCAAAAAACGCATAAAAATGCAAAAACACCCGGGAGCCGGCGAAAAAGTCAGCTCACCGGGCATTTTTTTATTTCCATCGCATTTCCGGACTTTTTTCGCTATATTCCGGGAAAAAAGCGGCGGATTCAGTCTGCTTTTTTACACAGAACCGTTGCTTTAACGATTTAAAGCATGAAAGCTTTTCCGCTTCAAATGCAGACAATTTACAAATTTTTGTTGCATAGCGGTGAAAAAATTGGTAAGATGGAAACACCATAAACGGCTTTGGCAGGGCAACCTGTTATATAAGCAAAATTAAAGGAGGACTAAACATGAAGAAACTGTTTGCACTGGTTCTGGCCATGGTCATGGTGCTTGGCTGCGTTTCCTTCAGCTCCGCCGAGGGCGAGAAGGTTTTCCGCTATGCTGCCACAACCGAACCCAACTCTCTGGATCCCTCTATGGGCAACTCCATTGGTGAGAACGAAATCCAGTATGCCATCACCGAAGGCCTCGTCCGCAATATCGCCGGCGATGTCCAGCCCGGTCTGGCCGATACCTGGGAATCCGATGAAACCGGCACCGTCTGGACCTTCCACATCCGCGATGATGCGAAGTGGAGCGACGGCGTAGCCATCACCGCTTATGACTTTGAGTACAGCCTCAAGCGTCTTGCCAACCCCGAGACCGGTTCCGGCTATGCCTGGATCCTCTCCTTCATCAAGAACGCCGATGACGTTATGTACAACGGTCTGGCTCTTGACGAGATGGGCGTAAAGGCTCTGGACGAGAAGACTCTGCAGATTGAGCTCTCCTACGTTGCGCCTTACTTCCTCTCCCTCATCGGCTCCTCCGGCCAGTTCGCTCCCATCCGTCAGGATGTTGTGGAGCAGTACGGCCAGGATTTCGCCGCCACCGCCGATAAGAACGTCTACTCCGGTCCCTACAAACTCGTCAGCACCGAGAACCGCGTTATCGTGTTCGAGCCCAACGAGTACTACTGGAACAAGGATGCCGTCAACTTTGACCGCGTAGAGCTCTCCATCGTGGAGAACAGCGACACGCAGCTGGCCATGTATGAGAACGGCGAGCTGGACTATGTCCTTATCCCCACCGCTCAGGTTGCCAACTACACCTCCGATGCCCGTCACGGCGAGTTCGTCAACGGCAACACCGACTGGATGTACATCAACTGCAAGGATCCTCAGCTCTCCAACAAGAACCTGAGACTTGCCATGAACTATGCTCTCAGCCGTGTTGCTTACAACATGCTGGCCAACAACGGTGTCTATCAGCCCTTCAACGGCGCTGTCTGCAATATCGTTTCCGGTCTAAACGGCAAGTACTTCTCCGAGATGTACGCCGACAACCGTATCTTCCCCCTCGAGGGCGACCAGGAGAAGGCTCAGGAATACCTGAAGCTCGCTATGGAAGAGCTGGGTGTTTCCAATCCTGCCGACATCGTTCTGGAGCTGACCTCCACCGATGCTGAGTCCACCAAGAAGATCTGCGAAGTTGTACAGAACCTGCTGCAGACCTCCCTCGGCATCACCATCAACATCCGTCAGGTCACCTACAACGAAATCTACTCCAAGGTATTCCCGGAGCATGATTATCAGTTCGGTTACGGCGGATGGGGCCCCGACTATGATGACCCGTACACCTACCTCGAGCTCTTCTACGGCCCGAACCCCAACAACTACTCCAACTATGACAATGCGGAAGTCAACGCTCTGCTCGAGCAGGCCAAGGTAGACCCCGACGAAGCTTCCCGTATGGATGCTCTCGGCAAGGCTGAGGAAATCATCCTCTCCGAAGGCGCTCTGCTGCCGCTGCAGATGAGAACCGCTCACTACCTCCTCGATGAGGACCTCACCGGCATTCACTTCTACTATGGCTCCGTCAACATCATCTGGGCCTACGGTGATTGCCCCGCTGCCTGATAGAATCAGGTAACAGACTTTAGGTGAACAACCGCGAGGGCCGGGCTCCTACGGGTCCGGTCCTCTTTTCTTTCAAAGGGAGGCTTTGAAAATCAGGGTGGCTTAATGCCGCACGCAAGGTAAGGGAAGCACTGATTTTACCGACTCCCGCCGTAATTTCCTCTTGAAAGAAGGAGGCAGAGGCTTTAATGGCAAGATATATTATAAAGCGTGTTATAGCGGCGCTGCTGACGCTCCTGCTGCTGGTTACCGCCGTTTTCTTCCTTGTCCGGCTGATTCCGGGTGACCCGTTCACGAGCCCGAAGCTGACACCTGCCGTCAAGGAGAACCTGAATCACTATTACGGCTTTGATAAGCCGCTGTGGCAGCAGTATATTCAGTATATGGGAAAGCTGTTCCAGGGGGATTTCGGCTATTCCATGAAATATACGAATAAGACCGTAAACTACATTATCGGTCAGACCTTCCCCTATTCCGCCGACCTCGGTATCCGCGCTCTGGTGGTGGCCATCTTCTTCGGCCTCCTGCTCGGTATTCTGGCGGCAAGAAACCGCGGCAAGTGGGTTGATATCGTCTGCGTGCTCATCGCCATCATCGGCACCAGCATTCCGGACTTTATCATGGGCGCTGTGCTGCAATACTTATTCGGAATCAAATGGGGCGTACTCCCCGTTGCAAAATATGATACCTTCAAGCATACCATCCTGCCCACGCTGGCGCTCTCCTTCTATACGATGACGGGCGTCTCCCGCGTTATGCGTTCGAGCATGCTGGAGGTAACCTCCCAGGATTACATCAAGACCGCGCGCTCCAAGGGCGTTTCCGAGTTCAGGATTACCTTCAAGCACCAGATTCGCAACGCCATCATGCCGGTGCTGACCATCCTCGGACCCACCGTGGCCTCCGTGCTGACCGGTACCTTCGTTATCGAGGCCATGTACGCCATTCCCGGCATGGGCAAGTACTATGTGGAAAGCACCATCAACAACGACTATTCCATGGTACTCGGCATGACGCTGTTCTATGGCATCTTCCTTGTGTTCTGCAATCTGATTGTGGATATTCTGTACGGCATTGTGGACCCGCGTGTCCGTATCGGAAAGAAGTAGGAGGGGTAGCATATGGCAAAGAAACAAGAATTTACGCCGAAAACCGTTGTGGTTCCGGAGGTTCTGCCGGACGATTTGTTCGTCACCCGCGGCAAGAGCCTTTCGAAGATGGACTCCATCACCCGTCCCGCGCTCTCCTTCTGGCAGGATGCGTGGCGGCGGCTGCGGAAGAACAAGGCTGCGTTTGTGGGACTGTGCATCATCATTCTCTACGCGCTGCTGGCTATCTTCGCGCCGATACTCTCCAAATACGATTATGCCGCGATGGATATCAACAATATGTACGGTCTGCCCTCTGCGGATCACTGGCTCGGCGGCGATGATACCGGCCGTGACCTCTGGACCCGTGTGTGGATGGGCGCCCGCGTTTCCCTTTCCATCGGTCTTATTGTTTCCCTTATCAATGCCCTTGTAGGCGCCATCATCGGCGGTCTTTGCGGCTACTACGGCGGCAAGCTCGACATGATTGTGATGCGTATCGTAGACCTGCTCTACGGCATTCCGAGCCTGATTATCACCATCCTCGTCATGATGGTGGTGGGCACGGGCATACAGGCACTGATTATAGCCCTTTGCATCGTAGGCTGGATCGGCACCTGCCGCTTCATGCGCGGCGAGGTCTACCGCCTCAAGGAGCAGGACTTCGTCTGCGCCGCCAAGGTGCTGGGGCAGAAGGACTTCATCATCATCGTGCGGCACATCATTCCGAACGTGCTCGGCATGGTAGTGACCAACCTCTGTATGGCTATCCCCGGCGCTATCTTCCAGGAGGCATTCCTTTCCTACATCGGCCTCGGCATTCAGCCCCCGGCCTGTTCCTGGGGTGTTATGGCCAAGGAGGGCATCCAGTATCTGCGGGTCGCGCCGCATATCGTCATCGTGCCTGCGTTCTTTATCTGCACCACCATGCTGGCGCTGAACATGCTGGGCGACGGTCTCCGGGACGCTGTAGACCCGAAGCTGCGCGGTACCGACTGAGAAAGGAGGCAAAAACATGGATTCTCAGGAAACTTTGCTTGAAATCAAACACCTTACCTTCTCCTTCCATACCTACGGCGGCGTGGTTCAGGCGGTGCGGGATGTCAGCCTCGATGTGAAAAAGGGCGAGGTGCTCGGCATCGTGGGCGAGTCCGGCTGCGGTAAATCCGTTACGGCGCAGTGTATTCTGCGGCTGAACCCCGAGCCCCCGGGATTCTTCTCCGGCGGCGAAATCCTCTTTAACGGTAAGGATGTGCTGAAAATGTCCAAAATGGAGCTGCGCCGCTTCCGCAGGAACGAGGTCGGCTTCATCTTCCAGGACCCGATGACCTCCCTCAACCCCACCATGCGTATCGGTGAGCAGATTGAAGAGGTTTTCCACGGCAGAACCGATATACCGAAATCCGAGGTGAAGGCCCGGAGCCACGAGGTGCTGAAGCTCGTCGGCATCTCCGATGTGGAGAAGCGTTACCGCTGCTACCCCCATGAGCTTTCCGGCGGCATGAAGCAGCGTGTTATGATTGCCATCGCGCTTGTATCGAAGCCCAGCCTTATCATCTGCGATGAGCCCACCACCTCCCTCGATGTTACCATTGAAGCGCAGATTCTGGACCTGCTGATGGATTTACGCAAGACCCTCGGCACCTCCATCATTATGATTACCCACGATTTGGGCGTTATCGCCAAGCTCTGTGACCGCGTGGTCGTTATGTACGGCGGCAAGGTGGTGGAGCACGGCACGGCCAATGATATTTTCTACGATACGGCGCACCCCTATACCCACGGCCTCATGCACTCCATTGCAAGACTGGACATGGGCAAGGGCGAGAAGCTTTCGCCCATCGAAGGCACTCCGCCGGATTTGTTTGCCCCGCCTGCGGGCTGCCCCTTTGCGGCGCGCTGCGAGTATGCCATGGAGGTTTGCTATCAGTATCCTCCGCAGGAAACCGAGATTGCCGGGCAGCACTGCTCTTCCTGCTGGCTGCTGCACGAAAAGGGCAAGGCCAAGGGCGTGGATCTGACGCGGCATGAAGCGCGGGCTGCCGCTGAGCAGTTTGCTCTGGATGCCAAAAAGGAGGGAAAGTAATATGGCAGATTTGAATAAAACCGGCGCAGATAATGTGCTTGTGCAGGTAGATCATCTTTCCAAATTCTTCCAGCTTTCCAAGTCCAAGACACTGAAGGCCGTCAACGATGTGTCCTTCTATATCCGCAAGGGCGAAACCGTGGGTCTGGTCGGTGAGTCCGGCTGCGGCAAAACCACCACCGGGCGCTGCCTTGTAAAGCTGTATGACCCTTCTGCCGGTACCGTGCTGTATAAGGGCAAGGACATCACGAAGCACACCAAGGAGGAACATAGGCAGTTCACCTCCGATGTGCAGATGATTTTCCAGAACCCCTATGCCTCTCTGAACCCCCGTATGACGGTCAAGGAAATCGTGGGCGAAGGCATGACGATTCACGGTATCCACAACAAGTCGGAGATTGATGAAAAGGTCAACGAGCTGCTGAACAAGGTCGGCCTCGGCAAGGATCATATGTCCCGCTTCCCCCACGAATTTTCCGGCGGCCAGCGGCAGCGTATCGGCATTGCCCGCGCCCTTTCCGTGAACCCGGAATTCATCGTCTGCGATGAGCCGATTTCCGCGCTGGATGTATCCATTCAGGCGCAGGTCATCAACATGCTCAAGAACCTGCAGGAGGAGATGGGGCTTACCTACCTCTTCATCGCCCACGATTTGAGCGTGGTCAAGTATATTTCCGACCGGGTTATCGTTATGTACCTCGGCACGCTGGTGGAGGAGGCCTCCTCGGACGAGCTGTACGCCCACCCGCTGCACCCCTATACCCAGGCGCTGCTTTCCTCCATTCCCATTGCGGACCCCATCCGTACCCGCGCTGTGGACCGTATCCCCATCACCGGCGAAATCAGCAGTCCCATCAACCCGAAGCAGTGCTGCCAGTTTGCGCCCCGGTGTCCGTATGCCACGGAGAAGTGCCACCGCGAGGTACCTCAGCGGCTGGAAATTTCCAAGGACCATTTTGTTGCCTGCCATCTTGTAAAGTAAAAACAAAAAGAGTATACTTGTATCATAAAGGGGCGCATTATGCGACTCTTTTTTAACGGAACCCTTGGCGCAGAAACGGCTCTATTTTCCTGTTTGTTCCGAAAAAATCCGAAATTCCGGACTTTTCTCCCTACTTAAAGAAAAATATACCACGCCCGCGACAACCCCATAATTGCATCACAGGAGAAAAGAAAAATGACAACACAGGAAATTATCACTAAAACGAATGCCTACGGCGCGCAGAACTATGCGCCCAAGCCCTTTGTCATCGACCATGCGGAGGGTGCCGTTGTGTACAATCCCGAGGGGGAGCGGGCCTATGATATGCTCAGCGCCTACTCCGCGCTGAACTTCGGCCACCGTCATCCGGAGATTATTCAGGCCGCAAAGGATCAGCTGGACAAGGTGACCCTCACCAGCCGGGCGTTCCACAATACGGTTTTAGGCGATTTTTATGAGAAGCTGGCCAAGCTCACCGGCAAGGAAATGGTTCTGCCCATGAATACGGGCGCGGAGGCGGTGGAAACGGCGCTGAAGACCGCGCGCCGCTGGGGCAGCTTTGTGAAGAAGATTCCGGATGGGAAGCAGGAGATTATCTGCTGCGAAAACAACTTCCACGGCCGTACCATCAGCATCATCACCATGTCCACCGACCCCTCCGCACGGGCCGGCTTCGGTCCCTTCACACCGGGCTTTAAAATCATCCCCTACGGCAATGCCCGGGCGCTGGAAGAGGCGATTACGGAAAACACCTGCGCGTTTCTGGCGGAGCCGATTCAGGGCGAGGCCGGTATTATCGTGCCTCCCGCCGGGTACTTAAAAGAGGTGCGGGAAATCTGCACAAGGCACAATATTCTGTTCATTGCGGACGAGGTGCAGACCGGCTTTGCGCGTACCGGCGCCATGTTTGCCTGCAACCTTGAGGATGTGGAGCCCGATATCTTCATCCTCGGCAAGGCGCTCGGCGGCGGCGTAATGCCCGTTTCCGCCATCACCGCAAACAAAGACATTCTCGGCGTGTACGAGCCCGGCTCCCACGGCTCCACCTTCGGCGGCAACCCGCTGGCCTGCGCGGTGGCGATTAAGGCCATGGAGCTGCTGGTGCGGGATAATTATCCCCGGATGGCGAAGGAAAAGGGCGAATATTTCATGGCCAAGCTCCGTGAAATCCACAACCCGGAGATTATCGATATCCGCGGCAAGGGTCTGCTCATCGGCGTTGAATTCAGCGTGAATGCCGCGCCCTATGTGAAAGCCCTCATCCACAACGGCGTGCTTGCCAAGGAAACCCATGAGCGCACCATCCGCTTTGCCCCGCCCATCATCATCTCCTATGCCGAGATGGACGATGCCCTGACCCGCATTAAAGCGGCGCTGGAAAAGTAAAACGGGTCTTAAGGAAGCACTGATTTATTCACTCGTGTTGCATAAACAGCCAATTTTCCCCGCAGCTGTGTCGAAAAATCTTGAAATAGCACAATGCCGTTCGCTGCGAAGCGGCGGACTGAATTCTATTCCTGCGATTTTTCTCCTTGCCGCAAGAAAAATTTGCATATTTATGCTGCCACTCTGAATAAATCAGCACTTCCTAAAAAGTTACGGCTCAGGCCTTCGGGCCTGAGCCGCAGTATTTTTTAATCAGGAAAAAATGCGGATATCCACGCGCTCCGCTTTAGGTTCAACAGAATGCAGCAGCGGCGCCATATAAACGGGAAGGTACCGGATTCTTCCGACAGTATCCACATTGTTGGGCGAAAGGACAACGGCGCTTTCTATGGCATAGTCTTTACTGAAAAGCAGATTGTCCAGTGCCTTGTGTGTCCGGTAATCCCTGCCGGATTTCACCTCAATCGGCAGGACAGAGCCATCCATTTCGGTTAAAAAGTCAATTTCACCGATTTTAGCGGATTTATAATACAATACCTTTTGTCCCGCAGCGTATAATTCCTCAGCTACATAGTTTTCAAATACCGCGCCGAGATGGACAGAAACTTCCGGTTCCATTTGCATAATATCCTGTCTTAGCTGCAGCGGATAGCAGGAAGTGAGCAACCCCACATCGTTCTGAAACAGCTTAAATAAATTGGAGGCTTTCGATTGCTCCAAAGGAACAACGGGCTCCTGCGCATTATAAACCGGAATGGCCACGGAAGCATCCTTGAGCCAGAGGAAGCTCTCCTCGTATCGGTCAAATTTCAACTCCTTATTCAGATAAGTAAACACAAAACGCCGGTTTTGCTTGTTCAACTGGGAAGGAATAGAGTCAAAAACGGAAATAATCTTCAGCCGCCGGTTCTCCGCTTCGTATTTGATAAAATCTGCCTTATATTGGTTGATGAGGTTTTGCTGTTCCGTATAAACCGACTGCAGGTTTTGTTTTTCCAGAAAAGCGGATACAACGCCCGGCATGCCGCCCGTCATCAGATAATAATAGAAGGCGCGGAGCATTTGCTGATGAATGACAGGGTCTACCGGCCGCAGAAGGCGAAAACATTCTTCTATATGCGCAAGAGTTTCCTTGCCTGCGCCCAGAGCCAGCGAGAATTCAAACAGGTTCATGGGATACATTTGCCACTGGTCTACATAGCCAACCGGCATGGAACGCAAGCCCTTGAGCTCGATACCAAGGTTGGAGCCGCTGAGGATATAGCGGTATTGTCCTGCATCTGCCAGGAACTTGATGACAGTCAGAATTTCGGGATATACCTGTATCTCGTCCAAAAAAATAACGGAGCTGCCCGGTTCGAGTGGGCGGGGAGAGTACAGAGCCAGATGCTTTTCGAGCGCGCCGGCCTCTTGAATCTGCTTAATTTGCGACAGAATATCCGGGCGTTCCAAAAGATTGATTTCAAAAAAATCCGTTTCGGTTTGCTGCAGCACCTCACGAATCAGCCAGGTTTTCCCCACCTGACGCGCACCATGAATGAGCAGCGCAGATTTTCCTTGCGCTAACCATTGCCGCAGCCTGCTTTCTGCATATCGGTACATCTGTTGCTCCTCCCGAATAAAGCTTAATTGCTGTATAAAGAGTATCATCGGAGAACCGGACTGTCAAGGCGAAATGCCCCGTTTTTTTGAAAATAATCCGGCAAAATGCCCCGTTTTATTTAAAATATCGCCTGTAAGCTGCACCCGCCGTTTAAAATTCTGAAGAAACGCACATTTTCAGCGAATAAAATCTTGAAGAAATGCAATACGGATGGTAATATGCCAATCAAGATGCAACAAAGGAAAACAGAATGAAAACCGTAGATTTACATTGTGATACGCTGATGTTCTGCGCACTTGAGAAGAAAGCGCTGCGCCGGAACGATTTACATATCGATGCCGAAAAGCTGCAAAAAGGCGAGGCCATGCTCCAGTGCTTTGCCGTGTGGTTTATGCAGGAGGCGGAGGCAAAACGCCTCAATGCTCCCGCACCCCGGGAATACTTTCAGCTGGTACGGGAGACCTTTTCCCGGGAGCTGGAAAAGAACGGGGATATTCTTGCGCCGGGGGGAACCTTTACGGAAATAGAGCAAAACGCGGCGGCGGGGAAGATAACCGCGCTGTTTACGGCAGAGGATTTGGGAGTATATCTTGACGGAAAACCGGAGCGGCTGGAGGAGGCGTTTCAAGCGGGCATCCGTATGGCGGCGCCGCTGTGGAATTACGAAAACTGCTTCGGCTACCCCAAC
>R18__coassemble_2540_pt1 | contig 10972 bp, 8 predicted proteins | sample R18__metabat2_high_PE_056 | metagenome-assembled genome bin R18 | reverse complement strand
ATAAGGACACAAAAAAACACAGCTGCATCATAGAACAAATGCAGCTGTAGCAGAAATCTTATTCTTGCCCTTTACTTTTTATCGCCTTTATTGAAGAAATTCTTAAAGGCGCTTTTTGTTTTTGCCGTGCCGGCATTCTCGCCGGTTTCCGCCGCAAGCTGCTGCAGCAGCTCCCGCTGCCGGTCGGTCAGCTGCTTCGGTACCGCTACCTCCACCGTCACCAGCATATCGCCCTTGCCGGAGCCGTTCAGATACGCAATGCCCTTCTCCCGAAGACGGAAGGTGGTTCCGTTCTGCGTACCTGCGGGAATGGAATAGGGAATGGGCTCCTTCAGCGTGGGAATCTGAATTTCGCCGCCGAGAGCCATCACCGTATAGGGAAGCTCCAGCTTCAAAAGCAGGTTGTTGCCCTTACGGGTAAAGAGCCTGTGGGGCTTCACGCTGACGGTAACATACAAATCGCCTCTCGGGCCGCCCCGGTAGCCCGCGTCGCCCTTGCCGGGCATTTTGACCGTCTGGCCGTCATCGATACCGGCGGGCACCTTCAGCTCGATGCGCGTGTTTTTCTTGACACGCCCCTTTCCCCGGCAGGTGGTGCAGGGGTCCTTTATGTACTTACCCGTGCCGCCGCAGGCCGTGCAGGGCTTGGTGCTCATAAAGGAGCCGAGAATCGTATTCTGCTGGGAGCGGACGGTACCCGTGCCGCCGCAGGTGGGGCACCGGACGGGACTGGAGCCGGGCTTTGCGCCGCTGCCGCCGCAGACCTCGCAGGCATCCACCCGGTAGATATTGAAGGACTTTTCCGCGCCGAAGACCGCTTCCTCAAAGGAGACCGTCAGATTGTAGCGGCAGTCGTCCCCCTGTACCGGAGCGCTGCTGTTTCTCTGGGAGCCGCCGAAGCCGCCGCCGAAGAAGGTGTTGATAATATCGTCAAAGCCGCCGAAGCCGCCGCCGGAGAACGGGCTTCCGCCGCCCATGGAGGGATCGAACGCCGCATGGCCGAACTGGTCATACTTGGCGCGCTTCTCACTGTCGGACAGCACCTCATACGCCTCGTTCAGCTCCTTGAACTTTGCCTCGGCCTCCTTATCGTTCGGATGCAGATCCGGATGGCAGGTTTTCGCCGCCTTCCGGAAGGCACTTTTTATCTGGGCATCGTCCGCATCCTTGCTGACGCCCAGCACCTCATAATAATCTCTTTTCTCGGCCATAAGCCGTTACCTCCGGATAGACGAAGGGCAAGACAGGAAAAGCTCGCCCTCCGTTTTCGTTATTCACTTACCGTTATTTGGCTATTCCGCGGGAATCAGTCTACCACGGTATAATCCGCATCGGCCACATCGTCGCCGTTATTGGCATCCGGTCCGGGCTGCTGACCTGCGCCGGGGTTGCCCTGCTCCTGCGCCTGCTGCTGATACACCTTGCCGAAGGCCTCGTAGCTTACCTCGGTGAGCTTCTCCGTAGCGGACTTGATGGCCTCAAAGTCGGAGCCCTCCAGCTCCTTTCTGAGGTCTGCCACCGCAGCCTCTACCTTGCTCTTATCGTCAGCGGATACCTTGTCGCCCAGCTCCTTGAGGGACTTCTCGGTGGAGTAGACCATCTGGTCGGCGCGGTTGCGGATTTCGGACTCCTCCTTATGCTTCTTGTCCTCCTCGGCATACCGCTCGGCTTCCTCCATGGCCTTCTTGATTTCTTCCTCGTTCAGGTTGGTGGAAGCGGTGATGGTGACCTGCTGCTGATGGCCGGTGCCCAGATCCTTGGCGGATACATGAACGATGCCGTTTGCATCGATATCAAAGGTAACCTCAATCTGCGGTACACCGCGGGGCGCGGGCGCGATGCCCTCCAGCTGGAAGCGGCCGAGGGTCTTGTTGTATTGCGCCATCTCCCGCTCGCCCTGCAGTACATGCACCTCAACCGAGGTCTGCCCGTCGGATGCGGTGGAGAAAATCTGGCTCTTCTTCGTGGGGATGGTGGTGTTGCGCTCAATCAGGCGGGTGAAGATGCCGCCCACGGTCTCAATACCGAGGGAAAGGGGCGTAACATCGAGAAGCAGCACATCCTTGACCTCGCCGCCGAGAACACCGCCCTGAATCGCCGCGCCCACGGCCACGCACTCATCGGGGTTGATGCCGCGGAACGGATCCTTGCCGGTGATGTTCTTAACCATCTCCTGCACGCAGGGGATACGGCTGGAGCCGCCCACGAGGATAACCTTGTTGATCTGGGAGTTGCTGAGTCCCGCATCCTGCATAGCCTTCTGCACGCAGACCTTGGTCTTGTCCACAAGGTCGGAGATAAGGTCGTTGAACTTTGCCCGGGTGAGGGTGATGTCGATATTCTTTGCGCCGGAAGCATCCATGGCGATGTAGGGCAGGTTGATGTTGGTGCTCATTACGCCGGAAAGCTCAATCTTCGCCTTCTCCGCCGCTTCCTTCAGTCGCTGGGATGCCGTCTTGTCCTGCAGCAGGTCGATGCCGTTGTTGCGCTTGAAGTCGGAAGCAACCCACTCCATGATGCGCTGGTCAAAGTCGTCGCCGCCGAGCTTGTTGTTGCCGGCCGTGGCAAGCACCTCAAACACACCGTCACCGATTTCGAGGATGGATACATCGAAGGTGCCGCCGCCCAGATCGTAGACCAGAATCTTCTGGTTGTTTTCCTTATCGAGACCGTAGGCCAGAGAGGCCGCTGTGGGCTCGTTGATGATACGCAGAACCTCGAGGCCCGCAATCTTGCCGGCATCCTTGGTGGCCTGGCGCTGGCTGTCCGTAAAGTATGCAGGCACGGTGATGACCGCCTGGGTGACCTTCTCGCCGATGTAGGCTTCCGCATCGGTCTTCAGCTTCTGCAGAATCATGGAAGAGATTTCCTGCGGCGTGTATTCCTTGCCGTCGATGGAAACCTTGCGGTTGGAGCCCATATCCCTCTTGATGGAAGAGATGGTGCGCGTGGGGTTGGTGATGGCCTGGCGCTTTGCAATGGTGCCCACCAGACGCTCGCCGTCCTTGAAAGCGACTACGGAAGGCGTGGTGCGCGCGCCCTCGCTGTTGGGAATGACGACAGGCTCGCCGCCCTCTAAAATAGCAACACAGGAGTTTGTAGTTCCTAAGTCAATACCGATAATCTTACCCATAATAATATCCTCCGATAATAATTTCTTTTTATGTTATTTATCTATAGTTATTCGGAAACCTTCACCATGCTGTGACGGATAATCTTGTCTCCGACTTTATAGCCCTTCTGAAATACCTGCAGAATGGTTTCCGGCTCCACGCCCTCCGCCTTTTCCGACATAATGGCGTTGTGCAGGTTCGGGTCAAACTTTCCGGAATCCTCCAGCGGCGCAAGCCCCAGCTTTTCCAGCGGGGCGGAGAACTTTTTATATACCAGTCCCACGCCCTCCACAAACGACGCGCCGCCGTTGCCGGGGTCGGCCAGCACCCGTTCAAAATCGTCCAGCGCCGGCAGCATCTCAAGGATAACCTCCCGCCGCCCGGTATCGATGCTCTCCGCGCGCACGCTGTTGTTTCTGCGGCGGAAATTTTCAAAGTCCGCCTGATTGCGCTGCAGCAGGAGCATGTACTCATCCTTTTCCTTCTGCGCCTTTTCCAGCGCCGCCTCCGTCTCCGTCAGCTTCTTTTTGGTCTTTTCCAGCTCCGCTGCGGATTTGAGTCCGGAGAAAAAGCCCTTCTTTTCCTTCCCGGGCGCGGCTTCCTTTTCTTCCGGCGTTTCCGGCGCTTCCTCCTGCTCCGGTTCCCCTGCCGTATCCTGTACTTCTTCCGTTTCCGCCACAGGCTCCGCAGCAGCTTCCTCTGCCGCCTCCCGGACGGTTTCGTTCTTCATCTCATCCGCCATGGGTTAAAATCTGTCCTCCTCCAATAAATTCGATAATATTTCGCCGAGCTCTCTGCGCATATGATCCATAACCGTCATAACCTTTGCGTAGTTCATTCTGGTGGGCCCGATAATTCCCATGCTGCCCACCGGCATATCGCCTACAGTATAGGTGGCCGTCACAAGGCTGCAATCCTTGAAGGCCTCCTGCCCGAGCTCGCTTCCTATCCGTATGGTAAATTCCATTACACTGTTGCTCTTGAGCAGTGCGTACATATTTTCCCGCTGCTCCACGGCCTCCAGCAGCTCCCGCGCCTTTTTCGTATCGCTGTATTCGGGATACTCCAGCATCTTCATGGCCCCGGAAAGCGCGATTTTCCGCTCGCCCGCCGCCGCGTTCTGCTGCAGGGAGTGCAGCAGCTCCTGCAAAAAGTCCCCGCGGCCGAGCAGCTCCCCGTCCAGCTCCCGCACCATCCGCTGCGCAATGTCCGTCATGCGGCAGTTTGCGTACCGGGCGGTAATCATACGGGAGACGGTGTCCAGCTCCTCCGCCCCCATGCCGGACGGAACCCGAATCACGGAATCCCTGGCCACGCCCGCATCCGTCACCGCCACAACCAGCGCGTAGCCGCCGCCTAAGGGAACCAGCTGCAAATGCCGCAGCCGGTTTGTGGCTGTTTCCGGCATCATAACAAGCGCCGTATAATGGGTGATGCCCGAAAGCACATTGGCCGTTTCCCGCATCACGGCATCAAGGCCGCTGACCCTTCCGGAGCAGTAGCGCTTGATTTCCGCCAGCTCCGCCGCATTGAGCTGCGCCCGCTGCATGAGGTTGTCCACATACAGGCGGTAGGCCTTGTCGGAGGGAATGCGCCCTGCCGAGGTGTGCGGCTGCTCCAGATACCCTAAATCCTCCAGATCCGCCATCTCATTGCGGATGGTTGCGGAGGAAAGGCGGATGCTCGGATGCCCGGAAATAAACTTGCTTCCGACGGGAGAGGCGGACAAAATGTATTCGTCCACGATGGTTTTCAATATGCGAAGCTTTCGCGCATTCAGCTCCATCGGCTGCCCTCCTGTCATATTAGCACTCAAATTATCCGAGTGCTAACCGCTGTGTATAAGGTACACCAACCCACCCTTAAAGTCAAGGGAGCAAGCCGCCGATAATGTGAAAAGGAAGTGAACTTGAGATTGCAGCGCAGACTATCGTCTGCGCTGCAGTTTTCGGATTTTCTGTTCGCTGCGCTCACGGTCGAAAGTCCGCCCTAAACCTATTTTTGTTCCCGCTGATTGCGTGAGCGTGTTCAGTTTTCATCCATGAACTGCACCAGCACGGTGTTAAGAAGATCCAGTCCCCTTGCGTTCAGCGCAAAAAAGCCGGGTGAATCCCTTCGCAAAAGCCCGTTGCCCGCAGCAAAGGCCGCGCCGGAGGGAAAGGCCTCCCTTACCGTAAGGCCGAACCGGCGGGAAAAATCCGCCTCCGAAACGCCCTCCGTGGTTCTCAGCCCCAGCATCACGGTTTCAAACCGCTGTTCTTTCTCTGAAATGACGGTCTGCCCGTAAACGGGGCTTTTGTTTTCTGTTACAAGGGAAATGTAGGTTTTTGTGTTATCTGTATTATATCGGCGCACCCAGCGCCCGTTTTTCGGGTAGGAGGAATGGGCGGCGGGGCCGAAGCCGAGGTACGGCCCGTTTTTCCAATAGGTAAGATTGTGTCTGCAGGCATAGCCCTGGCGGGCGAAGTTGGATATTTCATACCGCTCGTAGCCGCAGCGGCACAAAAGCTCCATGCCCGCATCCTGCATATCGGCGGCGGCATCCTCGTCCGGCAGGGTAAGCTGCCCCGCCTGCACCATGGCATATAGCGGCGTACCCTCCTCTAAAATCAGGGCATAGGAGGAGATGTGCCCGGGAGACAGCTCCGTCACCAGCCGCAGCGTGTCGAGGTAGTTCTCCTGTGTCTGCCCCGGCAGCCCGTGCATAACATCCACATTGATGTTGGAAAAGCCGGCTCTGCGCAGCGCAGCGTAGGCATTTAGAAAGGTATCGCGGGTATGGATTCTGCCGATGGTTTTCAACAGCCTGTCGTCCGCGCTCTGCAGACCTACGGAAATGCGGTTAAAGCCCGCATCAAGAAGAAGCTCCGCCTTTTTTTCGGAAAGTGTGCCGGGGTTGCATTCCGTGGTGATTTCCGCATCGGGCGCAAGGGGAAAGGCGCTGCGTACGGCGGCAAGAATTTCCGCCAGATATTCCGCCGGGAGCAGGGTCGGCGTACCGCCGCCGAAGAAAACGGAGGTAACCGGCTCACCGTCCTGAAAATCCGCCGCTCCCGTTTCGATTTCCTTCTCCAGCGCCCGCACAAAAGGAAGCACCGGCCCGTCTGGCGGGCCGGAGACAAAATCGCAGTAGATGCACTTTTTTACGCAATAGGGAATATGAATGTAGACAGCCTTCATTGCTACTGCTCATCCGTTGATTCTGAGCACCGTCATAAACGCATCGCTGGGAATGGCCACGCTGCCCACCTGCCGCATGCGCTTCTTGCCTTCCTTCTGCTTTTCCAGCAGCTTCTTCTTCCGGCTGATATCGCCGCCGTAGCACTTGGCCAGCACATCCTTGCGGACCGCCTTTACGGTTTCGCGGGCGATAATCTTGCCGCCGATGGCCGCCTGAATGGGGATTTCAAACTGCTGGCGGGGAATGACATCCTTGAGCTTCTCCGCCACGGCGCGGCCCTTCGGATAGGCGCGTTCCTTATGGACAATGGTGGAAAGCGCATCACACATATCGCCGTTTAACAGAAAATCAAGCCGCACAAGGTCGCTCTGCTCATAGTCCTTGAAATCATAGTCAAAGGAGGCGTAGCCCTTGCTGCGGGACTTCAGAGAATCGAAGAAATCGAAGATAATCTCATTGAGCGGCAGCTTGTATTTGAGGCTGACACGGTCCTTATCTATATAGTCCATCCTGTCAAACACGCCCCGGTTGCCCTGACAAAGCTCCATAATGGAGCCGACATATTCCGGCGGTGTCATCACATTGGCCGCCACCATGGGCTCCTCCATATATTCTATCTCGGAGGGGTCCGGCAGGTTGGCCGGGTTGTCTATCATAATCGTTTCGCCCGTCAGCAGGCGGACACGGTACACAACCGAGGGGGAGGTGGTGATAAGGTCAAGGTCAAACTCCCTTTCCAGCCGCTCCGAAATAATCTCCATGTGCAGCAGTCCCAAGAAGCCGCACCTAAAGCCGTGCCCGAGGGCCGCGCTCGTCTCCTTTTCAAAGGTAAACGAGGCATCGTTCAGCTTCAGCTTTTCCAGCGCATCGGTCAAATCCTGATAATGGGAGCCGTCTGCGGGATAGATGCCGCAGAAGACCATGGGATTTACCTTTTTATAGCCCGGCAGCGGTTCGGCGGCGGGGTTTTCCGAGGCGGTCAGCGTATCGCCCACCTTTGTTTCCTCCACGCTCTTTATGGAGGCGGCAATATAGCCCACCTCACCTGCGCTGAGCTTCGCAGCCGGCCGGGGCCGGGGAGAGAAGAAACCCACCTCGGTTACATCAAACTCCCGTCCCGTTGCCATGGAGCGGATTTTCATGCCGGGCGCCACCTCGCCGTCAAAAACCCGGACATAGGAAAGCGCACCCTTATAATTATCGTAGTAGCAGTCGAAAATGAGCGCCTTCAGCGGCTTTTCCGGGTCGCCTGCGGGGGCGGGAACGGCAGAAGCGATTTTTTCAAGAACCTCCTCCACATTTAGCCCCGTCTTGGCGGAAATCATGGGCGCATCCTCTGCGGGGATGCCGATGACATCCTCTATCTCATGCTTCACCCGCTCCGGCTCGGCGGAGGGCAGGTCGATCTTGTTAACGACCGGCAGAACCTCCAGATCGTTGTCGATGGCAAGGTATACATTCGCAAGGGTCTGGGCTTCGATGCCCTGCGTTGCATCCACCACCAGCACCGCGCCCTCACAGGCAGCCAGCGCACGGGAAACCTCATAGGTAAAGTCCACATGCCCCGGCGTATCGATGAGGTTGTACATATACTGGTGCCCGTCGGAATGGGTATAGTACATCCGCACCGCCGAGGCCTTGATGGTAATGCCCCGCTCCCGCTCAATATCCATGGAGTCCAGCAGCTGCTCCTCCATATCCCGTTGGGAAACAGTATCGGTTTTTTCCATCAGCCGGTCGGCCAGCGTGGATTTTCCGTGGTCGATATGCGCAACGATGCAGAAATTTCTGATATAGTTCCGGTCCATAGCTTATCTGCCGGGCAGCTTTTCCGGTGCGGGATAATCCACGCCGAAGGTCTCCACCCGGATGGAGCGGATTTTCTGGTCCTCATAGGGCATATCCCGCCGGTCCGTTTTTGTTGCGGCGATTTCGTCCACAGTTTCTATGCCCTCCGTGACCGCGCCGAAGGCGGCATACTGCCCGTCTAAAAATGCGCCGTCCGCATGCATGATGAAGAACTGGCTGCCGGCGCTGTCAAAGGGCATGGCGCGCGCCATGGAGATAACGCCGCGCACATGGGAAAGGGGATTGTTTACGCCGTTGGCCGCAAACTCTCCCCGGATGCAGTAGCCGGGGCCGCCCACGCCCGTACCCATCGGGTCGCCGCCCTGAATCATAAAGCCACTGATGACCCTGTGAAAAATCAGGCCGTCATAAAAGCCGCTGTTGGAGAGGGCGATAAAGTTGCATACCGACTGGGGCGCCAGGTCGGGATACAGTTCGAGAACGATTGTTTTACCGTTTTCCATCGTAAGCGTTGCCACGGGATTCTGTGCCATATATACCTCCGAAAAATTGTGATTTGAATACATAAAGAAATATGCTATACTTGCTTCGACTTATTATATATGCGCAGCAGGCGGATTGCAAGCGGCTGTCCCGTGCGCCTGAAGCAATGTTGCCGGAGGAAATATGTCATCCTGTGTTCTCCCGGCGGCGCTGTCCCTTACGGATACGCAGCTCGCCTCTCTGTATAATTATCTGTTTTCCTATGTGGGCATGGGCGCCGTCGGCCTTATCGTGTGCATCGCCGTGGCGCCGCTTCTCTGCCGCGCGGCGCGGGTTTCCCCCCTGCGTTTTTTCCCGGCCTGTCTTGCGGGCGCGCTGCCCGTATATCTCGGGGCAAAGCTTTTCGGCATCCTATCGCTGGCCGCCTACCGGCTCCATGCCGGTCTGCCGCTGGATTTTACGGTGGTGCAAAACGCCGGCATCGTCTATTACGGCGGGCTGCTCGCCTTTATTCTCTACGCGCATTTCGTGTTCCGCCGTGTTTTTCCCGGGGAGCAGGCTTCTTTGGCGCTCGATATTGCCGCGCTTCTCATCCCGCTCTTTCACAGCTTTGCCCGGGTAGGCTGCTACTTTGCCGGCTGCTGCTACGGTGTGACGGCAGAATCCGCCTTCTTTTCCGCCTTCCGGAACGGCCGTGTTCCCGTGCAGCTGATGGAAGCCTGCTTTGAAATGCTTCTGTTTATTGCCCTGTGTCTCCTGTTTTTCCGCAGCCGCGCACCCCGCCCCCATCTGCTGCGGATATACCTTTTCTGCTATGCCCTGTTCCGGTTTATCATAGAGTTCTGGCGCGGAGATGTGCTGCGGGGCTTTATCGGCCCGCTCTCCTTCTCCCAATGGATCTCCCTGCCGGTTCTCTTTGCGCTGCCGCTTCTTTACGGAATACGGAAAAAAGCAAGCCGGACGGTGAAGGAGGTTGTACGCTATGAAAACCATCTGGGCTGAAAAGCTTCCCTCGGAGCAGCCCCTCTCTTTTTATCCGCGGCCGCAGCTGGTACGGGACAGCTTTCTCTGTCTCAACGGCAGCTGGGATTTTTCCATGGACGAAAACTCCCGGCCCGTTGCGTATACACAGACAATCCCGGTTCCCTTCTGCCCGGAATGCGAGCTTTCCGGTATACAAAAGAGCAGCCGCAGGGGAAAATTCCTGCACTACCGCCGTTTCTTCACCCTTCCGGACGGATTTCAAAAGGACAGGGTGCTTCTGCATTTTGATGCGGTGGATTTGCACGCCTCCGTTTTTCTGAACGGCATCCCCCTCGGAACGCACCGGGGCGGCTACTGGCCGTTCTGCTTTGATATCACGGATAAGCTCCGTCCCTCCCACAACGAGCTGGCGGTAACGGTTACGGATGACGGCGCCGCCTGTATGGATGCCCGGGGAAAGCAAAGCGCAAAGCCCGGCGGCATACTTTATACGCAGCACAGCGGTATATGGCAGTCCGTATGGCTCGAGAGCGTTCCCGAAACCTATATTACGGAGCTGAAAATCACCCCCGACTATGATGCGGCGGAGCTGCGGCTGCAGATTAAGACCAATGCCTCCTGCGCCTGCGCGGTGGAGCTTGACGGCGTAGCCTTTGCCACCGCTTCCGGTACCGTGGTGCATATTCCCCTGCCCGGCTTTCACCCCTGGAGCCCCGAGGACCCGTTTCTTTACTATTTTACCGTAAAAGCAGGAGAGGATACCGTCCGTTCCTATTTTGCCATGCGCAAATTCACCGCGGAGCGGCAGCCGGACGGCACGCCGCGGCTGTGTCTGAACGGGCAGCCCTATTTCTGCATCGGCGTTCTCGACCAGGGCTACTGGTCGGACGGGCTCGTCACGCCGCCCTCGGAGGAAGCCATGGTCTGCGATATCCAGACCATGAAGGCCCTTGGCTTCAACACCCTCCGCAAGCACGCCAAGGTGGAGCCGCTGCGCTGGTATTATTTATGCGATACCATGGGTATGCTCGTCTGGCAGGACATTGTCAACGGCGGCGGCCCCGGCTCCTTCCTTACCGAAAAGGTACCCGTGCTGTTTCCCTTCCGCTGCCGCGATAACCGCTACCGCCTTTTCGGCAGGGAAAATAAAAAAAGCCGGAAGCTGTATTATACGGAGCTGACGAGCACCGTCTCTCTGCTGTACAATACGCCCTCCGTCGTGCTGTGGACCGCCTTCAATGAGGGCTGGGGGCAGTTTGATGCCGTCACGGCTGCTGCGAAGCTGAAGGCTCTCGACCCTTCCCGCCTTGTGGACCATGCCAGCGGCTGGTTTGACCAGGGCGGCGGCGATATTCTCAGCCGGCATATCTATTTCCGTCCGCCGGTTTTTTACCGTCAAAAG
>R18__coassemble_2442_pt1 | contig 11598 bp, 10 predicted proteins | sample R18__metabat2_high_PE_056 | metagenome-assembled genome bin R18 | reverse complement strand
ATACTTATCAATATAATTACTTATATTTTAATTAAAATTTTAACCATCCATAACCTATGACGAGCGACCCCTTCTTGTCATCCGATGATCGGCATTGTATAATGCACAAAGGCATACACTTTCACGCTGACCGTCCCTGTGACTCCAACTGCCACCCGTGTGAAAGTTATTTAAGGAGAACATCATATGCAGGATAATAAAGAAATGATAACTTTGCCCTCGTCCGAAAATTATGTTCAGGATATTAAATCTGTTATTTCGGAAGCCAGAAAAGCCACCTGCCGGGCAATCAATACGGTTATGGTGCAGGCATACTGGCTTGTCGGCAAGCGAATTGTTTTGGAGGAGCAAAAGGGTGATAGCAGAGCCGAATACGGAGAAAGTGTTCTAAAAAATCTTTCTAAAGAATTGACGAGTGAATTCGGAAATGGATTTTCCTATGCAAATCTTCGTAATATGCGTCAGTTTTATCTAACCTATTCCAATGATGAGATTTGCTACACGCTGTGTAGCAAATTGAGCTGGAGCCACAACAGGCTGATTATGCGTGTTGCCGATAAAGCGGCACGGAAGTATTATCTGCATGAAGCTTCTGCGCAGGGCTGGAGTGTAAGGCAGACAGAGCGGGAAATACAGTCATTTACATATCAAAGATTATTGTCCGCCGGAGAATTGAATGTTTCAAAAAATGAAAACGAGACAATCGATGTAAAGCGATTTGTAAAAGACCCTTATGTGCTTGAATTTGTCGGCTTGCCCGCCTTGGCAAAGCCGGTTGAAAAAAATCTTGAAAAAGCGCTGATTGAACATATGCGTGATTTCTTACTTGAGCTCGGAAAAGGCTTTTCCTTTGTAAAGGAGCAGTATCGAGTCAGCACCGAAACCTCCCACTTCTTCATAGACCTTGTGTTCTATAACTATATTCTCAAGTGCTTTGTATTGATTGACCTGAAAAGCGGTAAGCTGACACACAGGGATGTGGGGCAAATGGATATGTATATCCGTATGTTTGACGATTTGAAAAAAGATGCGAGTGATAACCCTACAATTGGAATACTTATGTGTGCCGAAAGGGATGAAACGGTTGTAAAGTATTCTGTCTTGAATGGGTCGGAACAGATTTTTGCGTCAAAATATCTCCCTTATTTGCCAACCGAGGAGGAACTGAAAAGAGAAATTGAGGAAAGAAACAGACTGCTTCTTCCCGGAAAGGGGGAAGATGAATGAGGCTTCGGAAAGAAAAAAGGGCGGTTAGCGGCATACATACAGGATGAAAAATGTACACTTTCACGCTGACCGTCCCCTTGACGCGCATAATAATCAGTGTTATTTTATTTAAAACAATTTTAATAAAATGAAATAAAATATAAAAGAAGGATATATACAGTATGTTCATCGGACGGGAAAGGGAGCTGGCATCTCTTGAAGCGTTTTATAACAGGGGCGGCACCGGAATGACGGTTATATACGGGCGCAGGCGCGTAGGAAAGTCCACACTGATTTCGGAGTTTGTCAAAAATAAAAGAGCTGTTTTTTATACCGCAACAAAAGTAGGCGGAAAAAGGAATCTGGAGCTGTTTTCCCGGCAGGTACTGGATGTATTGCTGCCGGAGGCAGGGGATATCAGCTTCAACACAACAGAAGCTGTCTTTGATTTTATCGGCAGGAGCGCAGGAGACGAAAAAACAATACTGGTAATAGACGAGCTGCCCTACTGGGCCGAAGCAGACAGCTCTCTTTTATCGGTACTGCAAAAATATATAGATACAGCGTGGCGCGATAAAAATCTGAAAATTATTTTGTGCGGTTCCTCCCTGAGCTTTATGGAAAATAAGGTGCTGTGTGAGAAAAGCCCTCTGTTTGGCCGAAGAGATTCCCAGCTTAAGATAGACGCCTTTGATTATACGGAGGCGGCAAAATTCGTTCCGGCCTATTCCTGCGAAGAAAAAGCCATCTGCTATGGCATCACCGGGGGCGTTGCAAAGTATCTGTCCCTGATAGACCCCGGAAAAACGCTGGATGAAAATATCATAAGGCTGTTTTTTAAACCGGACGGATATTTGTATGACGAAACAAGGAACCTTCTGACACAGGAATTTTCCGATATAACTCTTGTAAACAATATCGTGGAGCAGATTGCCTCCGGCGAAAATACGCTCAACGGTATTGCGGGAAAAACAGGAGAGAAGGAACCGGCGGTATTATATTCGTTGGAAAAGCTGATTCGTGTCGGTCTGGTGGAAAAGAAGCGATGCATAACGGACGAAAAGAATAAAAAGAAGACGCAGTATGTGCTGAAGGATTATATGTTCAAATTCTGGTATAAATTTATTCCGAAGGCAGTCAGCGTAATTGAAATGGGGCAGGGAGAAGCATACTATAAAAAAACAGTGAAACCGCTTCTGCATTCCTTCATGGGCTCCGTGTTTGAAGAAATGTGCAGATATTACACCTTAAAGCGGGGAATCGCCGGAGAATACGGCTGCTTTATCACGGCGGCAGGCACATGGTGGGGCACAGAGCGTATCCGGGATGAGAACGGCAGTATAAAAACGCAGGCGGCGGATATAGACATTGTTGCTGTATCGGAGCCGGAGAAAAAAGCCGTTATCGGAGAATGTAAATTCAGAAACGAAAAAATTGACAAGGGCGTATACGATACGCTGATCAGGAGAGGCTCTCTTATCGCCGCCGGATACCGGATTTCCAAGTATTTGCTCTTTTCTTTATCCGGATATACGGACTATTTCCAATCCTTACCGGACGGGGATGTTCAGCTGCTCACGCTGGACTCGCTTTATGAAAACGAATGAAAGTCGCTAAAAATACAAAAAAGGAAATAACAGCATGATTACAATAGCGTACATAGGCTTTGGGGTAAGCGTACGGGAATATCATATTCCCTATGTGGAGAACCGGGAGGATGTAAAGGTAAAATATGTTTTTCGGCGGGAGGAGGATATAGAGCAGTTTGCCGCGTATGAGCCCTTCTATCCGGAAATCATCTTTACCACGGATTTACAGCAGGTGCTTTCGGACCCGGAGGTGGACCTTGTCGTTGTCAACACGCCGGATAAATTCCATGTCCCCTACGCGAAGCAGATTCTTATGGCCGGTAAGCACGCGCTGGTGGAAAAGCCCTTCGCCCCCACCGCAAAGGAGGCCGCAGAGGTGTTTGCCCTCGCCAAGGAGAAGGGGCTTATCTGCATGCCGAACCAGAACCGCCGCTTCGATGCGGATTTTCTGGCGGTAAAGGCGGTGCTTGCTTCCGGAAAGCTGGGACAGCCGGTGCGGCTTGAAAGCCACTACGATTATTTCAAAACCAACGGCTGGTATGACCATTTCGGCACGCTCTACAATCTGGCGGTGCATACCGTCGACCAGGTCATCAGCCTGCTCGGTATGCCGGACAGCACCCGTTTTGATGTCCGTTCCATCCACCATCCCGGCGCGGGCGATGATTATTACGATCTGGAGTTCTTCTACGGCAACGCCAAGGCCTCGGTAAACACCAGTATGTGCGTGCTCATCGACTATCCCCGCTTCACGCTGCACGGCACCAACGGCTCCTTTACGCTGCCTCCGGTCATCCACAACTCCGGCAAAAAGAAGGTTATCGGCCGGCATACCGTTTCCACGGCGCCCGCTCCCGAGGACCGCTGGGGTACGCTGGTATATAAAAACGAAACAGGGGAAACCGTCACGGAAAAGGTACCCGTAGGCTGCGCGCACTACGAGAGAATTTACGACAGTCTCATCGATGCCATTGAAAACGGCGCCGAAAAGTGCGTAAAGGACGAAGAGGTTGTAAAGGTACTGGAGATTTTGGAGGAAGCTACGGCGGTGGCCAAATCCCACGGAGGTAAGGCATAATGGAACAGATTCGGCTCGGAACCATCGGCTCCGGTGTGATTGTGCACAGCATTTTAGACAATGTGGCGGTGACGGAGGGCGTTGCTCTCGAGGCGGTTTACTCCCGCTCCCGGGAAAAGGGGGAGGCGCTGGCGGCGCAGTATCATGCTAAAAAGGTCTATACCGATATGGAGGCCTTTCTGGCGGACGAACAGGTGAATGTGGTCTATATCGCCACGCCGAACCTGCTGCACTATCCCCAGGCAAAGCAGGCGCTGCTGGCCGGGAAGCATGTGATTTTGGAGAAACCGTTTACCACAAGGCGGGAAGAAGCCGAGGAGCTGTTTGCCATCGCAAAGGAGCGGGGCCTGCTGCTGACAGAGGCAGCGCCCACCACCTTTCTGCCGAACTACGCAAGCTTGCAGGCGGCGGTCGGCAAAATCGGAGACATCAAGCTGGTGCTGTCCAACTACAGTCAGTATTCCTCCCGCTTTGATAAGCTCGTGGCGGGGGAGCTGCCGAACATCTTCAACCCGGAGTACGGCGGCGGCTGCCTGATGGATATCAATTTCTATAATGTATACCTTTCCGTGGCGCTCTTCGGCCTGCCGGAAAGGGCGGAGTATCACCCGAATCTCTATAAAGACAAATACGATACCTCCGGCATTATGAATCTGTACTATCCCGGCTTTACGGCGGTGTGCGCCGGAGCCAAGGATACCTGGGGTATCAATGACTACAGGATTGAGGGTACGCAGGGGCATATCTGCGTTTCCGGCGGCAGCAACGGCATTGCCTCTGTGCAGGTGGTCACAAAAACGGAGGAGTATACCGTAAACCTGCAGCCCAACACCGACCGCTGGTTCTACGAGGTGCAGGAGCTTACGAAGCTGCTCTTAAAAGAAGACCGGGCGGCCTTTGCCGAACGGCGGGACATCACATTGCATACCGTCTCCGTGCTGGAGCAGAGCCGCAAACAGGCCGGGATTTTCTTTCCCCGGGATGTATGATTCTATAAGAAAGGAATACGATATTCAGAATCTGCAGCGAGTCACGGGGACGGTTAGCGTGAAAGTGTATACCTTTCGTTATGTATGCGTGCCACTAACCGTCCCCGTGACTCAGACTCACCCAATGTCTCCTCTTGACAAATCAAATGAAACGTCTTACATTTGAAATACACGGAGGATATAATTATGGCTATTGTTCAATTCAGAGTGGATGACAATCTGAAACTTCAGGCTTCGTCTGTATACGAAAAACTTGGTATAGATTTATCAAGCGCACTTCGAATGTTTATGAAGCGTTCCGTAATGGTAAATGGGATTCCTTTCAGCATGGTTCTAACAGAGGATACTTACGATTCCAAAAAAGCCGTTGCGGCTATGAGCAGGTTGAATGCATCTGCCAAGGAAAGCGGAACATCCGATATGACCTTGGATGAAATCAATGCGGAAATATCCGCTTACCGTAAAGAACGGAGAACAGGCAGATGACCTATTATGCAGTAATAGACACAAATGTTATAGTATCATCTATGCTGAAAGGAACTTCTATTCCGGGTATCATTGTTTCCAAGGCATTGGACGGTCCGATAATTCCTCTCTTGAATGATGAAATTCTTAAGGAATACCGGGAAGTCTTGTCAAGAAATAAGTTCGGATTAGATGTATCGGCAGTAGAGGATTTAATTGACAGCTTACAGAAGAGGGCTATTTATCTGGACCGTACGGAAAGCGAAGAGATATTTGATGACCCGGATGATATAGTATTCTATGAGATAGTTATGACTGCAAGAACAGCAGCGGAGGCTTATTTGATAACCGGAAATAAAAAACATTATCCGGTAAAAAGCTTTGTTGTTACGCCGCGAGAAATGCTGGATATAATCGGAGAAGAATGAGTCATTAGGAGTCATTGAGTCGCTAAGGACGGTAATGTGAAAGCAGACCGAGTCATGGGGACGGTTCCGGCGACTCATCGAAAAGACAAAGCAGTACCGGTGAAAAGTGAGTCAAAAGAACCGTCCCTGTGACTCATCGTAAACCTGCAGCCCAACACCGACCACTGGTTCTACGAGGTGCAGGAGCTTACGAAGCTGCTCTTAAAAGAAGACCGGGCGGCCTTTGCCGAACGGCGGGACATCACATTGCATACCGTCTCCGTGCTGGAGCAGAGCCGCAAACAGGCCGGGATTTTCTTTCCCCGGGATGCGGTGTAATTGCTGAATTTCAGCGGCGTTTGTACTTGATTAATAATTATAATATAAATATGAGCGAAATAAGATTTGATTGGGATCCGATAAAGGCGCAGACGAATATTGAAAAGCACGGAATCACATTTGAGGAAGCAACAACTGTGTTTTTTAATTAAGATGCCGTTCTATTGATGATCCGGATCATTCTGAAGAAGAGGAGCGTTTTCTACTGCTGGGATTCAGTAAAAAAGCCAGGATATTGCTTGTATGTCATTGCTATCGCTGCGAAAATGAAGTAATACGTATCATTTCCGCACGTAAAGCAACGAAATCCGAGCAGAGGAGTTATAACGAAATTCAAACAGGATGGTATCAGTCATGAGAGAAGAATACGATATTCAAAAGCTGAACCCACGCCGGAATCCGTATGCGCAAAAAACAAAGCAGCAGATATCCATTAATATCAATACCGGCACAATAGAATATTTTAAATCGCTGGCCGCGGAAACAGGTGTGGCCTATCAGGTTCTTATCAATCTGTATCTTGACGAATGTGTTCGGGATAAGAGAAGACTGACATTTGCGTAACATGTCATAAGGGTCGGTTAGCATGAACGGCAATGGCTTGGCGTGCTAACCGCCACCGGTGACACGGAGGCAAACCGTGAATCCGTATGAAGAAAAGCTTAAGCAAATCACAGAGAATTTTAGTAGCCGTAACCTTATTCGGCATGTTCTTCGGCGCCGGGAATCTTATTTTCCCGGTGCATCTCGGGCAGCTGGCGGGCAGCCATGCCCCCGGGGCTCTGCTGGGCTTTTGCATCACGGCCGTAGGCTTTCCGATACTCGGCGTAGCCGCCATCGGCTCTACACATTCGGACGGACTGCAGATGCTCGCAAACAGGGTCGGCAGAAAATACAGCTATTGCTTTACAACGCTTCTGTACCTTACCATAGGCCCGTTCTTTGCCATTCCGAGATGCGCAACGGTATCCTTCACAACAGGCATCGCAACGATGGCAGGCGGGGAAAAGCAGCAGCTTGCCCTGTTTATCTTTTCGCTTCTGTTCTTCACCGCGGTATTGCTTTTCTCCCTCCGTCCCGCAAAGATTACGGTATGGATAGGCAAGATGATAAACCCCGTTTTTCTCGTGTTTCTTGCGGTGCTGGTGATTGCGGCCATGCTGCATCCGGGCGCTTCCGTTTCAGAGGTTGCGCCGGATGCCTCCTATGAGAAGCAGGCCTTCTTCTCCTCCATCATCGAAGGCTACGGCACCATGGATGCTATCGCAGGGCTTGCCTTCGGAATCGTTGTTATCCATATCGTGCGGGGCATGGGAATCGAAAGGGATGAGGATGTTGCCGCAGAGGTCTTAAGATCCGGCATCCTTACCGGCGCGCTCATGGCCTTCATATATATACTGACGATTATTATGGGCGCCCAGTCCCGGGGTCTGTTTGAGATTTCCGAAAACGGCGGCATTGCCCTTACGCAGATAGCAAGCCATTATCTTGGCGGCTTCGGGCGGATTGTACTTGCCGTAACCATCACATTTGCCTGTCTGAAAACAGCCCTCGGGCTTGTGATAAGCTGCAGCGAGGCCTTTGTCAAAATGTTCCCGGCGGGGCCGTCATACAGGCTTTGGGCGATACTTTTCTCCGTATTTTCCTTTGCCGTATCCAATGTAGGGCTTTCGGCGATTATAAACTATTCGCTGCCGGTGCTGATGCTCCTCTATCCGCCGGCGATTACGCTCATTCTTCTGGCCATATCCGGAAGAAGCTTCGGCCATGACAGAAGGGTGTATGTTTCGGTAACGGTATGTACGGTTTTTGCCTCTCTGTTTGATTTCTTCAAGACGCTTCCGGAGGCTGTGCAGGCGGCCCTGCATCTGGACAAGGCCGTTGCGCTGGCGGCGAAAGTCCTTCCGCTGTTTCATCTGAACCTCGGCTGGGTTGTCCCGGCGGCCATCGGTCTTATTATCGGCCTGCTGATAAAGCGCAAAAAGCCCGGGAATCTTCGCTGAAAATTCTGCCGGGATTGCAAACAGCGAAGCTTTCAGTATAATAGCATTGGCTTGCCGGAAGGCAGAAAAACCGGAAGGAGAACGGTATATGGGGGAAACGATAGAGGATATTATCCTGCGGCATTCCGGGCGCGGTATGCTCAGACTGCGGCCGTATGTGCAGCCGGATTACTGCCGCGCGGCAGCCCGGGCGATGCTTTCTCTTAAAAGAGGCACGGTGCTGCTGCTGACCGGCTTTTATGTACACCACAAGGCGGAAACGGACGGTCCGGCCGGTACCTTTGCCGTGGCGCAGGCCCTGCGGCGGCTGGGCTTTACACCCGTTATTGTTACGGATACCTACTGCCTGCATATTTTTGAGCCCTACGGCTTTGAAACGGTCTATTTTCCCTTTGACGGTACCGAAAAGGAAGCGGATGCGCTGCTGGAGCGGTACCGCCCCGTCTGTCTCTTTTCGCTGGAACGCTGCGGCCGCAACCGGGACGGAAGGTATACCAATATGCGGGGTGAGGACATAGGGGCCTATACGGCGCCGCTGGACTGGCTTTTCCTCAGAGCCGAGGGAAAGCTTCCGACCTTTGCGGTGGGGGACGGCGGCAATGAGATTGGCATGGGTACGCTCAGCGAGGCGATTGAAGAAAAGCTTTCCCTGACGCCGTGCGCGGTACGGGCGGATTATATTCTTATCGCTACGGTATCCAACTGGGGCGGCTACGGGTTCTGCGCCGCTATGGAGCAGCTGACGGGAGAGCCTGTTACCCCCACCTTTGCGCAAATCCATACCTTTATGGTGCACGCTTCTGTCGCTGCGGACTGTATCGACGGCGTGACCCGTTTCTATACGCTGACGGAGGACGGATTTTCCGCCGGTATTACGGAGGAAATTCTCGGAGCGCTTCTGGAAGCATCGGGGCGAAAGGAGCTACGGGCATAAGTCAAGGGGCGGTTAACGCGAAAGTATATACCTTTCGTTATGCATGCGCGCCGCTAAGGAAGTGCTGATTTATTCAGCGTGGCAGCATAAATATGCAAATTTTTCTTGCAGCAAGGAGAAAAATCACAGGAATAGAATTCAGTCCGCCGCTTCGCAGCGAACGGCATTGTGTTATTTCAAGATTTTTCGACACAGCTGCGGGGAAAATTGGCTGTTTATGCAACACGAGTGAATAAATCAGTGCTTCCCTAACCGTACACGGGAACGAGTCAATAGAACCGTGACTCCGGAACCGGCCGGGGCGGCGACTTCTACTCGGCACTGTCGCTGTAAGCGTATACCTTGCGCATAGCGTAAGGCCCGTCTTCAAAAAGGGCCGGGCTTAGTTCGGTCAGAGAAAAATGCATTGCGTCCGAGGTGTGAGGATAATATACGCCCCACGCGAAGCCCGCCCGGTAAAATGCAAGCTCGTATAAAATATAATTGATAACGGTATCCGGAACACGCTTTATCACAGTGCGGTTCGTACCGCTGTAAGTGAAATCGTAACAAAGCTGATTCTGATATTCGATGAGGCCGTTATAAACAAGATTTTCGGTTACGTCCTGATAGATAAGCTCTCTGTTTTTCAATTTATTGGAATTAGCGGCGGTATGCGCATTCACATCAATGACTGTACCGAAGGAGTGATGGCTGATATAGGCATTGCCTCTGGTAAAGCGGCTGATCATGGTTCCGTCATTGGTGAACAGGCTGCCGAGAAGCACGGCTCCGGTATCCCCGTTGGTTCCGTGGACGCGGACATAGGTATTTTCCATGTACCGGCAGGCCTGCTCAAAATACGGGACTGCATCCACATGAACCGTCCACTTTTTTCCGTTATAACCGTTGGCCGTAGCCGTATAGGTTTTTAGCCATTGGGAATCAATTGCGATAGTAGTGTTGCCTGTGAATCTGTACGGGAAGAGAAATCTCTCGTCCGACCCGAAAAAAGCCAGCGCCGTTTCATAGCTTCCCCTTAAATTATTCGGGTAAAGCTGCAGCGAGGCAGCTTTGGTTATTGTGAATGTACCTTCCGCCAGTACGGATTCCGGCACGGCGGAGCTTTCGGCACGCAGGATAAGCTTATATTTCCCTACGGAAAGGCTTTTAAACGGTATTAAACCGGATAAGCATTCTGTATCCTGAAAGGTTTCATCCCATAACGCGTAGGAAGTAATACCGTCCTCCTCTGAAAAAGTCTTCTCTGTCAGAGAGACGCTCTTTTCACTATCATCCAATATTTCCACGGAAACGGAAAGCAAAGGGGATAAAGAATATACCGTGCCGCCGATGCTGAACGAATACCGCCGGGATATTTCCATGTAATTTTGCGGCAGGGGCAAGGATGCCGATGCAGCAAACCATAGTGAGGAAGTGCTTTTATCCGGAGCGCTTTGCAGCGCGGCTGGACTCATAATGCCGGGAGAAAGCAGCGAACAAAGCATAACTAAAGCAAGGAAACCGGCCCGGCACTTAATTTTACCGTTTTTCATGTTTAAACCTCCGGGAGCCAGCAGCTCCCTTTAGCATTTTAATTTAAAATAAGAGTAATGGCAAGGGTAAAGCTCCAGCCGGCCAGGGTTGTTTCATGAATGGCTCATGAATGATTATAATTCTGCGCAACCGCTTTCAAACCACATTTTCTCTAAAAAATCAGCCTTGAAAGCAGAAGTCAATCCTCTTTGCTGCTGAAAAATCCCCCCGTGCTCCACTTTTCCCGCAAAAAAGTGCAAAATACCCATAATGTCATTATTTTATATATGCATACGGCTCCTGCAGGGCATCCATTTCCTCATCGGAAAGCTTCAGCACCTTCTGCAGGTACTTCAGGGCAATCTCCGGCCTCTTGTCATTATAATCGTGCAGGGTGTTTATATGCTGATTCAGGGTATATAAGGAACCGGGGGTATGTATCTGCGCATACTGGCGCGGCATTTCCGCGCGGTATACCTCGGCCATCTCTTCCAGAAGCGGGTGCAGCCGCTCCGGTGAAAACGCCGTATAGACAAGCTCCACATAGCGTTTGGCAAAGGTATCCCGCCAGGCTGCGTTCTGCACAAGAGCGCAATAAATATCCATATTGGTCAGCGTCTTGTTGGCGCTCGGAACCCCCTGCTTGTTAAAATAGCTGCTGAGCACATTCTTGTTCAGGGCGCCCTTTGCCAGTCCGTAATCGAGGTCAAACAGAATCGGCCGCCATTTTATGCTGCCTTCCGCACGCCAGTACTTCTGGTTAAACATATCGGAATTGGCGATATAGCTCTGGAAAATCAGATAATCCGTGAAATAATCCACATCTATCCGTTCCGCCAGCGCAGCAAAATTAGCATCATCGGAAAAATCCGTATTTCTCGCGAACGCGCGTAAATCCGCAAAATCCTCGCCGGAACCGTGCAGCACCTCATCGTTGCGGCGTATAATATCCACATCGTCCTCATCCACGCCGTAATGCGCGGCAAAGTAGGAGGCGTTCTGTGATTCATCCAGATCAAACACGCCGTAGTATTCTCCGTTGATATACAGAACAACCAACCGTGTACTGACGT
>R18__coassemble_2424_pt1 | contig 11729 bp, 6 predicted proteins | sample R18__metabat2_high_PE_056 | metagenome-assembled genome bin R18 | reverse complement strand
AGCTCCTTGATTTTTGGCACCGCCTGTACACAGTATTTTTTCACGGCGGCGCGGTAGGCGTCAATTTCCTTTAAGCCGTAGCCGAGCCGCCCCATGCGCAGCACGCCCAGCTCGGAAAAATCCTTATAGCCGAGAGCCCGGGCCTGGGCGGTGCGGTTCTGCACCAGCCGGTCGAAAATATCCTCCAGCCTGTCCTTATATTGCAAAAAATACCGTCCCTCCGCCTCATAGGCGGCCTTACGAACGGCCCGGTCCTTGTGTCCCTTATAGGGGTACAGCTGCTCCGCCGGAAGATTCTTGCCCATGAAGGGGATGCTGCTCATGGCGCTGATGGAATAAAACTCTGCGCACAGGGCGTTTTCCTCCTGCATAAGCTTTGTGATTCTTCCGTCTGCGCTCAAGGACTGCTGTGTCAGCTTTTCTATAAAGATATCCCCGTATTTACGGGCAAAGTCATCCTTAAACGGGGAAGCCAGCAGCGCCCGGTAAAAGCGCAGGCCGCTCTCCTCGATAAGCGGACGGCTGCCGCCCATAAATTCATTCTCCGCGCTGTAAAACGGGTCCGCCACATTCTGGGAAAAACGGATTTCGGCCACCTGCGCCGCCGTGGAAAAAATCTCCCGCTCCCCGTGAAAGCGTGCCAGCACGGCATCCGCTTCCGCAAAATTCTCTGCGGCGGACAGCGCACGGCAAAGCGCCTCTGTTTTCTGAAGCAGAGTATTTACATCGGGTCTTTCATATTTATATGCGCTGAACTGCATCTAAGGCTGCCTCCTGTCTGCTGCCGCGTTTTTCGGACTTGTTTCCCGCTATTATACTCCGTTCCTTTTTACTTTGAAAGAGAGCAGCGCAAAAAAAGTACTGCTATCATTACCCGGCGTGATTTGCTATAATGGGTATACAACGGTAAAGGACAATAAAGAATGAAAGCGGACAAAACAAAGACAGGCAATTTTTCCGAGGGCAGCATCGCCTCGAATGTGCTGCGCCTCGCGGTACCGATGTTTTTTGCGGAGCTGGTGCATGTGCTCTACAACATCGTGGACAGAATCTACATCGGTCATATGGAGGGCATCGGCACCGCTGCGCTGACGGGCATCGGCGTTACCGTGCCGCTGGTATCGTTTATCGGCGCGTTCGCAAACCTCGGCAGCTACGGCGGGGCGCCGCTCTGCTCCATTGCCCGGGGCGAGGGGAATACGGAAAAGGCTTCCGCCATTCAGGACACGGTGTTTACCGTGCTGCTGATTTTCGGCGTGCTGCTGACGGTGCTGCTCGGCCTCTTCCGCCGTCCGCTGCTGGTATGGCTCGGCGGGGACGAGCAGTCCATGCCGTACGCCATGGAGTATTTTTCCATCTATGTTCTCGGCACCGTGTTTTCCGTCATCAGCCTCGGCATGAACGCCTTTATCAATATGCAGGGCTTCCCGAAAATCGGCATGGGCACGGTAATTATCGGCGCGGCGGCGAATATCGTGCTGGATCCCGTCTTTATCTTTGTATTCAAGATGAATACGGCGGGCGCGGCGCTGGCCACCGTCCTTTCCCAGGCCATCAGCGCCGGCTGGGCGGTTCTCTTCTTCACCGGCAAAAAGGCGGTGCTGCCGATTCGGCGGCTGCGGATTGAAACGCAGTATCTGGGGCAGATTTTCAAGCTGGGCGTCACGGGCTTCTGCTTCAAGATTACAAACAGTCTGGTGCAGGGCGCCTCCAACATGATGCTCAAGGCCTGGGGCGGCTCCCTCTCTACGCTCTATATCGGCTCCATGTCGGTGATTAACTCCCTCCGTGAGGTTGTCATGCTGCCGATTTCCGCCTTCTCCGGCGGCGCGCAGCCGATACTGGGCTATAACTACGGCGCGGGAAAATACCGGCGGGTGCTGGAGTGCATCCGGTTTGAAACGGGCTGGATCTGCGGCATCAACCTGCTGCTCTATGCCTGCCTTATGCTTTTCCCGAAGCCCCTCGTCTCCCTCTTTACGGATGACCCGGCGCTCATCGAGCTATGCGTACCCTGCCTCAGGATTTTCTTCGGTCTCTATTTCTTCATGGCGCTGCAGCATACCGGCCAGTCCTCCTTTGTGGCGCTGAACCGGCCGAAGCACGCGCTGTTCTTCTCCCTCTTCCGCAAGGCCATTCTCGTTCTGCCGCTGACGCTGCTGCTGCCCCGCTTCGGCCTCGGCGCCGAGGGCGTTTTCTGGGCGGAGGCGATTTCCGATATTATCGGCGGAACGGCCTGCTTTGTTACCTTCCGCCTTACCGTGTGCCGGGAGCTGAAGCGGCGCGCGGAGGAAGCCGCAGAGGAAGACAGATAAAAAACAATTGCATCCTACAACAAAAAGATTTATAATAACTAAAGAAAATTTTTTTGGGAAAGCCGGGCTTTCCGCAGAAAAATAAAAGGAGAGTGAACGCTATGGCCAATATAGGAATCAGCGTGCCGCGTGTCGATGCATACGATAAGGTCACGGGGCGCGCCCGGTACACGGACGATTTGTGCGACAAGAGCGCGCTCGTTGCCGTGGTAGTACATTCCACGGTGGCGCACGGTATCGTGACCGCTGTCGATACCCAAGCGGCAGCCGCAGTGGAGGGCGTGGTGAAGGTATTCACCTGCTTTGATGTGCCGGACACCGCCTTTCCTACGCCGGGGCATCCCTGGTCGCTGGAGGAAAGCCATCAGGATGTGGCAGACAGAAAGCTGCTCAACACCCATGTGCGCTATTACGGGGACGATGTGGCCGTAGTGGTGGCGGAGGATGAGATTGCCGCCATGCGGGCGGCGCGGCTGGTGAAGGTTTCCTATGAGGAGCTTCCCTTCGTGCTGGAGCCCATCGAGGCGATGGCGGAGGGTGCGCCGGTCATCCACAATGAGATGCGGGAAACGAATGTGCTGGGTCACGGCTCCATAAGAAAGGGCGATTACGCCGCAGCCATCCGGGAGCCCGGCCTTATCTGCGTGGATAAATGGTACAGAACCCAGACCGTGCAGCACTGCCATATCGAGAACTTCATCTGCTATGCCTATGAAGAGGCGGGGAAGACGGTGGTCGTCTCCTCCACACAGATACCGCATATCGTGCGCAGAATCGTGGGTCAGGCCACGGGAAAGCCCTGGGGCAGCATCCGCATCGTAAAGCCCTACATCGGCGGCGGCTTCGGCAACAAGCAGGATGCGCTGTATGAACCGCTCTGCGCGTGGCTCTGTATGCAGCTGGGCGGCAGGCTTGTAAAGATAGATGTACCAAGGGAGGACACCTTCGTTTCCAACCGTGTCCGCCATGCGCTCACCTATCATATCGTTTCCTGGGTACGCCCCAACGGCGATATTGTGGCGCGCAAGTGCGATTCCTACTCCAATCAGGGCGGCTACGCCTCCCACGGCCACGCCATCGCAAACAAGGGCATGAACTCCCTTGCCCAGATGTATCCCTGCCCGAATATGGAGTGCGACTGCTACACGGTCTACACCAATATTTCCACGGCGGGCGCCATGCGGGGCTACGGCATTCCCCAGGCCATGTACGCCTATGAAAGCCATACGGAGGATATCGCAAGGCGGCTCAACATGGACCCGGTGGCCTTCAGGCGCAAGAACCTGATGCCGGTGGGCTTTGTCAACGCCTTCGACCATAATGAAAACTACTACGATACCTATAACCAGTGCATGGATAAGTGTATCGACTATATCGACTATTACAACAAGCGGGCGGAGTACGCAAACCAGACCGGCAACATCCGCCGGGGCGTGGGTCTGGCCTGCTCCTGGTATTCCACGGCGGTCTATCCCATTGCGCTGGAGCATTCCTCCTGCCGCATGGTTCTCAATCAGGACGGCACCATTCAGCTGCAGGTCGGCGAGACGGAAATCGGGCAGGGCGCCGATACGGCCTATTCCCAGATGGCTGCGGAGGTGCTGGGCTTAAAGAGCAACCGGGATGTGCATGTGGTTTCCTGTCAGGACACGGATGTAACGCCCTTCGGCCTTGGCGCCTACGCCTCCCGGCAGACCTATGTGGTGGGCTTCTCCGTTACCCAGACCGGTGCCATATTAAAGAGGAAGATTCTCGATTACGCCCATGAGATGTACCGTATGCCGGCGGACATTATGGATATAAAGGACAGCAAAATCGTCCGCAAGTGGGACAATCGTGTGCTCGGCACGCTGGAGGAGGTGGCCATGGCCGCCTTCTACGACAGAAACCACAGCGTACACCTTACGGCGGAGTCCACCTACCAGATTAAGAGCAACGCCTATACCCTCGCGGCCTGCGCCGTGGAGGTGGAGGTGGATATCGCCATGTGCCGTGTGCAGGTGAAGCGCATCATCAACGCCCACGATTGCGGCTGCCTCATCAATCCGGAGCTTGCCAAGGCGCAGGTACACGGCGGTATGTCCATGGGCATCGGCTTTGCCCTTTCGGAGAAGCTGCTGTACGATGCGAAGACCGGCAAGCCCCTCAACAACAACCTGCTGGACTACAAGCTCTCCACAACGATGGACCATCCGCATCTGGAGGTGGCGTTTGTGGAGAACCCGGAGCCTACCAATCCCTTCGGCACCAAGGGTCTCGGCGAACCGCCGGTGAACCCCGTCGCGCCCGCCATCCGCAACGCCGTGCTGAACGCTACGGGCGTGGAGGTGGACGAGCTGCCGATGAACCCGCACACGCTCTTTAAAAAATTCACGGAGGCAGGTCTTATCCATGACCCCTGGCAAGATGAGGAGGGACAGAACTGATGTACGATATCAAGGAACTGTATGAAGCGTTTTCCGTGGAGGAGGCTGTGCGTCTGAGGGCAGAGCATCCCGAAGCGCAGATTATCGCCGGCGGCTCCGATGTACTGGTGCAGATGCGGGAGGGCAAGCGCGCCGGGAAGGAGCTTATCTCCCTGTATCTGGTGGATGAGCTGCGGGGCATCTCCATAGATGAAGAGGAAAACATCCGCATCGGCTCGCTGACCAGCTTTTCCCACATTACCCGGAATCCGATCATTCAAAAATATATGAATGTACTCGGCGAGGCGGTGGATATGGTGGGCGGACCGCAGATTCGCAACATCGGCACCATCGGCGGCAACACCTGCAACGGCGTAACCAGCGCAGACTCTGCCTCCACCCTCCATGCCTATGAAGCTGTGATTGAGCTGACGGGGCCGGAGGGCGTACGCCGGCTGCCCATCAAGGATTTTTATCTCAAGGCCGGCAAGGTGGATATCCGGGACGGCGAGATTCAGACAGCCATCCTCATCCCCAAGGCAAGCTACGAAAATACCTGCGGCTACTATTATAAATACGCCATGCGCAACGCGATGGACATCACCACCAACGGCTGCTCCGTCAATGTGCGGCTGTCCGCCGACAAACAGACCTTTGAACGGGTTCGCATTGCCTACGGCGTAGCGGCGCCCGTACCCATCCGCGCGCCCCATGCGGAGGCGGTGGCCAACGGCGCCCCCGTGACGAAGGAAACGGCGGAGGCCTTTGCCCTTGCCGTGCTGGAAGACATCACGCCCCGGGATTCCTGGCGCGCCTCGAAGGCGCTGCGGCAGCATGTAGCGGTGGAAATGGCGCGGCGCTGCCTCACGGAATCGGTCATTCGCTGCGGAGGTGAAGTAAAATGAAGGATCAGTACAGACTGGTGGAATTCAATCTCAACGGCAAGGATGTGGCCTGCATGGTGGACTGCCGCGCTTCCCTTACGGATATGCTGCGGAACGACTACCGCATGACCTCGGTGAAAAAGGGCTGTGAGGTCGGCGAGTGCGGCGCCTGCAATGTGCTTATCGACGGCGAGGCGTTCAACTCCTGCATCTACCTTGCGGTCTGGGCGCGGGGCAAGCACATCCGCACGCTGGAGGGACTGACGGGCCCGAACGGGGAGCTCAGCGATATTCAGCAGGCGTTTGTGGACGAGACCGCCGTACAGTGCGGCTTCTGCACCCCCGGCTTTATCATGTCCGCTACGGAAATTTTGGAAAAGAACCGCATCTATACGGACGATGAGCTGAGAAAGCTCCTTTCCGGCCATCTGTGCCGCTGCACGGGCTATGAAAACATTCTGCGTGCCGTGAAGAAGGTTATGTATCAGCGCAACGGGCTGGAGTGGAAGGAAGAACAGTAAATTCAGGAACGGCGTTTTTTGTGGCGCCGTTTTTTCGGATACATTAAGAAGTAAGGAGAACTACTATGGCGGAAACACTTATCTTTGCAGGCTCTGTGGAGGAGGCGCTTGCGGCAAAGAACGGCGCTTCGGCATTCCTGGCGGGCGGTACGGAGATAAACCGGCTCCGTTCCTCCGTTACGGCGGAGAAGCTGATTTCCATTAAAAAGCTTCCCGCGCTGCGCGGCATTGCCGAAGAGGACGGTTTTATCCGTATCGGCGCCGCAACTACCTTTCAGGAGGCGGTGGACTCGCCTCTTGTGCCCGGCTATTTTAAAGAGGCCTGCCGCCTTATGGCATCGAGAACCAAGCGGAACATGGCCACCGTCGGCGGCAACATCGCCCTGCTGCGGGACGATTCCTATATCCTGCCCTGCCTCATCGCCGCAAAGGCCACGCTCGTGTGGATGGCGGAGGGGAAGAGAGAAGAGGGCTGCCCCTGCTGCTTTATGAAGGCGGCCAAGGCGGGCAAAACAAAGGATGCGCTGCTTCTTTACATCCTGCTTGCCCCCGAACGGCGGGTGTATCTCAAGCGCTATGCCAACACCGCCATGAGCTGCTCCGTTATGAACCTTGCCTACGGCTTTGATAAGGACGGCGGAAATGTTGCCATCGGGGCGGCGTTCAAAAACGCGGGTCTTATGAAGCTTGCGGAGGCGGAAAAGCTTGCCGCGCCGGAAGATGCGGCGGCCTATGGGAAGGAGGCCCCCGTCGCCTTTAAGGACGATATGTACGGCAGCGCCGCCTATAAGAGGTATCTGCTGGGGGCGACCATTGAAAAATTCATGCTGGATGCCAAAGAGGAGGTGCGCTCATGATTCACTGCATCATCAACGGTACACCGAGAACCCTCTGCTGCGAGCCTACAAAGCGGCTCCGGGAGGTGCTGTATGATATGGGACATCATGCCTGCCGCGATTCCGATAACGCGGAGGGCTTTGCGGGCAGCGATACCGTGCTGGTGGACGGTATGCCCGTATTTTCCAACCTTGTGCTGGCGGGCGAGGTGGAGGGCTGCGAAATTCTGACGCCGGACGGCGTGGCGGATCCGCGGCACCTTACCGTTCTCCAGCAGGCAATGGTGGATGCGGGCATCGTGCAGAGCGCCTATAACGCTCCCGCCGCCGCGCTGCTTTTAACCTGGCTTTTGGAGCACAATCCCCATCCCACCCGGGAGGAGATAAAGGATGTGCTGACCGGCATCTATATCCGGGATACGGGCTATGAAAACTACTTCCTCGCCGTAAAGCTGGCGGAGGAAAAGGCGGCGTTCGGCGAATACAAAACCCCCATCGCGCCTTCCTTCCGGGAGGACTTAACCTATGTAGGCAAGGCGAAGGGTAAGATTGACGGCGCGCAGCTTGTCACCGGGCAGGGCGGCTTTGTGGAGGACTATGTTTCCCCGAACGCCTGCCGTATCGTGATGCTCCGTTCCCCCCACGCAAGCGCCTATATTAAGAGCATCGATACGGCGGAGGCCGAAAAGGTGCCGGGCGTTGTGTGCATTCTCACCTGCAATAACTCTCCGGATGTCACCTACATGGCGGCAGGACAGGGAGAGCCGGAGCCCTCGCCCCACGATAAAAAGCTGTTTGATACCAAGGTGCGGCAGGTCGGTGACCGGGTAGCCGCCGTGGTATGCGAAACCGAGGAGGCGGGTCTGAAAGCAAGGGACCTTATCCGGGTGGAATATGAGGTATTAAAGCCCGTGTTCACCGTGGAGGAGGCCATGGCGGAGGGTGCGCCCCGGGTGCACAACGGCCCCGTGGAGTACCGCGCCGGCGCCCCGGAAAATTTAGAGGAATATAATAAGGACTGCAGTCCGGACCCGCGGGAAAACAAGGTGGTATACCAGTTCCCCATCCGCGCGGATATCCACCGCAACATTGCCGCCTCCAACAAGGGGGAAATCGGCGATGTGGAGAAGGCGTTCCGGGAAGCGGATGCGATTGTGGAGCGTACCTTCCAGACGAGCCAGATTCAGCACGCGCCCCTTGAACCCCATGTGGCCTATGCCTGCTGGGAGGGCGACCGCCTGACGGTATATGCCTCCACACAGGTGCCCTACCATTGCCGCAGAATCGTGCACTGGGTAACGGGGCTGCCGGAAAACAGGATTCATGTTATCAAAACAAAGGTGGGCGGCGGCTACGGCTCCAAGCAGGATGTGCTGATTGAGGATGTGGTGGCTTATGCTTCGTTTGTTACGGGCAGGCCGGTCTACTATATGCAGACCCGCTCCGAGGAGTTTTTCTGCACCTCCACGCGCCACCCGATGCGCTGCACCGTGAAGATGGCAGGCAAGAAGGACGGCACGCTGACCGCTATCTATATGGATGTACGGGCGAACACAGGTCCCTACGGCAACCACTGCCTGACGGTGCCCATGAACTCCTGCTCCAAGACGCTGCCGCTCTTTAAGTGCGACAACATGAAGTATGACCTTACCATCTACTATACCAACTCCCCCTGCGCCGGCGCGTATCAGGGCTACGGCACGCCGAAGGGCAGCTACGCCCTCATGATGACGCTGCTGGAGCTTTCCGAGAAGCTGGGCATCGACTATAAGGAGTTCTGCCTCAGGAATCATGTGGAGCGGGGCTATATGCTGGAGATTCTCAAGGGTCTCGGCGAGGGCCGGGAGGGCAATGTGGTGCCCGTCGGCTCCTGCGGTCTGGACGAATGTATCCGCAAGGGCTGCGATATGCTGCGCTGGGGCGTACGGGAGGAATCCGGCGATAAGGATATAAAGATAGGCAAGGGCTTTGCCATGATTATGCAGGGCTCCGGCCTGCCGGGTCTTGACCATGCGGAGTGCTTTGCAAAGCTGGAGACGGAGGGCTCCCTCATCATCAACAGCGGCGGCTCGGATCTGGGTACGGGTCTTGACACCATTTCCGCCAAGATTGCGGCGGAGCTTATCAAGCTGCCTCTGGACAGGATTTCCGTCAATTCCGGCGATACCGATTCCTGCCTCTTTGATACCGGCGCCTACGCCTCCTCCGGCACCTACTACAGCGGCAACGCTACGCTGAAGGCCTGTGAGGATTTGAAAAAGAAGATGCTTGCCGAGGCGGCGCTGCAGCTCAACGAGCAGGCGGAGGATCTGGAGCTCCGCTGCCCGGGCGAGGTGTATTCTAAAAAGACTAACCGCGTGCTGAGCTATTACGAGCTTTGCCATACCGCCACCTCCGGCTCCGGCCGCGGGCAGATGGTGGGACACGGCGTGTTTACCTCCAAGGAGGCGGGTACACCCTACGGCGCGCACTTTGCCGAGGTGGCGGTCAATACCCGCACGGGCGAGGTAAAGCTCAGAAAATTCTTTGCCCTGCAGGACTGCGGCATCCCCATCAACCCGGAGATGGCCCAGTGCCAGATGTACGGCGCGGCGCTGAAGTCCATCGGTCATACGCTTTATGAAGGGCTGATTCTCGATGACAGGGGCAACTGCCTCAACGATACCTTCACCGAGTACGGTGTCCCGATGGTGACGGAGCTGCCGGACGAGTTCTATGCGGACTTTGTGGAAGCGCCCGATGTGGCGGGTCCCTTCGGCGCCAAATCCATCTCGGAAATTGCCTGCAACGGCGCGGCGCCGGCCATCGGCAACGCTATTTACGATGCCGTGGGCGTTTGGTGCGATAGCTGGCCCATGACCCCCGAGAAGATTTTGAAGAAATTAGGTAAATTTTAATTTGTATTAAAACAGATAAACGGGGGAGCCTCCGGTATATCCCGCAGGCTCCTTTATATCAGCATAGCTATTATTTAATTAAAGGAGCGGTAGAATGGCTGCTTTTATTGTGAACGGAGAACAGGTTTCTCCTTCTGAAAACCAGTCGCTCCTGCGCTTTCTGCGGGATGAAATGCACCTTACGGCGGCCAAGGACGGCTGCAGCGAGGGTGCCTGCGGCGCCTGCACGGTGCTGGTGGACGGCGTACCTGTGAAGGCCTGCGTACCGAAAACGGACAGCCTTGCGGGGCGGCATATCGTCACCGTGGAGGGGCTTTCCGGCTGGGAGAAGGAGGTCTACACCTTTGCCTTCGGCGAGGCGGGGGCGGTGCAGTGCGGCTTCTGCATTCCCGGCATGATTCTGTGCGCAAAATCGCTTTTGGATAAGGTCAGCGACCCCACCGAGGCGGAAATCCGCTATGCCATCCGCAACAACTACTGCCGCTGCACGGGCTATGTGAAGATTGTGGCGGCCATTCGTCTGGCGGCGGAGATTTTCCGCACCGGCACCATACCCGAAAGGGCAGAAAAAAAGGCAGGTGTCGGAGCAAGGATGCACCGCATCGATGTGCCGGAGAAGGTGCAGGGCTGCGGAAAATATCCGGACGATTACTATTTTGACGGTATGCTCTGCGGCGGCGCGGTGCGGAGCCGCTATGCGCGGGCGCGGGTGCTTTCGGTGGATACCTCCGCCGCGCGGGCGCTGGAGGGTGTGGAAGCGGTGCTGGTTGCGGAGGATATTCCGGGCGAAAACAAAATCGGGCATCTGAAGCACGACCAGTATACGCTTATTCCCACCGGCGGGCTTGTCCATTACCTCGGCGACGCCGTCTGCCTTATTGCGGCGAAGGATATACAAACGCTGGAAAAGGCGAAGAAGCTTGTAAAGGTGGAATACGAGGTGCTCCCGGCGGTACATTCTGCGGCGGAGGCGGCCAAACCCGGCGCACCCAAAGTGTTTGATGAGGAAAAGGACAACATCTGCGCCCACAGTCATGTAAAGCGCGGGGATGCGGCGGCGGCCATTCAAAGCGCGGATTATGTTCTGTCCGGCCATTTTGAAACGCCGCGGACGGAGCATGCGTTTATCGAGCCGGAATGCGCCGTGGCCCGTATAGACGAGGACGGGGATGTGTTCATCCTTTCCACCGACCAGGATCCGTACCAGACGGTGCGGGAGTGCCGGCGGCTCCTCGGCACGGACAGGGTAAAGGTACAGAATGCGCTGGTGGGCGGCGGCTTCGGCGGCAAGGAGGATATGACGGTGCAGCATCTGGCCGCGCTGCTGACCTATAAAACGAAGAAGCCCGTCAAGGTGCGGCTTTCCCGTGCAGAATCGCTGCTGGTGCATCCGAAACGGCACGCGTTTTCCATGGATTTTACCATGGGCTGCGATGCAAAAGGCATCATTCAGGGCGTTACGGCGAAGGTCGTGACCGATACGGGGGCCTTTGCCTCCCTTGGCGGCCCGGTGCTGGAGCGCGCCTGCACCCATGCCTCCGGGCCCTATAACTACCATAATTTTGAAATTGACGGAACGGCGTATTATACCAACAATCCGCCGGCGGGCGCCTTCCGGGGCTTCGGCGTAACCCAGACCTGCTTTGCGGTGGAAACGCTGTTAAACCGCATGGCGGATAAAATCGGTATCTCCCCGTGGGAAATCCGGTTCAGAAATGCCATCCGCCCCGGGCAGGAGCTGCCGAACGGGCAGATTGTGGATGCGTCCACGGGTCTTGCGGAAACGCTGGAAGCGGTGAAGCCCTATTACGATGCTGCCGTGGCTGCAGGAAAGCCGGCGGGACTGGCCTCCTGCATGAAGAATGCGGGGG
>R18__coassemble_2403_pt1 | contig 11852 bp, 12 predicted proteins | sample R18__metabat2_high_PE_056 | metagenome-assembled genome bin R18 | reverse complement strand
CTGCAAGAAAAATTTTCATATTTATGCAATCACTCTGAATTAATCAGCACTTCCTAAAAACACGCTAAAACACCAAAGAAGTAAATTCTATTTCATTACAAAATTTTATATTGGATTTACAAACGGAGCGCTGCTGTGATATATTATTATAGATTGCATATATAGTGCAGGAGGTCAGGAATGAATAAACGGGCAATTGTGATAGTATTGGACAGCTGCGGTATCGGGGCCTTGCCGGATGCCGCCGAATTCGGCGATGCGGGTGCAGATACGCTGGGCCATATTTTTGAAAAATATCCTCTTTCGGTGCCGAACATGATTCAGCTCGGACTCGGACACATAGAAGGCAGCAGGATAACACCCTGCGCGGAGCCGCTGACGGGCGCCTACGGGCGCTGCATGGAAGTAACCCATGCAAAGGATACAACCTGCGGCCATTGGGAGATGGCGGGACTCATTCAGGAGCATCCTTTCAAAACCTTTCCGGAGGGTTTTCCCCGGGAGCTGATGGCGGAATTTGAAAAACGGGTCGGGCGAGGCACACTCGGCAACTGTGTGGCCAGCGGCACGGAGATTATCCAGCGCCTCGGCGATGAACATGTACAGACGGGAAAGCTGATTATCTATACCTCGGCGGACAGCGTATTTCAGATTGCCGCCCATGAGGATGTGGTACCCCTTGAGGAGCTTTACAGAATCTGCGGCATAGCCCGGGAGCTTCTGCAGGGCGAGTATCTGGTAGGGCGGGTTATCGCAAGGCCGTTTACAGGAACAAGCGGCCGGTATACCCGCACGGAGCATCGCCGGGATTATGCGGTGGAGCCCTTTGCCGATACCATTCTCGATAGTCTGCATAAGCGGGGGCTGCCTGTGGCCGCCGTCGGCAAGATTGAGGATATCTTCTGCCACCGGGGCATCGATATTGTAGACCATACCACGAACAACGCTGCTGGAATCGCCGCTACGGAGAGAATGCTCAGGGAAGGCGCGGGCAGCTTCATCTTTACGAATCAGGTGGATTTTGACTCCCTGTACGGCCACCGCCGGGATGTGGCGGGCTACGGAAAGGCGCTGGAGTATTTTGATGCGCACCTTCCCGCCCTGCGTGCCGCCATGCAGCCGGAGGATATTCTCATCATCACGGCAGATCACGGCTGTGACCCGTCCTATACCGGCACGGACCACACCCGGGAATATATTCCTCTGCTTGTCTGCGGTGACAGAGTGAAAAGCGGCACCCCGCTCGGCACCCGCAAGAGCTTTGCGGACATCGCCTGCACGGTGCACGAATACCTTGCGGGCACACCGTGGTCGGTCGGCACCTCGTTCCTCGGCGAACTTCTCGGAGGTGAGGAGCAATGAGCGCGGCGGCGTTGGAGGCAGAGAAGCGGCTTCGTGAAATCGGCGCGGATAAAGCAGAAGTCGGGCTGATTTTGGGCTCCGGTCTCGGTGGCTACGGTAAGCTTATCGAAAAGGCGACGGCACTTTCTTACGGCGTTATTCCCGGTTTTCCCACTTCAAAGGCACCCGGCCATAAAAACCGCTTTCTTTACGGCGAGCGTGCCGGGCGGCAGGTGCTGGTGATGCAGGGCCGGTTCCATTATTATGAAGGCTGGTCCATGCAGGAGGTGACTGCCGGCGCGGAGGCCATGCTGCGCCTTGGCATAAAGCGGCTGCTTATTACGAATGCGGCGGGCTGTGTCAATACCGCATGGAATGCAGGCGATCTTATGCTCATCAGCGACCATATCAATTTTTCCGGGACGAATCCGCTGATTGGTGAGAACGATGATTCTCTCGGCCCCCGCTTTCCGGATATGACGGAAGCCTACAGCATACCGCTTCGTGAGAAGTCAAAAACGGCGGCGCAAAAGCTGGATATCCCGCTCCGTGAGGGCGTGTATATGATGTTCAGCGGCCCCTCCTTCGAAACACCGGCGGAAATCCGCATGGCACGTACTTTGGGCGCCGATGCGGCGGGCATGTCCACCGTGCCGGAGGTGATTGCGGCGCGCCACGGCGGCATGGAGGTGCTGGGCATTTCCCTGCTTACCAATATGGCGGCCGGTGTTCTGCCGCAGCCGCTTTCCTCCGAAGAGGTGCTTGCCTGCGGACGGGCGGCGGAGCAGCGTTTTACCGCGCTGGTGGATGCTCTGCTGGCGGAGGTATTGTAAATGAAGGAGGAACCGTGAGCCGCTTATCCGCTATTTTTCAAAAGCCGATACTGCTGCTGTATATGCTCCCTGCGTTTCTGCTGGGACTGACGCTGCATGAATGGGGGCATGCCTTTGCAGCTTATCGCTTAGGCGATTCGACGGCAAAGAACTTCGGGCGCTTGTCTGTAAATCCGATGGATCATATAGACCCCCTCGGCTGCCTGTGCCTGCTGCTGCTCGGCTTTGGCTGGGCTAAGCCCGTGCCAATCAACAGCAGGAATTTTTCAAAGCCGAGACGGGATGAGCTGATTGTATCCCTTGCGGGCATAACCATGAACCTTCTGGAGGTAATCGTATTTTCCGTGCTGTTCGTGGTGCTGCTGCGGACCAAGCCGGATTTATATTATAATGAGGCGTTCCGCTATATCTTCAGCTTTCTTATCACGGTGAATACCTCCCTTGCGGTGTTCAACCTGATTCCCATTCCGCCCCTTGACGGCAGCCATGTGCTCGAATGCATCCTAGGCGGACGACTCGGCTACCGGTTCCGGCTTTTTATGCAGCGCTACGGGCGGTTTATCCTGCTGGCGCTTTTGTGGCTCGGCGTGCTGGACTATCCCATTCAATGGGCACAGAACCTCGTGGATGAGGGCATCAACCTTCTCTGGCGGCTTTGGGCATGATAGAGGTAAGGACCGCCGCCTTTTCGGGGCCGCTCGACCTGCTTTTGCAGTTGATTGATAAGGCGGAGCTTCGGATTGAAGATATTTTTGTAAGCGAAATCACAGCGCAGTATCTGGCTGTTGTCAATGCCATGCAGGCGGATATGGACGGTGTGAGCGAGTTTATCACGGTCGGTGCCGAGCTGGTGTATCTCAAATCCCGCCGTCTGCTGCCGGAAAAGGAAATAGAGGCAGTCGAGGAGGAAGAGGAGGCCGATCCGGAGGAGGTCTTCATTGAAAAACTGAAGGCCTATAAGGAATGCCGGGAACGGGCAGAGCTGCTCTTCGGAAAAAAAGAGGAAGGCAACCGTTTGTTTACCCGTCTGCCGGAGGATTTGCCGGCGGCACCGGAGGAAGCGTCTATAAAAAACACAGACCCAGCAAGTCTGTTCGCGGCCTTTCAGCGTGTACTGCTGCGGCAGCAGACCCCGGCAGAGCCGCTCAAGCGCAAGGTTGTCCGGGATACCTATACCGTTCGCTTGCAGACGGTGCGCCTGCGAACAGCGCTGAAAAAATTCGGCTCCGTGCTGTTTGAAGATTTGTTTGAACCGGATGCGGACAAAATGGAAAAGGTGGTTACATTTATGGCGCTGCTGGAGATGATGGCGCACGGAGAAGCCAAGGCACGGCAGGAGGTTCCCTTTGGCCCCATTCATGTGACGGCCGGAGAACTCCGGGACAATTTACCGGACGGAGAGGATGAGAATGGATAGTCTGTGCGGCAAGCTGGAGAGCATTCTCTTTACGGCGGGGGAACCGCTGGACTATGCGGCTCTCAGTGAGGGACTGGGCGCAAGCGACGAGGATATCCGCCGCGCGCTGTCTGCGCTGTCCATGCATTATATTTCCTCCGGCAGCGGACTTCGGGTCTATATGACGGAGGCGGGCGTACAGCTGGTGACTGCGCCGGAGAATGCAGAGGCAGTGAAAGCGGTGTTGACCCCCGTGCAAAAGCGGAATGTTTCCGGGTCGCTTCTTGAAACCTTGGCCGTGATTGCTTACCGCCAGCCCGTTACGCGCGGAGAAATCGAGGATATTCGTTCCGTGCGGTGTGAATATGCGGTGGAGCAGCTGGAAAAGCTGGGGCTTATAGCGCGGGCAGGAAGGAAGGATGCGCCGGGGAAGCCGGTTCTCTTTGTTACGACCGATACATTTTTAAGAAAGTTTAATCTGCACAGTCTGGAGGAGCTTCCGGGCTATCAGCCGGCTACCCTGTTCGGTACGGTGTAGACGGGCGCTGAGAAGAATATCAAGAAAGGGCAATAGCATATGGAACAGAAACAGGTGCGTATCAGCAGCATCGGCGGACAGGCGGTGCTGGAGGGTGTGATGATGAAGTCCCCGGAGGGTTCTGCGCTGGCGGTGCGTAAAACGGACGGGACCATTGTGGAGGAATACTATCCCAATAAAAAGAAACGGAAAAAGGGAAGCTTTCCCACATGGCCTGTGGTGCGCGGCGTATATGCCTTTGTGGACTCGCTTGTCTTCGGCATGAAAATCACCACCCGCAGCGGCGAGCTGCTGGGGGAGGAATTTACGGAGGAGCCGTCGAAATTCGAAAAATGGCTGTCCGACAAGCTCGGAAAATCCGCTACGGATATTGCCATGGGCGTGGCAGTTGTGCTGGCCATCGGTCTTTCCTTCGGACTGTTTGTATTTCTGCCGTCGCTGCTTGTCAGCCTCCTGCAGTTGGAGAGCGCGTTTGTTATCAGCCTTCTTGAGGGTGTGGTGCGGCTTGCGATATTCCTCGGATATGTAGCGGCCATCTCCCTGATGAAGGACATCAAGCGCGTGTTCATGTACCACGGGGCAGAGCATAAGACCATCGCCTGCTATGAGGCGGGCGCAGAGCTGACGCCGGAAAACATCATGCACTATACCCGCTTTCACCCCCGCTGCGGCACAAACTATCTGCTGCTTGTAATGATGGTATCCATTCTGTTCTTTGCCTGTATCCCCGTGAAGGCGTTTCTGCCGCGGCTGATTACCCGGCTTGCCTTCCTGCCGGTGGTAGCGGGACTTGGTTATGAGGTGCTGAAGGCAGCGGCAAAATCCGAAGGGAAAATCGCCCGTATTGTCCGTGCGCCGGGGCTTGCCCTGCAGCGGCTGACCACGGCAGAGCCTACAATAGATATGGTAGAGGTGGCGCTGATTTCCTTTAACCTTGCCCTGCAGGCACCCGCGGAGGAAATTCACGAACGGATACACACCGAAGAAGCAGAAGAGAAAGCACAGGCATGAGGTATACCGAAGCTCGTGCACGGCTGAGCACGGCACTTGCTCCCGCTGCAAAGGAAGAGGCACAGCGGGAGGCTGAGCTGCTGCTCTCTCATCTCATGCATACAAGGCCGGGCCTTTGCCGGGAAGTGGGGGAAGAAATTCTTCTTTCGGCGGAACCGCTCATAGAGCGGCGGCTGACCGGAGACCCGCTCCAGTACATTCTCGGCGAATGGGAGTTTATGGCGCTGACGGTGCTTGTTGACCCGGGCGTGCTGATTCCCCGCCCGGAAACGGAGCTTCTCTGCGAGCTGGCGCTTGCAAAAGGATTGCAGGGAAAAAGGGTGCTGGATCTTTGCTGCGGCTCGGGCTGCATCGGCCTGGCACTCGGCAAGCTTGGCAGAGCGAAGGTGACCTTTTCGGATATTTCGGAGGAGGCGCTTGTCATAGCCCGGAAGAACGCACAGCGGCATAGTGTAGAAGCGGAGTTTTTGCAGGGGGATTTGATGGCTCCGGTTTCCGGACGATACGATTTGGTTGTCTGCAATCCGCCGTACCTGTCCGAAGAGGATATGGGGCATTTGCAGAAGGAGCTGACCTTTGAGCCTGCTTCGGCGCTTTACGGCGGGGAGGACGGCCTTTCGTTTTACCGGCGTTTGTCGGAGGAAATATCCGGATATCTGTATCCGGGCGGCTGTCTACTAATGGAAATCGGCAGTACGCAGGGAGCGGCGGTACAGCGGATGTTTCCGGGCTCAAAAATACACAGGGATTTGAGCGGCCTTGACCGCGTGATAGAATACAGGAAAAAAATATGAAAGAAAAGCTGAAAAAACTGAAGGCACGGTATGAGGAGCTCGGCATGCTTTTGTCCGACCCGGCCGTGGCAAGTGACAGAGACAGATACCGGGAATTAAGCCGGGAGCGGGCTCAGCTGGAGGAAATCGTAGCTGCGATAGACGAGTATGAAAAGAATCTTTCTGAGCAGGCGGACTGCCGTGAACTTCTGGCGGATAAACCGGACCCGGAGATGAAGGAGCTTGTGCAGGAGGAGCTGAACGCACTGGAGGAAGCGGAGCCGGTGCTGGAAGAAAAGCTGAAGCTCCTGCTGCTGCCGAAGGACCCGAATGACGATAAGAATGTCATCCTCGAAATCCGCGCAGGCACGGGCGGCGACGAAGCGGCTCTGTTCGGGGCGGATTTGCTCAGAATGTACCAAAGATACGCCGAACGCCACCGCTACGGCCTGGAGATTGCCGAGAGCAACATCACGGAGATGGGCGGCGTAAAGGAGATTTCCCTGCTTTTAACGGGCAAGGGCGCCTATTCGCGGCTGAAATTTGAAAGCGGCGTACATCGCGTACAGCGTGTGCCGGAAACGGAATCTCAGGGGCGCATTCAGACGAGTGCAGCTACTGTAGCTGTCATGCCCGAGGTGGATGATGTAGAGGTGGAGATTAAGGACAGTGATATCACCATCGATACCTATCGCTCCAGCGGCGCGGGCGGTCAGCATGTCAACAAAACATCCTCCGCCATCCGTATTACCCATCTGCCGACAGGCATCGTGGTGGAGTGTCAGGACGAGAGGAGTCAGTTTAAGAACAAAGACAAGGCGATGAAGGTGCTGCGCTCCCGCCTATACGATTTATACCGTTCCAAACAGGATGCGGAGATTTCCTCCGCGAGAAAGAGCATGGTGGGCTCCGGTGACAGAAGCGAGCGTATCCGTACCTATAACTTTCCCCAGAGCCGCGTGACGGATCACCGCATCAACATGACGGTATATAAGCTGGAGCAGTTTCTGGACGGCGATATGGATGAAATGATTGATGCTCTCATTCTTGCGGAGAGAACGCGGCAGCTGAGCGGAGAAGAAGCATGAAGACACAGGTAATTTCCGCCGTCACAAATCCGGATGCCGGCACGGGTCTCGGGGCGGAGCTGATAAAAAACGGTCAGCTGGTGGTATTTCCCACGGAGACAGTATACGGCCTCGGCGCAAACGGTCTTGACGGTGGGGCAGTCAGCCGTATCTTTGAGGCAAAGGGCCGTCCGAACGACAACCCGCTGATTTTGCATGTGGCAAAGAAGAGCGATGTAAAACGGCTGTGGGGACATGTGCCGGAGCTGGCGGAAAAGCTTATGGATACCTTCTGGCCGGGTCCGCTTACGCTGATTTTCAACCGCAGCGAATGTGTGCCGGATGAGGTCACGGCGGGCCTCGGTACCGTTGCGGTGCGTATGCCGGAAAACGAAACGGCGCGCGCGCTGATCAAAAAGGCGGGGGTACCCATTGCGGCGCCGAGCGCCAACCTTTCCGGAAAACCGAGTCCTACGACGGCGGAGCATGTGCTTGCCGATATGGACGGGCGCGTGCCGCTGATTATCGACGGCGGATCCTGCCGTTTCGGCGTAGAAAGCACGGTACTGTCCCTATGCGGGGCCCTGCCCACGATTTTACGGCCGGGCGCGGTGACACGGGAAATGCTGGAGGCGGTCATCGGAGAGGTACGGCTGGCGGATTGCCTTTTAAAACCCCTGAAGGAGGGGGAAAAGGTGCTTTCTCCCGGGATGAAATACCGCCATTATGCTCCAAAGGCGAAGGTCATTGTGGTGACGGGAGCGCCGGAACAGACGGCGGAAAAGGTGCAGGAGTTGTATTGGCGGTATGAGGGGGAGGGTTATACCCCGGAAATCGCCGCTACCGTACAGACACAGGAGGCGTACCGGAATTGCCGTTACACCTGCCTGGGAGACAGGGCAGAGCCTATTACTCTCTGCCAAAATCTCTTTTATGCCCTTCGGGAGATGGATACCCGCGCGGATATTATTCTGGCGGAGGGCGTGTCTGCGGACGGCGCGGGATTGGCCTATATGAACCGGCTGCTCCGTGCGGCGGGATTTGAAACTATGGAAGCATAATATTTTGGAGGTATCATCCGGTATGAAAATAGCAATGGCTTGTGATCACGGCGGCTATGTATTAAAGGAATTTCTGAAGGCCGCTCTGATAGAAAAGAGCTATGATGTCCGTGATTTCGGCTGCCACAGTACAGACAGCATGGATTATCCCGACACGGCGGTTCCGGCGGCGGAGTCCGTGGCTTCGGGGGAAGCGGAGCGCGGCATCTTTATCTGCACAACGGGTATCGGCATGTCCATCTGCGCCAACAAGGTGAAGGGCATTCGCTGCGCGCTCTGCACGGATACGGAAAGCGCAAGGATGACGAGAGAGCATAACGACACGAACATCCTTGCCCTCGGCGCAAAAAATGTGACGGAAGCGCTGGCTCTTGCAATCTGCGAAATATGGCTGACTACGGCGTTTTCCGGCGCGGAGCGGCATGTCCGCCGCATCGGTAAAATAAAAGAGTACGAAGAAAAATAAACAGGAGAAGTAATATGAGTAAGGTTACAGTTGTAGATCATCCGCTGGTGCAGCATAAACTCGGCCTGCTGCGGGACAAGAACACGAAAACGAAGGAATTCCGCGAGCTCGTCGGTGAGCTGGCCATGCTGATGGGGTATGAGGTCACGCGGAACCTCCCCCTGCAGGCAACGGAAATTGAAACACCGATTCAGAAAACCACGGTGCACATGCTTTTGAACGAGAAGCTCGCGGTCATTCCCATTCTCCGGGCAGGTCTTGGAATGGCAGACGGCATGATGCAGCTGATTCCCTATGCAAAGATGGGGCATATCGGTCTGTACCGCGAGCCGGAGACATTGCAGGCTAAGGGCTACTACTGCAAGCTCCCCGAGGATATTGCCGAGCGGGACTGCATCATTGTGGATCCGATGCTGGCCACAGGAAATTCTGCGATTGCAGCTATCAAGCTCGTCAGGGAAGCGGGGGCGAAAAGCATCCGTCTGGTGAACCTGATTGCCGCACCGGAGGGTATTTATGCGGTACAGAAGGCATTTTCCGATGTGGATATCTATGTAGCCAGTATCGATGAAAAGCTGAACGACCACGGCTATATCATTCCCGGTCTCGGCGATGCGGGCGACCGGCTTTTCGGTACCAAATAAACGCCGCAAACAAAATGCAGGCGGCGCTTATACAACAGGCACTTTTATCCGGGGCGGAGGCCGCATGGCTTCTCCCCGTTTTTTCCTATGCGGACTGGCTTTTATTAAGAGAACAGGGGAAGCTGCCTCCGCAGGCGGACTATATCCGGGCAAATTCCCGGGAGGAGCTGCCGGAAGCAAATGCGCTGCTGCTGCTTCTCAAGGCCTATGCGCCGCTTTGTGAGAAAACGGTATCCGGCTACTACCTTGCTTCTCAGCAAAGCTACTGCATTGCAAGAGAGCTGATACAACGCTTTACGGCAGACGGTATTCCTGCGGGCATGGCACGGGTACCCTTGCGGCTGTATGCTCTGAAGGCGGGACTCGGCACCTGTCTTCATAACGGACTTTTAGCCATTGCGCCCTTTGGTACGCGGTTTGCCCTGCAGGGAATTTTGGTAAGGGTGCCGGAGCCGCCGGAGGAACAAACCGCGCTGCCGGCAAAAAACAACTGCGCGCTGTGTTTGAAATGTGTATCCGCCTGTCCCGTGAGCGCCATCGGGCCGGACGGCTTTCATTGGGAAAAGTGCCTGCGAACCTATATGGAAAATGAGCCTATGCCGCTTTGGGTCAAGGAAAACCTGTTTACCCTGTTAGGCTGTGAATGCTGTCAGACGGTCTGTCCCCGCAATGCCGGCCTTTCTTCCCGCGCGATGACGGAGGAAGAGGCCAAAGCTTTTTCTCTTGACCGCCTTCTTGCAGGCGAACAAAAGGAAGCGCTTTCTCTGATAGGCAAAAACCAGAAAAAGAACGGAAAGCTGATGGCGCAGGCAGCATGCATCGCGGCGAATACGGGAAGAAATGATTTGCTCGGACAACTGACGGCCTGCTTGTCGCTTCCGCTCTCTGCATTGCAAAAAGACAGTATAAATTATGCAATTTCAGTCTTGAAAAACAAAAAAAGATAGAGTATACTGTATCTTGCGTGCCAAGTGGGGAAGCAGCGGAGCCCTGTACCCGCAATCCGCTATAGCGGGACCGGATTCCCTGTCTGAGGCGTATGAAGCGTCGGTGCAGTGCAAAGCACGGAGCATAGAACTGCGGGTCTTGTGCAACGGGCCACTGTGAACCGTGTCAGGTCCTGACGGAAGCAGCACTAAGCGGAACGGAACGTGTGCCGCGAGGGTTCCTGTGGGGAGCTCACGGCGATGCGCCGTCCGGTGCTTGTATGTCGAAGCAGGGTGCACGTTTTTTAATTTGGAATATGACCCGGGAAGCAGTACCTTCGTATTGCCTTAAAGAAAGAGAGCGTTTCATTTGGTGAAAGAAGCGCATTTAAGGCGAGGGGAAGACCGCCCGGCGATTCCGGGAGCGGCCCCCGGCGGCCGCAGACAATGAGAACAAATTTGGGTGGAACCGCGTTTATTACAACGCCCCAATGCTTATTATCGGCAGGGGGTGTTTTTTTATCCCCGCAAAAATCAGGAGGAAAAAATCATGGCAGAAGAAAGAACCTTTGAAAACCCGGAATATCGCCGCACCTACTGGCATACCTGTTCCCATGTGCTGGCGCAGGCGGTAAAGCGTCTGTATCCCGAGGTGAAGCTGGCTATCGGTCCGAGTATCGAAAACGGCTTCTATTATGACTTTGATGCGCCCTTCAATTTTACGCAGGAGCATTTGGAGGCGCTCACCGCGGAAATGAAGAAAATCTGCAAAGAGAATCTGAAGCTGGAGCGCTTCGAGCTGCCCCGCGAAGAGGCCATCAAATTCATGGAGGAGAAGGAGGAGCCCTATAAGGTAGAGCTCATTCACGACCTCCCCGAGGATGCCGTCATCAGCTTCTATAAGCAGGGCGAGTTTACCGACCTCTGTGCCGGTCCGCATATCGACTTTACCGGCCGTATCAAGGGCAACGCCATTAAGCTTACCCAGTGCTGCGGTGCCTACTGGCGCGGCGACAGCAAGCGGAAGATGCTGCAGCGAATTTATGCCGTGGCCTTCCCCAAAAAGGAAGAGCTGGAGCAGTATCTTAAGGACCAGGAGGAGGCTCTCAAACGCGACCACAACAAGGTGGGCCGGGAACTGGAATACTTTACCACGGTGGATTATGTCGGTCAGGGCTTGCCCATCATGCTGCCGAAGGGTGCCTATGCCATAGAGCAGCTTCAGCGCTGGGTAGAGGATGAGGAGGACTGGAACCGCGGCTATGTCCGTACCAAGACACCGCTCATGGCCAAGCGGGAGCTGTATAAGATTTCCGGCCACTGGGACCACTATCTTGACGGCATGTTCGTTTTGGGTGACCCGCAGGATGAGACGAAGGAGTGCTTTGCCCTGCGCCCCATGACCTGCCCGTTTCAGTATCAGGTATACCTCAACCGCCAGCGCTCCTATCGTGATTTGCCGATGCGCCTCGGCGAAACCTCCACGCTTTTTAGGAATGAGGACAGCGGCGAAATGCACGGCCTTATCCGTGTCCGTCAGTTCACCATTTCCGAGGGGCATCTGGTGCTGCGCCCCGACCAGCTGGAGGAGGAGTTCAAAGGGTGTCTCGATTTGGCGAAATACATGCTGGATACCGTCGGCATGCTCGATAAGTGCACCTTCCGCTTCTCCCAGTGGGATCCGAACAATACCGCTAAATATGAGGGCACGGCGGAACAGTGGAATGAAGCGCAGCGGGTTATGGAGCAGATTCTCAACGATCTCAATGTCAAATATGAGGTCGGTATCGATGCTG
>R18__coassemble_2359_pt1 | contig 12227 bp, 8 predicted proteins | sample R18__metabat2_high_PE_056 | metagenome-assembled genome bin R18 | reverse complement strand
GGTATTATCGCCATCTATGCAAACGCCCTGTACGGCTGTGCATTCACGGGACTGGATACGGACGGAGCCGTATTGCAGCTGGCCCGCGCCTCCGCAAAAAGGAACGGGCAGGAGATTCCCTTTCTGGAGGCGGATGTTTCCCGCGCCGCAGAGCTTCTTCCCAAAGGGCACTTTTCCGTTGTTACCTGCAATCCGCCCTATTTTTCGGGCGGCACCGCGCCTGTGGATGAAAAACGCGGGGGACAGCGGTTCACTTCTTCCCGGGAACCGTTTATCGGGGCCGCCGCCGCGCTGCTTAAAAACGGAGGCCGGCTGTACCTCTGCGCCCGTGCCGAAGCTCTGCCTGCGCTTTCCCATATGCTGCTGACTTATAGCCTGCCGCCGAAGCGCATCCATCTTCTGACCCGGAACGGCCGCGCCGTCACCGCCCTTATCGAGTGTAAAAAAGGCGCCCGGGAGGGCGCCGTCATCACCGTGGAAGCCTACGGAAGCACTGATTAATTCACTCGTGTTGCATAAACAGCCAATTTTCCCCGCAGCTGTGTCGAAAAATCTTGAAATAGCACCACTATTCCTGCGATTTTTCTCCTTGCTGCAAGAAAAATTTGCATATTTATGCTGCCACTCTGAATAAATCAGCACTTCCCTACAGTCACAGGGAAATGCAGCAGTAGCATCAGATACAAAATGCCGCATAAAGCGGTATGCTTTTTACATTATTTTCAAAAGCAAAGTTTTTAGCGGAGAGCTTGATAGCATAATCCGGCTTATATGTATCCATATAGACGCGCAGGCTTTTTGCTCTGGTGTTGTCGGCAGACTTCACCTCAATCGGAATAAGCCGTCCTTCGCGCTGAATGATAAAATCAATTTCCGCTGTGTGTTCAGATTCCCAGTAATAGCCGGTATAGCCATTGGCTGCCAGCTGTACCTGAACATAGTTTTCAGCCATGCCGCCCTTAAAATCATCGATTTCCTCTACCATATAAAGAACATCACTGACATCCAGATTTTTTTTCGCACATAATAATCCAAGATCCGATACATAAATTTTAAACGCATCAATATCCCGGTAGTTTTCCAAAGGCTTTCTAATCTGTTCCACCTTATAAACACGCGAAACGATACCGGATAAGCAGAGCCATTCCACGGCATTTTCAAACTCGGAAGCCCGGCCGCCTTTTTTAATCAGCTTATATTGAAACCGCGTATTCTTTTTTGAGAGCTGGACGGTAATATTGTCATATACCAGCCTCGTTTTTTTGATTTCGTTCAGCTGGTTATACTTACTCATGTCATTAAGGTAGCTCGTAAGAACAGTATCCTGTACATGACGGATAAGAGTATAATCCTTTGTTGCGGCAAACTGCATGACACACTCCGGCATACCGCCTATTACGAGATATTGACGATAGAGCTGCATAGCCGCATCGTGGAGTGCAGAAGGCATCGGCCGGTTTTCCGCAAAGCAATTTTTAATCTGTTCTACAAGAGCATCCTCTCCCATGGCAAGCATAAATTCCTCTATATCCATCGGATACATGGTTTTGATATCTGCCTTGCCAACGGGAAATGAAAATTCAGACCGGTTCACTGCTACACCAAGCAGACTGCCGGCCGCAATAATATGGTAATCCGGAGCCTCCTCACAAAAATATTTCAGTGAAGTCAGTGCCCTTTCACAAAGCTGTACCTCGTCAAGCACAATCAGAGTTTTTTCTTTCACGATGGAAAGCCCTGCCTTGCGGGATAAAATCGGCAGCAGATACGCCGGAGAGATATCCTCTGCAAAGGTTTTCCTCAGCTTTGGATGCGTCTCAAAATTGAAATAGGCCACACTTTCATAATGTGTGCGCCCGAATTCCAGAATGGAGTAGGTCTTTCCCACCTGCCTGGCACCCTGCAAAATAAGCGGCTTACGATATTTGCTTTCTTTCCATGTTTCCAGAAAGCGAGAGATTTTTCTGTACATAAGCTGCCCTCTTTCATCAAATATAGCGTAAATTATAAAATATATTCATCGAAAAAGCAACGGAAAGAATGTGAAATTTAACATTATTTCAAATGAATTGTTTTATTCAATATGTCAGCCCTGATACAGCGCCATATATTCCGCCCATTCTTTCTCGCTGAGGCGGAATACGCTTCTTATATGTTTCTGCATCCGTTCACTGCTGCCCTCTATATTCTCGCGCATGGAGGCGATGTTCTGCTCCCAGGAGCGGAGGGATTGGGGCGTGCCCCACTTTTCGGTATGCCGCTCCATCTCGGGCCGCAGCGCCGCCGCCATGGAATCAAAGAGGGTAAGCAGCGTTTCTTCGGAGAAATCCGAGCAGAGCAGCTCTGCGCAGCGCTTGAGAAAGCTGTCACGCCAAGAGGCGTTTTCCTTCAGCGCACAGTAAATTTCCATATAGATCCGGTCACCCGCCCGGTCATGCACAATGCCGTCCTTATTGAAATACATGGCGAGGACATTGGATTTCATGGAGGTCTTGTTGAGGCTTCTGTCCACATCGTATAAAAACGGCCGCCAGGTGACGGCTAAATCGGAGGTGGACCAGTAGTTCTGGTTGTGGATATCGTAATTGCCGAAAAAGCTCTGGGCGAAGAGGTAATCCGTGACCGCATCCAGGTCGATGCTCTGGGAAAACTCCTCCAGAACCGCATCATCGGAAAAATCGTGGGAGGCGGCAAATTTGCGCAGGGCCACGAAGCCCTCGCTGCTGCCGGTATTTACATAGCTGTTCCGCTGCACAATGTTGACGGTGGACTCATCCACGCCGTAGTGCTGCGCCAGCCAGGCCTTATTCATATTTTCGTTCAAATCCAGCAAGCCGTAATAGGTGCCGTTGATATAGACCACCACCGGCCGTGTCAGCTGCGTATCCACCCGCAGATTTTTGGAGGCGGTGATGGAAAACGCATCTCTGAGGTGGCAGACATTGGTATCCTGTCCGCTGTTGCGGAGTACCAGCGCGGTATAGGGGCCGGTGGTGCCCTCGTTCCAGAAATCGCAGCTTACGCTTTTTTGCCCGTAATCGGCGCGCAGATGCAGGGAAAGGGACTTTTGCTTATAGGTAATGGAAGCGTTGCCCCGGGGCTTGATGCCGGCGGGAAAGGCGGCGCCGACTTGTCCGTCCGCCTCATAATAGGTGACATAGGCCGGCCTTTCCTGCAGGCCGGATTCATCATAGGGGGCATTGGAAAGACTTCTGAAGTGCGCGGGGTCCATATCGATGCAGAAGACGGGCAGGGTGTGCTCCGCGCCGAGAATAAAATGGGCGGATACCGTTTTGCTGGAGTCCCTTCCCGGCGATACGGCCATGGCGCGGACGGAAACGGTTTTATCTATCGCAATCGGCTCGGTGTATACCGTACTTTTTACGGTGGGCTCGCTGCCGTTTACGGTATAGTAGATGGTGGCAGAGGGGTCTGAACAGGTAAGCTTCAGCGAAAAGGGGGCAGAGGCATAGAGACCGGTTTCGGAAAAGACAGGCTCAGGCGTGAGCAGCGCAGAGGATCCGCCCGTATTGGGACTGCCCGGACTCGGCTCCGTAAAGAATACCCGTTCCATGGAGCCGCTTCGGCCGGAGGTGATGCCGGCGGACAGCACACCGGTGGAAAAGCTGTCCCGCAGCAAGCTGTCCGCATCGTAGAGATACAGCGTTTCACCGGAGGCGGAAAGCGAGAACGCCTCCGTGGAAAAGACCGCAACAGCGCCTGCCTCTATACTGCCGGAAAGCGGGACGGAAACAGGCGCAGTCGCCTCCTTTGTCCAATACCAGCCCTCCAGCGAAAGCGGTTCATTGCCGCCGTTGGCCAGCTCTATCCATTCCTCTCCGGCGGTGGAAACCTCGCTGAAATATACACTCCGCAGCCGCGCGCTGTCCCGCGTCTCCAAGGAGGCGTAAACCGGGGCGTTTTCCCTTCCCGGCGTTGGGTAGAGGCAGTAGGACAGGGTACCGTCCGTTGCGGGGACGAAGGAAATGTCCTTTCCGGGGAGGGAGGAAAGCGGATACCGCACCACAAGCCTTTCTTCCTTCCCATAGAGCTGGAGGCAGGTATCCGAGGAAGAGAGGGAGAAGGCGGCACCGGACGCATCATCGAGCCGCACAAGATAATAGCCGTGGGCGGGCACCGTTTCGGCGGGCAGGGGATATTTTTCCGGCTCGGCCGGATCATCGCTAAGATACAGCCCTTCTAAGGAAGCCGGGGCATCGCTGCCGTTGTACAGCTCCACAAAGCCGCAGACGGAGCCGTCCTCCAGCCGTACCGCCTTGGCGGCCGGCAGGATTTCGCTGACGGTCAGGCCGCGGATTTCGTTTTTCCGCTGTACGGCTGCCAAAACCGGCGCAGGCGTTTGCGTGGGCGCAGGGGTGCATTCCGGTTCCTGCGTTTCCTCCGCAATGACGGGGCAGGGGGTACTCTCCTGCAGAGAGGCCGTGCCTCCCTTTACGGGCGCGCAGGCCGTCAGCATACCGGCAAGCAGGGCAGGCAGAATGCATTTGAGAAAAACGGAGAGATGCTTCATATAAAACAGTATAACCGAAAAAACCGCTGTCTTCAAGTGCCGCCGCTATTCCGGCAGCTCCAGAAGCAGCGCGGCGGATTTACGGGCGGCGGGAATGCAGTGAAGCGTAAATGCAAGCAGCAGGGAGAATACTTCGCCGGAAAGGGGCTCCTTCAGCCTTACCCTTTCAAGCGCATCGGGAGAAAGGAGCAGAATGCGGCGTACCGCCTCCAGCACCGTGGCGGAAACACGGGGCTCCGTCAGTCCGCAGGTGCCGCAGAGCGCCCCGCCGAGGGCAGGGGAAAAATGCAGCAGCTTTTCCTGTGTCAGCAGCCTGCCGCACAGGGCGCAGCGGGTGATGGCGGGCTGATAGCCCGTAAGCGTTAAAAAGTGGGCGAAAAAAGCGGAGAGAATATCCCGCACCCCGTTTTCACCGTAGGCAAGGTAGGAGCAGGTTCTGTACAGCAGGGCAAACAGTGCCTCGTTTTCCTCCTCCTCCTGCACCGTGTTCCGGCAGAGGGCGGCGCAAAGTCCCGCCGCGGCAAAGCGGTACGGCTCCTCCCGCAGCGGATAAAAGCTCTCCAGCACCTCCGCCTGCTTTACACCGGTCTTATCCTTCATGCGGAAGAGGACAAAATCCCCGTAAATGAGGGGCTGCGCGCACGCCAAAAGGGGCGAGGCCGCCTTCCGGCACGCCTTCGCCTTGGCATCTATACGGCCAAGCGCGGGGGAGAACAGCGTAAGGAGCCTATCCTGCTCTCCGTAATCCACCGTGCCCAGCACCATGGCTGCGGTTTTGATTTCGCTCATGCTTATTGATAGCCCAGCTCCGAAAGCACCGCCTGCTTATTCCGCCAGTCGTCCTTTATCTTGACCCACAGCTGCAGGTTCACATGGGTATCCAGAAGCCACTCGATATCCTTCCGCGCCTCGGAGCCGATTTTTTTGAGCATACTGCCGTTTCTGCCGATGATGATGCCCTTGTGGCTCTCCTTTTCGCAGTAGATGGTGGCATAGCAGTCCGTCACCGCCCCGTCTGTGCGGGTTTCTATTTTGTCCATGCCCACGCCGATACCGTGGGGAATCTCCGCCTTGAGAAGCTGCAGCGCCTTTTCCCGTATCATCTCCGCGCAGATAACCCGTTCCGGCTGGTCGGTCACCATATCCGGCGGAAAATACTGGGGCCCCTCGGTAAGATAGCCGGTAAGCTTCTCCTCCAGCTTCTCCAGCCCTTCGCCCTTTAAGGCGGACAGGGAATAGACTTCGGTATAGCCTAAGGCCCGCACCGCCTCCTCCGCCGTCTGCCGCTCCAAAAGCGTGGCAATATCCGCCTTATTGAGAAGCACCAGCACGGGGGTACGGCTGCTGCGGAGGCGTTTTAATATCTCCGTATCCCGCTCGCCTACACCCGCCCGGGTATCCACGGTATAGAGCACCGCCTCCACATCCTTGAGGCAGTCCTCCGCCGTTTTTTGCATATACTCCCCCAGCTTGTTCCTGGGGTTCGTCATTCCCGGCGTATCGAGAAAAATCATCTGATACCTTTCCCGTGTTACCACGCCCGTAATGCGGTTGCGGGTTGTCTGCGCCCGGTCGGTTACGATGGCGATTTTCTGCCCCACCAGAGCATTGAGAAGGGTGGATTTTCCCGCGTTCGGGCAGCCGACGATGCTGAAAAAGCCGCTTTTATAGCCAGTCTGTTCCATGCTTTAATTTTCCGCCAGATCCTTCGGCCCGAAACGGTGGGGCAGCATCTGCTCAAGGGTGGCGGTTACCACCACGGACCGGTCGATATTGCTGGATACAATCAGAAAATCCGAGGTACAGAACTCCGCCATCACCTGCCGGCACATGCCGCAGGGGAAGCCCGGGTCCTTTCCCGTGGAGGTGACCGCTATGGCCCGGAAGCTGCGTTCCCCCTCATACACCGCCTTGAAGAAGGCCGTCCGCTCCGCGCAGTTGGTCGGAGAAAAGGCTGCGTTTTCAATATTGCAGCCCTGATAGATTTTACCTGCCTCGGTAAGCAGCGCTGCGCCCACGGCATAATGTGAGTAGGGACTGTAGGAGCGGGCACGCGCCTCCTCCGCAAGGGTGAGTAAATTGTCCCGTTCTTCCTTTGTCAATGGCTGTATCATCTTGTTTCCCCCATTTCTTCCAATATTTCCCGCTGCCGGCGGCGCATAACGGCCTCATCCTCCGGCACCATGTGGTCATACCCTAAAATATGCAGCGTTCCGTGTACCGCCAGAAACGCCAGCTCCCGCGAAAGCGGGTGGCCGAATTCCGCTGCCTGCTCCACCGCCCGGGCATAGCAAATCATAATATCGCCGAGATACCCGTCCGGCGGTGTCAGTACGCTTTCTCCCTCTGCGGCAGGGAAGGTCAGCACATCCGTTACCGCATCCACCTGCCTGAAATCCCGGTTCAGGGCGCGGATTCTTTCCGGTACGGAGACAAGCACCGTGATATCCCCGGCTGCGCCCTCGCTTTTTAAAGCCGTTTCACAGGCGCGGCGTATGAGAGCAGCCTCCTCCTCTGTAAGGGTAACCTCTTCCGTCAGAATTTCAATCATTGCTTTACGGCTCCTTTCTCCAGCTTCTGCCGGGCAAGCCGGGCAAGCCCGGCCAGAATGCCTGCGAGAATGCCGCCGATGAACGGATAGCCGAAGCCCCGCACACAGCTCACCGCGCCGGCGCTCTCCCAGAGAAGCGGGCAGAGGCACACAAGTCCCATGGAAAGCCCTCCTGCAATGCCGGCCACGAGCAGCCGCCGCACGCCCTTTCCGATGAACATGACACCGAGCACCGTGGTTCCGCCCACCAGCATGGCCGCCGCATAGGTAAAGCTGGCCTCGCCAAAGGGAGTATCGGGATTCAGCAGCACCGGCAGCAGCAGGCTTTCGATGACCAGCGCACCCGCCGCCTTCTGTTGATCGCCCGTATCCGCAAAGGCGAGGAGGGCAAAGAGCACCGGTGCCATTTCGGGACGGCGGAAGGAGAAGATAAAGGCTAACAGCAGCGATACGGCGTGAAGGATAGTAAAGCGGAGCATAGTAGCGATGCTGATGATGGTGCGCTTTTCAAACAGCAGCAAAAAGCCGCCGGCCGCCAGCCACACAAGGGTGCTGTACAGGGCCAAGGCTCCGAAGGAGTACTGCTTTTCCGTATCGGCGCTGTCCGTAAGGCCGAGAGCCTCCAGATGGGCAAGCTCCTCCGCCGTAATCACGGTACCCTTGGCAAGAATCGTTTCGCCCCGCTTTACGGTGACATCCGGAATTTCCGCCGCCGCTGCGGAGCGCGCCTGCTCGGTGGCCTGAGTATCCTCCCGCACGGTCACCTGCATATACCGGTCGATAAGGTTGGCTGCCAGCTCCGTTTTCAGCGCCGCCACCTTGAAGGTGACCTTCTTCATGGCCGCCTTGGCCTTGGTTCGCGCGGCAGAAAGCCCCGTTTCCGTCAGCCCCTCCTCAAGATAGGGCATCACGGTATCCAGAAGAACCGTTTCAAAATCGCTTAAATCCGGCACCTCGCCGATGGTGTGAGCCTTGCCGGTGGGCATATAGGTATCGAGAATCACATAGGCCACGGCGGTGGAAAGCTCCTGCGAAATGCCCCGCTTTCGCAGCGCCTTCTCCATATCGTCCTCCGGCACCATATCCTTCCAGGGCGTGGGGTTATACCGGTATTTTCCCTCCAGCGTTTCCGCATCCGCTTCCCATACATTCACCATGTCCGCTATCCAGCCGCTGCAGGCGGAAAACCACTGCTCTATCCCGGCCTTGCATTCCGCCGCAAGGGAGGCATCGGCCACATAGACGGAGGCCACCTTCAGCCGCGCCTCCTGCCTTTTCTTTTCGGTAAGATAGGTATCCGTGCCGGTGTAGGGCGCCGTAATATCGGAGGTAACCGTATCGCCGATACCGAGCTTTACCGTGCCGGTATGAAAGCGCAGCACCAGCAGCACCACCGTCAGCACCAGCAGCCCCAGCAGCTCCAACATGGTATAGCGCAGGGAATGGGAATGGTGATATTTGGTTTTTATTCTTTGTACTTTCTTTGCTATGGCCATCCTTCTATCCCTCTCTGTTCTCATGCTTTTCGTAGGCGCGGATAATCCGCTGCACCAGCTCGTGCCGGACCACATCCTTTTCCGTGAGCCGCACAATGCCGATACCTTCCACCTCTTTAAGAACATCCAGCGCATGGATAAGGCCGCTCTTTCTCTCCCGGGGCAGGTCAATCTGCGTAATATCGCCCGTGACCACAATCCGCGAGCCCTCGCCGAAGCGGGTCAGGAACATCTTCATCTGCTCCACCGAGCAGTTCTGCGCCTCGTCCAAAATGATGTAGGCGTTGTTCAGCGTACGGCCGCGCATATAGGCCAGCGGCGCTACCTCGATGGCCCCGCGTTCCATCAGGTTTTTATAGGTTTCGAGGCCGAAGAACTCCTGCAGCGCATCGTAGAGCGGGCGGAGGTACGGGTCCACCTTGTTCTGCAGATCCCCGGGCAGAAAGCCGAGCTTTTCACCGGCCTCCACCGCAGGCCGGGTGAGGATAATCTTCTCCACCTCTTTATTTTTAAAGGCCAGCACCGCGATGGCCACCGCAAGGTAGGTTTTGCCGGTACCCGCCGGGCCCACGCCGAAGACGAGGGCGTTTTCCCGCAGGGAGCGGATGTACCTCTTCTGCCCCACGGTCTTGCACTTTACCTGCCGGCCGCGGTAGGTCAGCGCCACCACATCGCCCATAATCTCCTTGATGAGCTCGCCGTTGCCCTCCCGCGCCAGATCCACCGCATAGCGGATGCGGCTGCGGTTGATGGGTTCCCCCTTCCGCTGCAGCGCGAGCAGCTCCTCCAGCACCGTCCGGCAGACCTGTACATTCTCCGCCGCGCCCTCTATGGCGATTCCGTCCTGCTCCGCGCGGATGAGCGTGCCGGTCTCCTGCTCGAAAATCTGCAGGTTTTCATCGTATACGCCGAAAATGCCGATGGCATCCTCCATGCTTTCAATCTCTATTGTTTCGATTACCGTTGTGTCCATAGCTTCCTTTTCTTCTGCGTAAATTTACCTTTTCTGAAATTATACCATATCGCAGGCCGGAAACAATCCGAAAACCTGTAAATACACTATCAATATTTTTCCCTGAAAATAAAAACGGCTCCGGGGATTCCGGAGCCGCAGATGGGGTGTGCTTCAGGTCGTTGGTGTTGCCGGCGCAAGTATCGTTACAACCTTATCTTTGTAGACCGACGGGTTCTGCACGGAGGTAACGCGGATGGTGAAGGTGGCGGCGGTGGCATTCTTCGGTACCGTCAGCTTGCCCTTGCTGGAAATCTTCACGCCTGCGGGCGCGCCGATCAGCTTGAACTTCACCTTCTTGTTGTAGGCCTTGCTGGGGCTTATCTTTGCCTTATAGGTGGTCTTCTTGCCGGGCTTTACCGTGGAGGAGCCGGTAATCGTTATGGACTCCACCGAAAGCTTTACGGTAATCTTGCAGGTAATCTTCTTCTTGGAGCCGTCCTGCGCGGTGCAGGTAATCTTGGCCGTGCCCCTGCCCTTGGCCGTGACAAGACCGTTCTGGTCCACGGTGGCTACCTTGGTGTTGGAGGATTTCCATTTCACGGGGACACCTTCGCAGATATCGCCCTTTGCCTGATACTTGATAACGCCCTTCTTTGTTTTGAACTTCGGCGTCAGCTGCTTCGTCGGCGGGTTCGCCTTGGAATAAATCAGCGTGGCGGACTTGGTCATGCTGATGGACTTGACCTTATCCGCAATGGTCACGCGGATGGTTGCTTCGCCGTAAACGGAAGGATAGGCGGTGGAGGTGGCGCGGACGGTAACATAGCCGTATTCGGAAACATTCGTATACAGAACATTTTTGGAAAGATAGGCCTTTGCTTCACCGTTGCGGTAGGAGATGGACCAGGTGATGCTCTGCAGCGCATCCGCCGGGTAGACAGAGGCGCTGAAGGAGGCGGTCTTTCCGCCGGCAATGGTTGCAGGGCCGCTGACCGTAATGGACTCTACCGCCGGCCGTTCCCGAATGGTAAAGGAAAGCTGCTTGACCTCACTCATGGCGCCGTAGCTGTTTACATAGGCAAGCCTGAGGTTGACGGTGGTACCCACGCTTCCGAAGGAGGAAACGGGGATGGAGCCCAGGGAAACCTTGGTGCCGTTTTTCACCACGCCCTCAAAGACAACGGGATTGTGGCCGTTGGTGGTATAGATGAGGCAGTCTCCGCTCAGAGCGCCGCCGAAGGTGAAGGTACCGTCGGTATAGGCCTTTACCGTAGTGCCGGAAACCTGCGTTCCGTCCAGATATACCGTGGGCGCATTCTTGCTGCTGCGGAAGAGCTTCTCCATATCGATGACACCGGAGCCGATGCCGGAGGAGTAGCCGGCAGAGACCGCCGCGCGCAGAACGGAGCGCATTGTGGCGGGGGTCTTATGCCCCATTTTGCTCATATACAGCGCAGCCACACCGGATACCACCGGGCAGGCCATGGAGGTGCCGCTCATTTTCATATACTGGTTGCTGTTGGCGGTGGAGACGATATCCTCGCCCGGGGCGGCAAGGTCTACCCAGCTGCCGTAGTTGGAAAAGTCGGAGCGGTAACCGGAATTATCCACGCTGGCCACGGCTATAACCTCACCGAAGGCGGCGGGATAGTTTTTCGAGGAAGTACTGGAGTTGCCGGCCGCCGCAATCAATGTCACGCCCTGATTGTAGGCCGCCTTTACCGTTGTATATTCCGTATTGGTATAGCTGTAGCCGCCGAAGCTCATGCTGATGATATCCGCGCCATTTGCCACCGCGGCGTTGATGGCCTTGGCAATATCGGAGCTGGAAATACCGCCGGAGGCATTGCAGACACGGATGTTGAGAAGCTTTACGCCCGGGGCAACGCCTGCGCCGCCCTTGCCGTTATTCATTGTAGCGGCAATGATGCCCGCCACATGGGAGGCATGGTTAAGGGTATCGCTGGACGCGGGACAGGGTTCCGTACCGTTGCCGATGTCGATGCTCTTCACATCGTTTAAATCCACATGGGAGGCGTATACGCCGCTGTCCAGCACGGCCACGGTTACGGAGGAGGCGCCGGTGGTTACGCCCCAGCCGGAAAAGGTATTCGCTACCACATGGTGTTTCTGAAAGGTGCTGGCAGCGGGGTTTTTCAGAAAGGTATCCGGGTTCGACATGGTGTAGCCGAGATACGCGGTGTAGTCCGAGGTATCAAAGGAAAGGGATTTTTCCGTCTCCTCTTCTTCCTCTATCATTTCATAGTCGGTTTCATAGGAAAACGATACGCCGGTGCTTTCAAAGGAGGTGAGAAAATCCGGGTCTACGGGCGGGTAGTCGGAGGTAAGATCCTCCGCCAGCAGTATCGCCTCCAGAACGGACATGGACCTCAGGCGTATGGTGGCAATGCCGTAGCTGAATTCCACCAGCTCGGCATCGTATTTATCCGCAACAAGCTGCGCCTCCTCCCGGCTGTCCGCACAGAAGATAACAACATCGCTCACATAGTCCGTGCCGGAACTCATACCGGCCAATGTTGCGGAGGTGCCCGCCTCCTTAATGGCCTTTTTGCCTGCAAGCTGGGCGGTAGAAAGGATATATTTCATAGGCTCTGCTGTCACATCTTCCATTGCATCTGCATCGGAATTTAAATCGGTCTCATCCTCGATGATTTCACCGGCCGTGCCGGGCAT
>R18__coassemble_2329_pt1 | contig 12402 bp, 11 predicted proteins | sample R18__metabat2_high_PE_056 | metagenome-assembled genome bin R18 | reverse complement strand
GGCTTTCAACTGCCCGTGATTCAGGAGACACCGCGCGAATCCCTGCCCGGATATACAGAAGAAATACTGCTGCGAAAAATACGATGGAGAGAGAATTACAGTTAAAACACTACATTACCGTATCGACCCCGGCCAGAAGCGAGATAACCGTTCAGAAATCCCGTTTTATTGCGGACTGCCTTCCTGTACATTCGGAACAGGAGGTTGGGGAGAAGCTGGCGGAAATCCGGAGCGCATTCTGGGATGCATCCCACCATTGCTATGCCTATTCTATAGGCCCCGGCGGCGAATTTTCCCGCTTCAGCGATGACGGAGAGCCCTCCTCTACGGCGGGAATGCCCATGATGGAAGCTATCCGCTATGCGGGTGTTACAGATGTGCTGTGTGTGGTTACGAGATATTTCGGAGGAATACTGCTGGGCACCGGCGGTCTGGTAAAGGCCTATTCTCAGGCCTGCCGGAGCGCGCTGGAGGCTGCCGCTAAAATCCGCATGGCACCTGCGGCAGTATACGCCTATTCCGTTCCGTATCCCCTCTACGGTACTTTTTCCCGCATTTCGGAGCAGTATGCCGAAACGGACGAAACATCCTTCGGGGAAAACGTCTTTTGCCGGATTCATATCAGCACGGAAAAGGAGCAGCGTTTTTTGAACGAACTGCGGGAAAGAACCAACGGAAAGCTGACAGGCAAAAGAGAAAAGGAGTGTTTTTTTCCGTTTTCGGTATGAAAAAATATGGAAAGCCTGCCATAGCAGTTATCTGCGCCCTATTGCTGTTTCTGCCGCTGCTTCCGCTTAAAGCGGATACAGGGGAGGTCAGTCTGCAGCTTTTTGTATCGATGACAGAACAGGATACCGCGAACGGCCTTGTGCGGCTGCTGTTTCAGATACGGAATGATTCCGATGTGCCGATTTCGGATGCATATATTGCAGAAGCCGGGAAAACGGATACGCCCATAATGTCTTTTACTTCATTACCGAAGGGAATGACCTCGGCTACAGGCGAGGTAGCCGTCGGTGCAGACAGCAGTACACTTGCCTTTATTCTTACGGTCAAGGACAATGCGGGAAACAGATATGTGACGGAGCCGGTTGCATTCAATATCGTTTCGACTGTACAAACCTCACAAAACAAAAAAACGGGGGATATCGTCTCGGGCGTAATTGAGACACAGACATCCGTGCTTGATTTTGAGCAGTATCTTGTGAACTTCAAGCTGCTTTTACCTGTTTTGCTTCTTATCGGCGTACTGCTTCTTTTTGTGTCACTGCTGCTGCACAGCGGCGAAAAGTTTGTTTTGAAAAACATTCCGGAGCTTCCGCGAAACACATTGACGGAGCACAAAAATGAAAAACGGGATACGGCAAAGCTCCGCTTCGGATATGTAAAGCCGGCGAAGCAGCGGTACCCGGAGCAGACGGCCGGTCACAATACGCCCCAGACCGGAAGCTACCGCAGACCGGCAAGGCAGATTACAATGCTGACAAGAGAGGATACGCACATTTTTGCCGCGCAGCCAGCCGGAGAAAAAGCGGCTCAAAAGAACCGGACAGGGCCGAAGGACGGTTTTAGCAGAGAAGAAGCTATAAAAGAACGGGGAAAAGCCCAAACAATTTCAAAACAAGAGCAAAATTTAAAAACAAAGCCGGAAGAGCCATGGCAGAAGGATAAGCCGGAATGGCCGCGCTCCCTTCAGGTATTTCCGCTTCCGAGGGTCAGGGCACGGCAGGATACCACGGAGATTATTCATATAAGATAAGGAAGCACTGATTTATTCACTCGTGTTGCATAAACAGCCAATTTTTCCTGCAGCTGTGTCGAAAAATCTTGAAATAGCGCCACTATTACTTCGATTTTTCTCCTTGCTGCAAGAAAAATTTTCATATTTATGCAATCACTCTGAATTAATCAGCACTTCCATAGAGGCGCTGCTGTCCTGCGTGGCAAGATAAAGTCTGGAATAAAGGCCGCCGCTTTGCATCAGCTCTTCATGGGTACCCATTTCCTGAATTCCTTTTTCATCGACCACAGCAATGCAGTCCGCCTTTCTTACGGTGGAGAGACGGTGGGCGATAATAAGAGTGGTTCTGCCGGCGCTGAGCGCATCGAAGGACTTCTGGATATCATATTCCGTAACGGTATCCAGAGCCGAGGTGGCCTCATCGAGAATCAGTACCGGCGGATTTTTCAAAAACAGCCGCGCAATGCTGATTCTTTGCTTCTGTCCGCCGGAAAGCAGCATGCCTCTTTCGCCCACATTCGTTTCATACCCGTGGGAAAAGGTCAGGATTTCTTCGTGAATATGCGCTTTCTTTGCCGCATCGATAACCTCCGCATCGGTTGCGTTCAGCCGGCCGTAGCGGATGTTCTCCATGACCGTATCGGCAAACAGAAAAACATCCTGCTGCACAATGCCTATGTTATCCCGCAGGGACTTCATGGTGACATTCCGTATATCGTTTCCGTCTACGGTGACAGAGCCGGATTGAATCTCATAAAAACGGAGCAGCAAGTGACAAAGCGTAGTTTTTCCGCCGCCGGAGGGGCCAACCAGAGCAAGAACCTTACCTGCGGGTATTTCCAGATTCACATGGTTTAACACCTGCTGCCCGTTATCATAAGCAAAGCAGACATCGCGAAAAGCGATATTTCCTTTAACACGGGGCAGAGACAGGGCATCCTTTTTATCCGTGATGGCCGGCTCCGTATCCATAATTTCCAGAAATCTCGTGAAGCCCGCCATGCCCATGACATACTGCTCCACAAAATTGGTGAGGCGCTTTATGGGAGTTGTGAAGGCAGAGACATACAGCGTAAAGGTGATGAGGGTGACAGGCTCCATGCTGCCGCGGTATATCAGCAGCCCGCCGCTTGCAAGCACCACAATATTGAACATGGCTATGCAAAAATCGGTTCCGCTCATAAAGGTGGCCATGGTTTTGTGGTATTCTTTTTTTGCCGTTACGAAATTATCGTTCCCGCGGGAAAATTTTATCTCTTCATAGGCCTCGTTGGCAAAGGCCTTGGCGGTTCTGGCGCCGGAAATAGAGGATTCGACATCCGCATTGATCTGCGCCATTTTTTCCTTTACGGCTCTGCCGGTTCTGCGCATTTTCAGCCTTGTTTTCATAAGAAAAACAAGCATGACGGGCAGCAGAAGCATCATGCAGAGCGTAATCCGCCATTCGATGGAGAACATTACGCAAAATGCCCCGATGATGGTAAGAACGGACAGAATCAGATCCTCCGGACCGTGGTGCGCAAGCTCGGTGACCTCGAACAAATCGGAGGTTACGCGGGAAAGGAGCTTTCCGGTGCGGTTTTTATCAAAAAAGCTGAAGGAGAGGGTCTGAATGTGGCTGAAGATATCGCGCCGCATATCGGCTTCAATCATGTTGCCGAGCCGGTGCCCCCAGAAGGTGATGACATATTGCATTCCGGCGCGAAGGAGATAAACGGCCACCGCAGCAGCAAGCAATGTTGCAAAAAGCGGCAGCAGTGAGCCGTCCGTCTGCATTTTGGGAATAAAGGTTTTTAAAATATACTGCGTGAAAAGCGGAAACACAATATCGATAACGGAGATGCAGAGTGCGCACCCCATATCCAGAAAGAAAAGCCCCTTATAAGGCTTATAATAATGAATAAATCTTCTGATCTTTTTCATATACAGTATCACCTGCCGTAAAAATAAAAAACCGAACCCATACGGATCCGGATATAAATCGGGGCGACGGGATTTGAACCCACGACCTTTTGGTCCCGAACCAAACGCGCTACCAAACTGCGCTACGCCCCGAAGCAAAAGAGCCAATGAGGGGACTCGGACCCCTGACCTGCTGATTACGAATCAGCTGCTCTACCAGCTGAGCTACATTGGCAATTCAGCTTGTCCATTCTAAAATAAAAAAGAAACAATGTCAAGGATAATTTTTAGAGGTGCCCTTAATTGTCCGGTGGTGCATACGGTGCAAACGGGGAAATCATGCTTGCAATTTACGCAGGCAGGTGTTACTATTGCTATGCTGAAAGAAAAAGGAGGGGCGCGTATGGAAAAAAATGGCAGAGGACCGCAGGTGTTTCCCTCCCCGCTTTTGCAGGGCATCGGTATTGATTTTTCCGGAATTTCCGAACAATATATGATTTTTCCCGGCTTTTGTGATGTACACGTACATCTCAGGGAGCCGGGTTTTTCATATAAGGAAACCATTGCCTCCGGCACGGCGGCTGCGGCGGCGGGCGGATATACCGCCATCTGCGCCATGCCGAACCTGAACCCGGTGCCGGATTCTGTCGAGCATCTTGCGGAGGAGCTGAAGCGTATCCGTTCCGATGCCCGTGTGCGCGTGTTTCCGTACGGGGCGCTGACGGTAGGGGAAAAGGGGGAGACAGCAGCGGACTTAGAGGGCATGGCACAGGAGGCTATCGCCTTTTCGGATGACGGGCGTGGCGTCCAGTCCGAAAGCATGATGCGCGCCGTGATGGAAAGAGCAAAGCGCCTCGGAAAAATCGTAGCCGCCCACTGTGAGGTAAACAGCCTCCTGCACGGCGGATATATTCATGCCGGAAGCTATGCGGCGGCGCACGGACACAGAGGTATCTGCTCCGAATCGGAATGGCGCGAGATAGAGCGGGATGTACGGCTTTCCAAAGAAACGGGCTGCGCGTTTCATGTCTGCCATATCTCCTGCCGGGAGAGCGTGGACATCATCCGCAGAGCCAAGGCGGAGGGTATCGATGTGACATGCGAAACCGCGCCCCATTATCTTATTCTGGATGAAAACGATTTGCAGGAGGATGGCCGTTTCAAGATGAATCCGCCCCTCAGGAGCAAAGAGGATAGAGAAGCCCTGCTAAATGGCGTACTGGACGGTACCGTGGATATGATTGCCACGGACCATGCGCCTCACAGCGCGGCGGAGAAGGCGGCAGGGCTGGAAAAGAGCGCCTTCGGGATTACGGGGCTGGAAACGGCGTTCCCCATGCTGTATACCTATCTGGTAAAGCCCGGCCTTGTGCCGCTTGACCGCATCATCACCATGCTTACCGAGGCGCCGCGGAAACGGTTTAATATCCCCTATGACAGGGAATATACCGTCTGGGACTTGCAGGCGGACGATTGCGTGAATCCGTCCCGGTTTCTTTCCATGGGAAAGGCCACGCCCTTTGCGCTCAGAAGCACGGCAGCAAGGTGTATGCTGACGGTTTGCGGCGGCCGGACGGTGTACCGGGCGGAAAATCTTTTTCGGGAGGATGTACGGTGAAGGAAGGTCTGTTTCAGATAATCGATAATATACCATTGACGGATTCCGTATTCCGGCTTTCGCTGCGGGGGGATACCTCTGCCTGCAGCCGGCCGGGGCAGTTTGCGGAGCTGAGTCTGCCGGGATTTTTTCTGCGGCGGCCCATCAGCGTCTGCAATGTGGAAGGCGATACGCTGACACTGATTTATAAGTGCGTCGGCCGCGGCACGGAGGCACTTTCCAAAATGCGCACCGGGTCGCTGCACCTGCTCACCGGTCTCGGAAACGGTTACGATACCCGGCTTTCCGGGGAAAGACCTCTGCTCATCGGCGGCGGGGTCGGCGTTCCGCCGCTGTATCTGCTGGCAAGAACCCTCTTGCGGGTAGGAAAACAGCCGGCGGTCATCCTCGGCTTCAACACGGCGGCAGAGCTTTTTCTTGCGGAGGAATTCCGTTCGCTTGGTATCCCCGTAACCGTTACAACGGCGGACGGAAGCTGCGGGCAGAAGGGCTTTGTGACGGATGCCGCAAGGGATAGGGAATATTCCTATTTCTATGCCTGCGGTCCGAAGCCGATGCTCCGGGCGCTTTGCGGACAGATGAAAACAAGCGGGCAGCTGAGCCTGGAGGAGCGCATGGGCTGCGGCTTCGGCGCCTGTATGGGCTGCTCCGTAAAAACGAAGAACGGCTTTAAACGGGTCTGCAAGGACGGCCCCGTATTTGAAAAGGAGGCGCTGCTGTGGGAAGACTGAATGTAACGCTTTGCGGTGTGCCGCTGGATAATCCGGTAATTCCCGCTTCCGGCACCTTCGGCTACGGCTACGAGTTTGCCGAGCTGTACGATATCAATATTCTCGGAACCTTCTCCTGCAAGGGGACGACAAGAGAGCCCCGCTTCGGCAACCCGACACCCCGCATTGCGGAATGTCCGGCAGGTATGCTGAATGCCGTCGGTCTGCAGAATCCGGGCATAGACAAGGTTATTTCGGAGGAGCTGCCGCGCCTTGCAAAGGTATTTCATAAACCGCTGATGGCGAATGTATCCGGCTTTTCCGCAGAGGAATATGCCTATGTTTCGGAGCGCTTTGACAAAGAAGCGCAGGTGGGTTTTCTTGAAATCAACATCTCCTGCCCGAATGTACACGGCGGCGGTATGAGCTTCGGCACGGACCCGAAGGCGGCGGAGACAGTGGTGCGCGCGGTGCGTGCGGTGACAAAAAAACCGCTGATAATCAAGCTTTCCCCGAATGCGGGAGATATCGTGTCCGTGGCAAAGGCCTGCGAGGAGGCAGGGGCGGACGGCATCAGTCTGATTAACACACTCCTTGGCATGCGTATCAATCTCAGAACACGGCAGCCGCTGCTGAAAAACACCACCGGCGGGCTTTCCGGCCCGGCGGTATTCCCGGTAGCGCTGAGAATGGTATATCAGGTATCCCGGGCGGTGAAAATACCCGTGGTGGGTCTCGGCGGAATAACCACCGCCTATGATGTTTTGGAAATGCTGATGGCCGGCGCTGCGGCGGTGGAGGTGGGGGCGGCAAATCTCGTGGACCCCTTTGCCTGCAGGAATATTATTGAAGCGCCCCAGGCGATGGACGAATACGGAATAAAAACACTTGGGCACCTCTAAGGAGATACCCTTATGGAAATAATCGGGAGGTAAATACGAATGGGAAAAGATGTTATCGTTGCCTGTGACTTTGCAAGCGCAGAGCAGACACTCCGTTTTTTGGACGGATTCACGGAAAGAAAGCCGTTTGTGAAAATCGGCATGGAGCTGTATTATGCGGAAGGCCCCGCCATGGTGCGGGAGCTGAAAAAGCGCGGGCATAAAATTTTCCTCGATTTAAAGCTGCATGATATTCCGAATACCGTAAAAAAGGCGATGGCGGTGCTTTCCCGCCTCGATACGGATATTGTGAACCTGCATGCTTCCGGCACGGCGCCGATGATGGAGGCCGCTCTGGAGGGACTGACAAGACCGGACGGAACCCGTCCGCTGCTCATTGCGGTGACACAGCTTACCTCCACCGACCAGACGGCCATGGAACGCGATTTGCTGATTCATGAGCCTATCGACAAGGTGGTTATGCACTATGCGCTCACCGCGAAAAATGCAGGGCTGGACGGCGTGGTCTGCAGCCCGCTGGAGGCTAAAAAGGTACACGATACCTGCGGCGCGGGCTTTCTGACGGTAACCCCCGGCATCCGGTTTGCAGGCGCGGATGCGGGTGACCAGAAGCGGATTATGACTCCCGCCGCCGCAAAGGGAATCGGCTCCGACTATATCGTGGTCGGCAGACCCATTACGGCTGCGGCTGACCCGGAAGAAGCCTATTTAAGATGTATACACGATTTTGTGGACTGATGCGAAAGGAGACGAAAGCATTATGACAGAATGGGAAAGAAAAATTGCGGAGGACTTGCTTTCTATCAAAGCGGTCTTTTTCCGTCCGGACGAGCCCTTTACCTGGGCCAGCGGCATCAAGAGTCCGGTATACTGCGATAACCGGCTGACACTCAGCGCTCCTGCCGTGCGGGAGGATGTGGAGCAGGGACTGGCGGCGCTGATTCGCGCGGAATATCCCGATGCGGAGGTGCTGATGGGAACCTCTACCGCAGGCATCGCCCATGCCGCCATCACGGGGTATCTCATGGGGCTGCCCATGGGCTATGTCCGCTCCGGCGCCAAGGACCACGGCCGACAGAACCAGATTGAAGGCAAGCTGCTGCCCGGGCAGAAGGTGGTTGTGGTGGAGGATTTAATCTCTACCGCCGGCAGCTGTCTTGAGGTGGCGGAAATTCTAAAGGAAGCCGGAGCCGAGGTGCTCGGCATTGTATCCATTTTCACCTACGGCATGAAGAAGGGACTGGACCGTCTGCAGGCAGCGGGCGTAAAGAATGTATCCCTGACGAACTTCGATGCGATTGCGGAGGTAGCGGCGGAGCAGGGGTACATCCGTCCCGAGGATATTCAACGGCTTATCGCCTTCCGGAACAATCCCTCGGATGAAAGCTGGATAGGAGGCAGGGCATGAGAAGTGTTCTTTCCGTAAACGACCTTTCCGTACAGGAAATTGATGAGCTGATTGTAACGGCGGAGGACATTATCGCCAACCCCGCAAGGTATGCGGAGGCCTGTCACGGGAAAAAGCTGGCCACGCTGTTTTTTGAGCCCTCCACCCGTACAAGGCTGAGCTTTGAGGCGGCCATGTATGAGCTGGGCGGCCATGTGCTGTCCGTGTCAAGCGGCGCCGCTTCCTCCGCAGCCAAGGGAGAGAGCGTGGCGGATACCGCCAAAACCGTTTCCTGCTATGCGGATATCATCGCCATGCGGCACCCGAAGGAGGGCGCGCCCTTGGTGGCGGCCAACAACGCCACCATTCCGGTCATCAACGCCGGTGACGGCGGTCATAACCACCCGACCCAGACGTTGACCGACCTTCTGACCATTCACCGGGAGAAGAAGCGTTTTACGGATTTAACCGTGGGCTTTTGCGGCGACCTGAAATTCGGCCGGACGGTGCACAGCCTTGTGGCGGCACTTTCAAGATATGAACGGGTCAACTTCATCTTCATCAGCCCGGAGGAGCTGAAGGTGCCCAGCTATGTCAAGAGCGAGTCTCTGAAAAGCCGCGGCATACCTTATGAGCAGACCACGGATTTACTGTCCGTAATGCCGAGCCTTGATATTCTCTATATGACCCGTGTGCAGCGGGAACGCTTCTTCAACGAGGAGGACTATCTGCGGCTGAAGGACAGCTACATCCTTACGCCTGAAAAGCTGGAGACAGCAAAGGCGGATTTGTCCATCATGCATCCGCTGCCCCGTGTGAACGAAATTGCGGTGGCCATCGATAAGGACCCGCGCGCCTGCTATTTCAAGCAGGTTCTCAACGGAAAGTACATCCGCATGGCACTCATTCTGAAATTGCTGGAGATACATGTATGAATATAGACGAAATTAAAAACGGATATGTTATAGACCATATCACCGCCGGCCGCGGCATGGAGATTTACCGGTTGCTGCAGCTTGATAAGCTCGACTGCCCTGTGGCGATTATCCAGAACGCCGTATCCACCAAGATGGGCCGCAAGGATATTATCAAGGTGGACTCCGTCTTTGATATTAACCTCGATATCATCGGCTTTGTCGATCCGGGCATCACGGTGGATGTCATCAAGGACGGCACGCTGGTGGAGAAAAAACAGATTGCGCTGCCGCTGAAGCTTGTGAATGTCATCAAGTGCAAGAATCCCCGCTGTATTTCCGGCGTGGAGCAGGAGCTCGACCAGATTTTCGTGCTGACGGATAAAAAGGAAAAGGTCTACCGCTGTCTCTACTGCGAGACAAGCTATAAATAATATGCGGTTTCCTCCTTTTCTACAGCCCGGTGGGACGGTTGGCGTTATCGCGCCCTCCTTCGGCTGTACAACGGAGCCGTATGCCTCCTGCTTTGCCGCCGCAAAAAAACAGGCGGAGGAGCGGGGATATACCGTGTTGGCCGGAGAAAACTGCTTTAAGGCGGACGGCATCGGAAAGAGTACATCGGCAGAGGAATGCGGCGCGGAAATCAACCGGTTTTTTCTGAAGGATATTTCAGATATCCTTCTTTCGGCAGGCGGCGGAGAGACCATGTGTGAGGATTTGTCCTTTGTGGATTTTTCCGCCATCGCCGCAGCACCGCCGAAGTGGTTCATGGGCTTTTCCGATAATACCAACCTGACCTTCCTCCTGCCTACCCTGTGCGATACGGCGGCCGTCTACGGTCCGAACTTTCCGGCGCTGTTTCAGGAGCATCCCGCCATTTTAGATGCGTGGGGGTTGCTTACGGGGCGGATAAGCGCGGTAAAGAATTATGAAGGCTGGGAAAGCGAATCCCTCCGCACCGCCGAAAATCCGCTAGCACCGTACCACATTACAGAGCCCTTTTCCATGGGCTGCGCGGGCAAAAGTTTGCCTGCCCCTTTTTCCGGCCGCTTGCGCGGCGGGTGCCTTGACTGCCTTATAAATCTGTGCGGCACCCGGTTTGATGCGGTGCGGGCATTCAACCGCCGCTATGCAAAGGACGGCGTGGTATGGTTTCTGGAAGCCTGCGACTTAAATCCGATGGGTGTCCGCCGGGGACTGTGGCAGTTGAAGGAGGCCGGGTGGTTTGAAAATGCCGCAGGCTTTCTTATCGGCAGACCCTGCCGGTATACGGACAGCTGCTTTGGCAACGACTGCAACGAAGCGGCTCTTGATATGCTCGTGCCGCTGGGAAGGCCGGTGCTGTATAATCTGGATATCGGGCATCTGCCGCCGATGATGCCGCTGATTGCGGGTGCCCTTGCTACGGTTACACCGGGGGCGGACGGCTTACGCATTTATATGCGGCAAAGCTGATTTCAAAGATTCTGTGACAAGGGTTTGATTTTCCCCGAAATCGTGTTGACAGGGTCTGTTTTTTCTTTATAATTTAGTCGTTGCCGCGGGGCAGCGACTTTTTAAGCTGCAAAAAGCGGCAAATCGAACATTTTATTTTAAAGAAAAGGGCGCAGCCTTTATGAATTTATTATTTTTTCTCAGGCCGAAACAGCAGGTATGCTTTCTGAAAAAGCATTTTACCATGCGGCAGGGTATTGAAAAGCTCAGGCAGTACGGCTATTCCGCCGTTCCCGTTCTGGATGAGGACGGCAAATACTGCGGCACCGTCAGCGACGGTGACTTTCTCCGTGTGATTTTAGAGCATACCGATGCAAAGGAATGGGAGCAGATTCCTCTTACATATTTAATGGAAACCTCCAATATCAAATGGAACACCGCAGATATCACCGCCGGTGCGGAGGAGCTGCTCCGTCTGGCCACAAGGCAGAACTTTGTGCCTGTAGCGGATGACAGAGGAATGTTTATAGGCATTGTAACAAGGCAGGATATCATCCGGTATTTTGCCGGGGAATACCTGAAGCTCGAGCAGGAGAAGCTGCACGAGCAGGATAATTGATTTGGGCGCACAGCCCGAGAAAGGATATACCGTGAAAAGAACCGTATCATTAGTGCTTTCCCTTATGCTTCTTCTATGTGCCTTCGGCGCAGTATGGCAGGTGACCTGTGCCGATGAGCTGCCGCCCGCAAAACCGGAGGGGGATATGCAGCCTCCATCCGGCGGAGAGGGTCCGCCGCCTGAAAAGCCTTCGGGAGAAGCAGGCCAGCCTCCGGAAATGCCTTCGGGGGAAGCGGGCCAGCCTCCGGAAATGCCGGGAGAAGGACAGGGAAATCCGCCTTCGGATATGCCTATGGGCGGCGGTATGTCACAGGGGGAACCGGAAAGCTATACGGCCGTGCGTACGCTGGATGCCGATACGGAAATAGACGGAGAAACCATTTATTCCGAAGGAACGGATGAAAATGCGCTGCTCGTTACCGCCGGCCATGTGGATGTGAGCGACAGTGTGGTGATTCGTGAAAACGAAGCCTCTGCCGGCGGAGATGACGCCAGCTTTTACGGGGTCGGCGCAGCGCTTCTGTGCACCGGCGGAAAGCTCCACCTTGTAAATACGGAAATCAGGACGGATGCGAACGGAGCCGCAGGCGCGTTTGCCTATGGCGAAGGCACCGTTACGCTGAAGGACTGTGAAATATTCACCACAGGAAATACGGCCGGAGGAATTCATGCGGCGGGCGGCGGCACGCTGTCGGCTGAAAATGTAACCGTTGTTACGGAGGGCGCTTCCTCCGCAGCCATCCGCTCCGATCGCGGCGGCGGCATCATGACGGTTACGGGCGGCAGCTATACCTCAAAGGGTACCGGCTCCCCGGCGGTGTACTGCACGGCGGATATAACGGTTTCGGATGCCGCGCTTTCGGCCGAGGGTTCGGAAGCGGTCTGCATTGAGGGCTTCAACAGCCTTACGCTGAACAGCTGCACGCTGGAGGGCTATATGCGGGACGATACCGCGCAGAACGACTGCACATGGAATATCATCCTGTATCAGTCTATGTCCGGTGATTCCGAAATCGGCTGCAGCACCTTTACAATGAACGGCGGTACGCTTACGGCGCATAACGGCGGTATGTTCTACACCACCAATACCCAGTCCATCTTCAACCTTTCCGGGGTTACGCTGGTTCCTGCGGAGGCGAACGATTTCCTGCTCCGCTGTACAGGCAACAGCAATG
>R18__coassemble_2327_pt1 | contig 12417 bp, 12 predicted proteins | sample R18__metabat2_high_PE_056 | metagenome-assembled genome bin R18 | reverse complement strand
CCACCACGCCCATTCCCTTTACGGGAGCATGGGCATACGAAACGGCGGACGGCGCCTTCTGCCTTACGCTTTTATCGGACGGCAGCGGCTATGCGGAATATAACGGGGAGCGGAAAAGCGTGACCTGGAGCCTTGCAAACGGGGTTCTGACCCTTGCGGGTGAACGGATGACCTGCACCGCCGCATGGAGCGGCAGCGCGCTGACCCTCACCATGGCTTCCGACACAGTTATTTTGACAAAAAAGGAGGGCGCATGAAGAAAATAACCGCATGGCTTCTTATGGTATGTCTGCTGACAGCCGCCCTTCCCGCAGCGGCAGAGTCCGCGCCGAAGATTACGGAGCTTACCGTGCATAACGGCGTGGTTCGCTTTACCACAGACAGGGACATCACCGGCTACTGCTTTTCAAAGATAGATAAAATCCCCGCGCTGGACAGCTATGACTGGATGGACTGCAGCGGCACGCAGCAAAGCGTATTCAAAAAGGACGATACCTATTATCTGTTTGTCCGCGCAGGCGAAAGCGTGGGGACTTCCGTGCAGGTGGAGGTAACCTCCCCCTATTACTACGGCATCGATGCGGAGGGGCTAACGCCCATAGAGAAGCTGGGCGCCTCGGATATCATGGATATAGAGGCAGAAAACAAACGGCTGTACGAGAATGTAACGGAGGCGGGTATGTATACCCGGGAGGGCGTGCTTACCGCCGCGCTGAGCCTGCTCACCATCTTTGCCGAAAAGGGCTACGCCGTCCGCTATCAGGGCTGCGGCTCCTACCAGCAGCAGGACGACTGGGGCATTAACCCGGACTGGGGCACGAAGCTTGTCCATCCCACACAGGACGGCAACGGCAAATATTACTATACCGGCATGCAGTGCGTGGCCAGCGTGGTGTGGGCATACAAGCAGGCGGGCATCAACATCTCCAACGCCGGCACAGGCTATAAAATCGGCCTCGTGGCATCACGCAAGAAGTCCGGCGACAACCGCATCGACTACCGCAAGGCCCGGGGCGGCGATGTGATTGCCAACGATGCCCACTATCTTATGATTGTGGACAGGCTGGATACGGACAACGACGGCGTGGACGATGCTTTTCTCACCTATGAAATGAAGGCGCCGAGCCTTGTACTGCTGGTGCATACCTTCAAGAGCATCCGCTACCGGGAAATTTACAATATGGATGCGGTGTATGAAAACGAGAGCCGTGTGGTAAAACGCCAGCGGATTTTCGGAGAAACGGTATATATCCCCGAAAGCTACTACCCCGAGGCGCTGCTGACGGCCATGGAAAGCGCGGACACCCGCCGCACCGCGCACAAGCTGCTATATGGATTCGGTTTTTAAGAGCAGGAGAAAAATGATAGTATTTATTGACCTTGAAATGAAGCCCATTGCCGTGGAATATCCGGCGGAAAAACGGATGGCGCAGCAGGAAGTGATTGAGTTTGGCGCTGTGATGCTGGACGAGGCGCTGCAGGAGTGCGATTCCTTCTGCCGCACCGTCTAGCCCGTTTACGGCGAGATTCCGCCCCGGTATGAGCAGCTGACCGGCATTACCAACGCCATGACCGCAACCGCCGAGGAATTTCCCGAGGTGCTGCGCGCCTTTACCGCCTGGTGCGCCCCCGCCGAAACCATCTATGCCTGGAGCGGCAGCGATTACCGGCAGCTCAAGCGGGAAAGCAAGCTGAAGGGAACGCTGGATTTTCTCACGCCGCTGGAAGCAAGGTGGGCGGATTACCAGCGGATTTTTACCAACAGGCTGGGGCTTTCCCGGGAGCTGTCTTTAGAGCAGGCGGTCTCCATCTGCGACCTCACTTTTGACGGCCATATGCACGATGCCCTCTGGGATGCCCGCAACACCGCCGCCGTATACCGCATTGCGGAAACACCGGAAACCTTCCGGGCAAAGCTGGCGCCGCTGACCGCAAATATCAACCGGAACACCGCCCCCACCACCTCTATGGCCTCGCTTCTTGCCGATAAGCTGCGGCAAATGCAAAACGGCCCGGACGGATTGTCTGAGCCGTAGCGATGCTATTTGCGATATTACAGATATTTCTCCAGCTTCCGCTTCAGCCGCTGGATGGCGTTGTCCACGGATTTTATGCCGACACCCATTTCCTCCGCTATCTGCTGATAGGAAAGGCCCCGCAGGTACCCGGAAAGCACCCGCTTTTCCATTTTGGAAAGCTCCGTCTGTATGGCGGCGGAAAGCTCCCGGTACCCCTCCATGCCGATAATCAGCTGCTCCGGGTCCTCTGTACTGAAGGATCTGACCCAGGATAAAAGCGGGTCGGAATCCTCCGAAGGGGGCTTGTCGAGGGATACGGACTCGTTGAGCGGCGCGTTCTTCTTTCTTTTCGATGCCTTCACGGCGGAATAAATCTGCCGCCGGATACACAAATCCGCAAAGGAGGCGAAGGCGCTGTTCTTGTTTTTATCGTAAAAGCGCATCGCCTTGTAGAGGCCGATCATTCCCTCCTGCACCAGATCCTCGCTGTCCCCGCCTGCCAGAAAAAAAGCATGCGCACGCGAGAGAACCAGCGGCTTATAACGGGAAAATAAAATTTCCTGCGCCTCCGCTTCTCCTGCCTGCGCCCTGCTGATGATGATTTCTTCCGATACGGGTTCCGCTGCCACTATTTTAACAAATCCTGCCGCCGCTTCTCAAACATGAGAATGCCCGCCGCAACACCCGCATTGAGGGAATCGATATGCCCCTGCATGGGAATGGACACAAGAAAATCGCACTTTTCCCGTACCAGATGGGAAATACCGTCCGACTCCCCGCCGATGACCAGCGCCAGCGCGCCGGTAATATCCTTTGCATATACGCTTTCGCCCTGCATATCCGCTCCCACAGCCCAAAGACCGCTCTTTTTCAGGGCATCCACCGCAAGACCGATGTTCACCACCCGCGCAATGCGCACATGCTCCGCCGCACCCGCGCTGGCCTTTACCGCTGCCGCCGTTACGGAGGCGCTGCGCCGCTTGCCGATGATAACGCCGTGGGCGCCGGAAAGGTCCGCGCTTCGTAAAATGGAACCGAGGTTGTGCGGATCCTCCACGCCGTCCAGCACGATAACGAACGGCGCCTCGCCCTTTTCCCTTGCATAGGCGAGGATATCCTCTATTTCACAGTATTCCACCCCCGCCATATAGGCAAGAATGCCCTGATGGTTTCCGGTTTTTGTACCGTGGCCGAAGGGCAGGCAGATTTCGTCCAGCTTCTCCCGCTCCACCTCGCGGATGACCAGCTTTCTGTCCCGCGCATAATCGAGAATTTCCCGGAGCGAGCCGTCCTGCTCCCTGCTTACCAGTATCTTATCGATACTGCGCCCCGCCCGTATGGCCTCCTTTACGGAGTTGCGGCCGAAGATAACAAAGGGCAGCTCGTCCTCCCGTTCGGGCGGCAGCTCCCGCTCCGCATTCTTTACGGGCCGCCTTGTCTCTTCCCGCTCCGCCTTTTTCTCCTTGGCCGTTCCAAAGCGGTAGGGCGTATCGCCGCTGCCCCTCTGCTGCCGGTTTCCCTCGGCGGAATTGTAGCGGGGCTTTCTGTCTGCGGTGTAATAATTATCCTTCCTGTTGTTCATCCGTTTTCTCCGATAGTATTATTTTCATCAATGTGTTGAGCCGTTCATCCATACCCCGGCTGAACAGCCACCCTAAAAGTGTTTCCAATCCCGTGGCGATGCGGTAATCCGATACGGAGGCATTTTTCGGCACCGTCCCGCTGTGGGCGTTCCGTCCGCGCCGGAATATATCCGCCTCCTCCCCGGTAAGCAGCGGTTCTATCTTATGATACGCCGCCGCCTGCGCCGCCGCGCAGACCCGTGCGCTGGAAAGCCGGTGCAGCTCGTTCACCGTAACGGGGTGCGTATGCACCAGGCAGGAACGGATATACAGGTCATATACGGTATCGCCGAGATACGCAAGGTTCAGCGGGGCCAGCTCCGCCGCAGGGGTGCGCCGAAAGCCCGTCGAGGCCGCCATGCTCTCAATAATCGGCTGCAATATCGTATTCCTCCGCAATTTCGCCGCTGTTATACGCGCCGGGGGTCGGTGTAAGGCCGTAGCCCCAGCTTAAATCCGTCCGCCGCGCCCAGGAGATATTTTCCGCCAGATACGGTACGGACACGGTATCCAGCAGAATATAATTTGCATCCGTCAGATACAGGGTTTCGCCGTTCTTTGAGAGATTGAACCCGGTTTTATAGGTGGCGGTCACATTCTCGTCCGCCGAGCAGACAAGCAGCAGATATTCCCCCGCTTCCAGCGTAATATCCGGCAGGATGTAATCGTACCGCCGGTCGGAGCCCGTGCCGATGCCGCAGCCGCCGATGGCCAGCGGCTGACCGGAGCCGTTGTACAGCTCGATATAATCCGGGCTGTTCTTCTGCTCATCCTTATAGCAGCCGTGGTTGTTGGTGACGATTTCCGTAAAGATAAGGCCGGTGCAGCTGCTCAGCTGCCCCTCGGTATCCAGCGTATCCAGCCGCTTTCCCGTATTTGCGCTGCCGGGTGTGGGCGTAAAGAAGAACTTCCAGTCCCCCTCCTCATCCCGGCCGTAGGAAACATCGGAGGGAAGGGCGGGTACCTCTACGGAATCGAGCAGGCCGTAGTTGTTATCCACCAGCACCACGGTATCCCCCGTCTTGTCGAGGCCGAAGCCGGTGCAGTAGAGGTTGTCCTCCGACTGGGGCGTGCCGCCGGTAAAGTACACCAGCAGATATTCCCCGGGAGCCAGCTCCGTATCGGGAAGGGTATACCGATAGCAGTTCTTCATGCTGTTGGAAACGCCGTAATCCTTCAGCTTCACGGTTTTGCTGCTTCCGTTATACAGCTCCACATAGTCGGGGGAGCCCAGCGTCTCATCCGTATAGGCCGCGCGGTTGTTCGTCACCACCTCGTTGATGATGAGCTTGCCGCTCTCGCCGAAATGCTTCAGCCCGAACCAGAGCAAAAAGCCCACCAGTCCGAGCACACACAGCGGAAGAATCAGGTGCTGCAGCTCCACATGCACCTTTCCGTTATCGGCAAAATCCTTCGATAAATCCGGACAGCGCACCTTGGCACCGTCCGCTTCATTTTCCTGCAATAAGTTGTATTTTTCTTTCTTCATAGGCTGAGTATACCACGCTTTTGCCCCGTTAAAAAGGCGGAGCGGAAAACTTTTATTCCGGCAATTATAAATATTTTACCATATATACCGTGTCATGATAAACGCCGCCATAGTAGCTCTGCTGTGGGAAACACCCGTATTCCACAAAGCCGAGCTTTTTATACAGGTGCAGTGCCCGTGCGTTTTCCTCCGCGCAGGATAAAAACACAATCCTGGCGCCTGTTTCCTCTGCATGGGCAAGCGTCTCCCGCAGCAGCCTTGTACCGAGACCCTGCCCGCACCAGTCCGCAAGAATGGCTATGCCAAGCTCCCGGATATGGGCAAACCGCTTTCTTGAAGGGGTACTGAGGGAAACCTCGCCAATCAGCTTCTCTCCGGCAAAGGCCAGCAGCAGGAGATTTCCCTCCCCGCAAGCTTCGGCAATCATCTGCTCACAGGTATCTGTGTCATACGGGCAATCCTCCGTCCCGAAGGACAGAAAATCCGTTTCGCCGCCGGCCACCCGGAAGAAGGCGGAAAGCGCAGGCGCATCCTCCGCCCCGGCGGGGCGCAGCGTTACCGTTTCGGAAAAGGGCTTCGTTTCCATTGGCATCAGTCATACCAGCCGTGGCTGCCGGAGGAAATGCGCTTATCGTCGATTTCAATCTTGCCGCACTCCGTGTCAACATACAGCTCGGGCGTGGCGCAGTCATGCACATAGCAGCCGGAAAACTCCGCTTCCTTCACCGAGAAAAGCGTTACCGCTCCCTCGGAGCAATCGTAAATTTCCGTATCCTCCACCTCAATTTCCCCGCAGTCCATGGCGCTGATGCCGACGGTGCCGCAGCCGAAGAGACGGCAGTCCTCTATCTCGATATCATCGCAGTCGGTAAAGAGAAGCACGCCGCCGCTGCATTCGCCCTCGATTCCCTCCGTATGTCCTATGGTAAGACCCATCAGCTCAATATCGCTGCAGTAGGCAAAGTTCAATACATTCGCATACCTGGGATCGGTGGTAATCGTAATGCCGGACTCCTTTGCAACGATTTTTAAATCGTCCGCCCGGAGGATGCACAGCTCCTTCCCGTCCATAGCATCGATATAGCTCCAGTTCTCCCCTTCCTCCTCCTCGCCGGTGGCATCGCTGAGGTTGATATCCGCCGTAACGCAGATGACCCTGTGGCTGCCGATGGCGGCGATAAATTCATCGGCCGTGGCAACCTCATAATAATGCAGGCCGGTATCCGTCTTCACCGTTACCGTTTTGCTTTCGGGTCTCGTTTCGGCAGACACCGCCGTCATAGCCGCCAGCGCTTCCCCGGTAAGGGGCGCGCCCTCCGTGTCCGCCGCCTGTACATCGCCATATCCCTCCAGAGAGGAGTAGACCGGAAGGCTCGCCGCCTCCGCAAAGGAGCAGCCGCTCACGGTGATGCCGTAGCCCGCAAGGCGGAAGATGGCATCGGAAAAGCCATTGTCCTCCGTACGGCAGCCGGTAAAGACCACATCCCGGGAGGCATCCGACTGCAAAAGGCAGCCGGTGGCGTTGCCTGCAATCACGGAATTCATTACGGTGACATAGCGACAGCCGAACATATTGAACACGCCGTCCGCATAGAAGAAGTCATCCTCCTCCGGCGAACCGATGCCGGTAAAGGTGCAGTCGTTCACAAGCACATCGTGGCTCGAATACAAATCCGCGCCGCTGTAGGTGCAGTCATATACGGTGGACTCCGTTACCGTCAGCTTTTCGCAGGCGTAGGCGATGATGCCCGTCTGCCCGCAGCCGAAGATGCGGCAGTCTTCTACCGTTGTATCCTCGCAGTCCTCAAAGTACAGCACAGCCGCGCCGCAGAGAGCCCCGTCCGTATGCCCGAAGGTGATGCCCTTTACCGTAAAGGCATCACAGTCCTCCACATAGAGTACATTCGCATAGCGCGGGTCGGTAACGATGCTTGTGCCGTCGGTTCCCGCCAGCGTGAGGTTATCCACATCCTCCAGATTCAGCTCGTAGCCGTCCACCGTTTCCGCCCAGTAGTAGTACTTTCCCGTAAGCCTTTTTCCGTAATCGGAAGCCTCGGTCAGGTTGTATGTCTTGCCTTCGAGCGTAATCACCGCGCCGGGACGGATGGCGGAAAGAAACTCATCCACCGTGGAAACCATTTCCTCCGCCGTTACGGAAAGCGCCGTAAGAACCAGCAGCGCGCAGATAAACAGAACCGTTAAAAAGCGTTTCATATTATTTTCTCCTTTATTTTATGGAAGCGCTGAATTATTCAGAGTGGCAGCATAAATATGCAAATTTTTCTTGCAGCAAGGAGAAAAATCGAAGTAATAGTGGCGCTATTTCAAGATTTTTCGACACAGCTGCGAGGAAAATTGGCTGTTTATGCAACACGAGTGAATAAATCAGTGCTTCCTTATGAGTAACCGGAAGCTTTCCGGAGCCATTGTAACCGTAAGCGTGCTTCTTACGCGAAGCCTCTCCTTCGTAAAAACATCCGCATATTCTCCCGCAAAGGGAACCGGCTTGTTCGCATCCGTACCCCGTGAAAGCAGCGCCGGGTACAGACACACGGTTTCCGCCCTTGCCCCGCGGTTGACGAGCAGCAGCGCCGTTTCCTCCTCCGTATAGCGGATGACGGCAAGCACACCGGCAGAAAGCGCGCCTATGCGGCAGAAGCCCTCCTTTTTCAGCGGCTTTAACGTGTTTCTGAGGGCAATCAGCTTTCTCACCGTTTCCTGCAGAGCCGTATCCTCCCGTCCCCAGGGATAGGAACGGCGGTTGAAGGGATCGCCAAGACCCGTAAGCCCCGCCTCATCCCCATAATATACGCAGGGAACGCCCGGCACCGACATCTGCAGCGCCACCGCCGCAAGAAACAGCCGCTTTCCCCTTGCCTCCGCCTCCGCCGCAGGTACAAAGGCCGCCTGTTCCTCACGGGAGGCCTCGAAGCGGCTGGGCGCGCCGCTTAAATAGCTGAGAGCCCGCACCTCATCGTGAGAGGAGAGCAAATTAAGGCACGCCTCATAGAACGGCCGGGGATAATGGGCATAGAGGGAAAGCAGAGCATTCTCACAGGCGTAGGCATCCGTTTGGCCGGAAAGATAGCCGAGTACCGCCGTGCGGAAGGGGTAGTTCATAGCCCCGTCCAGCTCCGCGCCGTCCACATAGGTACGCCGCCCCTCGGGCCCCATCTTGTCGGAGCAGTCCTCCCAGACCTCACCGATGAGCAGCCCCTCGGGATTTTCCGCCTTTACCCGTTTTCTGAGCGAGCGGATACAGCTTTCCGGCAGCTCGTCCGCCACATCCAGCCGCCAGCCGGAGGCGCCCCGCTGCATCCAGTAGCTGAGTACGCCCCGCTCCCCGTGGATAAAATCGGCGTAGCTTTCCGCCGTCTCCTCCACATTCGGCAGGCTTACGAAGTTCCACCAGCATTCATAGTCATCCGGCCAGCGGTGAAAGCGGTACCAGGATGCATAGGGTGAATCCTTCCGCATATAGGCGCCGTTGCCGTAGGTGCCTTTTTTATCAAAGTAGCGGCTGTCTGCGCCGGTGTGGGAGAATACGCCGTCCAGAATCAGCCGGATGCCGCATTCCCGGGCTTTTTTCGCAAGCACCAGCCAGTCCGCTTCCGTACCTAACAGCGGGTCAATCTGCCGGTAGTCGGCGGTATTGTAGCGATGGTTGCTGTCCGCCTCAAAGATGGGGTTCAGATAAATACTGCCGATGCCGAGGGACTTTAAATACGGCAGCTTCTCCGCAATACCCTTTAGGTTGCCGCCGAAATAATCCTCCGGCGCATACTCCTCCGCCCCGTTTTGGGGCAAATAGGCAGGCTCCTCCGCCCAGCTCTCATGCAGATACACATTCCGCTTGCGGAAGCGATGTACCTCGGCAGCCTCCTCGGTGGGATAGGCCGCACTGCGGAAAAAACGGTCGGGAAAAATCTGGTAGCAGACGCTGTCCCGGAACCACGCAGGCGTGGTGAAGGCAGGGTCATACACCGTAGCCGTGAAAAAGTCCGTCGGCTCCGCGCCCTCTCCGGGGCCCTTCGGGCCGAGAGAATAGCCGCCGTTTACATACGAAACAAAGGCATAGCGAATCAGCCCCGTTTTCTCGCAGGAAACAGAAAAAGCTACGGCATCCTGCTCCCGCCGGCCGGCTATGCGGTGTACATTCTCCTCCGTATCCCGGTAATAGAGATAAACCAGCCCCGGGTCCTCTCCCGCAAGAAAGCAGCGCAGATGCAGCACGGTTCCGGCGGGAACGGCCCCGGCAGGCCGGCGGCAGGCAAGGGAGAAGGCATCATGAATAAGCATATCGGGTATCCTTTCCGGGTTGAAGGTTAATTTCCGGTTTTGAGCAGGAAGACGGTTACGGCGCAGGCCGCCACAATAAGAGCGGCGCAGACTATGACGGTAAGGGAAGAACGCTGCTTTCGTTCCCCACGGTTTTCATGCACGGCGGGCAGCAGATGCGCCTTCTTGAGCGCCTGTACACCGGGTTTGTATACCAGCATGGTCAGCCCCGCATTGAGGCAGCCCTTGATGAGATTAAAGGGAAGGAAGACCGTGGGCAGCAGCGCCTTCACCGCCTCCCGGGAGGTGTTCATATACAGCGGCGTGATAAGATAGTTCCAGACAAGCATCACCGCCGTCATAATCACCGTACCGAGGATGAGGCCGATTACCGCGCTTTTCAGTGTCCGGCTCCGCTTATAGAGAAGGGCGGCGGGCAGCACAAAGGCGGCGGAGGAAAGGATGTTCATCACAAAGCCGATGATGCCCGTGGAGGAAATCAGCAGCATCTCCGCCAGCGATACCGCCGCTGCGGTAAAGAAGGCCGCCCAGGGGCCGAACAGAAAGCCCGTTACCGCCAGAACGGTATCCTTCGGTTCCAGACTGAGAAACCCGAAGATGTTGATTTTAATCAGCCACGCCGAAACAAACGCAATGGCCGCCAGCATGCTGAGCGTTACCAGCGTTTTTGTATCGGGGCTGCGTTTCTTCTGCCCCTGTTTTTCTGTATTGCTTTCCATTTTTATACTCCGTACCGTATTCTGAATAAATCAGCACTTCCTTAGATTTTGCAATGCTCTGCGCTCTTTTTTATGCGCGGCTATCAGTATAGCACAAAACCGGTACAATGGGAAATCTCTTAAAAAGGTTCCCTTTAAAAAATCAGACCCCCGTTTATAAAAACAGGGGCCGATATGAAAAGCTTCGGGGTGCATCCGTTTCTGCCTTCGCCTCCTGCGGCAGGGATATACGTGGCTGCTTACATAAACCTTGCCATCACGGCTTTCAGATCCTCAACCTTGACGGGCTTTGCCACATGGTCGTTCATACCTACGGCGATGGACTTCTGCCTGTCCTCCTCAAAGGCGTTGGCGGAAAGGGCAATAATCGGAAGCTCCGCCTCCGGATACAGCTTTCTTATCTCCTCCGTCGCTTCATAGCCGTTCATCACCGGCATCTGGATATCCATCAGGACAAAATCGTAATATTCCGTTCCCTTTTCCGAAACCGCGTGTACCGCTTCCTCGCCGTTCACCGCCGTTTCCACCTGCATGCCCTCATCTTCCAGAATATCCAGCGCAATTTCACGGTTCAGTGCATTGTCTTCTACCAGAAGCACCCGCTTCCCGGTAAAATCAACCAGCGCATTATGCTGTTCCTGCGTGCTCTCTGCGGCTATATCCTCTGCTGTCTGCAGCCGGAAGGGTATCGTAACAAAGAAGGTGGTGCCCACATTCCGCTTGCTTTTACAGGTGATATGTCCGCCCATCATTTCAGCAAGCCTCTTGGCAAGGGGCAGACCGAGTCCCGTGCCCTGAATGCCGCTCATGGTGGAATTTTCCTCTCTTGCAAATTCCTCGAACATCTGCTTCTGGAATTCCTCGCTCATGCCGATGCCGTTATCCTTTACCGTAAAGCGGTAAAGACCGTAGCCCGGCTTTGCGCCCTCGAGCTGCTCGCAGACTACCTGCACCCTGCCGTTGCCTTCCGTATATTTTACGGCATTGGAAACGAGGTTAATCATAATTCTGTCCACACGGGCTGTATCGGCATAGATAAATCTGTCACGGATGTTCGTTACCGCAAAGCTTAAATCTATATCCTTCGATGCCGCCAGATTGTCCATTACCGGCTGAATATTCATAAACACGGCTTCAGCATCCATATTCACTTCATTCAGCGCAGCCTTTCCGCTTTCAATACGGCTCATATCCAGAATATCGTTGATAAGGGAAAGCAGCATATTGCCGGAGAGCTGCACCTTTTTGAGGTTTTCCCGCACTCTTTCCGGATTTTCCGCATCCCGCATAGCCATATTGGTAAAGCCGATGATGGCGTTCATAGGCGTACGGATATCGTGGGACATATTGAACAAAAAGTCCGTCTTGGCGCGGCTGGCGGCCTTGGCCTGCTCCAGCGCCTCCATCTCCCGCTTGGTTTCCGCATCCACATTATGGAAGCCGGCAATCACATTGGTCTCCGGATGAATTTCATCTCTGACAAACTTTGCCTGATAATAGGTTTCCTCGCCGTCAACCAGTGTTCTGAAGTTTACATAGTAAACGCCGTCCCTGTCGATTGCCTCCCGGACAGTCTCCGGCCGTGTGGCCGCCCAAAAGGCCTCCCTGTCCTCCGGGTGCATGATGGTATTGGTCAGCTTTTCCAGGCGTTCCTTGAAATCGTTAATCTGCGACCAGCCCTCGATATGCTTCTCAAACAGCGGGTCAAAGCGGTAATGCACCTCATCGTATGCATCATAGGAGGTATAGACCACGCAGCCGAAGTCATCGGAAAGGCCGGAAATCACCGCCTGGTCCATAGCCTGCTTCTCTTTTCTGGCAACCTCGGCACGGATTTCCTCATCTTTATTGGAAAAGCCCAGCGCAACGGATTCCGGATTTTCCTCATCCCCCACATTCACAAACTTCATTTCGCAGTATTCGCCGGCGGCGTTACGGTACTGGGTCAGAAAGGTTTTATTGCCGGCCAGCTCATATAAGATATTGTAAACGGAGCCGGCCTTGAGCATCATGGCCTTATCCTCCGGGTATACCAGCTTGTCCACATACAGCCGGAAGGCTTCGCTGTATTGGATGCCGCTGCGGAAGATTTCGCCGAACTCGTTTTCCGTCTGCTCATTCATGGTATACGGGTCCAGCTCGTCCGTGGTCATATCGATGTAATACACGGAGGTATACTCGGAGGCCAGAATCTCGATGATTTCGATGTTCCGCTGCAGAATGCGTTACTCCTCCAGCTTGGCCCGAAGCTCCTCATCCTTATCCGCAAA
>R18__coassemble_2259_pt1 | contig 13051 bp, 8 predicted proteins | sample R18__metabat2_high_PE_056 | metagenome-assembled genome bin R18 | reverse complement strand
ATTATGCGGTCACCATGGAGTCCGTCAAGGAGATTATCGATATTTTAGGCGGCGTGATGTACGATCTGGAGGGTGACTTCGATAACGGCGGCCGCTACTACAAGAAGGGCTATCAGCACATGGACGGGCAGGCCTGCCTGGACTATATGCGGGTAAGAAAGAGCGGTCACGGCCAGCTCTCCACCTCCGATGCAAACCGCGTCAACCGCCAGAAGAACATGATGGTGGAGCTGTTCAAATCCGTCAAGGACAGCAAGCTCATCCTGAAGCTCCCCGCCCTGATAGAGACCTTCGGCGAGGGACTGTATACAAACTGCACGGCTGCCCAGACGGCGGCCCTCGCCCTGTTTGCCTTCGGCCTCGATTCCGAGGATATCGGTATGTATTCCCTTTCCGGTTCCATGGCCACGCTCTTCCACTGGAACTTCACCTTTACCGACCAGAGCAACCGGGTGGAGGTAATCGAGAAGGTCTACGGCGTGCAGGTGGAGAAGGAGAAGGAATATACCCTTTCCTATGCAAAATACTACTGGGCCTCCCTTCTCAAATCCCGCTATGTCAGCCTCTGTGACGGGCTCAAGGAGTATGCGGAGGATTATTTTGCCGCAAACGACACACCGGCGGAGGAGGACCAAAGCGAAGAGGATGACGTGCCTATCGTCTTCTTCGGCGCAGCGGATACCTCCGCAAAGCTGGCGGCTTCCTCGGAGGCGTATTCCCTCTATACCGAATTTAATAACAACTACGCCGAGATGCTGAGTCTGTTTTCCACCTGCAAGAAGGAGGCAAAGAAGGCAAGCAGCAGCTCCCTCGGAAGCTACGCCACAAAGCTGCTCACCTCCATGGAGGAAACGCAGAAATCCGCCATTGAGCTTTCCAAAGCCATCGGCTACAGCAAAAAGAAAATCACGACCAAATGCTACCCCACCTCCACCTATTCCTCCGGCTCGCCCTGGGGCTATGCCTACTGGAACGAAACCAAGTTCAATGAGGTGAAGGTGAATTTTAACTGACCATACAGGCAAATTAAAAAAAGCTTTATGCGGGAGGAAAAAAGATGAAATGCCGATACTGCTCCAACCCGGACAGCCGGGTAATCGACAGCCGTCCGAATGAGGACGGCACAGCCATCCGCCGCCGCCGTGAATGCACCAACTGCGGCCGCCGGTTCACCACCTTTGAAAGAACGGAGGATGTGCCTGTGATGGTGGTCAAGCGGGACGGAAGACGGGAACCGCTGGAAAGAAGCAAGATAGCCGCAGGCATCCGCAAGGCCTGTGAGAAGCGGCCGATTTCCGCCGAGGTGCAGGAAAAGATGGTGGACGAGATTCTGCGGGATATCAGCAACCGCCTCTGCGCCGAAATCTCCTACAAGGATGTGGGCGAGATGGTTATGGGCAAGCTCAAAAATGTGGATGAGGTGGCCTATGTCCGCTTTGCCGCCGTATACAAGGAGTTCCGGGATACGCAGACCTTTCTGGAGGAGCTGCAGCGGCTGCTGGAAGAAAAAGGAGCAGCGGGTGCCTAATGAACAGAGAGACCTTTTTAAAGCTATATAATGCCGTGCCGCGGGGAAGCATCCCGGAGAAGCGGAACGGAACGGAGCTTGTCCTTCTGCCGGCCTTTTTGCGGGAGCCCGGCATTGTGCACGGCTTTTCCACACGGCTCGGCGGGTGCAGCACGGGGGTGTTCTCTTCGCTCAACCTGAGCCTGACCCATGATGATAAAGAGACGGTGCTGGAAAACTACCGCCGCTTTGCTTTGGCTGCGGGTATCCCCTATGAGCGGATGGTTTTTGACCGCTATGAGCATGGAACAAGGGTTCTGTATGTAACCGGTGAAGATGCGGGGCGCGGCTATCTGCAGGAACCCCTGCCTCCCTGCGACGGACTGGTGACGGATACGCCGGAGCTTGCCCTTGTCACCGGGCATGCGGACTGCATGGCCTTTTATTTCTATGACCCGAAGGGGCAGCGTATCGGCCTTTGCCACGCCGGCTGGCGGGGCGCCCTCGGCAGAATCGGCAGCGAGGTGGTGCGTGTGATGCGGGAAAAGGGCTCCGCGCCGGAGGACATCCTCTGCGGCGTGGGACCCTCCATCTGCCCGGAGTGCTTTGAGGTGGGGGACGATGTGGCGGATCGTTTTGAAGCGGCGTTTCCCTCCTGTCCGCTCCGGCGTGTCAATGAAAAGGGCAAGGCAATTATCGATTTGTGGCAGGTGGCCCTCTGCCAGTTTTTAGAGGCGGGCATTCTGCCGGAGCATGTTTCCTTTATGGGACTGTGCACCAAGGAAGATACAAGGTTCTACTCCTTCCGCCGCGAGGGACTGACGGGCGGCATGGCGGCGTGCCTGATGCTGAAAGAAGCAATTTTATAACGGAGGCGATATAATGGATATTCGGCAGGAAGCCCTGCAAAAGCACAAAGAATGGGGCGGAAAGATAGAGGTTATTTCCCGTGTGCCGGTCACGAACCGGCAGGAGCTTTCCCTTGCGTATACGCCCGGGGTGGCGGAGCCGTGCCTTGCCATTGAGAAGGACCCGGCCCTTTCCTATACCCTTACCCGGCGCTCGAACCTTGTGGCGGTGATTACGGACGGCACGGCGGTGCTGGGGCTTGGCGATATAGGGCCGGAGGCCGGTATGCCCGTGATGGAGGGAAAATGCGCGCTGTTCAAGGCCTTTGCGGATGTGGATGCGTTTCCCCTCTGCATCCGGTCCAAGGATGTGGACGAGCTGGTGCGCACCATCTATCTTATCTCCGGCTCCTTCGGCGCCATCAATCTGGAGGACATTGCCGCTCCCCGCTGCTTTGAGGTGGAACGGCGGCTGCAGCAGCTCTGCGATATCCCCGTGTTCCACGATGACCAGCACGGCACGGCGGTGGTTGTGGGCGCGGCCATGCTCAATGCCCTCAAGGTGGTAAACAAAAAAGCGGATGCGGTGCGGGTGGTTATCAACGGCGCGGGCAGCGCGGGCATTGCCATTGCAAAGCAGCTGCTGCGGCTCGGCGTACGGGATATCACCATGGCGGACCGCTTCGGCATCCTTGCGGAGGGCGATACACGGATGAACGAAGCGCAGGCGGAGCTGGCAAAGCTTACGAACCGGAAAAAGCAGACGGGTACCCTTGCGGATGCCATGCGCGGCGCAGATGCAATCATCGGCGTTTCCGCGGGCGGTCTTATTTCCGGGGACATGGTGCGTTCCATGGCGGCGGATCCGATTGTGTTTGCCATGGCCAACCCCACGCCGGAAATCATGCCGGAGGAGGCGAAGAAGGCCGGCGCAGCGGTGGTAGGCTCCGGACGGAGCGACTACCCGAACCAGATTAACAATGTCCTTGCGTTTCCGGGTATTTTCCGGGGCGCGCTGGACTGCCGCGCCTCGTCCATCAACGAGGCTATGAAGACGGCGGCCTCCTTTGCGCTGGCGGACTTTGTGGGCGATACCCTTTCGGCGGAGCGGATACTGCCGGCAGCCTTTGAAGCGGGCGTAGCAAGCGCAGTAGCCGCTGCCGTGGAGAAGGCGGCAAGGGAAACGGGCGCGGCAAGGCTATAAAAGAATAAGAATAAAAAAGAAAGGAGAAGCCCATGAAAATACTCGTCATCAACGGCAGCCCGAAGGGAGAAAGCAGCATCACGGTGCAGACGGTGAAGTACTGGGAGCTGCTGCACGAGGAGCATTCCTTTACCTATCTGAACGCGGGACAGGAAATCCGCGCGCTGGAGAAGGATTTTTCCCGGGCAAGGAGGCTTCTTGAGGAGGCGGAGCTGCTTCTCTTTTCCTATCCCGTGTATACCTTTCTGGCCCCGAGCCAGCTGCACCGCTTTATTTCGCTCCTGAAAAAGAGCGGCGTGGATCTTCGGGGCAAGCGGGCGGCGCAGGTAACCACCTCCAAGCACTTTTATGATACGACGGCGCAGCGGTATATCCGTGAAAACTGCGCGGATATGGGGCTTGTATATCTGGACGGCCTGTATGCGGATATGGACGATTTAACCGAAGCGCAGGGGCAGAAGCAGGCGCGGCAGTTCTTTGACCGGCTGCTGTTTCTGGCCGCGCAGCCGCTGCCGGTGCCCGAAGCGCAAAAACAGGCAGCCTATTGCGGAAAAATCGCCTTACTGCCGGCGGAAACGGTGGATAAGAAGGCGGGCGCCATTTCGCTGGTGGCGGATATGGGGCCGGAGGATGCGAGCCTGCGGGCGATGACGGAGCGCTTTATGGCTGTCTGTCCCTATACGGTGAAGCTGTTCAATATCCGCAACTATCCCTTCGGCGGCGGCTGTCTCGGCTGCTTCCACTGCGCCAAGGACGGTGTCTGCATCTATAAAGACGGGTTTTCGGATATGCTGCGTGAAATCCAGTCCGCAAAGGCGATTGTTCTTGCCTTTAGCATAAAGGACCATTCCATGGGCAGCGTGTTTAAAACCTATGACGACAGGCAGTTTGCCAACGGCCACAGAACCGTGACGGAGGGGATTCCCTTCGGCTATCTTGTGAGCGGACCGCTCAGCGCGGAAGAAAACCTGCGGCAGGTTATAGAAGCGCGGGCTGCCGTCGGCGGCAATCCGCTGATGGGCATAGCAACGGATGAAACCGACCCGGACGGAGAAACCGACCTTCTTGCGGCCTCCCTTGCCTTTGCCGTTGAAAATGGCTATTCCGCGCCGCGAAGCTATTACGGTGTGGGCGGTATGAAAATTTTCCGGGATTTAATCTACACGATGCGGGGCCTTATGCGGGCGGACCACGCCTTTTTCAAGGCGCGCGGCCAGTATGATTTCCCGCAGAAGAAGCCGGGCCGGATTCTGAAAATGTATCTGGCGGGGGCGCTTATGAACAATAAAGGGCTGCGGGCCAAGGCGGGCAGCAAAATGACGGAGGGCATGCTTGCCCCCTATACGAAGGTGCTGGACGGGGTAAGGAAGGAAAAGCAGCTGTGAAAAATACGGGAAGGAAACGGCTGACGGCGGTTTCGGCGGGGCACTGGTTCCGGCTTTTCTACCGCTCAGCGCTGTTTATTGCGGCGGTTATCATTTATATCATAAGAAGGGTCAACGGCGAGGGCTCCATGCTCTCCTTTGCGGAGCGGATACCGCTGGTGCTGCTCATCATCTGGTTCAGCTTCATGGTGGAAATGACCGGGCGGTTTTTCCCTTCGCGGCTGGCCAGTCCCGGCTGTGAAAAGCAGTTTGCCGCCCACTATATCCCCACGGGGGAGACGAAAATCGTTCTGCACGACAACAACGCCACGGTGCTGGTGCTGCTGCTGTGGATTGCGCTGAATGCCGTGTTCGGCGGCTGCTATCTCTCCGGCTGGATAGACGAGGACATCATGCTGCTGCTGTGCCTTGCCTATTCCGTATGCGATATGGTCTGCATCCTGTTCTTCTGCCCGTTTCAGACCTGGTTTTTAAAGAACAAATGCTGCGGCACCTGCCGTATTTATAACTGGGACTACGCTATGATGTTCACCCCGCTCTTTTTTGTGCGCCGGGTATATACCTGGACACTGCTGGCCGCCGCCGTGGCGCTGCTTCTCAGGTGGGAAATCACCGTCTGGCGGCACCCGGAGCGGTTCAGCGAACGGACAAACGCGTATCTTCACTGCGAAAACTGCACCGAAAAGCTATGCACCCATAAAAAGCAGCTCCGGGTTCTGTGGGAAAGGCTGCGGGTAGAGGAAAAGCTCCGGGAGGCGCGGCTCCTCCTGCCCGGCAGCAAGGGAAAGAAAAATATATAGAGCATCTCCGAATTTCATCCGGCGGGCGGCTATAGCCGTACCGCTGTTTTTTCCATCAGAAACACAACATATTTTTCCGTAACCGGCTTTCCGGTCAGCTTCTCAAGCACACGGGCGTACAGTGTAAGCTGGCGGCGGTGTGTTTCCGCCTGCGCTTCGGGCGTATTGCCCCGGAAGGCATCGGTCTTATAATCCAGCAGCACATAGCCGTCTGCTTCCAAGAAGCAGCAGTCGATGACACCCTGTAACAGCACCTCCCCGGCGCCCTCACCGTAGCCGAGCAAAGTGCTGTCCAGCGCGGTGGTGAACGCCAGCTCCCGGCGGCAGACGGGGGAATGCTGCATCCTTTTCCATAAATCCGTGCCGAGAAACCAGCCTATGGCAGATTTGTCCCAGGGCGGCAGCGGAGAAAGCAGCCTTTCCCGCTCTGCGGCCTTTTCGGGGGAAAGGGGCAGCCGTTCCAAAAGGGTATGCAGCCTTGTGCCGTGGCCGAGCGCCGCGCTTTGCTTTTGGTCAAAGGGCGTTTCCGCAAACATATAGGCCTTTTTCGTTTCCTCCAGAGCGGAAGCGGAGGTCTTGTTCGGAAGCCCCGCCGGCAGAGGATGGGGATAGACCCGGGCAAGCTTTTGAGAAAAGTCGGCCAGCTTTTTTTCATCCGGCGCAGGCAGCCGGGGCGCTTCGGGCCGGGTACGGGTATAGACTGCCTTGTCATGCAGGGTGAGGGGCAGAGCGGATGTTCGCGCCAGCAGCAGAAGGCGGAGGGGACTTGCGGCAGAGAGCACCTCGCCCGCAGGGCAGCCGGGAGGAACATCGTCGGCTTTTTCACGGGCATTGCGCATACTGCCCACCATGTAGAGCCGCCGCACGGCGCGGGTCATGCCCACATACAGCACCCGCAGCTCCTCCTCAAGAGCCTTGAGATGAATCCGGCTTTTCAGCAGACGGTAGAGCCGCGGCGTGTGCTTTACACCGGCTTCGTCCGTGAACCGCAGACCGATGCCGAGCCCGTTATCGAGCAGCAAATCCTTTGTTGTATCCTCCCGGTTGAATTTATGCGCAAGATCCGCATAAAAGACCACGGGAAATTCCAGCCCCTTGCTGCCGTGCACGGTCATAATCCGCACGGCATCGGCGGCCACGGAGGGAGCGGCCGCAGCCTTATCGGCCTCCCGCGCCTTATCGGCATAGCTTAAAAAGCCGTGCAGACCGAAAGCGCCGGAGGCATCGTATTCCCCGGCAAGCGAAAGCATGGCGCAAAGGTTCGCTTCCCGCCCGGCGCCCCCCGGCAGAGCGCTCATATCCCGCAGCAGCCCCGTTTCATCGAGCAGCAGGGAGCAAAGGGCGCGCATGGGCATATACAGGCTCATTTTGCGCCAGACTTCCAGCTTTTGTAAAAACAGCGCCGCCCGGCAGCCGTTGTCCGTTTCCGCTGCCCGTGTGAGACAGTCGATGAAATCCGTATTCTTTTCCGGAACAAGCTTACGAAGCGCCACCAGCTCTTCATCCGAAAAGCCGCCGATGAGCGAACGCATTACGCTGACAAGGGGAACATCCTGCCGCCGGTTATCGATGATGCGGAGCATATTTAAAAACAGCTGTGTTTCGATGCTGTTAAAATAGCCGCCGGCAGCTTCGGCAAAGCAGGGAATACCCTCCTCCGCGAGGATGGAGGCAAACAGCGCCGCCCGGCTCCGGCTGCGGAGCAGGATGGCAAAATCCCGGTAGGTATAGGGGCGTTCGTTTCCGTCCCGGTCGGAGAACCGTTCTTTTTTTATAAGAGAGCGGATGGTTTCGGCGCAGAACAGCGCCTCGGCCTCGGAGGCATCCGGCTCCTCCGCTGCTGTGTCCCCGTCCGCTTCCGTCTGCCCGGCCTCTCCACAGTCGATGATATGCAGCCCGGCGCTTCCCGCAGGCTGTTCCATTCCCGGCCGGAGGAACTCCTTTTCACTGTAGACGATATCGCCGGTTTCCTCCCGCATAAGCCGGGAGAACACGCCGTTGACGGCATCGAGCACCGCCTCCGAGGAGCGGAAGTTGCAGTTTAAATCGATGCGCCGCCCGCCCTCGTTTCTCCCGTACCGCTCCGTTTTTTCCAGAAACAGCTCCGGCTCCGCCATGCGGAAGGCATAGATGGACTGCTTTACATCCCCGACGAGAAAGAGGTTGTCCTCCCGGCGGATGGCATCCAGAATCCGTTCCTGCAGGCGGTTGCTGTCCTGATATTCATCCACGATGATGGCCCTGAACTTATCCCGGTATTCCGCCGCCACCTCGGGACGACCCAGCAGACGGACACAGTAGTATTCCATGTCCGCAAAGTCCAGCTTGCCCTTTTCCAGCTTCAAAGCGGCATAGCCTGCTTCAACGGCTTTTAACAGCCGCAGCAGATTGCCTGTTATATTACTGACAGCCCCGGCTTCCTGCGCATCCTCCTCCGTGTCCGAAAACAGGGCGCACTGGGCGGCAGCCGCGGCCTTCAGCCCGTCCCGGAGTGCTTTGAAACGGTCACAGACACCTGCCGTATCGGTCTTTTTCTGAATAACCGGCAGCCGGGCGGCGAAGGAGACAGCCGAGAGCGAGGCGCCGTAAGCCTCAGCCGTATCGGCTAAAAGTGCGCCCCTGAGCTGCGGAAGAAATGTTGAGGCATAGGGCTTGTATTTATCCTTTGCGTAGTCCGGCAGCGACTCCAGACAGGCGGAAAAATCCCCGATGGCAGACCTGAGCTCCTTCTGCGCGGCGCGGAAGAAACGCGCTTCCGCCTGCTTTGTGAGCATATTGTCACGGCAGGCCAGCTCCGTTTCCGCCAGCCACGCATCCCTGTCCGGCTGGGCGGTGATGAAGCGGTGCAGCGTAAGAAGCATATCCTTAATATCGGCATTTCCGCCGAAGGCGCGGAGCAGCGCGCGGTATTCCTCCGGCGCCGTCTGCGTTCTTTCGGCCATGGCCTCCTCCGCTGCGGTATTGAGAAGCACCGCCGCCTCCGTTTCCGTTACGGTGCCCATCCCGGGTGCAAGTCCCTCCAAATAGTAAAAGCGGCGCACCACGGAGGCGCAGAAGGAATCGATGGTGGAGATGTTGGCGGCGGGGCAGAGCAGAAGCTGCCGCTGCAGATAGGCTCTTTTTTGCGGGTCCGTCTCCGTGTGCGCCCGATCGGTAAGCCTTGCCTCGATGCGGCTTTTCATCTCGGCGGCCGCTGCGCGGGTAAAGGTGAGGATGAGAAGAGCGTCCACACCCATGCCTTCCTCCACCAGCCGAAGGACACGGCTTGTCAGTACGGTGGTTTTTCCGGCGCCGGCCCCGGCAGAGACGATGAGATTGCCGCTTTCGTTTACGGCGCGGGTCTGATTTTTATTTTCCGTCATATTAGCGGCCATCGTTTTCTCCCTTCAGTCGGGCGATAAAATCCTTCAGCTTCAGCCTGCCGTATCTTTCGCGGTAGCCGCCCCGGCAGTGCTCCCTGTCAAAACGGCATACACTGCCGTAATCGCAGTAGGTACAGGTATTCTTATCGTAGGGCAGCACGCCGATGCGGCCCTCCCGGATTTGCCGCCCCGCATTCGCCGCCGCCGAAAGGGCGCACTGCGTGATAAGAGAGAGCGCCTCCCCGTCGCATACCGGGGCGGAGGCGGACCATTCGCCGCCCTTTTTCCGGCTCAGGGAAGCAATCAGACGGGATTTCTCCGAAAAATCCCGCTCCGTATGCAGTACGGCCTCATCGGAGCTGTTCGTTATGCCGTTTAAAAGCAGCGGCAGCGGCTGCCCGGTTTTCGGATCCGTACCGGCGCTCATGGGCATATAGTACATGCCGGCAATCCGCCCGTCCTCTCCCCGGACGGCCAGAAGATACAGCGGCAGCTGCAGCAGTACCCCCTCCAGCACCTTGCCGGGGCTGAGCTTCGGGCTTTGCGTGAGCTTATAGTCGATGATGCGGATAAAATGCCCGCTCTCACTTTTGTCCACCCGGTCGATACGCCCGTAGAGCAGCATGGCATCCCCGTCCTGCATGGGGATGGGAAGCGCGGGCGTGCCGCTTTCCCCGCCGAAGGCATATTCCGTCTTTTCCGGCAGAAAATCGCCGCTCTGTATCTGGGCAAGAATGGCATGGGCACATTTTTTCGCCGCCTCCACCTGAAGGAACAGAGTAGCCTGCAGCAGCGGGTCCTGCCCGTAGATACCCTCGTTGTGGGTTTTAATCTGCTCCGCCATGATTTCATCGATAAGGCGGTCGGCATCCCGGTCGGTTAAGGAGGCAAAGGAGGGGTCAAGCAGGGCGGCGCGGTCGGTAAAGGCTTTTAATACATCATGCAGCAGCTCTCCCGCATCCGCCGCCTGCTCCGTGAATTCCGGGCGGGACTTCAGCCGCAGACCGTACTGCATATAGTGCCGGAAGGGGCATTCCCCGTAGGTTTCCAGTCTGGAGGCGGATACGCCCCGTACCCGTCCGTACAGCTCGCCGGCAAGCCGTCTGCCGAGGGAAAGGGTGCGTCCCGTCATGGAACGGAAGAGGCGTATTTGCTCCAGATCGGCCGCATAGGGCTCGGTACGGGAAAAGTAGGTGATTTTTTCGGAAAGACCGTCTGTGTATTTACCCTCCTGCTCAAAGAGCGTCAGCTCCCGCAGTGTCTGCTCGAAGGCGCCGTCGGGATAGGTGGGCGGGGGAGCAGCGGAAAGCTGCTCCTGCTGTAAAAGCGGGAAAAGGGAAAGCAGACGGTTTTTGAGCGACGCGGGGGCGAGGTCCTTTCCGCCGTCCTGCGCGGCAGCGGAGAGGAACAGCCGGGTGCGCGCCTTTGTAAGCACCGTATACACAAACAGCCTGTCCTTTGCCATCTCCTGCTCGGTGGTATCCCAGAGCGTAAGCCCCGCTTCCTTTTCCATGACGGCAAGCTCCTTATCGGAAAACAGGCCGTCATCCGTCCGCTTCGGGGGCAGCAGACCTTCGTTGGCGCCGAGGAGAAAGAGAACATCCCGCTGGGGGCAGCGGGAGCGGTCCAGATCGCCTACGGTTACCCGGTCCTGGGTGCCGGGGAGGGGACTTAGCTCCACGGAAAAAATACCCTCCTCCAGAAGGCCCGGCAAATCCTTCAGCGGCAGCGGGTCGGTACCGAGGATATCCGCTATCTGCGAGAGCACCTCCACAAGTCCCGCCCATATTTCGGAGACCAGCTGCGCTTCGCCCGTTTCTCCGGCAGCAAGCAGCTCCTCCGTCTGTATGCGAAGCCGTTCCGGCACATGCAGCCCGGTAAGAAAGCTGTATACGGCCTCCACACGGCCTTTTGCCGTGCCGTCGCTTTCGGAAAGACCGTTTTTCAATGCGGAGAGCGGCCCGCATAGCTTTGCTCTTGCGCTTTCCGCCGCTTCGGGGGTATCCGTCTCGGTAAAGGGGGTGAACACACGGCTGCCGAAGAAGCCGCGCCGCAGAACATAATTTTCAAAGGCTTCGCCCTCCTCCTGCGTGACGGGGGTCAGCCCGCTCTTTATGACATGCAGCACATCCTCCATGCTGCCGCGGGCGGCAAAGCGTACGCCGGACAGCAGCAAATCCGCAGCGGCATGGGAGGAGAGAAGACGGGTGCTGTCCTCAAACAGGGGGATGCCCCGGCGGCGGAAGGCGCGGCGGATGAGGGGCAGATAGCCCTCCCGGTCGGTAACGGTAACGGAAATATCCCGATAGCATACGCCCTCCTGTGTAAGATCCGCTATTTTTTCGCACAGAAGCTCCACCTCCTCCGTCCGTCCGGGGCAGGTGAAGAAATGAATCGACCGGGGTATGCCGGCAAAGGGAACGGTTTTCTCCCGGTAGAGATATTTTTCAAGATGCACCAGCGCCGTATCCGTTCCCGTGCTGTGCTCTCTAAAGGGGAGAACACGGCAGGAAAGCCCCGTATCGGCAGCGAGGGTGAAAAGCCGTTTTGTCAGCGCCGCGCCCGGAGAAAAAAGCGGCTCCTCCGCATTTTCCGGGTCTGCGAGTACGGTCACGGTCATGGAGAGGCAGCGCTGTAAAAGAGCGCCGAGGAACCGGAAGGCCTGTCCGCCGGAAAGGTCTGCGCTGTCCACATAGATGTGGCTGCGCGCTAAAAGCGAATCCGGCAGAGCGGCCTCGGCCCGTTCGAGAAGGCTGAAGCCGGTGAGGTATTTATCGGCAAGGTATTTTTCATTTTCACCGTATAAAAGCGCAATATCCGAAAGCTTGTCGGGCAGCACGCCGGCAGGCAGCTTTTTTGCGGCAGAAGCAAGCGCTTCCGGGGAAACGGCGCTGCGGCTGAGCCGGTCTATGATTCTGTCCGTCTCGGCGGCAAAGCCCCGCCGGTCCGCAGCCCGGGCAAAGAGCTTCAGCTCCTTTTTGCATTTTGCCGCCAGCTTTTTCATCACCATGCAGCGCCCCTGCGGAGAAAGGTAGACAGGCGTTTCGCCGTTTTCCTCCAGAATCCGTTCCGCAAACCGGGCCATGGAAAGCACCTCCGTGCCTAAAAGCCCGCCGTACAGATTGCAGAGGGCTTTTTCCGCCTCATAGGTGGACTGCTCCTCGGTGAGAAGAATGGCTCTTTCGCCGCGTTCGGCATGCTGCCGGAGCCTTTCAAACAGGTAGGCGCTCTTTCCGGAGGAGGCGCGGCCGACAAGCAGGGTAAGCGCGCGTTCCATCAGAATTTTTCGGTGTGCAGCGGCATGTACACCATCCGTCCCTTCTCCAGGATGCTTTCATATAATACAATGGAGCTTACCCGCAGGCTGCCCTCGGGGGCAGGAAGCGTTTCCGGTATGGTGCCGCTCAGCGCCCGCGCCAGCGTGATATGCGGCTGCAGACGGCCCCGTCCCCGGCCGAGTCCCCGGTCCGAGAGCGCGCTTTCCAGCGTTTCGTGTATACGGAAAAGCTCCTCCGTATCTCCGGTTACATGTACAAAGCCCGTCCGTCCGCCGCCGTGGGTGAACTGGCCGTAGCCGCCGAGCTTCAGGGTAAAGGGACGGGCATCCCGCACGGCGTCCCGCATGGCGAAGGCGATATCGCCGAGGGCATTGCTCTCTCCGATAAAACGGAGCGTGATATGGTGGCTGCCCCGGGGCACAAACCGCCCCGTAAGACCGCTCCCGGAGAGCCCCTCCGAGCAGCGGGTCATCTTTTTTTGAATATCCCCGGGCAGGGGAACGGCTATGAACAGACGCATCGGTTACCTCCGCAAATCACAAGTAAATTCAGTATATCAAATTCCGGTAAAATAAGGTATACTGAAGGGAAGTACTGATTTATTCACTCGTGTTGCATAAACAGCCAATTTTCCCCGCAGCTGTGTCGAAAAATCTTGAAATAGCGC
>R18__coassemble_2221_pt1 | contig 13316 bp, 11 predicted proteins | sample R18__metabat2_high_PE_056 | metagenome-assembled genome bin R18 | reverse complement strand
CTATAAGGATTTTTCCGAGCTGGGCGTGCTGCGCATGGGGCGGCTCGGCTACGGGTTAAAGGAAATTGCCGCCTACCGCGCCGCCGTGAAAAAATACTGGGTGCCGGCGGTGGCAAAAATCAAGGAGCTGCAGCGGCAGCGGCTGGGACTGGACACGCTGAAGGGCTACGATAACCTGCTGTATTTCCCGGACTACAACCCCGTACCCCACGGCTCGGCGGAGGATATGCTCAAAGCCTGCGATACCATGATGCACGCTCTGGGCAAGGAAACCGGGGAGATGTTCGAGGCGCTGCTGAAGAACGGGATGTTCGACCTTGACTCCCGCCACGGCAAGGCGGCGGGCGGCTACTGCGGCAGTGTGGATGCGCTGCGGCTGCCGTTCATCTTCTCCAACTTCAACGGCACCACCATGGATGTGGATGTGCTTATCCACGAGTCCGGCCATGCGCTGGCCGCCTACGAGGCCTATAAAAACAGCATCGTGCCGGAGCTCAGGGAGGCCTCGGCGGAGGTGTGTGAAACCCATTCCACCGCCATGGAGATGCTTTCCATGCCCTACCACAGCCTTTACTTCCGGGAGGATACAGACCGCTACGACCTGTTTTTAATGGAGCGGACCCTTACCTATCTGCCCGGCGGCTGCGCGGGAGACGAGTTCCAGACCGTTGTATATCAGCATCCGGAGATGACGAAGGCGGAGCGTAACGCGCTGTGGAAGGAGCTGACCCGTACCTACACGCCCCACTTTGCCGATTTTGACGATATTCCCCTCTACTCCGACGGCGGTGACTGGCTGATGGAGGGGCAGTATTTCGTCAATCCCTTCTACCTTGTGGATTACGGCATGGCGAGAAACCTGTCGTTGCAGCTGTTCCTGCAGAGCGAAACGGAGCCGGAGAAGGCGTGGGAAAGATACATCTCCTTTGTAAAGCTGGGCGGCACAGAAAGCTATATCGGCGCGGCGCAGGCGGCGGGGCTGAAGCTGCCCTTCTATGAGGAAAATATAAAGAATACAATAGAAAAAATGCTGTGCTGGGTGGAGCGGCAGAACGAGAAGGTTCTTTCCGGCATCCGGCGCTGAAGCAGCGGAAGGAGAAAAATATGGAATTATTACAGGAGCTTTGTGAGGCCTGGGGCGTATCCGGGCGGGAAAAGGCCGTGCGGGAGATTATCCGCAGGGAGGTCACGCCCTATGCGGACGAAATCATGACGGATGCCGTCGGCAACCTCATCTGTTTGAAAAAAGGTACGCCCTGTCCCAAAAGCAAGCCCATCATGCTGACGGCGCACATGGATGAAATCGGCATGCAGGTGACGAAAATCGAGGCGGACGGCCGTATCCGTGTCTGCCGCGTGGGCTGGATCTGGACGGCGGCCGCTTATAACGACAAGGTCCGCTTTCAGAACGGCACCGTGGGCGTGGTGGGCTGCTGCGGCGATATAGAGGAAGCGAAGAACAACGCCGGCAAGCTCTATATCGACATCGGCTGCTCCACGAAGGAGGAAGCGGAAAAATATGTCCGGGTCGGGGATTACTGCGGCTTCATCGGGCAGTACTATGAGCTCAAGAACCGCTGCGTTTCGGCCAAGACCTTTGATGACCGCGCCGGCTGCTATATGCTGATAGAAGCTCTCAAAAAGAATGACGGCACCGGCCCGAACGATGTATACTATGTATTCACCGTGCAGGAGGAGGTAGGCTGCCGCGGCGCCGTGGTGGCGGCGGAACGCCTTGCCCCCGATATCGGCATTGCCGTGGATGTAACGCCGGATCATTTCTATCCCTGTGATTTAGAGGGCAGCAACAAGGTGGGGGCAGGCATCGGTGTGAAGCTGGGCAATCCCTCGGCCATGCTGGATGCGTATCTTGTGGACGAGATGCTGGCCTGCTGCGAGGAAAATAAAATTCCCTATCAGCGGGATGTGATGGACCGGGGCGGCACGGATGCAAGCTCCATGAATCTGGCGCGCTTCGGTACCCGGGTGGCGGACATTGCCCTTGTGGACCGTTATCCCCATTCCCAGAGCAGCGTTATCAGTCTCGATGACCTTGAAGCCGGCATCGCCCTTGTGGATGCCTACACCCGCCGGTTTTTCGTATTTGAAGACTAATCCGGTTTTTACCAGGAGGATACGGTTTATTCCGTTTCCATATATCAAAATAGAAGGAGAACAAAAAATGAAGAAGACAGTTGCTTTGCTTCTGACCCTGCTGCTGGTTCTCTCCCTTGCCGCCTTCACCGCGGCAGAGGAAGCCGCCTTCAGCGGAACCATCACCATCGGCGACGGCTCCGGCATTTCCGGTGATTTCGGATATGATTTCGGCATCGCCCAGCCGGATGTCAACATGTTTATGCTGATGACGGGCTATCAGCTCGTCCCCACGGATGTGGAAGGCAATTTCCATGTAAACGAGACGGCCGTCAAGAGCCTCACCGCCACCGAGTCCGCTAACGGCGGCATGCTGTATGACATCGTGCTGAACGAGGGTCTCGTCTGGACCGACGGCAAGCCCGTAACCGCCTATGATTATGTGGCTTCCTACCTGTTCCGCTCCACCCAGGCCTATGCCGACTGCGGCGCCTACGCCGAGGCCGGTTACCACCTCACGGGCTACTTTGATTTCTACAACGGCGTTACCGAAGCCTTTGCGGGCGTACACCTTGTCAGCGACTATGAGTTCACGGTAGAGGTCAGTCCCGACGATATTCCTTCCTATTATCAGGATTATTACATCGATGTTTACCCCATCCGTCTGGATGCCTGGGCGCCCGGCTATGAAATCGTGGAAACCGAAAGCGGCGCCAAGTTCAATAAGGCCATGACCGTGGAGGATATTGCGGAGTCCGTGGAAGCGGAGCGTCGTCATCCCACCTTCTGCTGCGGCGCCTATACGCTGGAGAGCTTCGACGAAGGCACTCTCACCGGCGTATTCAAGGCCAACCCCGATTTCAAGGGCAACTATGAGGGCAAAACCCCCACCGTGGAGACCGTTATCTACAAGAACACCTCCACCGAAACCGAGATGGACGAGCTGCGTACCGGCAGCATCGATGTGCTGCTGAACGCTACCAGCGCCGATAAGATCAACGCCGGTCTCGACCTCACCGAGGAGGGCGGCTTCTACGAAATCCATTACCCCGGCTGCGGCTTCAGCTGCATCTTCTTTGACTGCGGCAAGGGCGCCACCTCTTCCCAGTCCGTGCGCCAGGCCATCGTCTATTCCTTCGACCGTGTGGAGTTCGTAAAGCAGATGGCGGGCGGCTTTGCCTCCGTGCTCAACGGCTACTATCCCGATGCGATTTTCGGCGCTCAGGGCATCGGCGAAGAGCTGAACGAGGATATGAACCCCTACTCCTATGACCTCAACAAGGCCACCGAGCTTCTCGAGGCCGACGGCTGGACGCTGAACAAGGACGGCAATCCCTTCGTTGCCGGTACGGACGATGTCCGCTACAAGCAGAACGAGGACGGCACGCTCAGCGAGCTGTATGTCCACATGGTCGCCTCCTCCGACAGCAAGTTCTCCGACCTGTGCGTCCAGATGCTCTCCAGCGCCCTGCCCCAGATTGGCGTACACTTTGAGACCAGCCAGGTAGACTGGGGTCTTCTCATGCAGTATATGTATGATTCCACCGCCTCCGACTGCAATATGTATGTCAGCGGCAGCTGGTTCGGCGTGGACTACCAGCCCAGCTGGGACTACACCCTCGACCCCGAGCTGATGGATTCCTACAACATCTATCATGTCTATGACGAAGAGCTGTACAGCCTCGCCCGCGCCATCGAGACCACCGAGCCCGGCGATGAGGAAACCTACCTCACCAACTTCTATAACTTCAACATGCGCTGGAACTCCGTGCTTCCCGCCATCCCCATGTACTCCGGTGATACCTACTGCTTCATCAACGAGCGCATTCAGGGCTATGCCGGCAGTGCCTTCGCCAACCCCGATTACTCCATTCTCTACTGCACCGTAGCCGGCTGATGCCGGTTTGAGCTGTCTCTTTCCTTCCTTTTCGGGAAGGAAAGAGACTTTTTTCCGGAAAGGATTTTCTATGATAAGGTATATTCTCAAACGCCTGCTGTACCTTGTATTCGTATTCTTTATCATGTCCATTCTGCTGTTTGTGATTTATTCGGCGGTGCCGGGAGACCCGGCGCGTATTGCCGTGGAAAAATACAAGCAGAAAAGCCCGCAGGAGTACCAGCAGCGGTATGAAAAGGCGCGGGAGGATCTGGGGCTCGACAAGCCTATGGTGACCCGCTATTTTTCCTGGATGAGCCAGATGCTGCAGGGCGAGTTCGGCTATTCCACCTATTACCGCCGGGATGTCAAGGATTTAATCGTAACACCCATGAAAAACACCGTGGTGCTGAATGTCTGCTCCATGGTGCTGGCACTGCTGATTACCATTCCGCTGGGGATTGCGTGCGCGGTCCGGCGGGGCTCCTTCTTTGACAATTTCGTCCGCGTGTTTACCGTCATCGGCTACAGTCTGCCGGGATTCATCACCGGACTTATCTTTATATTCATCTTCGCCGTGAAGCTGCAATGGTTCCCCGTAAGCGGCTTCGGCACGGCGGGCTTTTCGGGTACCGCGTGGGAAACGCTGCTCGACAAGCTCAAATACATGGCGCTGCCGCTGCTCGTTATGACCTTTTCCGGTCTCGGCGGCATGACAAAATATGTCCGCTCCGCCATGATTGATGCCCTGAGCATGGACTTTGTACGGACGGCGCGGGCCAAGGGGCTTACGGAGCGGGTCGTTATCTATGTACACGCCTTCCGCAGCGCCCTGCTGCCGGTGATTACGCTGATTATCGGCTGGTTCTTCAGCATCTTCGGCGGCTCCCTCATCATCGAAAATATGTTCGGCCTCAACGGCATGGGCAAGGTCTATATCCAGTGCCTGCAGAACCAGGACTATCAGGTGGTGCTGGCGCTGCAGATGTTCTATATCATCATAGGCCTTGTCGGCAACCTGGTCATCGATTTAAGCTACGGTCTGGTGGACCCCCGGGTCAAGCTCGGATAGGAGGCGCAGTATGAAGCATTCTTTATTATCCCGCCTCTTTTGCAAGCGGCAGACTCCCGTTAATCCTCTCGAAGAGGAAGCGATGCAGGGGCAGCTTGTCACCATTCTCAAGCGCCTGTTCTCCAAGCCCATCAACACCGTTGCCGCCGCCGTTTTCCTGCTGTTTCTCATCGGCGTGCTGGTAGGTCCCCTGTTCCGTCCCCTCGATGTGAACTATCAGGATATGACCCAGCAGAATGTCTCCCCCGGGCGTAATATGCTGGATGTTCCCGCTGCGCTGCAGGGGCATGTGAAGCAAATCAGCGTGGGCTCCACCTTCTCCCTCGGCCTTTCCGAGGACGGGCAGGTCTATGCCTGGGGAAAAACGCAGATTACCAAGAAGGCGGATATTGCCGATATTCCGGAAAATATGGGCGTTGTCAAGCTGATTGCGGCGGGCTATGACCATGCCGTGGCCGTCAACGAAAACAACGAGGTGTTCTGCTGGGGCAACAACCGGCTCAAGCAGTGCGATGTCCCCTCCAAGGCGAAAAAGGCCAACATTGTTTCCGTTTACGCGGGCTACCAGTACACAGCCGCCGTAACGGATGGGGGCGAGGTCATCACCTGGGGCAATAAGTCCAGCGTCACCGCCTCCTTCAAGGCTGCCAAGGGGCAGTATCAGAAGGTGGTCTTTACCTCCTCAAGCGCCCTTGCGCTGCTCAGTGACGGCAGCGTAATCTACTGCGGCACGGATACCTCGGCAGAGGCAAGCGTACCCGAGGATTTAGGCACGGCGGTGGATATTGCCTGCACCGGGCATACGGCCTGCGCCGTGCTTGCGGACGGCACCGTCCGCGTGTGGGGCGTGCTGGAAAAGGGACTGGGCGAGGTTCCGGCGCTCAGCAAAAAGGCTGTGGGCGTTCAAAGCGGCCGGTACCATTACACCGTGCTGCTGGAGGACGGCAGCTGCGTAAGCTGGGGGCTTAATACCTACAGGCAGTGCAACGCCCCCTCCAAAGCGGAGGCCGTCAGCCTGTACGCAGGCTATTTTCAGAACTATGCCGTGGATGAAAACGGCTATGTGACGGCATGGGGTCTCAAGGGCTATCCCCTCGGCAGCGACGGCTACGGGCGGGATGTGCTGGCACGGCTTCTGTACGGCGGCCGCATGACCATGACCATCGGCTGCGTTTCCGTCATCATCTCCACCATCATCGGTGTGATTGTAGGCGGCGTGGCGGGCTACTTCGGCGGCAAAACCGATATGCTCCTCATGCGGTTTGAGGAAATCGTGGCCTCCCTCCCCTTCCTCCCCTTTGCCATGATTCTTTCCGCCATCATCGGAAACAAGGTGAGCGAAACCGGGCGTATTCTGATAATCATGGTGATACTGGGCGTGCTCTCCTGGACGGGCATCTGCCGCCTTGTGCGGGCGCAGGTGCTGGCGGAGCGGGAAAAAGAATATATTCTGGCGGGCAAGGCCATGGGCGTGAAGGAGTGGAAGCTCATCATCCGTCACATCATCCCGAATGTCATCTCCGTTGTAATTGTGGATATGACACTATCCTTTGCCGCCTGTATGCTGACGGAGTCGGGCTTGAGCTACCTCGGCTTCGGCGTGGCGGAGCCCCGGCCCACCTGGGGCAATATGCTCAGCGGCTGCAATGACAGCGTGATTATTCAGAACTACTGGTGGCGGTGGGTGTTCCCGGCCGTTGCGCTGGGCATCAACACCATTGCCATCAATGTGTTGGGTGACGGCATGCGTGATGCCATCGACCCGAAGACGGAAGAGAGGTGAGAACGGTGCCATTACTGGAGGTCAGTCATCTGCATACCTTCTTCCGCACGAAAAAAGGCCTAATCCGTGCGGTAAACGATGTTTCCTTTACGCTTGAAGCCGGGCAGACCCTCGGCATCGTGGGAGAAAGCGGCAGCGGCAAGAGCGTTACCGCCATGAGCATTTTAAAGCTTCTGGACAGCAACGGCTATATCGACAGCGGCCGCATCCTGTTCGAGGGAAAGGATCTTGCCACCCTCTCAAAATCCGAAATGTACGCCATCCGGGGCAATGCCATCTCCATGATTTTTCAGGAGCCGATGACGAGCCTGCACCCCGTCTTTACCATAGAGCGGCAGGTCAGCGAGCCCTTCATCGTACACCGGCATATGTCCAAAAAGGAGGCGGCGGACGAGGTTCTCAAGATGCTGGCGGCGGTCAAGATACCGAATCCGGAGGTGGTGGCAAAGCAGTACCCCCACGAGCTTTCCGGCGGTATGCGGCAGCGTGTCATGATTGCCATGGCGCTGGCCTGCCGCCCCCGGCTTCTCATTGCGGACGAGCCGACCACCGCCCTCGATGTTACCATACAGGCGCAGATTCTGCATCTTATCCGGGAGCTGCAGCAGACGGAGGGCGCAGCGGTTCTGTTCATTACCCATGATCTGGGGGTCATTCGCCGCATGGCCGATACCGTGGCGGTGATGTACTGCGGGCAGGTGGTAGAAATGTGCCCCACCAAGGCTCTTTTCAAGGGGGAAAGCCCGTTTTTGCACCCCTATACCGAGGGGCTGCTGGCCTCCATTCCCCGGCTTGATACCGACCGGACGGCGCTATTGGATGCCATCCCCGGTGCGGTACCGCACCCGCTGAATCTTCCCGTGGGCTGCAAGTTCGCGCCACGCTGCCGGTACGCTACAGACATCTGTTTAAAAGAAGAGCCGCCGCTCACCGAAGCGGAGGGCGGTCACAGCGTACGCTGTTTCCATGCAAGGAAGGAGGGCCGGAGCCATGCCGAAGGATGACAGAAAGGTACTTCTGCGGGTAAGAAATCTCAGCAAGTACTTCCCGCTGAAGAAAAAATCGATTTTTTCGCAGGAGCGCCGCTATGTCCGGGCCAACGAAAGCATCAGCCTCGATATCTATGCAGGCGAAACCCTCGGCCTTGTGGGCGAGAGTGGCTGCGGCAAAAGCACTCTCGGCAGAACGCTTCTGCAGCTCTATCCCCTCAGCAGCGGCTATGTTACCTACGGCGGAAAGAGCATCTACACCTTCCGTCCCGCTTATGCCGAGAAAATCCTCTCCCACTTTGCGGAGGAGGTTGCCGCATGGAAAAAGCTGTATGCGCAAACGGAAAAGGCGCGGGAGGCCTTTTTGGCGCTGTCCCCGGAGGAGCAGGTAAAGGCGCGCCCCGGCTATGCCCAGAAAATATATGCCGAGCGCGCGCAGTACTATGTGCTGACGGAGCTGGCCGGCGGACTTATCTATGCGGAGGATACCGCAGCGGCCGGCGAAGCTTTATATAAGGCGTATCTTGCCGGTATCGAGGCGCATAAAGAGGGCAGCACCCCGGAGGAGCAGGCCGCCTTTGCCGCAGCGCAGGCCAAGGTAGAAGCGCTGTGGGAGCAGTGCCGCAATGCGGAGGGCTTTGCCGAGGCGGAGGAAAACCGGGAGGAAGGGCTGGACCTCATGCACCTTGAAAAGGAGGAAATGCGTTCTTTAAGGCGGGATTTACAGATTATCTTTCAGGACCCCTACTCCTCCCTCGATGCCCGCATGACCATAGGGCAGAGCATCGGCGAGGGACTGCTGACCCATCACTTCTTTGAAAAGAACGGCGAAGATATGCAGGCCTACATCATGCAGGTGATGGAGGAGTGCGGTCTGCAGAGCTATTTCTTCCACCGCTATCCCCACCAGTTTTCCGGCGGACAGCGGCAGCGGGTCGGCATTGCCCGGGCGCTGGCGTTAAAGCCCCGTTTTGTTGTATGCGATGAGGCGGTTTCCGCGCTGGATGTATCCATCCAGTCCCAGATTATCAACCTTTTGCGGGAGCTGAAGGAAAAGGAGGATTTAACCTACCTGTTCATCTCTCACAATTTGAGTGTGGTACGCTACATCAGCGATAGAATTGCGGTCATGTATCTTGGGGATGTGGTGGAGCTTTCCGAAACCGAAATGTTGTTTGCCCACCCGATGCACCCCTACACGGCGGCGCTCTTAAACGCCATTCCCGCCGCGGAGGCTGACAGCGAGGGCGAAGAAAAAATTCTGGAAGGGGATATTCCGAGTCCCGTTTCGCCGCCCTCCGGCTGCAAGTTCCATACCCGGTGCGAATACTGTACCGAGATATGCAAAAAAGAGGCTCCCGTGGCCGTGGAGGTAGAGCCCGGTCACTTTGTGGCCTGCCATCATGCACTATAGCATTGTACCAACATTGTAAAGAGGAAAAAACTATGAAATGGCCCTATGAGAATGAAATAGGCGTACGGGAAAATATACAGAGCGATGTGCTGGTGCTGGGCGGCGGTATGGCCGGCTGCTACGCCGCCATCGCGGCAGCGCGGCAGGGGCGCAGCGTGGTGCTTATGGAAAAGGGCGCTGTCATCCGCAGCGGCAGCGCCGGAACGGGCTTTGACCACTGGGAAAACGCAGCCACGAACCCCGGCAGCCGTGTAAGCGCAAAGGAGCTGGCGGAGGCGTACATCTCCGAGCAGCAGCCCTACTCCAACGGCATCGCCCACTATATCGAGTGCCGTGAGGGCTGGGACAGGCTCCTGGATATGGAGTCCTTCGGCGGCAAAATCCGGGATACGGAGGGGGAGTTTCAAGGCGCCGCCTTCCGGGATGAGGCTACCGGCCTTATGTATGCCTATGATTATACCAACCGCTTCACCTTGCGGGTATGGGGCTCCACCTTCAAGCCCGCGCTTGTAAAAGAAATGCGGCGACTCGGCATCCGCCTGCTGGAACGGACGGAGGCAACCTGCCTGCTTACCGCCGCAATCAACGGAAAAAAGCGGGGTACCGGCGCCATCGGTATGCACACCCGTACGGGGAAAATCTATGTGTGCAGCGCCGCTTCCACGGTGCTGTGTATGTCCCGTCCGGCGCGGGTCTGGCTGTTCAATGCGGATTTACCGGGGCTCAGCGAATTCCGTCCGCTGCCCTCCATCGGAAGCGGACACGCCATGGGCTGGAAGGCCGGTGTTGCCTTCACAATGATGGAGAAGAGCGTGGTGGGAGAATTTTCCGCCGCCGGGCGCAGCTTTCCGCCCTACGGCACGGGAAACAACCACAATACCTGGTACGGCGCAACCATGGTGGATGCCCGCGGCGTGGAGCTGCCCTATGTGGACAGGGACGGCCGGGAGCTGAAGACCGTGGATGAGCGGTTCCGCCCTGCGCCGGGACAAAAGCTGTTTTTAAAGGGCGGCGTTATCGATAACCCCCGCTATGAGTTCCGCGGTCCGGAGACGATTGACTTCGGGGAGGCGGTGCAGCGGGGCTACCAGCTGCCGTTTTACGCGGATTTAAGCCGTATGCCGGAGACCGAGCGGCGGGTCATCTGGGGCATGATGGTCGGCGAGGAGGGCAAAACCAAGATTCCCATCCTGCAGAACTATACCGAGCGCGGCTTTGACCCGGAAAAGCACCGACTGCAAAGCTACGGCACCGGCTGGAAATCCGCCTCGTTCTTACCGCAGGAGCGGCAGCTGTTCGGCGCCCCCGGCGGGATTATGCACGACTGGGATTTGAAAACGAATATAGACGGCATCTACGCCGCCGGTGACCAGCTCTTTGCCTCCGACTGCGCGGGCTTTGCCGCCACCACGGGCTATTACGCCGGGCGGAAAGCCGCTGAAGCCGCCGGCGAACCCGTGCCAGCTCCCGATGAAGCAGCGGTACAGGCGGAAACGGAGCGGCTCTACGCACCACTGCTGCGGGAGGACGGCACCTCCTGGAAGGAGCTGAACTGGGCCCTCTCCAAGCTTATGCAGAACTACTGCGGCGGCATCAAGAACGAAACCTCGCTTGCGCAGGGGCTCGATTTGCTGCGGGACTACCGGGAAACCGTTGTTCCGACTCTTTCCTGTTCCAATCCCCATGACCTCATGCGCATCCATGAGGTGCTCGATATCATGGAGGTAAGTGAGATGATTCTGGAGGCCTGCCGCGCCCGCCGCTCCTCCTCCGTACCGCTGTGCTTTGAAAGAAGCGATTACCCCGAGACGGACCCGGAGGCGGATTGCCGCTTTATCACGATCCGCAAGGAAGCGGGGCAGGTTATTACCGGCTCCGTTCCCACGGATTATTACGGAGATCCGGAAACGGAATATGAAAAGCGCAACGGCGAATATATCCGGGAGGTGCAGGCAAAATGAAGGAATTAACCTATACCGTGGTTCCCTGCAGCGTGCAGCCGCTGCTGTTTGACGAAGCGAAGTGTATCGGCTGCAACCGGTGCGCCAACGCCTGCCAGTGCGATGTGCTGGTGCCGGCGGCGGAAAAGGGACAGCACCCGGTTGCGGCGTGGCCCGGCGAATGCTGGTTCTGCGGCGCCTGTGTGATGGAATGCCCCGTGCCCGGCGCCATCCGCCTGCAGCATCCGCTCATGAACCGGGCGAAGTTCGTCCCGGTGGTTCCGGCGCCGTAACGAGGACTGTGCTATGGAACAAATATTGGTTATCAATCCCGGCTCCACCTCCACCAAGGTAGCCGTGTTTTCCGGCGAAACGGAGCTGTTTTCGGAGAATATTGTGCATACGGAGGCGGAGCTTGGCGGCTGCGCTTCTTTAATCGGCCAGCTGCCCCTGCGCAACAGCGCCGTCCTGACCGCGCTGGAAAAGCACGGTATCCTCTTATCTTCTTTACAGGGTGTAGTCGGCCGGGGCGGCATGCTGCCGGGGCTGAAGAACGGCGCCTACGGCGTAAATGAAATCATGAAGGAGGTCATCCGGCAGGGAAGGCTGATTCCCCACGCCTCCAATCTCGGCGCGCTGATGGCCGATGCCGTGGCTGCTCCGCTGCGCCTTCCCGCCATCATCTACGATGCGGTCTCGGCAGACGATATGATGGATGTAGCGCGGATTACCGGCTTTCCGGAAATACGGCGCACCAGCTTCTGCCATGTGCTCAACTCCCGCGCCATGGGGCGGAAATACGCCGCAATGCACGGTAAAAAATATGAGCAGCTTGACCTGCTCGTTGCCCATCTGGGCGGCGGTATTTCCATCAGCGCCCATCATAACGGGCGTATCATCGATGTTATCAGCGATGACGGAGGCCCCTTTTCCCCGGAACGGGCAGGAAGCGTGCCGCTGCTTTCCGTTATCGATATGTGCTATTCCGGCCAATATACCAAGGAGGAGATTATCCGCAAGCAGCGGGGCCGGGGCGGCATGAAGGGCTGGCTAGGCACGTCGGACTGCCGGGAAATCGAACGGCGGATTGCCAACGGGGATACGCTTGCAAAAAGCATCTATGAAGCGCAGGCCTACCAGATTGCCAAGGGCATCGGCAACCTTGCCCCGGCACTAAAATGCGGCATGGAGGCCATTATCCTCACCGGCGGCCTTGCCTATTCCAAATACCTTACCGATACGGTCACGGACTATGTGCAGCGCCTTGCGCCGGTGGTGGTTCTGCCCGGGGAGAATGAGATGGAGTCGCTGGCTCTCGGCCTTCTGCGGGTGCTGCGGGGCGAGGAGCCGATGCAGGAATATGCCGGTTTCGCCGGATAAGCTTACAGTGCATGATTTTATTATGCTCGCATGCAAATGTATGCAAATCGCTTGACGCTTGTTTCTATCAAGAATACAATGCAAGCAAACAACGCAAGGAGGATTTCCATGGCAAATACTGCAACTGTCTATGCTCGCATTGAACCGGAGCTTAAGCATGATGTGGAAGAAATTCTTTCTCAGCTTGGTCTGACTTCATCTGCTGTTGTACAAATGCTATATAGCCAAATTAAACTGACAAAAGGCATTCCGTTTGAGATCAGACTGCCTGTCCGCAAGCCGCTATGCATAAGTGAGATGTCCTCAGAGCAACTGGAAGCCGAACTTCAGAAAGGACTTGATTCCTGCCAAGCCGGCAGACTGTATTCCGAAGAGGAAGTGGATTCTATTCTGCATAAGGAATATGGCATCTGATGGACAAGTACCGTATTCTCTATGCAGATGGCGCCTTACAGGATTTGCGCGATATTTATGATTATATTTCTGTTGAACTGCAGGAGCCCAATGTTGCTTATGCACAGATAAAGCGTATCCGCAGCGGAATCCGTGCTTTAAACAGCTTTCCGGCACGATATAAACCGGTCATTTGGGAGTCTTTGGCAAAGCATGGAATGCGCCAGTTACCGATAAATAACTTCATTGTTTTTATGTCATCAGTGAAGCGGATAAAACCGTAAAAATCATTCGTGTTCTATATGGAAAACGGGATATGCCTAAGGAAGTGCTGATTTATTCAGAGTGATTGCATAAATATGAAAATTTTTCTTG
>R18__coassemble_2167_pt1 | contig 13811 bp, 9 predicted proteins | sample R18__metabat2_high_PE_056 | metagenome-assembled genome bin R18 | reverse complement strand
CCATATCGCAGACCATCATTCTGTCGGAAATGGCCATGGCCTCGGACTGGTCATGGGTGACGAAGATAATGGTGAAGTTGAACTTCCGCTGCAGCGCCTTGATTTCAAAGCGCATGGTTTCCCGCAGCTTCGGGTCCAGATTCGAAAGGGGCTCATCCAGCAGCATGACCTTCGGATTGGTGACGATGGCGCGGGCAAGGGCGATACGCTGCTGCTGTCCGCCGGAAAGGTCGCTGGGATACACATTCTCCAGCCCCGTCAGGCTGGTATGATGCAAGGCCTCCTTTACCCGGGTTTCAATCTCCGTGCGGTTCAGCTTCTGCAGCCGCAGCGGGAACGCCACGTTTTCAAACACATTCATGTGCGGCCATACGGCAAAGGCCTGAAAGACCATGCCGAGTCCCCGCTCTTCCGGCGGTACATACAGGTTCTTCTTTTTGGAGGAAACCAGCTTGCCGCACAGTTCAATCTCGCCCTCCGTCAAATCCTCAAAGCCGGCAATCATGCGCAGCGTGGTGGACTTTCCGCAGCCGGAAGGGCCGAGGAAGGAGAAGCACTCCCCTTCGTGCACCGCAAGGTTGAAGTTATCCACGGCCACGATGTCGCCGAGGGTCTTCGTGGTAAAGCGCTTGGTTACATTGCGTAATACAATCTGATCCATGGCTTACACTCCCTTTCTGTCCTTGGTGATTTCGGTCACGATGGTGTTCAGGATGATGATGATGATAATGGCCACCGAGGCAAGCGCCGCCGCCTGCGGAATCATGCCCGCATCACGGAGCGAGTAGATTTTCACGCCCAGCGTCATGGTGTTCGGACCGTAAAGCAGGATGGAGGTGGTCACCTCACGCATGGCGGGCAGGAAGATAAGGAAGAAGCCCGAAACCATGGCGGGGCGGATAAGGGGCAGCGTAACATCCATAAGTCCCTCCGAATGGGAAGCACCGCACACACGGGCCGCCTCCTCAAGGGAGGAGTGTACCTGCAGCAGGGCCGCAGAGGAGGTCTTCATGGAGAAGGACAGATACCGGGCGAGATACGCAATCAGGATAATCCAGATGGTATTGTAGAGGTTTACCTTCAGCGTGCCGCTCCAGGCGAGGATAACGCCGATGGAAAGCACGGTGCCGGGAATGGAGTACGGCAGCACGGAAACAACCTCCAGCACGCCCTTCCCCTTCGGCTTAATCTTCTGCACCACATAAGCCACCAGCGTTCCGAGGAACATACACACAATGCCCGCCGTGATGGACAGGAAGAGGGAGTTTTCGATGGAGCCGAGGGTGCCGTTCATATTGAAGACCTTTATATACTGGTTGAAGGTGAAGTTCTCCAGCTTCAGCGGCAGACCGTACGCCTTCAGGAAGGATACGAGGAAAATCATCACAAGGGGTACAAGCACCACGATGACCAGCGTGAGGATGGCCAGCAGGAAGAGGGGTATCTTCGCGCCGCGGAGCTTGATGAGCGTCGGCCGCATGGATTTGCCCTTGATGATATCGTAATTTCCGGAGGAAAGTATCTTCTTTTGCAGAATGAGCGCAACGGCCACCACCACCACCAGCATGACGGAAAGGGCTGCGCCCTGCCGGATGCCGTCAAAGCTGCCGCCGGAGTTATAGATAACGGCGTAGATACGGGTGGGCAGGGTGTAAATCTGCTTTGCGTAGCCTAAGATGGACGGTACGCCGAAGTGCGCCAGCGAGGTGGTGAGGATGAGCAGCGCACCGGCGGAGATAGCGGGCTTCATCAGCGGAAGCGTAATCTTCCAGATGACCTTGCCCTGCTTTGCGCCGGCAATACGGGCGCTCTCCTCCAGCGTGGGGTCCATGCGCTCCAGCGCGGACACCACCTGCATGAAGACGAACGGGAAATAGTAGCTGACCTCTACGAACACAATGCCCCAGATGGAGTTGATATTAAAGGGCATGCTCGAAAGGCCGAGGGTGGTTTTCAGAAACTTGTTGAGATAGCCAGAGCGGCCGTTCAGCAGCAGATCCCATGCCATAGCGCCGAGGAAGGGCGGGAACATATAGGGGATGTTGAACAGGGCGCGCATAAGCCCTTTGGCGGGAATATCACTCCGGCCCAGCAGCCATGCGTAGAATACGCCCACGATGGTGCCGATAACGGTGGTGAACAGGGCCACCTTTACGGTGTTCCACATGGCGGACAGGTTCTTCGTGTCGGTCATCTGCTCCTTGAAAAGGGTCAGGCTGAAATGCCCGCCTTCAAAGAAAGCGTTGTACACAATCATGAAGATGGGGATGACCACTATGATGAGCAGCAGGATAAAGCAGACTACGGTCAGAATCTTATCCATGCTGAAGCGCTTGCGGCCGTCAATCGCGGCCATTTCCTTGCGGTTTACCATCCGATTATCCCTCCTTTCCCGAAGAGCTTGCGTTTTTTCTTGGCAGGGGCGGCGTTCGCAGCGGCATCCTCCGCCTTCTTCGGCTCATAGAAGCGGGGATTCAGAAAACGGATGCCGGTTACGGAGCCCTCCGCCGGCGTCCCCTGCGTACGGGCGGAAAGCATATCCTGCTGCACGCGGATTTCCCTGCCGCCGAGCTTTAAGAAATAGTTGTAGTCGCTGCCTAAGAAGACGCGGCTTGTGACCAGCGCCTTCAGCGGGCTTGCATTGTCAAAAACCACATCATTCAGGCGCACGCCCATCTCCATGCCGTCCGGGTCGCTGTCCTTGGGCAGAAGCTCCCGGGGGCAGGGCACCGTCTCACCATCCAGATCGAATACATACCCTCCCTCCTGCTTTTTGACGGGCAGGAAGTTGCTGACGCCGATAAACTCAAAGGTGAACCTATTGGCAGGATGCAGTATGATGTCCTCATCGTTGCTGTACTGGCAGAGGCTCCCGTCCGGCTGCATAACCGCCATCTTGTCACAAAGCTGCAGCGCGGACTGCTGGTCGTGGGTGATATACAGAATGGTGGCGCCGAGGCGGTTCTGAATCATCCGGATTTCGATGAGCATCTCCTCCCGAAGCTTCGCATCGAGGTTGGTGATGGGCTCGTCCATCACCACCACATCGGAATCGGTGACCAGCGCGCGGGCAATGGCCACACGCTGCTGCTGCCCGCCCGAAAGCTGGCTCGGCAGATGGTTCGCATACTCGGTCATATGCACCTGCTCCAGCGCCCGCATCGCGCGTTCTTTGATTTCTTCCTTTTTACGCCGCTGCTTTTTGAGCGGATAGGAAACATTTTCCAAAACCGTCATATGCGGCCAGACCGCATAGTCCTGAAAAACGATGCCGATGTTGCGGTTTTCGGCGGGGACATTCACCCGCTTGTCCGCATCGAACAGGCACCGTTCGCCCACATAGATGCTGCCCTGCTCCGGCTTGGTTAAGCCCAGAAGCGCACGCACCAGCGTGGTTTTACCGCAGCCGCTGGGGCCGACGAGACAGACAATCTGCCCGCTCTCCACCTCAAGGCTGAAGTTTTTCAGAACCGTATGGTCGCCATAGCTGACGGTCAGATTGTTAAAACTGACTTTTGCCATGCTAAATTACCTCATCTTTAAAAATAAAGGGGCATGGCGTCGGCACATGCCCCGAAGGGATACAAAAACCAATTATTTGCCGAAGATTTCGTTGAACTTGGCAAGATAGTTGGAGGTGTTCTCCGCCAGATCGTTGAAGTCCACGGTCATGTTGACGGCTGCGATGGAGCTGGTGTCCACCTTCATCTCCACATCGTCACGGACGGAAACGAGGTTGTTCGCTACGAGAACCTCCTGGCCTTCCTTGGAGAGGATGAAGTCATACAGCAGAACGGCGTTGTCACGGTTGTCGCAGTTGGCAATCATGCCGATGGGGCTGGTCATGGTGACTACATCTTCGGTGGTGTAATGGAACGCCATGGGGGAGCCTTCCGCGATGAGGTTGGCGGAAACGTAGTCGAGGCAGATACCTACTTCATAGCTGGAAGCAGCCACGGCGTTGTGGGTGGCGGTGGTGCCGGACTCCAGCTCGATGCCGTTGTCACGCAGAGCCTCAAAGAAGGCGGGGCCGTACTTCTCGGACTGCATCATGGCGGCCATCCAGTACTTGGTGGTGGAAGCCTGAGAGGGGTCGGTCATAACAATCTGGCCGCTCCACTTTGCATCCAGCAGATCGTTCCAGGTCTTGGGGGCATCCGCTTCGTCCACAAGAGCGGTGGACCAGGAAATACCCATGGTTACAAGACGGGCAGCGGTGTAGTAGCCGTCTTTATCGATGTAGGACTCGGCAATATGGTCCGCCTCGGGGGAGGAGTACTGCTGCAGATAACCGGCAGCCTTGAAGCCCTCATAGTCGGAGGGGTCGCCCAGCCAGACGAGGTCGGCCTCAATCTTGCCCGCCTGCGCTTCGGTGGCCATCTTGGTGATTACCTTGCCGCCGCCGGCATAGTAGTACTGCATATCGATTCCGGGATATTTCGCTTCAAAGGCCTGCTCGATGGCCATCAGCTGGTCTTCCTGCATGGAGGAGTAGAGCATAACGGTGCCGGAGGGTTCATCGGCAAATACAGCGGGGGTCAGAGCGAGCAGCATTGCAACTGCCATGAGCATACAAACGAGCTTTTTCATTGGGTCTTTCCTTCCTTTATTTTTATTTTGGGCGGAATGCTTCCGTCGGGTATGAAATTATTTTACCACAGCTTCACAATTCTGTCAAATTTATATTCCGTCGCAATATATTTTTTATTTCAATGAAAAATCAATGATAATCCACGCATAAACCTTCAAAATCGCCTGGTTTTCGGTATAATAAAGAAAAAAATCGTAATAGGAAGGGGACAGAAACATGGCCAACATCACCGCCGAACGGCTGCGGAAGCTGATGCAGCTTCTGGATATTCCCAATGTACAGCTTGCAAAAGCACTGAACGTAGATCCGTCTCTGGTTTCCCGCTGGCTCGCAAAGGGCTTCGGCAAACGGCATGCAGAGGAGCACGCGCTGAGCGTCGGGCGGTACATCATCGCCCGTCATCAGAGTGCGGATGCCGTCAGCCGTCTGCGCAGCTGCCTGTCTCTTACGCCGGAAGCGGAGCTTACGGAAGAGCGCATGGCCGCGTTCCTCGTTCCCGAGCTTTATCTCGTCAGTAATATTACCCCCCCGACAATGCTTTCCGGGTTCCGCACAACCATTGCCGAGAGAGCCGGTATGCAGGAGGCTCTTTTCCTCAACCGGCATATATCGGAGCTGTCTGCCCTTCTCCAGCAGGAGCTGGCCGCCGCCGTTCCCGGCAGTACGGTGGATATTTTTCTTTCCAGCGAGGCTGTCGCCACCGCCTCTAAGCCGGAAGTTCTCCGGGTTATCCGGGAATGCTCGCAGGAGCTGGATCTGCACTGGCGTGTCGTTATCCGCTCCTCCTCCAACGCCTCGCTGTCCGCAAAGCTTCTCGGCGCCTATATGCCGCTGCTCGTGTTGGGGCGGCTGCACGCCAGTGTTCTGCTGGGCACACCGGAGACCTTTACCGCCGGCATGACGCTGCTGATTCCCGGCCGCAGCGCCGTTCTCATTACGGAGGTTATCCACCGGAGCTGCGACGCTCTGGCCTCCGTGATCCGCGACAGGGACACGCTGGCAGGTCTGCAGGCTAATTTTGAGGACAGTCTGCGCAGCGCCCGCCCGCTGATGACCGCCTACGATGACCATTTCATCCGCAACATTGTAGAGCTTTTTGCCGAGGAATACTGCACCCCCGGCACGCTCGATGTGGTAAAATCCGGCATGAACCCCATGTATTATACGCCGGAGGAATACGGCCGCATCTTAAAGAAGCTGGGCATGGAGGGCAGCGAGTATGACTGGCGTATGCAGTATTTTCATGAGCTCAACAGCGGTCTGCCCGGTTTCATGCGCTCTTCCAGAAGCCGGGAGGTGCTTTCCCTCTCCATGCTGGAAAAAATCGTGGAAACGGGAAGATGCCGTATGCCCGGTATGTATTTTATGACCTCCGGCATTGCCTATATCGACCGGGAGGATATTGCCGCGCTGCTGGACGACCTTATCCGCTACCTTGAGGAGTACCCGGATTTTCACATCCTGCTGCTGGCGGAGGATTCCCTTTTTTCGCCCAATTCCTGCTGGCACATCAAGAGCAGCAAGCATGTGGATATTCATACCTGGAATATCGATGCCCCCATCCTCGTGGTGTCCGACCGTGTCCTGATGATAGAGGAGTTTCAGCACTATTTTGATGCCATGTGGGAAAGAACCGCCACCGGCACCACCAATAAAGACACCATCCGGGAGCTGCAGCGGCTCCGGGATAAGTGCCTTGCGGGGGGTAAGGCATGATTACCTCAAGGTTACTGCATCAAAATTTGTCTTGAAGTAGAAGGCCTTACCGTTTCTGCTCTGCTCCAGATATCCGTGGCTGACAAGATTGCTGAGTATTTTTCTTCTGAAATAATTGGAATCGCTGATGCCGAGATGCCCGGCAATTTCAGCTGCTTTTCTTGCTTTTGCATAGCAGTAGCTTAATATCGTTCCGTCATACACCGTGCCGTCCGGTACGGGTGCAAAGTCCAGCAATGCAGGTCCGTCATCGTGCACGCCCTCTTCATAGGTTAAATCCGGCAAAACCAGGGTAAAATGGTCCGACGCCGATGCTATATACGGCTGATGCCCGGCATCTGCCTCCCGATACTCTTCCGTAATTTTGTCAAATCCGGTTCCGGCCGCCTCCATAACATTGCAGCTGACAAGCACGGCGGTAATCAGCTCGTTCCTGCGCTTTGATATGATGCCGGACAGGTCATAGGTTTTCCCGAACGGTTCCCCGCGGTAAAAGCCCCCGGGCGAGGTTATTTCCAGTCTGTCCCGGAACATATCCACCTGAATCTGCGTCCCGTCAAGAAAATAGTCCCTGTGCGCCACCGCGTTGATAACAGCCTCAAACAAAGCCCGCTCAGGATAGGCATCTATATTGATTCTTGCCTCCGCAAGCTTTTTTATGGTGTGATTCATTCGCTGCATAACGAATTCCATCATCATCCCTATGACAGTGATGATATTTCCCCGGTATCTGTTCAGGCTGACAATCCGTTCACTGCCCTTGTTAAAGCCAGAAAAAGCGGAGCACATCACTTCCGTCTTTCCTTCTGCATAGCTATCGGAAAACAGAACGGCCCCATTTGCCAAAAACCCGTTTTCATCAAAAAAGCCCATGGATTGCAGCGCCTTTTCCGTTAGCTGCTTTCCGTTGTTATGTTCCGCATAAAAAGCCTGCAATGTGGAAAAATCCTTCGGATTGTACTTCACATCGGAGGTCAGAATATCATACTGTGTATTCTTGCTCTTTATGCTCATGGTAATAATTTCTTCATAGGTGGCGCCGTTTGTAAAGCCATCGCGCCGCATATAGATGGACGGCACGCCCTTCATCTTCAGAATAACCGGTTTTACTGCCGATTCTGAAACCTGTACGCGAATGACAAACCGCTCCGTATCGTTAATTTCATACCGGATAAACGAAATTTTCATCTGCGGTCTCGGCGTTAAATGCTCGTTTACCTGATTATTGAAGAAATTCCGTTCGCTGTCAGCGCCTGACTGGTCAAAGCCTACCAGCTTGTTTGTCTTGTCCTCCGCGCCGATAAAGAACTCCCCGCCTGCAGCATTTGCAAAACCGGCAATGGTTTTCAGCCAGCCCGTAACATCCTCACGGTTCAGCTTTACCTTGCATTCGAAGCTGTCACTTTCCAGGCGCACACCTTTCGCAATTTCTTCCAGATACATAGCATATTCTCCGTTTTTGAAGTTTGTTCACAGTATACTTCATGTTTACTTCAAAGTCAACTTCAAGATAACTTCATGAAGTACTTCAAGGTTACTTCATAAACTACTTCAAGATAACTTCAAGAACATTTTGAAGTACTTCAAGGCCGGCGCGCCGGGTTTCAAAGGGAGCGCAGAGCTGCTATCAGCGCGTCCGTATCCTCCGGGCGGGTGGCCCAGCTGGTGCAGATACGCACCGGGCGTTTTCCGTCCTCGTCCTGCCCCCAGATTTCCATAGCAAAGCGCTCGGAAAGCTTTTCATAAACGGATATCGGCAGCCGGGCAAAGAGCTGGTTGGTGGGAGAATCGTACAATTCCTCTATACCTGCTTCCCGCAGCGCCTGCTTAATCCGCCGCGCTTCGGTAACGGCATGGGCGCCGAGACGGGTATACAGCCCGCCGGTAAAGAGTGCTTCAAACTGTACGCCCTGCAGGCGCCCCTTCGCCAGCAGCCCGCCCTGATTTTTAATCATATACCGGAAATCCTTTTTCAGCGCGGGATGCAGCAGCACCATTGCCTCCCCGAACAGGGCGCCGACCTTGGTACCGCCGATATAGAACGCATCCGCAAGGGCCGCAATGTCCCGCAGCGTTACATCCGTTTCCGGTACGGCCAGTCCGTAGCCGAGCCGCGCCCCGTCGATATACATATACAGATTCCATTTTTCGCAGACCGCACGGATGGCGCGCAGCTCCGCAAGAGAATAGAGCAGACCGCCCTCCGTGGGATGGGTCAGATATACAAGTCCCGGCCGCACCTGATGCTCGTGGGTATAATCCCCCCAGTGTGCCGCCATGACCGCATCTATCTGCTCCGCCCGCAGCTTTCCGTCCGGCGTGGGCACCGCCAGCACCTTATGCCCGGATGCCTCCACCGTACCCGTTTCATGCACGTTGATATGCCCCGTATCCGCGCACAGCGCACCTTCAAACGGGCGCAGGGCGGCAGAGATGAGAATCTTGTTGCAGGAGGTTCCGCCGATAAGAAAATGTACCTCGGCATCCTCCCGGCCGCAGGCGGTACGGATAAGCTCCCTTGCGTGCGCGCAGTGCGCATCCTCGCCGTAGCCCTCCGACTGCTCCATATTCGTTTTCAGCAGCGCCTCCATAATCTCCGGGCAGGCGCCCTCCTGATAATCGCATACAAACCGTATCATAGCTGTTTCCTTTCTGCATCTTCCCTGCGTTTGCGGCGGGGAAGGATTTTTTCTCTGTAGGCTTCCCATTCAGCGAGCGATTCCTCCGTATGCACCGTGCGCATTACCCCGCCATAAGCATCCGCCCCCCGTTCCCACGGCTGGTTATAGTAATCCGCATAGGGCACATGGCTGAAATACCCCCGCATGGAGGGAACGGCGATATACCGCCAGTAACGGAAGGGACCCAGCTCCCTTGCCTGCAGCACATGGCCGTATTCGTGCCGCACCGTGTTCGCATTCGCATGGTAGCGGCGGTCCCTGCCCCGGTTCCCGTTCAGAAAAACACAGAAGCAGGCGGCGCCGGAGGTGAAATGGCGGAAGGGATGGCGGATAAACGGAACCCCGTTATAGAAAGAAAGAAAGGCGGCGTCCTCCACCAGCGCCCGCTCCTGCCCCGTTACATACCGCGCAGGTCTGTGGGAAGCCCTGTCCGAAAGAAATGCGCACACCAGAATCAGCGCTCCGCCCCACGCCGCGCCCTCAGACAGTGGCTCCCGCAGCACAAAACGGGACAGCAGCACCGCCGCCGCCGGGTCAATATAGCTCAGCAGAGCCGTCTCGGCCGCCGGCATATGGGGCAGCGCCCCGAAATACAGCACATAGCAAAGACCCGTATGCACAAGGCCGGCCGCAAGGGTCAGCAGCATATTTTCCGCTGTGAAGGCAATGCCGCTCCACTCGCCCCGGAGCAGCGTATAGGGCAGCAGCACCAGCGCGGCAGACAGCAGCTCCGCCGCCGTAGCGTACAGCGGAGGCACCTCCCTTACCGTGCGGCCGAAGAGCATCACCCCCGCATAGAAGCAGGCGGCGGCCAGTCCCAGCAGGAGGCCCTTTCCTCCCTTGATTTCCCCGAACAGCGCGCCGGACACCAGCACCATGCCGAGCACCGCTCCCGCCATGCAGAGAAGGCCCGTCTTTCCCGGCCGTTCCTTTAAAAATACCGCAGAAAATACCAGTACCAGCACCGGCGCCATGTAGTAGCTGAGTGTTGCCAGCGCCACCGTGGTATAGGCATAGGCTTCAAACAGCAGCACCCAGTTCAGGCCGAGGCAAAGCCCCGTCAGAAAGAGCCGTCCTGCGTATTTTTTTCCCGCCGCAAGGGGGCAGGGCTGCTTTGCTATGGCTCCGTATATGAGCAGCGCCGCGCCGCCGATGCCGCCCCGCAGACACGCCAGCAGCGCCGAGGGCAGGGTGATGCCCCGCCGCAGCAGCCCGATAGTGCCGAAAATCAGCATGGCGCCGATAAACCGGAGCCGTGCCCCGGAGGAATATGCTTTATCTTTCATACAGTCCGAACCAGAAGTATCGAAAAGGCGCCGCAGAATGCGACGCCCGTGTATGCGTATTGTTCCCGCACAGCCGCCTTATTTGCGGAGGAAAGCGGGGATTTCCAGCTTGCCGGAGGACTTGGAGGAGTAATTCCGGCGGATATCCTTCTCGGTAAACGCATCTGCCGGCAGTACCGTTTCCTGCTCCTTTGCCTTTCCGAAGGAGGTCATTTCGGGCTCTGCATCCGCATAGTGCCGTTCGGGCTGCTTTGCCGGTGCTTCAGCGGGTACCTCGGCCGCCGCCGAAAAGATGGGGCGGGCAGGCGCTGCATAGGCAGGCTCCTGAGGCGCTGCATAGGTACGGGGCGTGGGGGAAGCTGCGGTGCGGCCGCTGAGAATGGCGCTCTGCCGTCCCTGCCGCTTCTCATCCTGCTGCTCAAAGCCCGTGGCAATGACCGTAATCTTGATGGCATCGCCCATGGTTTCATCCACATCGGAGCCGAAGATGATGTTTGCATCCGGGTCGGCATTGGCGCGGATAATCTCCGCCGCCTCGTTGATTTCCATCAGGCTCATATCCGTGCCGCCGGTGATATTCATAAGGATGCCGCGGGCGCCGTTGATGCTGGTCTCCATGAGGGGGCTTTCCACCGCCTGCCGGGCCGCTTCCTTGGCGCGCCCCTCGCCGGAGGCCATACCGATGCCCATATGGGCAAGACCCTTCTCCTGCATGATGGATTTTACATCCGCAAAGTCGAGGTTAATCATGGCCGGCACGGCAATCAGGTCGGATACACCCTGCACGCCCTGGCTCAGCACATCGTCCGCCTTGCGGAGAGATTCGGGCAAAGAAAGGTTGCCGCAGACCGCCAGCAGCTTGTCGTTCGGAATAATAATAAGCGTATCCACGGAGCTCTTCAGGTTGGCAATACCCTCCTCCGCGTTGCGGCAGCGAACCTTGCCCTCGAAGGAAAAGGGCTTGGTTACCACGCCGACGGTCAGAATGCCCAGCTCCTTGGCAATGGAGGCGATGACGGGCGCCGCGCCTGTGCCGGTGCCGCCGCCCATACCGGCGGTGATAAACGCCATATCCGCCCCCTTGAGGCACTCCTCAATCAGCTGGCGGCTTTCCTCTGCGGCCTTTCTGCCTACCTCGGGGACAGCGCCTGCGCCGAGACCCTTCGTAAGCTTCTCGCCAATCTGAATGCGGTTATCTCCCTTGTTGGCAGCAAGTGCCTGCTTATCGGTATTGATAGCGGTGAATTCCACGCCCTGCAAACCCTCCTGCACCATGCGGTTCACCGCGTTGCAGCCTGCGCCGCCCACGCCGATAACCTTGATAGAGGCAAAGGAAGATTCCTGAAGCTCCTGTTCAAACTTACAATACTACCCCTTATTTTTTCGTGAATACGTTCTTTATTTTTTGCAGGAGCGCATTGAGCTGCCCCGTTTCCAATACTTCTTTTTCCGCCGCCTGCTCGGGGCTGCGCATCTTGAGAACAAAGTCGAGCGCGCCGAAGGCGCTGCAGTAGTTGGGTGTGGACAGGCGGGGTGTCCACGGCATATCCCGCTTCAGCGATACATGCAGGCTGTTTCTGAGGTGGTCCAGCGCGCCGCGCATCATAAGGAAGCCGCCGCCGGAAACATAGATGGCCGGCCTTGCATCGAGGTTGATTTTCAGGTTCTCCAGCTCCTTGCGGATAAGGCTGCTGAACTCGTCCGCCCGGGCCTCGATGATAAAGGAGATGGCAGAGCGGGAAACCTTTTTGGAGCCGGTAGCCGTGCGGATAACCTCCAGCCGCTTGTCCTCCTCCAGAGAAAAGACGAAACGGCGCTTGGCCTGCTCGGCCGCCTCCAGCGGCACATCCAGCCCGAAGGCAAGGTCACTTGCAAAGTGGAAGCCGCCCACCGGAATGGTGGTAAGCCCCGTCAGCGCCCCGTTTTCCGCCACGGCAATATCCGTCTGGTAGTAGCCCACATCAATCAGCACCGCCGGCCGCACACGCTCCTTGTCGGGAATGAGCATGACCGCTTCCCCGAGCTGGGCGCTGACGCACATGGAAATCTCCACGCCCAGATCGTCCAGCGCCTCCGATACGGTACGGAAAAACTCCTCCTTCGCAAACATATGCGAAACGAGGGCGCTGAGCTCCTTCGTGCGGATGCCCGTCGGCTCCTCGGCGGAGGTAACACCGTCCACCAGAAAAAACACGGGTGTGCTGTGCATGAGGGTATAGCCCGGAAGCTTGCCGCACTTTTCAAAGGTTTTAAGCAGAAGGGCATCGATGTCCTTCTTTTCCACCGCGCGGTTTTCACCGATAGCCACCGTGGCGCTGGTCAGCACCAGCTTTGTAAAGGAGGCCGGCACCGTAACAGCCACATCGCGGATGCGGATACGGCTTTCCTGCTCTGCCTTCTGCAGCGCATCCACAATGGCGGACCGGAGGCTCTCCTTATCGGGGAACTCCCCGTCTCTAAAGCCTTCACAGGCGGCCACGCCCGCGCCGTGTACAATGACCCCGTCCTCGTTTGCCCTGCTGCCGCAAAGGCAAACCACCTTGGAGGAACCTATGTCTAAAATCGCCGCCGGCTTCATGCTACCTTTGAAAACTCCTTACTTCCCGTTTCCGGACCTCTGTTGTCCGGAAAAAGTGCGTGCTGACAAATGTGTATGCACAGATACACGGATGCATTATAGCATATGGAAAAAGCCCGTTGCAATAGAAAAAATGCATTGTGCATAAAAAAACAAAATTGCAAATAATTCTTATTTTTGTTGACTTTACAGTTTTCTATAACTATAATGTAAGCGTGTTTTAAGGTGTCGTATAATTATCGCCCAGCGGGCGGGAGGCAGGCAAGTGACGGTTCCGAAAATATTCAATATTCAAAAGTTTTCCACCCATGACGGGGACGGTGTCCGTACCACTATTTTTGTAAAGGGCTGTCCGCTTCGCTGCAAATGGTGCCACAATCCGGAAAGTCAGCGCTATGATGTGGAGCTGATTACCTATCACAGCAAATGTACCGGCTGCGGGCGGTGTGTCAATGTCTGTCCCAACGGCTGTATCAGCATAAAAGACGGCAAGGCGGTCACCGACAGAAGCAAGTGCGCGCTTTGCGGCGCCTGTACCGATGCCTGCTGGAACGAAGCAAGGGAGATTGCCGGCAAGGAATACACCGTGCAGGAGCTTTACCTTGAAGCCATGAAGGACCGTATGTTCTATGACCGTTCCGGCGGCGGCGTAACCCTTTCCGGCGGTGAAATCATGGCCATGGATCTCGACTTTGTGGAGCAGCTTCTGAAAAAGCTGCACCGCGAGGGTGTTTCCGTCTTCATCGATACCTGCGCCTATGCGCCCTACGAAAAGTTTGAGCGGCTGCTTCCCTATGTGGATGTGTTCATGGTGGATATCAAGCTCATGGACCCGGAGCTGCATAAAAAATATATCGGGACGGATAATGCTCTTATTCTGGAAAATATCGTCCGGCTCAGCCGCGCCGGGGCGGGAATTTATATCCGCATTCCGACCATCGGCGGCGTCAACGCAGAGG
>R18__coassemble_2103_pt1 | contig 14583 bp, 11 predicted proteins | sample R18__metabat2_high_PE_056 | metagenome-assembled genome bin R18 | reverse complement strand
ATATCCGCCCCGGCCGTCGCTTCTTCAAAGCGGGCTACGGTGGCAGTTATTTTTTCCGGGTCGGTTCCGTTTGCGGCAGGGCAGTCCTTGCAGTCCGGCATATGCAGCATGGCGCAGGTTTTTGTACCGCGCAGAGAACAGTTTTCCAGCATAAAATCACACCTCTTATTTTACTCTAAAAAGATGCCCCGCTCCCGATGCAAGAGCGAGGCACCGTAATCTATCAGCCCTCGTAGGTTTCCTTTTCCTTCACATCGATATCCCAGTAGCGTCTCAGACCGATGCCGGCGGGAATCTGCTTGCCGATGATGACATTCTCCTTGAGGCCGAGCAGCGGATCGATGCGGCCCTTGATGGCAGCCTCGGTCAGCACACGCGTAGTCTCCTGGAAGGAGGCGGCGGAGAGGAACGATTCCGTAGCCAGCGCAGCCTTGGTAATGCCCAGCAGCTTCCGCTTGGCAATGGCAGGACGGCCGTCGGGATTCGCCGTCAGCACGCGCTCGTTCTCTTCCTCAAACTGGAAGATGTCGCAGAGCTCGCCGGGAAGCAGCGTGGTATCACCGGCATCCTCAATCTGCACCTTGCGCAGCATCTGGCGAATGATGACCTCAATATGCTTATCCGCAATTTCCACGCCCTGGTCGCGGTACACACTCTGCACTTCCTTGAGCAGATAGGCCTGTACGCCCTTGACGCCGAGAATACGGAGAATATCGTTGGGGTTGATGGAGCCCTCTGTCAGCGCCTGACCGGCCTCCACGGTATCACCGTCCTTCACCTTCATCTTGGAACCGAAGGCAATGTGGTAATCCACCGCCTCACCGTCCTCGTTGGAGATATAGGCGCGGCGTTTCTCCTCATCAAAGTGATAGGTACCGCCGATTTCCGTAATGACCGCCTGGCCTTTGGGCTTTCTCGCCTCGAAAAGCTCCTCGACACGGGGAAGACCCTGGGTAATATCCTCAGCGGAAGCAACGCCGCCGGTATGGAAGGTACGCATGGTCAGCTGCGTGCCCGGTTCGCCGATGGCCTGCGCGGCGATGATGCCGATGGCCTCGCCGATTTCCACATTGCCGCCGGTAGCCAGGTTGTTGCCGTAGCACTTGGCGCAAACGCCGTGCTCGGTGCGGCAGGTAAAGACACTGCGGCAGTGCACCCGCTCGATGCCCGCCTTCTTGATGGCATCCGCCTGCTCGAAGGTTACCATGGTATCCGCCGGAACGATGACCTCGCCGGTTTCGGGATGAATGACATCCTCGATGACATAGCGGCCGAGAACACGCTGGTCGAGACTCTCCACGGGCTTGTTGCCCTCCATGAGCGCTTCAATCCACATGCCCTTGGGCGTATCGTTTCTCGAGGCGAAGCAGTCGATTTCACGCACGATTACATCCTGCGAAACATCCACAAGTCGTCTTGTCAGGTAGCCGGAGTCTGCGGTTCGCAGAGCCGTATCGGCCAGACCCTTTCTGGCGCCGTGGGAGGAGATGAAGAACTCCAGTACGGTAAGACCTTCGCGGAAGTTTGCGCGGATAGGCACCTCGATGACCTGACCGGACGGGTCGGCCATCAGACCGCGCATACCGGCCAGCTGACGAATCTGCTGCTTGCTGCCACGGGCACCGGAGTCCGCCATCATGTTGATGTTGTTGTACGGGTCCATGGAGCCGAGCAGCGCGTTGGTAACATCCTCCGTGGTCTTTTCCCAGACACCGATGACATTGTCCCGGCGCTCCTTGTTGGAAAGCAGACCCATGTGGAACAAATCTTCAATTTCCACAACCTTCTTTTCGGCGCTGGCGATGAACTGCTTCTTCTCGGCAGGCACCTTGATATCCATATAGCTGACGGTGATGCCGGCCTTGGTGGAGTATTTATAGCCCAGCGCCTTGATTCTGTCCAGCACCTCGCTGGTAATCGTGGGACCGTGCTTGCGGTAGCATTTATCCACGATGTTGCCGAGATCCTTCTTCTTGACGAGGAAATCTACCTCCAGCTTGAAGGCATCGTCAGCGGTATGTCTTTCCACAAAACCGAGATCCTGCGGCACGGCGTTGTTGAAAATCAGCCGGCCGATGCTGGTCTCGATGACCTTTGCATAGGTTTTGCCTTCCCACTCCCGCTCCACGCGGATTTTCACCACGGACTGCAGACCGCACGCACCGGTCTGGTACGCCATGATGGCCTCATCCTCGGAGGAGAACGCCTTGCCCTCGCCCTTGGCGGTATAGGTATCGGTGGTTTTACGCTGCTGCGTAAGGTAATAGCAGCCGATAACCATATCCTGCGTGGGACAGACAACGGGGCGGCCGTCCTGGGGCTTGAGGATATTGTTGGCAGAGAGCATGAGGAAGCGCGCTTCCGCCTGCGCCTCTACGGAAAGGGGTACGTGCACAGCCATCTGGTCGCCGTCAAAGTCCGCGTTGAAGGCGGTACAGGCAAGGGGATGGAGCTTGATGGCGCGACCCTCTACCAGCACCGGCTCAAAGGCCTGAATGCCGAGACGGTGCAGTGTAGGCGCACGGTTGAGCAGCACGGGATGGTCTTTAATGACATCCTCCAGCACGCCCCACACCTCGGTGGCGGCCCGTTCCACCATACGCTTGGCGCCCTTGACGTTCTGGGCAAAGCCGTCCTTCACAAGCTTCTTCATCACAAAGGGCTTGAACAGCTCCAGCGCCATTTCCTTCGGAAGGCCGCACTGATACATCTTCAGCTCCGGTCCTACCACGATAACGGAACGGCCGGAATAGTCCACGCGCTTGCCGAGCAGGTTCTGACGGAACCGGCCCTGCTTGCCGCGGAGCATATCGGAAAGGGATTTTAAAGCACGGTTGCCGGGACCCGTCACGGGGCGGGAGCGGCGGCCGTTATCGATCAGGGAGTCCACCGCCTCCTGCAGCATACGCTTTTCATTGCGGACGATGATGTCCGGCGCGCGCAGCTCCAGCAGCCGCTTCAGGCGGTTGTTGCGGTTGATGACACGGCGGTAAAGGTCGTTCAAATCGCTGGTGGCGAACCGGCCGCCGTCCAGCTGCACCATAGGCCGTAAATCCGGCGGAATAACCGGCAGCTCGGTGAGAATAATCCATTCGGGGCGATTGCCGCTCTTGATGAAAGCCTCCACAACCTCCAGCCGCTTGATGGCATTGATACGCTTCTGCCCGCCGGCATTATCCACCTCGTCCCGGAGCTCCTTTTCCAGACTCGGCAAATCAATTTCCGCCAGCAGCTCACGAATAGCCTCGGCGCCCATACCGGCCTTGAAGCTCTTGGGGCCGAACTGCTCCCGGTACTCCCGGTATTCCTTTTCGGAAAGCACCTGCTTCTTACGAAGCGGGGTTTCGCCGGGATCCGTCACCACATAGGCGGCAAAATAGAGCACCTGCTCCAGCTCTCTCGGGCTCATGTCGAGCAGCATCTTCATCCGGCAGGGAATGCCCTTGAAGTACCAGATGTGGGAAACCGGCACAGCCAGCTCGATATGCCCCATGCGCTCTCTTCTTACCTTGGAGCGGGTTACCTCCACGCCGCACTTTTCGCAGACGATGCCCTTGAAACGGCCCTTCTTATATCTGCCGCAGTGGCATTCCCAGTCCTTGGTAGGCCCGAAAATCCGCTCGCAGAACAGGCCGTCCCGCTCCGGCTTCAGCGTACGGTAGTTGATGGTCTCCGGCTTTTTTACCTCGCCGTGGGACCAGGACAGAATCATCTCGGGGGAAGCGAGACCAATCTGCAATGCGTCAAATTCACTCAAATCAAACATACTCTGCACGCTCCTTTTTTAATCAAGGTCGCCCAAATCGGAGGTGTCCTCCAGCAGTACGCCGGGGGCATCCTCGTCCTCATCCTCATCGAACTCGTCGAAGTCCTCGTCCTCGTCAAAGTCAAGGTCATCCGCGACAATCGTTTCTTCTTCGGTTTCGCCCGGCTCGGACAGCTCGTCATCCTCGGTGATGCTGTTGATATCCATCGGACGGTATTCGTCCTCGTCATCCTCCGTAAGCTCAATCTCGTTGCGGTTCTTATCCAGCATCTTGATATCCAGCGCAAGGCTCTGCAGCTCCTTGATGAGCACCTTGAAGGACTCGGGCACACCGGCCGCCTTTACATTCTCACCCTTGACAATGCTCTCGTAGGTCTTGACACGGCCCACCACATCATCGGACTTCACGGTCAGAATTTCCTGCAGCACATTCGCCGCACCGTAGGCTTCCAGAGCCCAGACCTCCATCTCGCCGAAGCGCTGGCCGCCGAACTGGGCCTTGCCGCCGAGAGGCTGCTGGGTCACCATGCCGTACGGGCCCGTGCTGCGGGCGTGAATCTTATCGTCCACCAGATGGTGGAGCTTGAGGTAGTACATATAGCCTACGGAGATGCGGTTTTCAAAGGGCTCGCCGGTACGGCCGTCATACAGAACGGTCTTTCCGTCCTCATCGCAGCCCGCCGCCGTCAGCAGCTCCTTGATATCCTGCTCGGAGGCGCCGTCAAAGACCGGGGTGGCAATCTCAATGCCCAGCTTCTTGCACGCCATACCGAGATGCAGCTCCAGCACCTGCCCGATATTCATACGGGAAGGCACGCCCAGGGGGTTCAGCACAATCTGCAGCGGTGTACCGTCGGGCAGGAAGGGCATATCCTCCTCCGGCAGAATGCGGGAAATAACACCCTTGTTGCCGTGGCGGCCCGCCATCTTGTCGCCCACGCTGATTTTGCGCTTCTGGGCAATATACACACGCACCATCCGGTTGACACCGGGGGCCAGTTCATCTTTATTTTCACGGGTGAATACCTTTACATCCACCACCACGCCGCCTTCGCCGTGGGGTACGCGCAGAGAGGTATCACGGACATCCTTGGCCTTATCGCCGAAGATGGCGCGGAGCAGCCGCTCCTCGGCGGACTGGTCGGTTTCACCCTTCGGGGTAACCTTGCCCACAAGGATATCGCCCGCACGAACCTCGGCGCCGGGACGGATAATACCGTTCTCGTCCAGCTGGCTCAGCGCATCCTCGCCGATGTTCGGAATATCTCTTGTAATTTCCTCGGGCCCGAGCTTCGTATCCCGCGCCTCGATTTCATGCTCCTCAATATGGATGGAGGTATAGGCATCCTCCTTGACCAGCTTTTCGGAAATCAGAACGGCATCCTCGTAGTTATAGCCCTCCCAGGTCATAAAGCCGATCAGGTTGTTCCGGCCGAGGGCGATTTCGCCGCCGTCGGTGGAAGCGCCGTCCGCAATAACATCGCCCTTCTTCACAACCTCGCCCTTGGTTACGACCGGGCGCTGGTTGAGGCAGGTGCCCTGGTTGCTGCGCTGGAACTTCAGCAGCTTATAGGTATGCGGTACGCCGGCGGGTGTGGTGATAATCACCTTGGAGGCGGAGACGAAGCTGACCACGCCGTCCTCCTTGGCAAGTACCACGATACCGGAATCCGCCGCCGCCTTGTATTCCATACCGGTGGCCACCACCGGCGCTTCGGGCTTGAGAAGCGGCACCGCCTGACGCTGCATGTTGGAGCCCATCAGAGCGCGGTTTGCGTCATCGTTTTCGAGGAAGGGAATCATGGCCGTTGCCACGGACACCAGCTGCTTGCTGGAAACATCCATATAATCGACCTCGGTGTTCTTAACCTCGATAATCTGATCCAGCTGACGAACCACAAGACGGTCCTTCTTGAACCAGTGGGTCTCGGGATCGATATCCTCGTTCGCCTGAGCGACGATGGCGCCGTCCTCCTCGTCTGCGGTCAGATAGCGGATTTCATCCGTGATGATTTTATGCTCCTTGTCCACCACGCGGTACGGTGCCTCGATGAAGCCGTACTCATTGATACGGGCATAGGTGGAAAGGGAGTTGATAAGGCCGATGTTCGGACCTTCCGGCGTCTCAATCGGGCACATACGGCCGTAATGGGAGTAGTGCACGTCGCGGACCTCGAAGGTAGCGCGGTCTCTGTTCAAGCCGCCGGGGCCGAGAGCAGACAGACGACGCTTATGGGTAAGCTCGCTCAGCGGGTTGGTCTGGTCCATGAACTGGGACAGCTGGCTGGAGCCGAAGAACTCCTTGATGGCCGCGGTCACCGGGCGGATGTTGATAAGGTTGCTCGGCATGATGGAATCCATCTCCTGCAGGCCCATACGCTCGCGCACCACACGCTCAAGACGGGTAAGGCCCACGCGAATCTGGTTCTGCAGCAGCTCGCCGACGGAGCGGATACGGCGGTTGCCGAGGTGGTCGATATCGTCCGTTCTGCCCACGCCGTAGCTGAGGTTGATAAGATAGGAAACGGAAGCCACCATATCGTCGGGAACGATATGCCGGGGAATCAGATCATTATAGTGCTTGCGGATGAAGTCCTTCTGCTTCTCCTCGTCCTCTATCTCCTGCATCTCGGGAAGCAGCGCCAGCAATGTCGGGATATGGACATCCTCGTCCAGCCCCGCCTCAATGGGCGCAAAGGGCAGGAAATCCTTGGCGGAAGCGAAGTTGTTACCCACGATTTTCGTGCGCTTGTCCTCGGTCTGCACCCATACGGCGTTTACGCCGGCGTTCTGGATTTCCTCCGCCTTCTTTTTATCGATGACATCGCCTGCGGCGGCCAGCACCTCGCCCGTAACCGGGGAGATGATATCCTCGTCCGTAACAAGACCCGCCAGGCGTGCCTTGAGAGCAAGCTTCTTATTATATTTATAGCGGCCGACCCGGGCAAGGTCATAGCGGTTATCAAAGAACAGCGCGTTCATAAGGCTCCGGGCGCTCTCCTCTGTGGGAGGCTCGCCGGGGCGCTGGCGCTTATAGATTTCAATTAGACCGTCCGCAACCGTCTTGTTCGGGTCCTTCGCGAGGGTATTCTGCAGGCGCTCATCCTCGCCGAGCAACTCCACAATCTCGCTGTCCGTGCCGTAGCCGATGGCGCGCAGAAGGGATGTAATGAAAACCTTCCTCTGCCGGTCGATTTTTACATACAGAATGCCGTTGCTGTCCGTTTCGTACTCCAGCCAGGCGCCCCGGTTCGGGATGACCTGAGAGGAATAGAGCTGGTTGCCGAATTTATCGTTGGCCACGGAGTAGTAGGCGCCGGGGGAACGCACAAGCTGAGAAACGATAACACGCTCTGCGCCGTTGATAATAAAGGTGCCCTGGGGCGTCATGAGCGGGAAATCACCCATGAAAACCTCCTGCTCCTTGATTTCGCCGGTTTCCTTATTGGTAAGGCGCACAGAAACACGCAGCGGCGCCGCGTAGTTGACATCCCGTTCCTTGCTTTCTTCCTGTGAGTATTTCGGTTTATCCAAATCAATCCGGTAACTCGTAAACTCCAGAATCAGATTACCGGAATAGTCGACGATGGGCGAAATATCGTTGAAAACCTCCTGTAAGCCTTCTTTCAGGAAGGAATAGTAGGAATTCTTCTGTACTTCAATCAGATCCGGCATGTTGATGACTTCTCCCACATGGGAAAAGCTCTTACGCACCCGGCGACCCATCTTGACATCATGCATCATGTACGCTCACTCCTTCTGATGCCGCAGCACCAACCAATATTGTGGTAGTTTGCCAATTGCACTTTTTCGGTTTTTTTTGCAGCGCAACCCATAAAAGGGCATAGTACTACAGTATGTCCGTTATAATGCGAATATGGATAATATCATAAGGAAATCAAGCTGTCAAGAGGGATTTTGAAATTATTTCACACTTTCGTGCGGCGGCGGCCATTATTGAAAATTGAAAATTGAAACGGGAGTTTGGCGGTTACATCGATAAAAATCTTCAAAAAATTATTACGCAGGCCAAAAAGGCAAAGCCATAGCCACATTCCAAATCGGAGCCAAACTTGCGCAACCCTTGATTTCATTGGGGTTACGCGATAAGAATTATCTGACAACTGTCAAAGATGGGATATTAGTCTATTTTCCGGCGGCTGTCAACCTGCGTGCACATACTATGGAAAGGGACACGAAGCGCCGGTGTTTCAGAGGCTCCCTTTATGCACCGCCGTTTGCTTTCTTTCCGGGAATATGCTACACTTTCTTCCGGAAGCGCCAATGCACGGGCGCGTTCCGGTTCATTTGATTTTACAGGAGGAAAAACGGTGAAATACGATTTTCATACGCTGCCCGACAGGCGGCAGTCCGGCTCCACCAAATATGCGCTGATGTATGAGGCCAAGCCCGGTGTGGCGGCGGATACGGTGCCCTTCTCCGTAGCGGACATGGAATTTTACGACTGCCCGGAGATTATCGCGGGGCTGAAAAGGTTTTTGAACGATGCGGTGCTCGGCTACACCGTGCCCACGGAGGCCTATTATGAGGCGGTCATCGGCTGGATGCAGCGCCGCCACGGCTTCACGCCGAAAAAGGAATGGTTCGTAACCAGCGGAGGCATTGTGCCTGCCCTCTATGAGCTGGTACACTCCCTCACCAAGCCCGGAGACGGCGTGCTGATGCTCTCCCCCGTCTATCATCCGTTCCGGCTCTGCGCCCTGCGGCAGGGACGGGAGGCGGTTTTCTGCCCGCTCATCGAGCGCGGCACCACCTACGATATCGATTTTCCGCTGTTTGAAAAGCTCTGCGCCGACCCGAAGGTCAAGATGTTCCTGCTCTGCAGCCCCCATAACCCGGTGGGCAGAATCTGGACGGGGGAAGAGGTGCAGCGGCTGGCGGACATCTGCCTCAAAAACAACGTCCTCTTCATTGCGGACGAAATCCACGCGGATCTGATTCTGCCGGGCTATACCCATGTATCCGCCGGAACGCTGCCGGAAAAATATTGGGACAATATGATTCTATGCACCGCGCCCACGAAAACCTTCAACCTGGCCGGCATGCAGGTCAGCAATATGTTTGTTCCGAATCAAAGCATCCGGGAGAAAATCGGCCTTGATAAGGAATACGGCATGCTGGGAATCATGGGCTATGAGGCCTGCCGGCTCGCCTATACGGAGGGAGAAGCCTGGCTTGAGGAGCTTCTTACCGTATTGAATGAAAACAAAAAGCGGGTGGAGACCTTCTGCCGTGAGGAGCTGCCCGAAATAAAGCCCTTTGAGCTGATGGGCACCTATCTGCTCTGGCTCGACTGCCGTGCCCTCGGCCTTGACAAGGAGGCTCTGGAAAAGCGCATGGTGGAGCACGATTTGTTCTTTGATGAAGGGTACCTCTTCGGTGAAGAGGGCGCAGGCTTTGAGCGTATCAACCTTGCCTGTCCGCCGGAGGTGCTGGAAAAAGCGCTGGCGCGGCTGAAGGCCGCCGTCCGGCAGTAATTATCCATCCAACCGGAGGAGGCGGCAGGCGCGGGCGGTGATTTCATCGATATCAAACCCTTCGGTAATATCGAGATTGGCCGTATTATGTGCCTTCGCTTCCTCCCGGAACATCCGGCTGCAGCCGATGAGCCGCTCCTCGTCCACGCAATCCTTCTGCCGCGGCTCGATGGTGTTTGCATACGCCGCCACTGCGGCTATGTTTTTCCGGAGGTATTCCTCCCCCATGGTGACGAACACGCAGCGGATACCGGCCAGCTCCTCGGGAGAAAAGCTGTCCGCCCAGTGGCCGGGGATATAGCAGCCCTCCACAATCAGATTCTGCCGGTTCGCTATGGCCTCCCGTATCATCTCCGCCGCCACCGGCCAGACGAATTCGCGCAGCTTCGCATCCTCACCCACCTGTAGAGCCGTAAGTCCTGTGCGGATAAGCCCCATCTTCAGATGGTCGAGGGAGAGGTACGGATAGCTGTATTTTTCCAGCAGCCGCTGGGCTAAAAGTGTCTTGCCCGTATGGCTGCTGCCGCCGATAAGCAGAATCATGCCAGTCTCTTTCTGCCGCCAAGAGGCGGCGTTTTTGTATTTTCCTTGCATTTTTCCCGAAATACGGGTAAAATATAAAAAAACCGGAGGAACATCATGCAGGAATCGGGAGAAATGTATCTGGAAACCATCCTTGTCCTTGAAAAGGAAAAGCCTGCTCTGCGTGCCATCGATATCGTCACGCGGATGAACTTTTCCCGCCCCTCCGTCAGCCGGGCGCTGTCCCATCTGAAAGAGGACGGCTGTATCACCGTCAGCGAGGAGGGGCTGGTTTCCCTTACCGCCTCCGGCCGCGCCATCGCAGAAAAAATCTACGAACGGCATGTTGTTCTGACAGGGGCTCTCACCAGTCTCGGCGTAGATGCCGAAACCGCCCGGGCAGATGCCTGCCGGATTGAGCATGTCATCAGCGACACCTCCTTCGATGCGCTGAAAAAGCATATCCACAGCAGGCAGCAACGGTAAAAATACCGGCGCCGGGATTACGCCCCGGTGCTTTTTTTCTGCCGGAACAGGGCAAAGGAGCGGTAGGCAGAGGAAATCAGCACCGTGCCCGCCGCTACGCCGAAGGCAACCACCGCAGTTGTTTCCGCATACTGTACGGCCGCAGCGGATGCCCCGTGTACAATGCTGTCCATCGTAAGATACAGGGTACGCCCGGGCACCAGCGGGATAATGGCCGCCGCCAGCACCACCGTAGCGGGAAGCTTCTTCAGCCGCGCCATGCATTCGGCAAACAGGGTGCCCACCGCTCCGGCGCAGAGGTTGGCGAGGAAAAGCCCCATGTCGGCTCTCTCCGCCAGCAGAAAAACGCTCCAGGCCAGCGCGCCCGCGCACAGGCAGAGAAAATAGCGTTTCGGCTCGGTCTGATACAAAAGGGAGAAGGCTACTGCGCCAAGCCCCGCCGTTATCACCTGCATCAGCGGCCGCTCCGCAAGTCCCGTCATACCGCTCCCCGAAATCAGTCCGCCGGAAAGCAGCATGGCTACCGCCAGACCTATGCCGATAAAGCAGGTGGATACCAGTGATTCCAGCATCCTGAGGGCGCCGGAAATCGTATCCCCGGTCAGCATATCCCGGACGGAAACAGTAATGGCCACGCCGGGAATCACCAGCATGATGTAGCCTACGGCAATGGGCCCCACCTCCAGCTTCAGCAGCGCCGGCGGAATACACAGCACGCCGCCGATAAAGGACAGCAGGAATATCTTCAGCAGGTTCTGCAGATACAGCTTATCGAACAGGCGGGAGCAGCCGTAAAGCACGCCGCCGCCGCACGCAGCCGCAAGTGCCTGCTCTATGCCGCCGCCGAAAAACATAGTGAACACCGCCGCGGAGAGTATGTAGCCCGCCGCCCGGAGGCACTTTCTTTTCTTTGTGGCCAGACACTCTGTGCGGATGCCCTCAATTTCCCTCTGCCGCGCCGTTCTGTCCAGCGGAGAAGCGCACAGCCTTCTTGAAAGGGCGTTCCAGCTTTCCAGCGCCCGGTAGTCGATATCGTATTCCGCTGCGCGGATACGCCGGAGCTCCGTGATTCTCTCCCCCTCGGGAAAGGTAGCCGTTACCTCGATATTGGAAAGAATGGTGATGACATCCGTTTTTACGGAGCCGTACGCGTGCAAAAGCCGGATGACAGCATCCTCCACCCGGCTTACCTCTGCTCCCGATAAAAGCATGCCTTCTCCGATGTCCAGTACATCGGCTACCAGCTGCTCTTCTTCAGACATCGTCATGTCTACTCGTCTTCCTCTTCCCCGTCTTCTTCGTCAAACAGCTCCTGAAACTCGCGGAACACCTCGTCCAGCAGTATCTCGTTGTCGATGCTCCGGTAGGTTTCTGCGCCGTTCTCCTTTACGATTTCCAGCAGCACAACCTCCCCCTCCTCCACGTTTCTTGCCGTGGTGACGGGTTCCAGTGCCGCATAGCGTTTGCCTTCATAGGCGAAGGTGAGCAGCAGATCGAAATCCACCTCATCCCCCGTCTCGTCATCTATCAGTGTTACCAGTAAATCCTTTTCTTCCATATCCTCTTACCGATGGGCCTGCATATAGCCCTCCAGAATCACCGTGGCCGCCAGCTTATCGATAACCTTTTTCTGCTTGTTCCGGGAAATATCGGCATCCAGCAGTACCCGGCGCGCCGCCATGGTGGTCAGTCTTTCATCGTAAAAATCATGCTCTCCGTCCCAGAGCGCCAGCACGCGTCCGGCAAATTTCTTCACCTTCTCCGCCTGCTCTCCGTAGGTACCGTCCATATTCCGCGGCATACCGAAAATCAGCTTGCAGGGCCGGTATTTTTCCGCCACGGAGATAAGATAGGCGGCATCCTTTTCTGCGCCGCCCCCGCGGTGATAGGTCTCCACCGGCTGCGCGGTGATGCCGAGCGGGTCGCTGACGGCGATGCCGATGCGCTTATCCCCCACATCAAAGGCCAGCAGCCGTTCCATTATGCCTTCCCCTGCTTCTGGGCGTAGCTCTTCACAAGCTCCTCTAAAAGGTCATCCCGCTCCACGCGCAGCATAAGATAGCGGGCGTTTTTATAGCTTGTGATATAGGTCGGGTCGCCGGAAAGAAGGTAGCCCACAATCTGGTTGACCGGATCGTAGCCCTTCTCCTCCATAGCAGTATAAGCCGCCATCAGAATTTCCCCGGGCGTTCTCGCCTCACGGGGCATGGAAAAGCGGTGGGTTTCTCTTTTTTCCATATATTGTCTCCTTAAAGCTCAGCTGTCCATCCGTGCCTGGAAATGCTCCGTAACCTTCTTCATCCATTCCCGTATGCCGATGTGCTGCGGGCAGATGGCCTCGCAGGCGCCGCAGTCCAGGCAGCTTTCCGGCGCGGCACCCTCCGAAAGGGACTTGTACTCCGCAATGTGCGCCGCCTTGCCGGAGAAGGTACCCTCCAGCTTATCGGCATTGTACACATTAAACAGTCCTGGAATACGGATGCCGAGGGGACACTTGGCCATGCAGTAGGCGCAGCCGGTGCAGGGAATATAGGTATTTTCCCGAATCAGCGCCGCCGCCTGCTTGAGCAGGGCAGTCTCCGCCTCGGAAAGGGGCTGCAGCGAAAGCATGGTGTCGCAGTTCTGCTTCATTTGCTCCAGCGTGCTCATACCGCTCAATACCATCTCCACATTCTCAAGCCCTGCGGCAAAGCTCAGCGCCCATGCGGCGGGTGTCAGATCCGGACGGGCCTGCTTCAGCAGCGCTTCCGCCGGTGCGGGGAGCTTTGCAAGCTTGCCGCCCTTGACGGGCTCCATTACGATAATCTTCTTGCCGAATTTCTTTGCCACGGCATAGCAGGCGCCGGAGAGAATTTTCGGGTCGTCCCAGTCAAGATAGTTTATCTGCAGCTGAACATATTCCATTTCGGGATAGTCCGTCAGCAGCCGTTCCAGCAGCGCGGGCGTGCCGTGGAAGGAGAAGCCGCAGTGCTTCACAAGACCGGCCTTTTTCTTATCCATCAGCCAGTGGAAGCAATCGTATTTCTCAAAGGTTTCAATGTTTTTATCATCCGCAGCGTGGATAAGGTATACATCAAAATACCCGGCCCCGGTCCGCTTCAGCTGCTCAAAGAAGATGCCGTCCCGGTCCGCCTCGCTCTTGAGCGGATAATCCGGAAGCTTGCTTGTCACCGTAAACGAGGCGCGGGGGTGGCGTTTTACAACGGCCTCCTGCACACAGCCCTCGCTCTTTCCGTTGCAGTACATCCACGCGGTATCAAAATAGGTAAAGCCCTTATCGAGAAAGGTATCCACCATTGCATTTATTTGCGGCATATCGAAGGAACCGGTATCCTTCTTATCGGTGTAGGGCACGCGCATCATGCCGAAGCCAAGCTTTTTCATTGCATTTTCCTCCATTCGTTTACGGTTGAAAAAGAGGCTGTTCCCGAAAAGAGAGCAGCCTCCTGTGTGTTTAATTGGATTATTCCTCAGCCTTGAAGCCGGCGAACAGATCCGCCAGAGAGGTGGTGGCGCTGTTCACGGGAGGAAGCTCATACTCGCCATCCTCGCTGTTGCGGCGGCGACGGTCGGGGCGGGACTCCCGGTGCTCATCGGCGGTACGGGGAGCTGCGGCGCTCTGGCGCTCGGTGCGGGCCTTGCGCTCTGCATTGGCGGCCGCCTGCTGCTCATTGCGGGCCTCGCGCTGGGCTTTGCGCTCCTGGTAGACACGCTCACGCTCTGCCTTCTCGGCTGCGAGCTTCTCCGCCTCCTCGGGGTTCTCCTCGAGATAGGCCTCCTTGCGGGAGAGGGAGATGCGCTTTGCTTCGGGGTTGACCTCGAGAACCTTGCAGCGGACGATGTCGCCGACCTTCAGCTCATCCTCCACCTTCTCGATGCGGCGGACAGCCACCTGAGAGATATGGATAAGACCGTCGATGGTGGGCTCCAGAGCCACGAAGGCGCCGAAGGGAACAATACGGACAACCTTGCCCTCTACGATGGTACCGACGGGATACTTCTCACCGGCCATGGTCCAGGGCTTGGGCTGCAGCTGCTTGTAGCCGAGGGAGATGCGCTTCTTTTCCTTATCGGCGTTGAGGATGAGAACCTCAACCTCCTGGTTGATGGACAGCACATCGGAGGGATGCTTTACGCGGCCCCAGGCGGCATCGGTCACATGAACAAGACCGTCCAAACCGCCGATGTCAACGAAAGCGCCGAAGTCGGTGATGCGGCGGACGATGCCGTGCACCTTGCTGCCGACGACGAGAGAATACAACATCTCCTGCTACTAGCTCTCCTTATCGTCAAGAAGAACCTGCTTGATGG
>R18__coassemble_2087_pt1 | contig 14739 bp, 14 predicted proteins | sample R18__metabat2_high_PE_056 | metagenome-assembled genome bin R18 | reverse complement strand
CAGACTGCCGGAGCATATTTCCTTAAGTAAATGACATTGCCCGTGAACTGTAACGCCGGAAATCTGCCGGGTGAAAAGCGCAAAGGGGAGCCGGAAGCTCCCCCCAAGGATTATGAAAAGTTACATATTGTATTTTGCATGTAACCGAACGGTTGCTTACTGCTCCATCGCATCCGGTACATATTCGCCGAAGGTGACCTCCACCTCGGACTGGGTGCCGTTGCGCTGTATCGTCAGCGTAGCCGTATCGCCCGCATTGTAGTTGGAGATGATTTCGCTCAGCTCGGTATTGGAGGAAATCTCCTTATCGTTTACCTTCAGAATGAAGTCGCCCGTCTTAAGACCGGCCTTTTCCGCCGCGCTGCCCGCAACCACATCCACAATCTGTACACAGCTTACGCTGCGGGAGGAGCGCCAGGAGCCGGAATCGGAACGGAGCGTTACATTCGATGTATACACACCGAGGTAGGCGCGGCCGGTAACATAGCCGTGGGAAACGATGTCCGTCATCTCCTTGGTAACGCTGCTGATGGGGATGGCAAAGCCGAGACCCTCCACGCCCGTGGAGGCAACCTTGGCGTTCACGATGCCGATGAGCTGGCCTTCCGCATTGAACAGACCGCCGCCGGAGTTGCCGGCATTGATGGCCGCATCCGTCTGCAGAAGGGTCATTTCTTCATCCTCCACGGTGATGGTACGGCTGGTAGCGGAGATGATGCCCGCCGTTGCGGTACCGAGGAGCTTGCCCGTGGGGTTGCCGATGGCAATAACATCCTCGCCGACCACCAGCGCTTCCGAGTTGCCGATTTCCGCCGCCACAAGGCCTTCCGCCTCCACCTTGATGATGGCAATATCGTTTCTCGAATCGGTTCCGATAATTTCAGCATCATAGGTGGTGCCGTCATTCATGGTAACGGTAACCTTTTCCGCCTTTTCCACCACATGGGCGCAGGTGGCGATGTAACCATCCTCGGTGATAACGACGCCGCTGCCGCTGGCCGTTGTTTCGTTATCCTGACCGTAGTTGTCGCCGTAGCCGTAGCCGTAGCCGTAGTAGAAGCTGTAGCCGTTCATGCCGGAGGACTGGGTCGTATAGGAAATCTCAATACCGACTACGCTGGGCGCGCATTTTTCCACAATCTGGGCACGGGTATAGGGGCCGGACTGGGCAAACTCGGTGGAAAGCTTCAGCACGGACGGCTCTGTTACTGCGGCCTCCGTTACAGCAATCTCCGCCTGCGCGGCCAGAGCTGTTGTTTTTGCGGTATTGACGCCGGTTGTATCCGCCTTGCCGATAACGATGCCTGCGCAGAGGCCGGCCAGCGTGGTCAGCACCAGACATGCCGAGGTAATTACCTTGGCGGCGCCCGATTTATACTGCTTGTTCTTCATAAAAGTTATTCTCCCTTCCTGCTTTTCATGCGCCTATCATACAACGGGATTATGGCAAAGCAAGCGAAACAATGCGTACAATTTGTAGCATTTTGCTTGAAAAAAGCTTGAAAGGGGCCTTTACTGGATGAGTGTCTCCAGATTCGCGCCCGCAAGCGCAAGCTGCTCCATCAGACCCTGCAAGGTATTCAGCAGCTCCGGGATTTTCCGCAGGAACAGGAAAACGATGAGCGCCACCAGAAGAAAGCCGATAAAGCGCACCGGCCACCAGGAGCGGGCAAAATTCCTGCGGTTGATATTTTTGTTGTTGAAGGAGAAAATAAGCAAAAAGATAAAGCCGAGAACCGGGATATGGAACAGAATGTTATATCCCCAGTAGGCCCAGCCGCTCAGGGGCTTATATTTTTTCGGCAAACGGAGCTGCTTTTTCTTAGCGGGCGGCTCCGGCTCTTCCCCGGCATACGCCTCTGCCTGCGCGGTATTCTCTTTTTCCTTCAAAACGGGCGCCGGCTCCTCCTGCTTTGCTTCTGCCTGCGGCTGAACGGGCAAATCCTGCGTCTGTTCGGTACCGCAATTCCAGCAAAATTTTCCGTCCTCCTCCAACGGCGACCCGCAATTTATACAAAATCCTGCCATAGTATATGCCTCCTCCTGCATGAGATTACCGTTATTATACCCCATTTTTTGCAAAAAGAAAGAGTTTGTGTCCGCAGTTATGAAAAAAAGACCCGCGATTGGGCGGGTCGGAAAGCAGATATGAACGGATTACTTTATTTCCAGTCTGCGGGAGGCGGGTACGGCCGGCTGCTTCTTCGGCATGGTAAGGGCAAGCACGCCGTTTTCATAGGCGGCTGTGATAGACTCGGTGTCTACATTACTCACATCGAAGGAGCGGATGTATTTGCCGCCGGCCCGTTCGCAAAGAAGGTATTTTGCCTTCTTTTCCTTGTCCTCGTGCTCCGGATGGCGCTCTGCCTCAACGGAAAGGGTATCGCCGTCCAGGTTCAGGTGAATATCCTCCTTTTTGAAGCCGGGCAGGTCTACTTCAATCAGATAGCTGTCGCCCCGGTCGGAAATATCGGTTTCCATGCACGGCATGGCGTTTGCGGCAAGGTTGTCGCGGAAAAGGTGCTTTTCCAGCTCATCCAGCTCCCGGAAGGGATCGTAAACGGCGGGGCGGAAGCTTCTGCGGTAAGGGTTGAGAGATAACATCATAATCAAAATCCTCCTATAAATAAGGTGTTGTTTTTTGTTTTTCGGAAGGAAGCCTTTTCGTTCCGGCTCTCTTTCCTTTCGACACGCATACTCTACCGCACAATATGCACATCTGTTTGAACGGAATTCGAAACAAAAGTGAAATTAGCACTCTTTTAATGAGAGTGCTAATTCTTGAAAATAATCCAAAAAAGAGGCGGTTCTTACGAACCGCCTCCGCATGTATCCGTTATAAACAAATATTACCGAATATCGTTTTCATCAAAGGGATCGCCGCACTCGGGGCAGAACTTGGGCGGATGCGCCGGATCCTCGGGCTCCCAGCCGCACTTGTCGCACTTATAGAGGGGAGCAGCGGCAGGCTTCTTTGCGCCGCATTCGGAGCAGAACTTGCCCATATTGACGGCACCGCAGGAGCAGGTCCAGCCCTTCGGCGCTTCGGGCTTCTTTGCGCCGCACTCCATGCAGAACTTGCCGGTATTGACCGCGCCGCAGGCGCAGGTCCAGCTGCCGGCGGCAGGGGCTGCCTGAGGAGCCGGCTGCTGCTGTTGCTGCATACCCATGGCATAGAGGTTTTCGGCGCCGCTGCCGGCAAAATTGTTCACCATGCCCATGCCGGCAAAGCCCACCATGGCACCGGCGGAATTGGAAGCGGCGGCCTTCATGGCCTCTGCCCGTGCAGCGGTGGTGTAGGCAGCGCCCATGGTAGGATCGCGGAAGACGGCGGTCTTCTGCAGATCCTTAATCATCTTTTCGTCTTCTTCATCCGCTTTGATGGAGGTAACGCCGATGGAAACCACGGAAATACCGCGCAGCTTGGACCATTTTTCGGAAAGCTCCGTGTTCATGGCATCGGCCAGCTCCGTTGTATGACCGGGCAGCGCGGAATAGCGGATGCCCATATCGGACAGGCGAGCGAAGGCCGGCTGCAGCGCGTTCAGAAACTCGCTCTTGAGCGTGCTGTCCAGTCTGTCGCGGGTATAGGTGGCGGTCACATTGCTGCATACATTCTTATAGAAGAGCAGCGGATCCGTGATTTTGTAGGAATAGTTGCCGAAGCACTTCACGGAGATTTCCACATCCAGGTTTATGTTTTTATCCACCACACGGACGGGCACCGCATTGGCCGTGCCGTACTTGTTCCCCATAATTTCCTTGATGTTGAAGTAATACACCCGCTGATCCTTCGGGCTTTCGCCGCCAAAGGTGAAACGCTTCTTCAGCACCTTCCAGCTGTCCTTGATGCCCTGGCCGAGGCCGCCCTCAAAGATGGTGGGCTCGGTGGAGGAATCGTAGGTGAATTCGCCGGGCTCTGCGGTAAATTCCGCAATGCCGCCCTGATCGACAATCATCATGGCCTGTCCTTCGTTGACCACAATGACGGAGCCCTTGGAAATGATGTTGTCCGTACCGTTGTTGCTGCCGTTGGAGGAGCTCTTCTTGCTTCCCTTGCAGACAAGGACATCCTCAGACATGGAATCGCAGTAGAAGTACTCCTTCCACTGGTCGCGGAGGACGGAACCGGCTGCGCCGAGTGCTGCTTTGATAAGACCCATACTGTTAACTCCTTTATTTTTTCTTTTTTATAAATATCCTGCTTTCTTTTTTGAAAGCAATGCCTATCTGGTTTCCTGCCGGATTCCCTTGATGGCTGCAATAACCCAGTCCTGCGCCTTGAGGGTAATCACGCTGTCGCAATACGGACATTTTGCGCTCTCGTTAATGGAAAGGGGCGCACCGCAGTTCGGGCAATGGCGGTTGATTGCGGCGCCCTCTGCCATGGTTTCCGTTCCGGCGGGGCGGGATAAATCGTACTCATAGGTCATAAACTTTTCGGCCGTACGGCTGCCCGATACCAGAGAACCGTCCGCATCCTTCAGCGTGTAATCCGTAATGCGGGTGCGAAGCTCGGCGATGATATGGTCGGTATCGCCCTTCCGGCACCAGCCCCGCAGCTGAACGCCGAGTACGGAGATTCGCTCCACATAGTTCGTCTCTCCCCGCTGCTTCAGGCCCTGTATCTGACGGTTATACTGCTGATACAGCGCATCCGTAAAGTACGGCCGCAGCGGCTCTATATCCCGGTCGGTGCAGCAGTTCTGCATCTGCACGTAGAGATTGGAAAGCTTCTCCCGCAGCCTCTGCTCGGAGAAATTCTTATCCTCCGCCGTATAGGAGGACATGGGCTGCAGCTCGGAGGAGGCCGTCCGCTCAGCGCCTGCGGGCCGCTGTGCGCCGGAGGCGCTCTTCTGCCTTGCTTTCATAATAATGGCAGCAACCAGCACCACGAAAATGGCAATTGCCAGAAGGCTGCCGGAGTCCGAGGACGAACCGCTCATAAGACCGGCAAAGAAGAACAAATCGTCCGAGCTGCCGGAGCCGGACCAGTCGCTGTCCCAGTCGCTCGAGCTGCCCCAGTCGGAGGAGCCGTAATCCGTGTCACCGGAAAAATTTCCTAAGTCCGCGCCCGTTTTTCCGGGTACGAAATAAAAGCCGGCCAGCAGCAGTACCAGCAGCAGCGCCCCGATTTTTTTCAAGCGGCTATCCTCCTTAAAAATCCTTTTTTGTAGTGTAGCATATTTTTTCCGGTTTTGCAATGCCCTTTGAAAAGCCTTGCAATTTCCGCTCCGGTTCGGTATGATAAAGAGTACGCGGAGGTATCTATGGATTTTGATTTTTATAAGCGTTTAGCGCACGCCATTGCCACGCAGTTCGGTGAAAACTGCGAAGTTCTCGTACACCACCTGACCGGAAACGATCCGGAGCACACCATTGTCTGCATTGAAAACGGGCATGTCTCCTCCCGTCAGCAGGGGGACGGGCCTTCCGAAATTGCGCTGGAGGCCATGCACACGGAGCATCCGGAGAATCTGAAGGATCAGTCCGGCTATCTGCTCAAAACCCATGACGGGCGCATTGTAAAATGCAGCACCACCTATATCCGGGCAGAGGATGGAAAAATAGAGGGCATTTTCTGTGTAAATTACGATATTACCGACCTTCTGATGGCGGAAAAGGCCGTGCATTCCCTGCTCCATCAGGATGAAGCCGTTAAAAAGGAGCCGCGGAGCATTCCGCAGAATGTCAACGACCTGCTGGACGGTCTGATTGAGCAGAGCGTGGCGCTTGTCGGAAAGCCGATTGCCATGATGAACAAGTCCGATAAGATGGATGCCATCGAATTTCTGGATAAGGTCGGCGCCTTCCTTGTCACCAAGAGCGGAGACAAGGTTTCCACCTATTTCGGCATCAGCAAGTATACCCTGTATTCCTATCTCGATACCATCAGAAACAAACAGGCGTAATGCTCTTTCGGAGGCGGATTGCATGGAACTGATTATCGAAGGGCGCCCCGTAACCGCCCTGCCGGGTGAAAGCTTGCTGGAGCTGATAAAAAGGCTGGGGCTTGACAGCAGCAGCTTAAGCGCCCGCCCCCTGGCTGCGGATATAGCCGGGGAGATTTTCTCCCTGAATTTTGTTCCCGGCAACAAAGAGGGTTCCCCTGCCTTTGTCATCGGCTACCGGGAGCGGAAGGCGCTGCGGGATGCGGGAGGCCGTGTTTCTCTCATCCGGTACGCAAGCTCCCGCGGCAGGCGGATTTATGAGCGGACCATGCTGTTCGTGTTCTTTTTGGCCGTCCGCCGTCTTTTCCCGGAGGCAAAGGTTACCGTCAACTATGCGCTGGGAGCCGGGCTTTCCGTTTCGTTTGCCGGTATTCCCTCTCTTTCCGAAAAGAACATCCTCCGGCTGAAGGAGGAATGCCTCGCCCTCATCCGTGAGGATTTCCCGCTGGAAAGAAAGCGCCTTGATGTGGAGGAGGCCATCGAGCATTTTGCCTCGGACGGACAGGATGACAAGGTCCGTATGCTCTCCTGGCGGGAGTTTACCTATTTCGATGTCTATAAAAAAGAGGATTATGCGGATTACCTTTACGGGGAGCTGGCGCCTTCCTCGGGCTATGTATCCGTTTTCGATCTCATACCCGCAGAGGACGGCGTGCTTTTGCTCCGTCCCGACAGCAGCTGCCCGGACCGTCCGGCGCCGTATACCCCGATGCCCCGCTTTACCGCCGTATTCCGGGAAAGCCGCGACTGGGGCCGACTTATGGAGTGCGAAACCGTACCGGATTTGAACGACTGCGTACAGAGCGGCCGTATCCGGGAGCTTATCCGTGTGAATGAGGCGCTCCATGAAAAGAAGTTTGCCGGGCTTGCCGCCGACATCGTTTCCCGCGGTGCAAAGGCCGTGTTTATCGCGGGGCCTTCCAGCTCCGGAAAGACCACCAGCGCCAACCGCCTGTGTACACAGCTGCGTGTGCAGGGAAAAAAGCCCACGCTCATCTCCCTGGACGATTACTATCTGGACAGGGATCTCATTCCGCCTGAGCCGGACGGCAGCATCGATCTTGAGCATATCCGTACCATCGACCTTGCGCGCTTCGGCGAGGATCTGACGGCCCTGCTGAACGGCAGGGAGGTGGAGCTGCCCACCTTCGATTTTACGGTGCAGAAGAGCCGTCCGAGCGGACGCAGGGTTAAGGTCAGTGAAGATGCACCCATCGTTATCGAGGGCATCCACGGCCTCAATCCCGCTCTGCTGCCGCCGGGACTCGATAAGGATAAAATCTATAAGCTGTTCGTTTCCGCCCTGACCACGCTGCGGCTCGATAACCACAACCGCATTCCCACCACGGATATGCGCCTTTTGCGGCGGCTCGTCCGGGACTATATGACGCGCGGCGCCTCCGTAGAGCGTACGCTCGGCATGTGGGCGAGTGTTCAGCAGGGAGAGCAGCGCTGGATTTTCCCCTATCAGGAAACCGCCGATGCTATCTTCAACACCACCCTTGTCTATGAGCTGTGCGTGCTGAAGGAGCACATCTTCCCCATTCTGCAGCAGGTTGGCGCAAGCAGCCCCTGCTATGACCAGGTGCGCAGTATCATTAAATTTCTGAACTATGTCCGCCCCGCCTCTGTGGACGATGAAATTCCCCCCACAGGCATCTTGCGGGAGTTTATCGGAGGAAACAGCTTCTATCGCAAGTAGGTGTCCATGCGCAAAACCATCGCCGATACAATGGCAGCCATCGCCGCCTTTATACTGATTTTCTGTATTGCGTTTACCGTGGTGAAAATAACGGCGCAGAGCTATTCCTATATGGAAGACCGCTTTCTTGCCCACGGCATTGATACCTCTACCGGAATCAGCACCACAGAGCTGAGCCTTTCCTATCAGGCGCTGATAGACTACATGAACGGCAAAACCGATTCCATCGATACCTATGTTATGCTGAACGGTGAAAGAACCGCCATGTATTCGCTTGCTATAGAGCATACCCATATGGAGGAGGTGCGCTCCCTCTGGCAGCGGATTACCTCCCTCTGGAGTACGGGCCTTCTCTTTTCGGTTCTGCTGTTCGTCTTCTCCATGCTCCTGTATCCGTCCCGGTGGCGTATCACCGTAACCAAGGGATATTTATGGGGCTTTAGCATCGTGCTGCTGATTTTTGCCTTTTTCGGTACCTGGGCCGGCATCAGCTTTGACAGCTTCTGGAACTTTTTCCACCGTGTCATCTTTCCGAACAGTGAAAGCTGGCAGCTGCCCGCCTCCTCCCGCATGGTGCAGATGCTGACGAGCGCTGTATTCAGCGATATTGTCGGCCGCTGCGCCCTGTTCACCCTGCTTCCCTCCTTTCTGCTGGCCGGGGGAAGTATCTATGTGCTTTTGAGGACGAACCGGAAAACCCGTACGGCTGCCGCCACCGCAAAGGCAGAGGAAAAGGAAAAGGTGCAGGAGGAAGCGGAGCTTATCGTCGGCGAGCCGGATCTTGTGCTTGTACATGAAAAGGTCAATATGCCGGTTTCCCGGCGGAAGGCACTCAATAAAATTCTGGATGAACAGCGGGAAGCTGAGAAAACCAAGCTTATCCGGGCCGAGGAGGAGGAACCGGAGATAGACGATGCCTTCCGGCCGGACGGCGCAGCTTTACAGGTTTCCTTCGCCCCGTATGTACCCGAAGAGGCACCGGAAGAGGATAACGAGGGATTTACAGAGGATTAACACCTATGTCATACACGGAAACCGCCGGACGAAAGGCGGAGCTATTAAGAAAAAAGGGGGATGCCGTCATCCTCGCCATAGAAACCTCCTGTGATGAAACCGCTGCCGCTATCGTCCGCGGCGGGCGGGAGGTTGTTTCCAATTATGTATATACACAGATTCCCGTGCACCGGCGCTTCGGCGGCGTGGTGCCGGAGCTTGCCAGCCGGAACCATGTGGAGCAGGTGGGGCCTGTGGTACAGTTTGCCCTCGAGCAGGCCGGCATGACGCTGGACGATATCGATGCCGTTGCCGTAACCGGCGGGCCGGGGCTTGTGGGCGCGCTGCTGGTCGGCGTGAGCTATGCAAAGGGGCTGGCCTGGGCAAAAGGTCTGCCGCTTATCAATACCCATCATATCATCGGCCACATTGCCGCGAACTACCTGACCTATCCGGATTTACAGCCGCCCTTTACCTGCCTCATCGCCTCCGGCGGGCACAGCCATATCGTGCGGGGGGAGGATTATGATCAATATACTCTGATAGGGAAAACGCGGGATGATGCGGCCGGCGAAGCCTTTGATAAGGTGGCGCGGATTCTCGGCCTCCCCTATCCCGGCGGCCCGGAGTTGGAAAAGCTGGCCAAAGGCGGAAACCCGCTCGCCATCCGCTTTCATTCCGCCTTCAACGAAGGAGACGGCTTTGATATGAGCTTTTCGGGACTGAAAACGGCGGTGATGAATTATACGCATACGGCCGGGCAGCGCGGCGAAGCGGTCAATAAGGCGGACATTGCCGCCTCCTTCCAGTACGCCGTCAACACCATTCTGTCCGATAAGGCGGTGCGCGCTGCGGAGGATACGCTGGCGCTGGCCGGCGGTGTTTCCGCCAATACGAATCTCAGAAGCATGCTGGAGGAAAAGAGCCGCAAAAAGGGCATCCGCTTCTGCTGCCCCGCCTTCACCTACTGCACGGATAACGCTGCCATGATAGGCTCCGCCGCCTTTTATCTTCTGATGAAGGGGCATATTTCCAATCTGGATTTCAATGCGGTGCCCTATCTGCCCATCGCCTGAAAGTTTGAATACAACCTCATTTGCTTTTTTGAAAGGAGACACACCCATGCTTTCACAGGAAAAACAGGACGCGTATCTTTCCATCCTCTTTAAGGAGCTGAAAACCGCCTTAGGCTGCACGGAACCCATTGCGCTCGCTTTTGCCGCCGCAAAGGCCCGGGAAATCTTAGGCGTGCTGCCCGAGCGCTGTGAGCTTGATGTCTGCGGCAACATCATTAAAAACGCAAAGAGCGTTACCGTTCCGAACACCGGCAATCTAAAGGGCATTCCCGCCGCCGTGGCTGCCGGTATCATCGGTGGAGACAGCAGCCTTGAGCTTGAGGTGCTGACCCGTATCTCCCCCGCAGACGAGCCTGCCATCGCCGCCTTTTTAAAGGATGTTCCCATCACCGTTACGCCCAGCGAATCCTCCAAGACACTCTATATCCGTCTCAGTGTGTTTGCCGGTGCGGACAGTGTTTCCGTCACCATTGCCGATGCCCATACACATATCGCCCGTATAGAAAAAAACGGCGCTACCCTTTACGAAAGTCCCGAAAGCAGCGCTGTAACCGCGGATGACCCGGAATACGCCCTTCTGGATGTGGAAAGCATCGTGGCGTTCTGCAAGGAGGCGCCTCTATCCTCCTTTGCTCCGCTCATCCGGAAGCAGATTACTCTGAACAGCGCCATTTCCGGGGAGGGCTTGAAAAACTCCTACGGCGCCAATATCGGAAAGGTGCTCCGCAGTATGCATCCGGACGATCTCTATACCGCCTGTCAGGCTGCGGCTGCGGCGGGCAGCGATGCGCGTATGAGCGGCTGCGAGCTGCCGGTTGTCATCGTTTCCGGCAGCGGAAACCAGGGAATTACCGCCAGCTTGCCCGTCGCCGAGTATGCAAAGCAGACCGGCGCCTCCGAGGAGCTCACCCTCCGCGCGGTGCTGCTGAGCGACCTTATTACCATCCATCAGAAGACCGGCATCGGAAAGCTTTCCGCCTACTGCGGCGCGGTCAGCGCGGGCATCGGCGCCGCCTGCGGTATTGCCTTTATCAACGGCGCCGACTCGGATACCATCGCGCACACGCTGGTCAACGCCATTGCCATTTCCAGCGGCATCATCTGTGACGGCGCCAAGCCCTCCTGCGCGGCCAAAATCGCCACCTCCGTCTATGCCGGCATCATGGGCTATGAGATGTACCGGCAGGGCCAGCAGTTTTACGGTGGCGACGGCATTGTGACAAAGGGCGTGGAAAACACCATTAAAACCGTCGGTGAGCTTGCCCATACCGGCATGGCGGAAACGGATAAGGAAATCCTGCGCCTGATGACCCGCCCGGTCTGCCTGTAAATTTTAAATAGTAATCACATATGACAAAAGACAGCACCGGCGTTACCGGTAATTCATCCGGAACAGCATTGACTCTTTCCGAATCTGTTGACTTACAAAAGCTTATCTGCATGATTCGTGGTCAACAGGTCATGTTAGACAGCGACCTAGCTGTATTATACAAAGTAGAAACCAAGTATTTAAACAGGGCGGTTAAGCGAAATATGAACCGCTTTCCTGAGGATTTCTGTTTTCAACTCTCTGCTGAAGAATTTGCAAGCTTGAGGTGCCAAATTGGCACCTCAAGTTTAGGCGAGAATACCGGTAATGGCTATGGTGGTAGAAGGACTATGCCTTATGTCTTTACGGAGCAGGGGATTTCCATGCTTTCCGGTGTTCTTCACAGTGATATTGCCGTAGCCGTCAGCATCAAAATAATGCGTGCTTTCGTTGAAATGCGGCATTTTATTGCAAATAATGCATTGCTGTTTGAGCGCATAAGCAATATAGAGCTTCGCCAGCTCGCCTATGAAAAAAGGCAGATGAGAAATTTGAACAGGTTTTTAAATATATCTCCGATCATGCAGAATCCGAGCAGAAAGTCTTCTTTGCCGGTCAGATTTATGATGCCTTCAGCTTGATTTCCGGACTGGTTCAAAAGGCGACTACGGATATCATTCTGATTGACGGATATGTAGACACCAGGACGCTGGACTTACTTTCCAAAAAGCAGCCAAAGGTTTCTGTTGAAATTTACACAAGTAACGGTGGAAACACGCTGACCAAATCAGAAATCGGCACATTCCAAAAACAGTACCCTTCACTGCAGGTAAAATATACAGGCAATTTTCATGACCGTTTTTTAATCTTAGACCATACTGTCGGTTATCATATAGGAGCGTCTGTAAAGGATGCCGGAAAAAAGTGCTTCGCAATTTCTTTGATAGAGGATGCACAGAGTGTGCAGAATATAATAGCAAGGCTGTGATACTCCGGCTACTGTCAAGGGAATCGCGTAAAACTTTACCCGGATATGCAAAAAGAGAGGTTTCCCTCTCTTTTTTGTTGTGTCTTGTTCTTTTGTTTCAGATGGAAATATCCTCCGCAACGGTATACATATACCCGTCCACGGATTTCGTCTCCTGCATCGCCTCCGCCATCGGCAGCGACACAATGCGGGAATCCCGGTAACAGACCACCTCGTTATGGGCGCCTGCCGCCAGCCGCTCCACCGCAAAATGCCCCATACGCGCCGCCATGACCCTGTCCCTTCCCGTGGGAGAGCCGCCGCGCTGGATATGGCCTAAGATGGAGACCCGCGCCTCAATGCCCGTCGATTCCGTAATGGTTTTGGCAATCGAATCACATTGACCCACACCCTCGGCCACCACGATAATAAAATGCCGTTTCCCGTTGTACCGGCCCTGCCGGATTTTTTCAAGCACATCCTTTTCCATCTCCACGGGATGCTCCGGAATCAGTATTGCCGTCGCGCCCACGGCGAGACCCACATATACCGCCAGATGCCCGGCATGCCGCCCCATCACCTCCACCACGGAGCAGCGTTCATGAGACTGCATGGTATCGCTCAGCTTATCGATACATTCAATGGCCGTGTTGGCCGCCGTATCAAAGCCGATGGTATAGTGGCTGCAGCCGATGTCGTTATCTATGGTGGCGGGAATGCCGATGGTGTTGATACCGGCAGCCGCCAGCGCGCTTGCTCCCCGGAAGGTGCCGTCTCCGCCGATGGCAATTACGCTGTCAATACCCGCGTACCGACAGTTGTCCACGGCGATTTTCTGCCCCTCCGGCCGCTTGAATTCCTCACAGCGGGCGGTATAGAGAATCGTGCCGCCCATAGCGGAAAGGTTATTGACCGTCCGCTCGTTCATTTCAAAGGTATCGGCATGCATAAGGCCGTTATACCCGCGCCGGATGCCTACCGGGATAAAGCCGTGCCGGACACAGTTCCGCACCGCTGCGCGGATAACGCCGTTCATGCCCGGCGCATCGCCGCCGCTCGTAAGAATGCCGATTCTTCTCCTGATTTCACTCATGTTAAGGTCACTTCCCGTTACATACCCTCATACAGATTGAGATAGTCCTTTGCGGACCGGCTCCAGGAGTAGTCGGAGCCCATGGCCCTGTCCACAAGGCGGGACCAGAGGGCTTTATCCTTCTTAAAGCCGCAGGCGCGCTCGATGGTATAGAGCATCTCATGGGCGTTGTAGGGCATAAAGGAAAAGCCGTTCCCCTCATCCGTATACACATTGAACGGAATCACCGTATCCTTGAGGCCGCCGGTTTCCCGCACCACGGGCAGCGTGCCGTAGCGCATGGCAATCATCTGGCTGAGGCCGCAGGGCTCAAACTGAGAGGGCATCAGAAACATATCGCAGCCGGCATAGATTCTGTGGGCAAGCGCTTCGCTCTGCTCCAGCCGCGCCGCAATACGGCCGGGATATCTTTTCTCCGCGCTCATGAGGAAATACTCATAGTACGCATCTCCCTTGCCTAAAAACACCAGCTGGATGTTCTGCCGCATAATATCGTCAAGAACACATTCTATAAGGTCAAGACCCTTCTGGGAGCAGAGCCTTGCCACCATGCCGACAAGCATCACCTCCGCATCCTCCCTCAGGCCGCACTCCGCCTGCAGCGCGCGCTTTTGCTCCGCCTTGCCTCTGAGATTGTTTTTACTGAAGGATACCTTCAGATACGGATCCCGCTCCGGATCGAAGGCCTCCGTATCGATGCCGTTCAGAATACCGGAAACCACCTCCCTGCGGGTGCGGAGAAGGCCGTCCAGCCGCTCGCCGTAATACGGTGTCATAATCTCCTCCGCATAGGAGGGACTGACGGTGGTTACACGGTCGCTGTAGATAATGCCGCCCTTCATGAAGGACATCAGTCCGTAGAACTCCAGCTTCTCCATGGTAAAGCAGCTGTCCGGCAGACCGACATACGGATTCAGACGGCCGATATCGAACAGCCCCTGGTACCGGAGGTTGTGAATGGTGTATACCGTCTTGATGGCCGCATAGCGGGCATCGTTTCCGTACTGCTCCTGCTTTAATACCGGCAGCAGCCCCGTCTGCCAGTCATGGCAGTGCAGCACATCCGGCCAGTAATCAAGCGCCTGCAGCGCGTTCAGTACGGCGCGGCAGAAGAAGGCAAATTTGAAGCCCTCGCCCTCATCGCCCGTATAGATGGCATCGCCGCCGAACAGGGCAAGATTGTCCACAAAATAGAAGGTGATTCCCTGCTCCGTAAGGGAATCTATGCCGCAGTAGAGCCGCTGCGGCCCCATCTCCACCGTAAACTCCGCAAGATGCTCCATGCTCGTCCGGTAGGTGGCCGGAATAACGGAATACTTCGGCAGAATAACGCTTACCTCGGCGCCCTCCTTCTTTAATGCGGCCGGAAGGGAACCGATGACATCCGCGAGCCCGCCCGTCTTTACAAAGGGGGTACACTCGCTGGCGCAGAAAAGTATTTTCATGAATAGTCTCCTGATAAAAAGGTCAAATGGTCATGTTTTTCCGGATGATAATCGGGAAGTTGTCGTAGCCGATCAGCGCCCTGCCGGCGGTAATCGTAACGCCCTTGTCAAGAATGACATGGTCGAGCGAGGCGCCCGCGCCGATGTTGCCCGCCTGCATAAGGATGCTGTTTTTCACAACAGCCCCTTTCTCCACCGTAACA
>R18__coassemble_2002_pt1 | contig 15751 bp, 31 predicted proteins | sample R18__metabat2_high_PE_056 | metagenome-assembled genome bin R18 | reverse complement strand
GTGCAGAGAAGATCGTTGATACCGCCCGCCGCACCGGCGCTCAGGTTTCCGGTCCTATCCCCCTCCCCACCGAGAAGGAAATCGTTACGATTCTCCGCTCCGTGCACAAGTACAAGGACTCCAGAGAGCAGTTCGAGACCAGAACGCACAAGCGTCTGATTGACATCCTGCAGCCCTCCGCCAAGACGGTGGAAGCGCTCATGAAGCTGGACCTCCCCGCCGGCGTTGATATCGAGATCAAGCTGTAACAACAAACGGAGGTATGAACCAATGAAGAAAGCCATTTTGGGCAAGAAGATCGGTATGACGCAGCTGTTTCTGGCTGACGGTACCATGATTCCCGTCACAGTCGTCGAAGCCGGTCCGTGCCCCGTAGTCCAGAAGAAGACAGCCGCTAAGGAAGGATACGATTCCGTCCAGCTCGGTTTCTGCGAAGTCCGCGAAAAGCTCGCCAACAAGCCCGCCAAGGGTCACTTCGCAAAGGCCGGCCTCAAGCCCATGCGTTACCTCAAGGAGTTCCGTCTTGAAGATGCCGCTTCCTACGAAGTAGGTCAGGTCATCAAGGCCGACATCTTCGCCGAGGGCGACCAGGTGGATATCACCGGCAAGAGCAAGGGCAAGGGCTTTGAAGGCAACATCAAGCGCTGGAATCAGGCCCGCGGCCGCAAGACCCACGGCTCCCACTCCTACAGAGTGGCCGGCTCCATGGGCGCCTGCACCTACCCCGGTGAGGTCTTCAGAACGAAGCGTCTCCCCGGTCACATGGGCAGCGAAACCGTGACGATTCAGAACCTGAAGATCGTCCGCGTGGATGCCGAGAGGAATCTGCTCCTTGTCAAGGGCGCCATCCCCGGTGCAAAGGGCACCATGGTCGCCGTCAAGAGCACTGTCAAGTAAGGAGGAAAGAAAACATGCCTAAAGTAGCATTGTACGATATTAAGGGCCAGGTAATCGGCGATATCGAGCTTTCCGAGGAAATTTTCGGTCAGGAAGCCAACGAGGCCGTTGTTCATCAGGTCGTCGTAGCACACCTTGCCAACTGCCGTCAGGGTACCCAGAGTGCCAAGACCCGCAGCGAAGTTTCCGGCGGCGGCAAGAAGCCGTACCGGCAGAAGGGCACCGGCCGCGCCCGTCAGGGTTCCACCCGTGCGCCTCAGTTCACCCACGGCGGCGTGGTCTTTGCGCCGAAGCCCCGTGATTACACCCAGCAGGTCAACCGCAAGGTTCGCCGCCTCGCCCTCAAGTGCGCTCTCTCTTCCAAGGTCGCCGACAGTGAGCTCATCGTGTTCGATGCTCTGAACATTGAAGCTCCTAAGACCAAGGAAATGGTGAAGGCGCTCAAGGCCGTCAGCGCGGACAAGGCTCTCATCGTTCTTTCCGAGAAGAATGAGACCGTTCAGCGGGCCGCTGCCAACATCCCCAATGTCAAGACCACTCTCGTCGGTACGCTCAATACCTACGACGTGCTCAAGTATAACAAGCTGATCCTTACCAAGGATTCCGTGGCAAAAATCGAGGAGGTGTACGCTTGATGAAGGCTGCATACGATATTATCAAGGCTCCCATCATGTCCGAGAAGAGCTATGATTACATCCCCCACCGGGTCTACACTTTTAAAGTAGCCAAGGACGCCAACAAGATTGAGATCGCCACCGCGGTCGAGGAAATCTTCGGCGTAAAAGTACAGAGCGTTCACACCGTGAACAAGCTGGGCAAGATGAAGCGCCAGGGCCGTTTTGAGGGCCGCACCGCTTCCGTCAAGAAGGCTTATGTGAAGCTGACCGCCGATTCCAAGGGCATCGAGCTCTTCGACGGTATTGCTCAGTAAGGAGGAAACACATGGCAATCCGTAAGATAAACCCCACCACTCCGGGTCAGAGAGGGATGACGGTCTCCGCTTTTGACGAGATCACCCGCACCACTCCCGAGAGATCCCTGCTCACCGATAAGCGTAAGCAGGCCGGCAGAAACTTCTCCGGCCGCATCACCGTCCGTCACCAGGGCGGCGGCTGCAAGCAGAAGTACCGCATTGTTGATTTCAAGCGCAACAAGGACGGCGTTCCCGCGAAGGTATTCTCCATCGAGTACGACCCGAACCGTTCCGCCAACATCGCCCTGCTCCACTATCTGGACGGCGAGAAGCGCTACATCATCGCTCCCCTCGGTCTGAAGGTCGGCGATACCCTGTTCTCCGGCGCCGAGGCCGATATCAAGGTCGGCAACGCCCTGCCTCTTGAGAACATCCCCGTAGGTACCCTCATCCACTGCGTGGAGCTCGTACCCGGCAAGGGCGCCCAGCTCGTCCGCGCCGCCGGCAACGCCGGTCAGCTCATGGCGAAGGAGAACGGCTTTGCGCAGGTTCGTCTTCCCAGCGGCGAGGTCCGTATGGTTCCCCTCAAGGCAAGAGCCACCATCGGTCAGGTCGGCAACATCGATTACCAGAACATCATGCTCGGTAAGGCCGGCCGCACCCGCCACCTCGGCATCCGTCCCACCGTCCGCGGTTCCGTCATGAACCCCTGCGACCACCCCCATGGCGGCGGCGAAGGCAAGTCCCCGATCGGCCGTCCCGGTCCTGTGACTCCCTGGGGTAAGCCTGCTCTTGGTTATAAGACCAGAAAGAAGAAGAACAAGAGCAATCAGTACATTGTACGCCGCAGGAACGGCGGTAAGTAAAGGGAAAGGAGTTTGGAAAAATGAGCAGATCGGTTAAAAAAGGACCGTTTGTAAGTGAGCCTCTCTACAACCGCATTGCGGCCATGAACGAGAGCGGCAAGAAGACCGTGGTCAAGACCTGGTCCCGCGCCTCCACGATTTTCCCTGAGTTTGTCGGTCACACCATCGCCGTACATGACGGGCGCAAGCATGTTCCCGTGTATGTTACCGAGGAAATGGTCGGACATAAGCTCGGTGAGTTCGCTCCGACCCGTACCTTCCGCGGCCACAGAGGGACCGAGAAGGCCACCGGCGCCAAATAAGGAGGAAGATTATGGCAACCAGAAGTAAGACCAAGACCGCCATCCGCAGGGAGAACGCCGAAAAGCGGCCCCATGCCACGGCAAAATATATCAGAATTTCTACCCGTAAGTGCAAGATCGTTGTCGACCTTATCCGGGGCAAGAGCGTAAAGGAAGCCATCGGCATCCTGACCTACACCCAGAAGGCCGCCTGCGAGCCTCTCCTCAAGCTCCTCAATTCCGCCGTTGCCAACGCCGAGAACAATCTGGAGCTTAACCGCGACGATCTGTTTGTGGCCGAGGTGTACGCCAACCAGGGTCCCACCCTCAAGCGTTTCCGCGCCCGCGCCCGGGGCTCCGCTTCTCCCATCATGAAGAGAACGAGCCATCTGTCGATCGTGCTGGATCAGGTCAAGTAAGGAGGAAAGAACATGGGTCAGAAAGTAAATCCCAACGGTTTCCGCGTAGGCGTTATCAGAGACTGGAATACCCGCTGGTATGCATCCAAGAAGGATTTCGCGGACTACCTCATCGAGGATCATAAAATCCGTACCTTCGTCAAGAAGAAGTATTATGCGGCGAGCATCTCCCGCATTGCCATCGACCGTGCTGCCGGCAAGATTTCCGTCAGCATCTTCACCGCCCGTCCCGGTATGCTCATCGGCAAGGGCGGCGCAGGCATCGATGCCATCAAGGCGGATATCGCCGGTGAAATCGGCAAGCCCGTCAACGTAAACATCATGGAAGTCCGTGATGCCGATGCCGATGCCCAGCTCGTGGCCGAAAACATCGCTGCGCAGCTCGAGAAGCGTATCAGCTTCCGCCGCGCCATGAAGCAGGCTATGTCCCGTGCCATGACCCGTCCCGGCGTAAAGGGCATCAAGCTCAGCTGCGGCGGCCGTCTCGGCGGCGCGGAAATCGCCCGGAGCGAAGGCTACCACGACGGTTCCATCCCCCTGCAGACCATGCGTGCCGACATCCACTACGGCTTTGCCGAGGCGCACACCACCTACGGCAAGATCGGTGTCAAGGTTTGGATCTACAAGGGCGAAGTACTTGGCAAGGCCAAGCAGAAGGAAGGAGGCAGATAACCATGTTGATGCCTAAGAGAGTTTTACACCGCAGACAGTTCCGCGGCAGAATGAAGGGCACTGCCCATCGCGGCAACGAGATTACCTACGGCGAATGGGGTCTTGTGGCTCTGCAGCCCAGCTGGATTACCAGCAATCAGATTGAGGCCGCCCGTGTCGCCATGACCAGATACACCAAGCGCGGCGGTCAGGTATGGACCAAGATTTTCCCCGATAAGCCCGTGACCGAAAAGCCCGCCGAAACCCGAATGGGTTCCGGTAAAGGTTCCCCCGAATACTGGGTGGCGGTTGTCAAGCCCGGCCGCGTGATGTTCGAAATCGGCGGTATCGATGAGAGCGTTGCCAAGGAGGCACTGCGTCTCGCGGCTCACAAGCTGCCTATCACCTGCAAAATCGTAAAGAAGCAGGAAGTTGCTGAGGAAGGAGCAGAAGAATGAAGCCCGAAGCATTGAGAAAACTTTCCAATGAAGAACTGCTGAAGCAGGAGAAAGACCTGAAGGCGGAGCTCTTCAATCTCCGGTTCCAGACCGTTACCGGTCAGCTCAGCAATGCAAGCCGTATCCCTGCCTGCCGCAAGGATATCGCCAGAATCAAGACCGTCCTGCGCGAGCGCGAGCTTGCCGGGAATGCCCAGTGAGGAGGAATACTGTCATGGAAGAAATCATCAGAGGATTCCGCAAGACCAGAGTCGGCGTCGTCGTCAGCGATAAGATGGATAAAACCGTGGTGGTAGCCATTTCCACAAAGGTACGCCATCCTCTCTACGGGAAAATGGTCAACAGAACCCGTAAGTTCAAGGCTCACGATGAAGAGAATCAGTGCGGCATCGGCGATACCGTCCGCATTATGGAAACTCGCCCCATCTCCAAGGATAAGCGTTGGCGCGTCGTGGAGATTATCGAGAAGGCGAAGTAAGGGGAGGTAAAGTATGATTCAGCCTCAAACCAGATTGAAAGTAGCCGATAACAGCGGCGCTAAAGAAGTTATGTGTATCCGGGTTCTCGGCGGATCCGGCCGCAAAATCGCCCGCATCGGTGACGTTATCGTCGCCGCGGTCAAGACCTCCACTCCCGGCGGCGCCGTGAAGAAGAAGGATGTCGTTAAGGCCGTCATCGTGCGCACCGTGGCCGAAACCAGCCGTCCCGACGGCAGCCACATCCGTTTTGACGATAATGCCTGCGTTATCATCAACGACCAGAAGCAGCCCCGCGGCACCCGTATTTTCGGGCCGGTGGCCAGGGAGCTCCGCGAGAAGGATTATATGAAGATCGTCTCGCTCGCACCCGAAGTATTGTAAGGAGGCAGCCATGAATTCTATGTTTGTTAAAAAGGACGATAAGGTCCGCGTCATCACCGGCAAGGATGCCGGCAAGGAGGGCAAGATCCTCGCGGCCATGCCCAAGAAGGAGCGCGTCATCGTCGAAGGCTGCAACATGGTTACCCGTCATGTAAAGCCCAAGCGTCAGGGTGAGCCCGGCGGCCGCATCGAGCAGGCCGGCGCCATCCATGTTTCCAATGTACAGCTCGTCTGCCCCAGCTGCAAGCTCCCCACCCGTGTGGGCCATGCTATTGTTGAGAAAGACGGCAAAAAGGTCAGCGTCCGCGTCTGCAAGCAGTGCGGTAAGCAGATCGACTGAGACGGAAGGAGGAATTCTTAATGGCTAAGAAGAATCAGGAACAGGCTCCCGCCAAGGCCAAGAAGGCAGCTGTGGAAGCTAAGCCCTTTTCCGGCGAACCCCGTCTGAAGGTCAAATATCGCGAAGAGGTTGTTGCTCAGCTGAAGGAAAAGTTCCATTATGAGAACGTGATGGATATCCCCAAGCTCGATAAAATCATCCTGAACATGGGTCTCGGCTCCGATAAGGATAACCCCAAGGGCATTGAGACCGCCGTGTCCCAGCTCGGCACCATCGCCGGTCAGAAGGCCGTCATCACCAAGGCCCGCAAGTCCGTTGCAAACTTCAAGGTGCGTGAAGGCATGAACATCGGCGCCAAGGTTACCCTCAGAGGCGACAAGATGTACTACTTCGCCGATAAGCTGATGAACATCGTTCTGCCCCGCGTCCGCGACTTCCGCGGCGTGTCCGACAAGTCCTTCGACGGCCGCGGCAACTATGCCATGGGCGTTAAGGAGCAGTTGATCTTCCCCGAGATCAACTATGACGATGTCGATAAGGTTCGCGGTATGAACATCGTGTTCGTAACCAGCGCAAAGACCGACGAAGAAGCCAAGGCGCTGCTCGCATTCATGGGCATGCCCTTTGTGCAGGAGTAAGGAGGAGCAATATGGCTAAACTCAGTAAGAAATTGAAGCAGCAGGCCGAACCCAAGTTCAGCACCCGCGCTTATACCCGCTGCCGTATCTGCGGCCGTCCCCACAGCGTACTGCGCAAGTACGGCATCTGCAGAATCTGCTTCCGCAACGAAGCGTATGCAGGCAACATCCCCGGCGTCCGCAAGGCCAGCTGGTAAGAGGAGGAAATGTAACATGACTGATACAATCGCAGATATGCTGACCAGAATCCGCAATGCTCTGGTAGCAAAGCATGAATCCGTGGATATTCCCTGCTCCACCATCAAAAAGGCGATTGCCGAAATCCTGGTGCAGGAAGGCTACATCAAGAGCTACACCGTCATCGAAGAGGGTCTGGTAAAGACCATCCGCGTGCAGCTCAAGTACGGCCCCAACAAGCAGCGCGTTATCGTTGGCATCAAGCGTATCTCCCGTCCGGGTCTGCGTGTGTATGCCCGCAAGGATGAAATCCCCAAGGTGCTCAACGGCATGGGTATTGCCATCCTTTCCACCTCCCGCGGCATTATGACCGACCGGGAAGCCCGTAAAAACGGCGTGGGCGGCGAAGTGCTGGCCTATGTCTGGTAAATAAAACTGGAGGATATAAAATGTCAAGAATCGGAAAACTTCCGGTGGCTATCGCTGCCGGAGTGACAATCACGGTTGACGACAGCAATGTTGTGACCGTGAAGGGGCCCAAGGGCACCCTGTCACAGCAGATGCATCCCAACATGCTCATCGAGCAGGAGAACGGCGTTCTTACCGTAAAGCGCCCCAATGATGAGAAGCAGAACCGCGCTCTGCACGGTCTTACCCGCAGCCTCATCAACAACATGGTCGTCGGCGTGACCACCGGCTTCTCGAAGAACCTCGAGATCATCGGTACCGGTTACAAGGCCGCCATGGAGGGCAAGACCCTGGTGCTGAGCATGGGCTACTCCCATCCCGTGAAGTTCGAGCCCACCGAAACCGTCAGCTACGAAGTACCCGCCCCCACCAAAATCGTGGTCAAGGGTATCGACAAGCAGGCCGTCGGTCAGCGGGCCGCTGAAATCCGCGAAACCCGTAAGCCCGAGCCCTACAAGGGCAAGGGTATCCGTTACGAGGGCGAAGTTGTCCTGCGTAAAGAGGGCAAGGCCGGTAAGAAATAATAGAGAAAGGAGCGAATTAGGATGTTTTCCAAAATCGATAAGAACGCGGTCCGCAAGGTCCGTCATCATCGTCAGCGCAAGGACATCAACGGCACGACCGAGCGTCCCCGCCTTAATGTTTACCGCAGCACCGTGCACATCTATGCACAGGTTATCGACGATTCCACCGGTTGCACCCTGGCCTCCGCTTCCACTCTGGATGCCGAAGTCAAAGCCCAGCTGGACGGAAAGAACAAGACCCAGGCCGCCAAGATTGTCGGTATGGCGGTCGGCAAGCGTGCTCTGGAAAAGGGCGTGGAGAAGGGCGTGTTCGATCGCGGCGGTTACCTCTACACCGGTCGTGTAGCATCCCTTGCAGCGGGTGCCAGAGAAGCCGGTCTGCAGTTTTAAGGAGGAAACAACATGCGTAACGACAACAGAAAGTTCGAAAAAGAAGTCTCTGAATTCAAAGAGCGTCTGGTCTATATCAACCGTGTTGCCAAGGTTGTCAAGGGCGGCAAAAACTTCCGTTTCACCGCGCTTATGGTCGTCGGCAATGAGAACGGCAAGGTCGGCGTAGGTCTCGGCAAGGCTGTGGAAATCCCCGAAGCAGTCCGCAAGGGTGTTGAGGATGCAAAGCGCCACATGATCGAGATTCCCATGGTCGGCACCAGCATTCCCCATGCCGTGGAAGGCAAGTTCGGCAAGGGCCACGTCCGTATGCTTCCCGCTGAAGAAGGTACCGGCGTTATCGCGGGCGGTCCCGCCCGTGCGGTTCTGGAGATGGCCGGCATCAAGGACATCCGTACGAAGTCCTTCGGTTCCAACAACCCCAGCAACTGTGTTAAGGCTACCCTGGACGGACTCAGCCAGCTCCGCACCGCCGAGCAGATTGCTGCTCTGCGTGGCAAGACTGTGGAAGAAATCCTGAACTGACGGAGGCAAAACGATGGCTACTTTGAAAATAACGCTCGTCAAGAGCCCCATCTCCAGTCTCAAGGATCAGCAGGACACCGTCAAGGCGCTCGGTCTGCACAAGGTGTATCAGACCGTTGAGAAGCCCGACAATGCCTGCATCCGCGGCCAGATCTTCAAGGTAAAGCACCTTGTCAAGGTCGAAGAAGCATAAGGAGGAACACGCTATGAAGCTGAATGAATTAAGACCCGCAGAGGGCGCCGTTTCGGTCTCCAAGAGAGTCGGCCGCGGCACCGGCAGCGGTATCGGCAAGACCTCCGGTTACGGCCACAAGGGTCAGAAAGCAAGAAGCGGCAGCAAGAAGAACGGCTTTGAAGGCGGTCAGATGCCTCTGGCCCGTCGTCTTCCGAAGGTCGGTTTCTGCAACATCTATGCAAAAGAGTATTCCGTAATCAACGTTTCCGCGCTGGAGTGTCTGGCGGACGGTACCGAAGTGACTGCTGAGCTGCTGAAAGAAGCAGGCGTTATCAGCAAGATTGAAAAGGACGGCCTGAAGGTTCTGGGCGGCGGTAATCTTACCAAGAAGCTCACCGTGAAGGCTGCCAAGTTCACGAAGTCAGCTGAGGCCGCCATTCAGGCTGCCGGCGGAAATGCTGAGGTGCTCTGATGTTTACCACGTTCATCAACGCCTTTAAGGTAAAGGAACTCCGCAAAAAGATTCTCTACACCCTGCTTCTGCTGGTGGTTTACAGAATCGGCAGCGCGATTCCCATCCCCGGCGTGGACGCGGCCAAGTGGGCGGAGCAGATTGAGGGCCTGGCCCTGTTTGATTTCATGAGTCTGCTCTCCGGCTCCGCACTCAGCCAGTTCACCATCTTTGCCATGGGTATTTCCCCCTACATCACGGGCTCCATCATCATGCAGCTGCTCGCCATCGCCATCCCCTCTCTGGAGAAGATGAGCAAGGAAGAGGACGGCCGCAAGAAGATTGAGCAGATTACCCGGTATGTAGGCGTAGGCCTCTCCCTGGTGCAGTCGTTCGGTATCATCATGTCCTACGGCAGCAGTATCGTAACGACCAAGCCCCTCTGGTGGTCCTACCTCGTCATCTGTGTCTGCAGCGCAGCCGGTACCGCGTTCTTGATGTGGCTCGGCGAGCGCATCACGGAAAAGGGCATCGGCAACGGCATCTCCATGCTGATTTTTGCCTCCATCGTGACCAGAGTTCCCGACTTCCTGATTGCCAGGTTCAAGGCTCTGTTCACCGGCACACAGATTTGGGAGTTCTTTGTGGCTCTCGTCGTCATCCTTGCCATGATTACCTTCGTGGTACTCATCGAGAAGGCCGAGAGAAAGATTCCCATCATGTATGCCAAGCGCGTTGTCGGACGGAAAATGTACGGCGGCCAGAACACGCATCTGCCCATGAAGGCGAATGCGAACGGCGTTCTGCCTCTGATTTTCGCCATGACGCTGATGCAGTTCCCCACCATGATTCTCCAGTTCTGGCCCAACTCCGGTTTTGCCACCTGGTGGGAGAATTACATGAGCTCCAGCGCTGCGGTGCCCGTACCCTACTATCTGATTTACTTTATCCTGATCATTGCTTTCGGTTACTTCTACACCTCCATTACCTTTAACCCCGTGGAGATGAGCCAGAACCTGCAGCAGAACGGCGGCTTTATCCCCGGTATCCGTCCCGGCAAACCTACCGGCGAATACCTCGGCAAGATCAGCAACCGTCTCACGCTCTTCGGTTCCCTGTTCCTGGCAGTGATTGCGATTATTCCTACCATTGTTCTCAACAGCATTCATATCACCAGCATGTTCGGTGCTACCAGCGTCCTCATCATGGTGAGCGTGGCTATGGAAACAACGGAACAGCTGGAAGCCCAGATGCTCATGCGGCATTACAAGGGATTCCTCAACTAAGCGAATGAAGCTGATTTTACTCGGCCCGCCGGGTGCGGGCAAAGGCACACAGGCCAAGGGCATTGCCGCGCGGTATGCCATCGCGCACATCTCTACCGGGGATATGCTGCGGGCGCAGATTCGCGAGGGCACACCCCTTGGGCTGGAAGCCCGGTCCTATATGGACAGGGGCGAGCTGGTTCCCGATGCCGTGATTATCGGCATGGTAAAGGAAAGAATACAGGAGAAGGACTGCGAAAACGGTTTCCTCTTCGACGGCTTTCCGAGAACCGTTGCTCAGGCGGATGCGCTGGCGGAATTTACGGATATCGACACCGTTATCAACATTGATGTCCCCTTTGAAAGACTGCTCAAGCGTATCAGCGGGCGCAGAATGTGCCCGGACTGCGGCGCGACCTACCACATTTCCACCTATACGGATACGAAATGCGCTTCCTGCGGCGCGAAGCTCTATCAGCGGGACGACGATAAGGAAGAGACGGTTGCGGTGCGGATTCGCCAGTACGAAGCAAAGACGGCTCCCCTCATTGCATATTACGGGGCCAAAGGAAATCTTCTCACGGTGAACGGCGATCAGCCGGTGGAAGCCGTGGCGGAAGAAATTGCGAAAGGCATGCACGCATGATTGTTTTGAAATCCGCTGCGGATTTTGTTAAAATGAAAGCGGCGGGGCGCGTGGTCGCCGGGGTTTTGCAGCTGCTGAGCGAGCGTGTAAAGCCCGGGGTTATCACAAGGGAGCTGGATACTGCGGTCCGGAAGTATATCGAGGGCTGCGGTGCGGTACCTACCTTTCTTGGCTACGGCGGATATCCCGCGAGTGTCTGCATCAGCATCAATGAGGAAGTCATTCACGGCATTCCCTCCCGGAGAGAGATTAAGGACGGCGATGTGGTCAGCTGCGATGTCGGCGCCACGCTGGACGGGTTTGTAGCAGATGCGGCAAGAACGTTCATAGCCGGAACCGGGTCCGAAAAGGACAGGCACCTTGTGGATGTGACGCGGCAGTGTTTTTTTGAAGCGTTGCCCTATTGCACGCCGGATTACCGGATTTCCGATATCTCCCGGGCGGTGCAGAGCTACGCGGAAAAAAACGGCTGCGGCGTTGTCCGGGATTACGTGGGGCACGGCATCGGCCGGAAAATGCACGAGGAGCCTGAGGTTCCGAACTACTTCACACCGCGGTCAAGGCAGAGGCTGCACGCCGGAATGGCGATTTGCATCGAGCCGATGATTACCGCAGGCACATGGGAAGTAAAGGTGCTGGAGGATGACTGGACCGTGGTCACGAAGGACAAAAGCAAGGCTGCGCACTACGAAAACACCGTGTTGATTACTTCCAACGGACCGGTGCTGACGACCGCTTATGAGGAGGGTCTATGCTGAAGGATCCGTTTGTAGGGCAGGCTGCTGTTTCCCGCGCGGGGCATGACAAGGGCAAGGCCTTTGTGGTGACCGCCGTGCTTGACGGGGGATTCGTTCTCATTTCGGACGGAGACAGCCGGAAGCAGGATAAGCCCAAGAAAAAGAAGTGCATGCATCTTTTTGACTTCCCCAGAAAGGGAAGGAACGGGATGGAAGCCCTGATGCGGGGCGAACAGGTTACCGACGCGGCCATCCGTAAGTATCTGCTTACACTCGCCGCTGCGGTAGAACAGGACAGTTAAAGGAGGCAAGCTTGTCCAAACAGGATGTTATAGAAGTGGAAGGCGTCGTATCCGACGCGTATCCAAACGCCATGTTCGAGGTCACCCTTCAGAACGGACACAAGGTCCTGGCGACGATATCCGGAAAGCTCCGTATGAACTATATCCGGATTTTGCCCGGTGACAAGGTTACCGTGGAGCTGTCCATGTATGACCTTACCCGCGGCCGCATCACGTGGCGTGCCAAAAACTGATCAGCTTTTGAAGAATTATTTGAGCAAGGAGACAGAAAAATGAAAGTCAGACCTTCTGTGAAACCCATCTGCGAAAAGTGCAAGATTATCAAGCGCAAGGGCCGTATCATGGTCATCTGCGAGAACCCGAAGCACAAGCAGCGTCAGGGCTAAGCATCACCTAAAATAAACTTGCGGGGCGGCTGGTGGTAAAACACTTCCCGCAGGGAATAACATACATAAAACAAGTAATTCAGATTTTTAACGGAGGTAGAAAACCATATGGCACGTATTGCTGGCGTAGACCTTCCGAGAGAAAAACGCGTTGAAATCGGCCTGACCTATATTTACGGTATCGGCCGTTCCATCGCCGGAGAAATTCTGGCGGCCACCGGTGTCGATCCCGATACCCGCGTGCGCGACCTCACGGAAAACGATGTCAACAAGCTCAGGGAGTATATCGATCACAATGTGAAGGTAGAAGGTGACCTTCGCCGTGAGACTTCCATGAACATTAAGCGGCTGGTGGAAATCGGCTGCTACCGCGGTGTCCGTCACCGCAAGGGCCTGCCCGTAAGAGGACAGAGCACCAAGCAGAACGCCCGTACCCGCAAGGGTCCCAAACGCACCCAGGGCGGCAAGAAGAAATAAGGAGGATTAAGCTATGGCTAAAGTGACTAAAGTCAAGAAGGCACTTACCCGTAAACGCCGTGAGAAGAAGAACATCGACCGCGGGCAGGCCCACATCCGTTCCTCCTTCAACAACACTCTGGTAACCATCACGGATATGCGCGGCAACGCGATTGCCTGGTCCAGCGCCGGCAGCCTGAATTTCCGCGGTTCCAGAAAATCCACTCCCTTTGCCGCTCAGATGGCTGCGGAAACCGCTGCCAAGGCTGCTATGGAGCATGGCCTGAAGACTGTGGAAGTGTACGTAAAGGGTCCCGGTTCCGGCCGTGAAGCCGCTATCCGTGCTCTGCAGACCGCGGGTCTGGACATCAACATGATTAAGGATGTTACGCCCATTCCCCACAACGGCTGCCGTCCGCCCAAGCGCAGAAGAGTGTAAGGAGGATACTGATTATGGCAAGATATACAGATTCTGTTTGCAGACAGTGCCGCAGAGAAGGCGCAAAGCTCTTCCTCAAGGGCGATCGCTGCTACAGTGAAAAGTGCGCGATGACCGTTCGCCACACCCCCCCGGGAATGCACGGTCAGGGCCGCAGAAAGCAGTCTGAGTACGGCATTCAGCTTCGTGAGAAGCAGAAGGTGCGCCGCGCTTACGGCGTGCAGGAGAACCAGTTCCACGATTACTACACCAAGGCCAGCAACACCAAGGGCGTAACCGGTGAGAACATGCTCCGCCTGCTCGAGACCCGTCTTGATAACGTCTGCTACCGTCTCAATCTGGGCGAATCCCGTCCCATGGCGCGTCAGCTCGTTACCCACGGCCACTTCACCGTCAACGGCAAGAAGGTGGACATTCCCTCCTACCAGATTAAGGTAGGCGATGTCATCGCCGTCCGTGAAAAGAGCCGCGAAATTCCCTTCTTTGCTTCCGTCAAGGAGCAGGGCGCAAAGCGCACCGTTCCCGCCTGGCTGGAGCTGGATGCGGAAAACCTTTCCGGCAAAGTTGTTGCTCTGCCCGAGAGAGCGGATATCGACCTCACCATTGAAGAGCATCTCATCGTTGAGTACTACTCCAGGTAAGCTCCGTTCCCTTAAGCAGACGACATCACTGAAGGAGGGTATACTATGTTGGAAATCGAAAAGCCCAAAATCGAATGCACCGAAATCACCGATAACTACGGCAAGTTCGTTGTGGAACCTCTCGGGCGCGGCTTCGGCACCACTCTCGGCAACTCCATGCGCCGGGTGCTGCTTTCCAGCCTGGAGGGCTGTGCGCCGACTTCCGTAAAGATTGACGGTGTTCTGCATGAATTCTCCACCATTGAAGGCGTCAAGGAAGATGTAACCGAGATTATTCTGAACATCAAGCGGCTCGTCACCGTTCTGCACGGCGATGCGCCCAAGACGGTTATCATCGATGCCTTCGGCCCCGGAGAAGTGAAGGCGGGCGACATCAAGTCCGACTCTGATGTTGATATCATCAATCCCGAGCTGCATCTGGCTACGCTGGATGACAACGCGAAACTCCACATGGAAATCGTCATCGATAAAGGCCGCGGCTATGTCACTTCCGACAGAAACAAAACGGATGATATGCCCATCGGCGTTATCGCGGTGGATTCCATCTATACCCCCAACACGAAGGTGAACTTCACCATTGAGAACACGCGCGTCGGCAGGATGACCGATTTTGACCGGCTCATCCTTGAAATCTGGACCGACGGCAGCATCTCCCCGAAGGATGCGGCTTCCTATGCCGCAAAATTCCTCACCGAGCATCTGACGATGTTTATCAACCTTGCCGACCAGATTCCCGGTGAGCAGATTCTCGTGGAGAAAGAGGAGAACACGCAGGAGAAGAAGCTGGAAATGAACATCGAGGATCTCGATCTTTCCGTCCGCTCCTACAACTGCCTCAAGCGCGCGGGTATCAATACCGTTGGTGAGCTCACCCAGAAGGATGAGGATGAGATGATGAAGGTCAGAAACCTCGGCCGGAAATCTCTCGAAGAAGTGCAGCAGAAACTGGCGCAGATGGGGTTGTCCCTGCGCCTCAACGAAGATTAATTAGGAGGAAGCAACAATGGCAAACAGGAAATTGGGAAAGCCCTCTGACCAGCGTGTTGCAATGCTCAGAAACCTGACTACCGCTCTCATTTTCAACGGCAAGATCGTTACCACCGAGACCAGAGCCAAGGAAATCCGCAGCATCGCCGAGAAGATTATCACTCTGGCTGTCCGCGAATATAAGAATTCCGAAACTGTGGAAAAAGAGGTCATGAACGATAAGGGCCAGGTCGAAAAGGTCGAGAAGGTACAGGATCTTCCTTCCAAGCTCCATGCCCGCCGTCAGATCATGGCGTATCTGTACGATGTGCCCGAGCTCAAGAAGAAGAAGGAGAGCAAGAGCGAGTACAAGGAGCGCACCAAGGATAAGGCTCACCCCGTTATGGAGAAGCTGTTCCGTGAGCTCGCGCCCAAGTACGATGCACGCATTCAGGAAGGCAAGAAGGGCGGCTACACCCGCATCGTGAAGCTGGGTGCCCGTCGCGGCGATGCCGCTCCCATGGCTGTGCTCGAGCTTATCTGAAGCACACAAAATATATAGAACCGAAAGAGGACTCCTTTGCGGAATCCTCTTTTTTGTTACTGCTCACGGGCAGGGAGGGTATGCCACATTTAATTGCAACAGAAAGATTGCAGTGAAATCCCCTGCAAATCCGCTGCTGAAGCAGCGGCAAGCCTTCTCGCCTGCGGTGGAAGAGGTCCCTTGTTAAATGCAAAACTTATTCCGCAAAAGTTGGGAACACCGCTGTATTTTTTTACGGTTTTTGTTGATTGGAGAATAAGGTAACTCTTTCCGCTGCTTCGCAGCAGCCCATCCCCAGAGGGGATTGCGAAGCAATCGGCTGAGGGAGTAAATGTA
>R18__coassemble_1994_pt1 | contig 15838 bp, 15 predicted proteins | sample R18__metabat2_high_PE_056 | metagenome-assembled genome bin R18 | reverse complement strand
GAATTCAGTCCGCCGCTTCGCAGCGAACGGCATTGCGCTATTTCAAGATTTTTCAACACAGCTGCGGGGAAAATTGGCTGTTTATGCATCATGAGTAAATAAATCAGTGCTTCCCTTAAGCTCGCATCCAAAAGAGGTTATAACCTTGCATTTCTGAATTTCGTTGTCGATACTCTTGCGCAAAAGGAAACGCTTCCCGAAAAATTCAAAGACCACAGTCTTTCGGGCGACTATTCGGGATTCAGAGAATGTCATATACAGCCTGACTGGCTGCTCGTTTACAGAATCGACGGTGATGCGCTTATCCTGTTTCTTTCAAGAACCGGGACGCATTCGGATTTATTCTGATTCGGCGGCTCTTGCCCCGGCGATTCCGCAATTGACACAGGCAATGTGTTTGGGTAAACTTGAAGCTGTTGTTTTAGTTTTATTAGCAGGAGGCTATCATGAACAGTATCCGTGACATCGCTCTGGCTCCGTCCGGCGAGGATAAAATCGAATGGGTACGGCGGAACATGCCGGTGCTCAACGCCCTCAGAGCGGAATTTGAAAGAGAGCAGCCCTTCAAAGGGCTGAAGATTGCCCTGTCCATCCATCTGGAGGCGAAGACCGCCTACCTTTGCCGGGTGCTGGCGGCGGGCGGCGCCGAGATGTACATCACCGGCAGCAATCCCCTCTCCACGCAGGACGATGTGGCGGCGGCCCTCGCCGCAGGCGGGCTCAATGTCTTTGCCGTACACGGCGCATCGTCGGAGGAATACACGGCGGGCATCGATGCGGTATGTAAAATCGGTCCCGACATCATCATCGATGACGGCGGCGATATTCTCAACCATCTGCATAATCACTACCCGGAGCTGGAAAAGCGGGTCCGGGGCGGCTGCGAGGAGACCACCACGGGCATCCAGCGACTCCGCGCCATGGAAAAGGACGGGGCGCTGCGCTTCGCCATGTTCGCCGTAAACGATGCAGACTGCAAGCACCTGTTCGACAACCGCTACGGCACGGGTCAGTCCGTGTTTGACGGCATCAACGGCACCACCAACCTCATTGTGGCGGGTAAAACCGTGGTGGTGGCGGGCTACGGCTGGTGCGGCAAGGGCGCGGCCATGCGGGCCAAGGGTCTCGGCGCCCGGGTGGTGGTCACGGAGGTAAACCCCGTTAAGGCCATCGAGGCGGTCATGGACGGCTTTACCGTGCTGCCGATGGCAGAGGCGGCGAAAATCGGCGATGTATTCATCACCGTCACGGGCTGCAGCGGCGTCATCACAAAGGAGCATTTCCTCTCTATGAAGGACGGGGTGCTGCTCTCCAACGCCGGTCACTTCGATGTGGAGGTGGATGTGGCGTGCTTAAAGAAGCTGGCTGTGGAAACGCGGCCGATGAAGCCGAACATCACCGGCTACCGCATGAAAAACGGGCACTGGCTCTACCTTTTAGGCGAAGGAAGGCTTGTGAATCTGGCTGCGGGCAACGGACATCCGGCGGAAATCATGGATATGAGCTTCGGCATACAGGCGCTGTGCGCCCGGTATGTCGCCCTGTCAAGGGAACCGCTTCCCGTCCGCCTCACCCCCGTGCCGCAGGAAATCGATCTGAAGGTGGCGGGCATCAAGCTAAGCTCCCTCGGCGTACGCATCGATACGCTGACGGAGGAGCAGGAGAAATATCTGAATTCCTGGCAGGTATAAAAAGAGGATAAGCATATGAAAACACTGTATACGGGCGCAGACATCCTTACCATGACGGCGGACGGCGCATGGGAGGTTATCAAAAACGGCTTTTTCGGCGTGGCGGACGATACCATCGACTATGTGGGCGCGGCGCGGCCGGAAGCGGTATACGATACGGAGAAAAAGCTCCCCCGCCGGCTTCTCATGCCGGGACTTATCAACACCCACTGCCACGCCCCGATGACGCTTCTCAGAGGTCTTGGCAGTGATAAGCCGCTGGACATCTGGCTGAGGGAATATATGTTCCCCACCGAGGACCGGCTGCGGCGGCGGGACATCGCGGCGGGCACGGACCTTGCGCTGCTGGAGATGCTCTCCACCGGAACCACCTCCTTTACGGATATGTATTATATGACCGATGCGACCATCGACGCCTGTCTTGCGGCGGGCATCAAGGCCAATCTCTGCCGCCCCGTGCAGTGCTTTGACCCTGCCGAGCCGTATGAGAAGAATCAGCGCGCCAAAGAGGCCGTGGACCTGTTCCGCCGCCGCAACGGAGACGGAAACGGGCAGATTCTCATCGATTTCTGCATTCACGCGGAATATACCTGCACGGAAGCCGTGGTGCGGGGCTTTTCGGAGGAGATACAAAATTACCCCTCCGGTATGCACATCCATCTGAGCGAAACCCTATCGGAGCATGAAGCTTGCATTCAAAAATACGGCAAGACCCCCGCCCGCTGGTTCTATGACTGCGGCGCGTTCCGCCTGCCCGCCTGTGCGGCCCACTGTGTGGCGGTCACGAGGGAGGATATGGAGCTGCTCCGGGATGCGGGCGTGAGCGTGATGCACAACCCCACCAGCAACATGAAACTGGGCAGCGGCTTTGCCCCCGTGGAGGAGATGCGCAGAACCGGCATCAACCTCTGCCTCGGTACAGACGGCGCCGCCAGCAACAACAACCTCAATATGTTTGAGGAAATCCATCTGGCCTCCGTCATTCACAACGGCTATATGCGCAATGCCGAGGTGATGCGCCCCGATTTCGTCCTGCGCATGGCCACCGTCAACGGCGCAAAGCTCCAGCGGCGGACGGATACGGGCGTGCTGCGCCCCGGCTACAAGGCGGACTTCATTGCCATCGATATGGACAAGCCCCACCTCTATCCGAACCCGGACACCCCGGCCACCCTCTGCTACAGCGTACAGGGCAGCGATGTGTGCCTTACCGCCGTCAACGGCAAAATCCTCTATGAAAACGGCGAGTTTCTGACCGTGGACCGGGAGCGCGCCCTCTTTGAGGCCAGGGAAAGCTGCCGGTATCTCTACGGAGCGTAAAAAAGTATATAAAACATAAACGCGGCGGATTTCCCGGGCAGGGGGTCCGCCGTGCTTTTTGTTCTATGGCAGATGCCGGAAATGGCAGGAGTGCAGATTATAATACCGATACCGGGCACATCCATGCTTCTTTGCTGTAAGGAAGCATCTCACTCGCCATGCAAAGAATTACCATCGGCTTTATCTGTGCTCCGAATTTTGTTAAGGCGGAAAGGTTTTTGTCTGCGCCGGACGAATTTTTGGATTTTTTGATTTCGACGGGGTAAATAGTATCTCCCCTTACAATCATCAAATCGATTTCTTTTTTATCTATATCCCGATAATAATACAAATCCGGCTCCCTGCCCGCATTCCAATAGCTTTTCAGAATTTCCGAAACCGCATAGGTTTCAAAAAATGCGCCGGCGGCATTGCCGTTTTCCAAGGTTTCCGCGCTCGGCCACCGGGTCAGGTATGCCGCAAGCCCCGTATCAAGAAAATAAGCCTTCGGCGTTTTTACCAAACGGTCCGTTGCTTTGGCGTAGTAAGGCCGCAGAATATAGATAATACCGGACCGCTCCAGAATGCTGACCCAGTTTTTTACTGTCGGTGTTGAAACGCCGACTTCTTTTGAAACGGTGTCATATTTCAGTTCCTGCGCGGTATTTGCTGCCATATAAACAAGAAACTGATAAAATTCATCCAGCTTCCCTACCTGGGCAAGCTCTTTTATATCCCGTTCCAGGTAGGTATTCACATAGTCCATATAGTACCGTTCTCTGTCCGCATTCCCTGCAATGATTTCCGGCATCCCGCCCCGGAAAATCCGGGTAAACACCTGATGAATATCCTTATATGTGTTTTTTGCGGATAAGGCTTTCAGATTTGAAATATCCGGATTAAATACCTCCGCAGGACGGGCATCGATTTCAGCCGCGGAAAGAGAAGACATATCCAGAACGGCTACCCGCCCGGCCAGGGATTCCGAAACATTCTGCATCATTTTGAATTTTTGCGAGCCCGTAAGCCAGAACAGCCCTCTGTTCGGCTCTCCCTTCAGCGCCTTTGCATCAACAATTTTTTTGATTTCAAGAAGCAGAGACGGCACGCGCTGAAACTCATCGATCAGAATCGGATATCCGTAGGATTCGAAAAACAGTTCCGGATCGGTGCTTGCAAGTCTTCTGGCATTCGCATCATCCAGTGTCACATATCTTCGTTCATTTTCCTTTATATGGTACAGCATGGTTGATTTTCCGACCTGCCGCTGACCGCATACCATTACCACAGGATAATTTCCGGACAGCCTTTTTACCGTCGTCTCTATATGCCTTGCTATATACATGCTTTCGCCCCTCACGCTTTGCGAGAATTTTAAAGTGTGACTTTATTTTACTCGCATATGCATTTTCTGTCAAACCCGAATGGAAGGATACATTGATTTGATATTCGTATTGACAATATTACTTATAGGTAATATAATATATTTTGCAGGTGATTGAATGAGAATAATAAAGCTGGCGGATTTTAACAATATCTACTATGTGGATTCGTTTTTCTCGGAATACCGGGAACTTTTCGGTAAAAGCAGAAGCATATATGCGTCTTGTCTGAAAAAGCTCAGGATGAATCTTAGAATTCTGGATGCGGAAAAACAGAAGGCAATAACATACCAGCAATTTGAAAAGCTGAAGGATGCCGATATTTATTCGATTCGGCATGTCGGACAGGATAATGACAGAGTCATATTCGCATTTATTGATAAGAATAATAATGTGCTTCTCCTCTCGTCCTGCAAAGAAAAGAGCGCATCGGATTACAGAAAGGCTGTTTCACAGGCAGAGGAGCGCCTCAGAATACTCAAGGAGGAATGCTAATGGACATTCGAAATCTGTTAGATACGGCACCCGTTTCGGATCCCTTTTCCGAGCTGTCGGCAGGGGATAAGGCCGAGGCGGACATGAAGGCAGAGATTGCCGTTCATATCCATGAAAAACGCATCGGCATGCATATGACACAGAAAGAATTTGCAGCGTTTACCGGTGTATCTCAGACGATGGTATCAAAATGGGAAAGCGGCGAGTACAATTTTACCGTCGGGAACCTTTCCCGTCTTATGGCTACTCTCGGCTTAAAGCTGGAGATTGTTTCCGCATCTGCTTTGGCATCGGCATAATTTCCTGCGATTTCACAGCGGGCAGGATACCTTCAGCCGTTCGCAGACAATGCGGACAAGGTCCCTTGCGTAGCCGGTGAGGTACATATCCTGCCGGCAGCAGAAGTAGAAGTGGCGCTCGTAGTCCCGGTTTTTGATTTCATAGACACAAATCTGCTCCCGGTAGGGCATGGCATCGTTGATATACACGCTCGGTACAAGAAAAACGGCATCGGCGCAGGCGGCGATATTCTTGGCGGCCTCCATGTTGTGGGTCTCCAGCAGGATTTTCGGGTGCAGGTCATAGATATCAAAGAGGCGGTCCTGCACCTTGCGCACGCTGTGCCCTTCCGTCATGCTGACGAAGGTTTCCTCTGCCGCCTCCCGGATATCCAGCGCGGTACCGTCCGGATATTTTTTGGCCAGCGCCGTGGTTTTTGCTGCGACGAGCACGATTTTTTCCGGCTGGATGGGCCAGTAGGTGAGGTTTGTCCGCCGGCTGTCCGTGGTAAGAAAGGCCATATCGCAGGAGCCGTCCGCAATCATCTTCTCCAGCCGGTCGCTCCCCTCCTCCACCAGCCGCAGCTTCACATGGGGATACAGCCGGATAAATTCCGGCAGAAACTCCGGCAGCAGCTGGCTGCCCCGCTGGTGGGAGATGCCGAGGCTGAACTCCCCGTATACCACATCCTTGGAGTCCGCTATTTCGGCATGCAGCTTTTTATCGATGGTCTGTATCGCCGCCATGGCATCCATGTACAGCTGCCCGGCATAGGTAAGGGAAAGTCTTCCGCCGTCCCGGGTAAAAATCGGCGCACCCAGCTCGTTTTCCGCCGCCTTCACGGTCTGGGACAGGGCGGGCTGCGTGATATAGAGCTTTTTTGCCGCCGCGGTGAGCGAGCCTTCCTTTAAAATGGTCTGCAGCGCGGATGCGTATTTCGGATTGATCATAACTGGCACCTCATAAAAGCATATAGTAAGCTGTTTTTGAGTATACCATAAGTTTTTTCTTATGGGAAGCATAAACAAAGATGTTGTGGAAATTTCAATCGGATTGTGGTAAGGTTTAGCCGTAAGGAAGCATAGCTTCCGTAAGGAACTGCAGATAAATAAGTTGTGCAGGAAGCGCCGGATAAATTTCTTTTATGCAAGGCGGAGGAGGAAGGCGTAGTGGTGCTACGGTGACCGACGACAACGCAGCAGAAAGGAATTTAGACAAGCTTGATGCATAAGTTATTTAACGAAAGTTCCGCAACAAAAGAAGGAGGAATTACCCAATGAAGAAATTCTTTGCCCTGGCTCTCGCGCTGGTAATGGTTCTCGGTGTCTGCTCTTTTGCAAGCGCAGATGAAGAGTGGAAGTTCGAGCGCAAGATTGAAATCGTTTGCCCCTGGGGTCTCGGCGGCGGTGCCGACTCCACCATCCGTCCCATGGCGCAGCTGCTGCAGGATAAGCTCGGCGTGGCCGTAGAGGTCCGCAACGAGACCGGCGGCTCCGGCGTAAACGGTATCGAATATACCTACAAGCAGCCCGCTGACGGCTACACCTTCATGCTGGGCACCCAGTCCCTGTTCATTCAGGATATGTCCGGCTTCACCTCCATGGATTTCAAGACCGAGTTTGAGTGCGAGGACATTCTGGTTCACTCCATCAACATGCTGTGCGGCTCCACGAAGCAGATGGAAAAGTACGGCATCACCAACTTCTCCGAGCTGACGAAGTATGTTGCGGAGCATCCCTATGAGGTTTCCGTCGGTATGCTGACCGCCACCGGTGTGGACGGTATGTGCTTTGAAATCGCTACCGAGGGTCTCGAGCTGAACGTTGTTACCTACGGCGGCGGCTCCGAGGTCAATGCGGATATGGCGGGCGGCCATGTGGACCTTGCGGTCGGCGGCTATGATGATATGAGCGGTCTTATCGAGTCCGGCGACATCATGCCCCTGCTCGTGTTCTGTGAGCACCGTCTCAACATCTTCCCCGATTGTGAGTGCACCGCCGATGTAGGCATCGAGTCCTACGCCGGTCCGTGGCGCGGCATCTTCGCCAAGACCGGTACGCCTCAGGGCGCTATCGACGCGCTGGTGGCCGCTATCGAGGAGTGCCGTCAGGATCCCTCCTGGCAGGAGTTCCTCCACAATGCCGCTTATGACGAGAGAACCGTTCCCGCCCCCGGCGAGGAGCTGAAGACCTTCGTCCAGTCCGAGTACAAGGATCTGCGCGACTACATGCTCGCTCAGGAGACTCTGGAGAAGGATTACGAGGATCTCAAATAATCTATCCCACGCTTGATTTATGGGGGGAAGGGAGCTGTCTCTTCCCCTTTTTTAAAAACAACGGATAATAAGAAAGGGGGAGTCCCGTTTGTTTGAACTGGTTTGCAATGTCATTCTGTTTATCTTCATGGGCTACAGCTTCTTTACCCATGTCCTCGAGGCAAAGGTTCCGAAAAGCTTCACCAAGAACCCGAACAACCTCATGCCGGATGTCTGGCCGAAGGTAATCATCGCGCTGCTGTGTCTGTGCCTTGCCATCAACATCTACCGTATCATCAAAAAGAACAAGGGCAAGGAGGATTTCAACTTTAAAACCTTCCTGGCCGGCGCGAAGGAGTTCTTCACCAGCAAGACCTTCCTCGGCATGATTATTTTAGCCGCGGCCGCGCTGCTCATAGAAACCCTCGGCTTCGTGGTCACCTCCTTCCTCGTTCTTTTCTTCTACGGGCTGCTGCTCGGGGAAAAGAAGTGGGTGCGGCTGCTGCTTGTGTCTGCAGTGCTTGCGCTGCTGCTGCACATCATCTTCAGCGGTCTGCTGGATGTTACCCTCCCGCGCGGCACGGTTTCCTTCCTCAGGAGCTTTGCCCTGTGGCTCGAAAATCTGATTTAAGGAGGAAGAACTGCAATGAGTTTAGGTGAAATGTTTCTTGCCGGCATCAATGCCGTCTTCAGCGGAAGCACCTTCTTCATGGTTCTTCTTGCAATTGTTTTAGGTACCATCTTCGGCGCGCTGCCCGGCGTATCCGCCACCATGGCCGTCGCGCTCGGTCTTTCCTTTACCTATACCATGGAGCCGGTGCCCGCCATCGTCTTCTTAGTGGCCATCTACTGCTCCTCCATCACCGGCGGCTCCATCACCGCCATCCTCTTCAAGATTCCCGGCGTCCCGTCCTCCGCGCCCACAACCTTTGACGGGTATCCCATGGCGCAGCGGGGCGAGGCCGGCAAGGCTCTCGGCGTAGCGCTGCTGACCTCCGCCATCGGCGGTCTGTTCTCCGCCATCGTCATGTTCGCCATGAGCGGCCCGCTTTCCAAGGCGGCGCTGGCCTTCGGGCAGGGCGATCTGTTCGCCATCACCTTCTTAGGTCTCTCCATATTGACGGTGCTGGATATGGACCATATCCTGACCACCATCATCTCGGGTCTGCTCGGCCTGTTCCTTGCCTGTATCGGTCAGGACCCCATGGCCGGTGTTACCCGCCTTACCTTCGGCTCCCGCGAGCTGCTCAGCGGCATTGAGATGATTCCCGTGCTCATCGGTCTGTTCGCCGTCACGGAGGTCTTCAAGGAAACCGGCGCGAAAAAGCGCCTTACCGCCGACCAGGGCATCGGCAACGGCAAGGTCAATACAAAGATGCCTTCCCTGAAGGAGTTCTGGCAGATTAAGTGGACCATGCTCCGCTGCGCTATCGTCGGCACCGTCATCGGCATTCTCCCCGGCGCAGGCGCAACCATCGCCTCCTTCATGTGCTATGCCATGGAGAATAAGCTCTCGAAGTACCCCGAGAAGTTCGGCACCGGCGTTATCGACGGTATTGCCGCTTCCGAAACCGCCAACAACGCCGCTACCGGCGGCGCCATGGTTCCGCTGCTCACCCTCGGTATCCCCGGCGGCAACGCGGCGGCGGTCATGATGTCCGCGCTGGCTCTCAAGGGCGTGCAGATGGGTCCGCTGCTTCTCAACAACCAGCCGGAATACCTCTCCGCCACCTTCATCTCCATGGTGGTTTCCAACATCCTCATGGTTATCGTGGCCATCGGTATTGCAAAGGTCTTTGCCCAGATTCTGGCCATTCCCTACAGCTACTTAGGGCCCATCATCCTCATCCTCGCTACCATTGGCTCCTATTCCGAGGGCGGCTTTGCGGGTGTGGTCATCATGGTGATTGCGGGCGTGTTCGGCATTATCGTAAAGAAGATGCACCTCAACAGCGCCGCCATCGTCCTTGGCCTCGTGCTTGGCAGAATGTGCGAGGAGCACTTTGCCCGCGCCTATGTTATGAACCGCACGAATGTGTTTGCGGCTCTCTTCGGCACCCCCATTGCGGCGGTCGTCATGGTTGCCTGCATCCTGATGCTGACCAGCCCGCTGTATATGCCGCTTCTTAAGAAAATCGGCAAGAAGAACAAGTAAGTCTATCCCGTAAGGGACATGCAGAGAAGGAATCCGGGAGCCGTTCGGCTCCCCCTTCCTGCTTTTTTAATAAAGTTAGGAGTGACGGATATGATTATAGAAAAGAATGCCGTCGCCGGAACGCTTGAAAGCAGCGATGCCATGGTCACCATAGGTCCGGGAGAAAATGGCATAGAGCTTGAGATTACTTCCAGCGTCATGAACCAGTACGGACGGCAGATTAAGGCCACCGTGCTGGAAACCCTGAAAAGGCTTGCGGTGGAAAACGCCATCGTCACCGTGGCGGATAAGGGCGCGCTCGACTGCACGCTGAAGGCCCGTGTGGAATGCGCCGTGTTCCGCTCCTGCGGAAAGAGTGATGCGGGTATCCCCTGGGGAGGTGCCGTAAGATGATTCCGAGACCGAAACCCGAGCGGTTCCGCCTGCGCCGCACCATGATGTTCATGAACGCGCAGAAGCCGGGCCTTATCAAGGATGCCTATATCTACGGCGTGGACTCCATCATGCTGGATCTGGAGGATGCGGTGGCGGAGAACCAGAAGGATGCCGCCCGTTTTTCCCTCTACCACGCATTAAAAACGATTGATTACGGGGATACGGAGGTCATCGTCCGTATCAACGGTTTGGATACGCCCCACTGGCAGGAGGACATCCGGGTCTGTGTGGCGGGCGGCGCGGACGGTATCCGCATTGCCAAGTGCGAAAGCGCGCAGGATGTGCTGACCGTGGCCAAATACACGGAGGCGGCGGAAAAGGAATTCGGCGTGGAGGTAGGGCGCACGCTTCTCATGGCGGCGCTTGAAAGCCCCAAGGGCATCCTCAATGCCTATGAAATCTGCTCCGCCAGCGAAAGAATGTTCGGCGTGGCCATCTCCGGCGGCGACTTCCGCCGCTGTATGCAGACAAAGCCCACCAAGAGCGGCATCGATATGCTCACGGCCCGGGGCATGATGCTGCTGGCGGCCCGGGCGGCGGGCATCCAGTGCTTCGATACGGTATTTACCGATTTGGATGACACCGAGGGCTTTGTTGCGGAGGTCAGGCAGAACAAGGAGATGGGCTTTGACGGAAAGAGCCTCATCAACCCGAAGCAGATACGGCCGGTGCATGAGATTTTCGCGCCGACCGAAAAGGAAATCCGGCAGGCGGAGGCTTGGGTCAGCGCCTACCGCGAGGCGGCGGCAAAGGGCATCGGCGTCTTCACCGTAAACGGAAAGATGGTGGATGTCGCCTTCATCCCCGGCGCGGAGCGTACATTGAAATTAGCCAAGGCCTGCGGCATGTATGAGGGGGATTTGGTATGAAAAACGCAGTCGGACGGGATATTCCGGACTTTCTTCTTACCGGTGGCCGGGAGGTCTATCAGGGGAAGAACTATAAGGACGGACAGTATATAAAAAAGGCTTCGCCCGTAACACGGCGGTACGAAGCGCCGCAGGAGAGCAAGGTTCTCTCCTCCCTTGCGGAGGCGCTCCGCTATTGCGGCGCCAAAAGCGGCATGACCTTCTCCTTCCATCACCATTTGAGAGACGGGGATTTCGTGGTCAATCAGGTAATGCAGGCGGCGATAGAGGAACTGGGGCTTACGGAGCTTACCATTGCGGCCACCAGCCTCGGCGCAGCCCATGACCCGGTGGCGGAATATATCGAGCAGGGCAGGGTCATCGGCATTCAGACCAGCGGCATCCGGGGCAAAATCGGCGAGGTGGTCTCCGCCGGCAAGCTGAAAACCCCTGCGATTATCCGCAGCCACGGCGGCCGCCCGAGAGCCATCGAGGCAGGCGAGGTGCATATCGATATCGCCTTTATCGCCGCGCCCACCAGCGACTGCTGCGGCAACTGCCGGGGCATCGGCGGCAAGAGCAACTGCGGCTCCCTTGGCTATGCCATGACGGATGCCAAGTATGCGGATAAGGTTGTGGTGGTTACGGACTGTCTGGTGGATTTCCCCAACTACCCTGCCTCCGTGGAGGCCATCGATGTGGATGCGGTTGTGGTGGTGGACTCCATCGGAAACCCGAAGAAGATTGCCTCCGCCGCGGCGCGCATCAGTCAGAACCCCCGGGATCTGATGATGGCGGAGAATGTGGCCAGGGTCATCGCCTCCACCCCGTATTTTAAGGAGGGCTTCTCCTTCCAAACGGGCGTGGGCGGACCGTCCCTTGCCGCCAACCTGTTTCTGGAAAAGCTCATGGACGAGCGGGGCATCAAAATGGGCTGGGCCATCGGCGGCATCTGCGGACCGATGGTGGAGCTGCTCAAGCGCGGCAAGGTAGGCAAGGTCATCGATGTGCAGGATTTTGATCTGGATGCGGTGAACTCCATCCACCAGACCCCCAACCACTTTGAAATGAGCGCCAGCCAGTACGCCAACCCCGCCAACAAGGGGGCGTTTGTCAACAAGCTGGACTTTGTGGTGCTGGCGGCGCTGGAAATCGATACGGGCTTTAACGTGAATGTTCTCACGGGCTCCGACGGCGTGCTGCGCGGTGCCCCCGGCGGACATCCCGATACGGCGGCAGGCAGCAAGTGCTGCATCATCGTAACGCCGCTGATTCGCGGGCGCATGGCCACGGTCTGCAAGCATGTGGTCACCGTCACCACCCCGGGTGACTGCGTGGATGTGCTGGTTACGGACTACGGCATTGCCGTGAACCCCCTCCGCCCCGACCTTATCGCCTGCCTCGATGCGGCGGGCATCCCCCATGTATCCATAGAAAGCCTGCAGGAAAAGGCCTACAGCCTTGTGGGCACGCCGGATGATTTGGAATGGGAGGATAAGGTGGTGGCCGTTCTTGAAGCAAGGGACGGCACCATCCTCGATGTGGTGCGGAAAATCAAGCCGCTTGTACTGTAAAATCAACATCCTTTGAGCCTTCCCTGCGGGGGAGGCTCATTGACAAAATATATCTTTTTCAAAGCAAGGAGTTACTATGCAGCTTTACGATACCGGAATCTATCTTGTGAACGGACGGACGATAGTAAAAAGCAGTGAAGAGGCCGCCGCGCTGCTCGGACACGCGGTTACAAAAGAGGCGGCGAAAAAGGGTACCATCGCCCATAAAATCATTGCCGCCCACGATGCTTCCGCTGCGCCGGACAGCCTCCGCCTCACCTTTGACAGTCTCACCAGCCACGATATCACCTATGTGGGCATTATCCAGACCGCGCGGGCCAGCGGCATGGAGCGTTTTCCCGTGCCCTATGTGCTGACCAACTGCCACAACAGCCTCTGCGCGGTGGGCGGCACCATCAACGAGGACGACCATATGTTTGCCCTTTCGGCGGCCAAAAAATACGGCGGCATCTATGTCCCCACGAATCTGGCCGTCATCCACACCTACAACCGGGAAAAAATGGCGGGCTGCGGCCGCATGATTCTCGGCTCCGATTCCCACACCCGCTACGGCGCTCTCGGCACCATGGGCGTGGGCGAGGGCGGCGGAGAGCTGGCCAAGCAGCTCCTTTCGGATACCTACGATATGCGCCGGCCTGAGGTTGTGTGCATATACCTGGAAGGCACTCCCGCGCCGGGCGTGGGTCCGCAGGATGTTGCGCTGGCCATCTGCGCGGCGGTGTACAAAAACGGCTATGTGAAGAACAAGGTGATGGAATTTATCGGCCCCGGCGTAGGAAGTCTGCCGGTGGAGTTCCGCAACGGCATCGATGTCATGACCACGGAAACAACCTGCTGGTCCTCTGTCTGGGAAACGGACGGGCGGGTACGGGAATACTACGAAATCCACGGCCGTCCCGAAGCATTCCGCACGCTTGCGCCGGAGGAGGTGGCCTATTATGACGGCTGTGTCCGTGTCAACCTCAGCAATATTGAGAGCATGATTGCCCTGCCGATGCATCCGAGCAACGCCCTGCCCATAGCGGAGCTGCTGCAAAGGCCGAAGGAAATTCTGGCCGAATGCGAGGCGAACGCCAACCGCCAGCTCACGGGAGCAAGGCTCTCCCTTCTCGATAAAATTCACGACGGCGGCGTATGGGTACAGCAGGGGCTTGTGGCCGGCTGTTCCGGCGGCACCTTCGATAATATCTGCGCGGCGGCGGACATCCTGCGCGGACAGACCACCGGCAACGGTGCGTTCACCATGAGCGTTTACCCCGGCAGTATGCCGACATTGCTGCAGCTGCTCAGAAACGGCGTAGCGGCAGACCTCGCCTCCTCCGGTGTTATCCTGCGGGAATGCTTCTGCGGCCCGTGCTTCGGCGCCGGCGATACGCCCGCCAACAACGCTCTCTCCATCCGCCATACCACCCGCAACTTCCCGAACCGCGAGGGCTCCAAGCCCGGCGAGGGGCAGATGAGCGGCGTGGCGCTGATGGATGCCCGCTCCATAGCGGCTACGGCGCGCAACGGCGGCCGGCTTACCCCGGCTACGGACCTGTCCGTTTCCTACAAAACCTATCCCTATACCTTTGACGGCAGCATTTATCAAAAACGCGTGTTTGACGGCTTCGGTCACGCCGAGCCGGAAGCGCCCCTTACCTTCGGTCCCAACATCCGGGACTGGCCGGAGTTTCCCGCCCTGTCCGAGGATTTGCTGCTAAAAATCTGCACCGTCATCCATGACCCGGTGACTACCACGGACGAGCTGATTCCCTCCGGCGAAACATCCTCCTTCCGCTCAAACCCCGAGCGGCTCAGCGCCTTCGCCCTCTCCCGCAAGGACCCGGAATATGTGGGACGGTCTAAGGAAATCCGCGCCGTCAACCGCAGGCGTACGGAAGAAAACAGCCTTTCCGAAGCGGTGCAGGCGGTGTATACTGTCATAGAAGGCAAGCTGCCCGTTCATCCGCTGGAAACCGAAATCGGCTCCTGTGTCTTTGCCCGCAAGCCCGGGGACGGCTCTGCCCGGGAGCAGGCGGCCTCCTGCCAGAGGGTGCTGGGGGGCGCGGCCAACATCACCGTGGAATATGCCACCAAGCGCTACCGTTCCAACTGCCTCAACTGGGGCATCGTGCCTTTCAGAATACAGCCCGAGGACGAAAACCGTTTTCAGGTGGGCGACTGGCTGTTCGTACCGGGCATCCGCACGGCGGTGGAGAACGGAAGCGACAGCCTGCAGGCATATTTTGTACGGGAAGGGCTGGAGCCCGTTACCCTGCTTCTCGATGCCACCACACCGGAGGAAAAGCGGATTCTGCTGGACGGCTGCCTTATCAACTTCAACCGGAGGAAAAGAAAGTGAAGGAGCTGACCGTAACGGAGATTTTTTCCGTAGCCCCGCCCCGCACCTCCACGCTCCTGTGTCTGCCCGCAAAGGACGGCGGAACGGATGTGCTGGCGCTGCCCTGGTTTACCTGGCTCAATACTAAGCATAACCCGATGCTCTGCTTCTCGCTGCCTGCCAAGGATGAAACGGGCAACGGCCTTGCTGCGGAGCAGACCCTCTACCTCGGCTTTTTGGAGGCGGAGAAGGCAAGGGCCTATGAAGCGCCGATGCATCTTCCGGCGGGCGAAGCCGCAGCGCCGCTGCCCGTAGCGTTTCCCGAGGGCACCCGCGCCTGTATCCGCTGCACCCTGTTTCGAAAGTTCAAGTACCCCTGCCAGCAGGTGCGTCTGTTTAACTGCAATTTTGAGAAAGCGTATCTGTTAAAAGAAGATGAATAAAAAGCTGTTTATCGGTATAGCGCTGCTTCTCTGCCTGCTTCTTTCCGTTGCTGCGGCGGAGGAGGCGCCTTTTGTAAGCGGAGATTTTTCCTACAGGCTGCTTTCGGACGGCACGGCTGAAATCACACGCTATACGGGCGAAGCGGCGGAGCTGACCGTGCCGGACACGCTGGACGGTATTCCGGTAACGGGCATCGGGGAAAATGCCTTTGCCGGCTGCGCCGCCCTTACCTCCGTTACGCTGCCCTCCGGCATTTTGGAAATAGGCGAAAGCGCCTTTTCCGGCTGTACCGCCCTGCTTTCCGCCGATATTCCGAAGAGCGTGGAGTTCATCGGCGCAGAGGCATTCTCCGGCTGCCCCGAAAAGCTCTGCCTCATCGTAGATGCCGTTTCCGCGGCAAAGACCTATGCAAGGGAGCAAAAGCTTGTCTTTTTATACCGGGACTGCCTGCTTAGCTCCTACTTCTGAGATTAACCGAATACCGGCCGTGGGCCGGAAATATAAACGCCGTCCTTTCGGACGGCGTTTTTTAAGTAAGAAGTATGAAGTATGAAGTGAGAAGTATTTTTTCTGTCTGCGTTCGGGCAGGAATTTTTAGGGAAGCACTGATTTATTCAGAGTGGCAGCATAAATATGCAAATTTTTCTTGCAGCAAGGAG
>R18__coassemble_1883_pt1 | contig 17322 bp, 14 predicted proteins | sample R18__metabat2_high_PE_056 | metagenome-assembled genome bin R18 | reverse complement strand
GCTCAAACCGTACCTGGTCGTTGCCCTTGCCGGTGCAGCCGTGGGCGATGGCATCCGCGCCCTCCGCGAGGGCGATTTCGGCCAGCTTCTTGCCGATGACAGGCCGCGCAAAGGCGGTGCCCAGCAGGTAGGTTTCGTATTTTGCATCCATCTTTATGGAGGGAACGATGATATCGTCCACCATCTCATCGATGAGGTCCGCCACAATCAGCTTGGATGCGCCGGTCTTGAGAGCCTTCTCCTCCAGCCCCTCCAGCTCATCCGCCTGCCCCACATTCGCCGCCACCGCGATGATTTCGGGGTTGTTGTAGTTCTCCTTCAGCCACGGGATGATGATGGATGTATCCAGACCGCCGGAATAGGCGAGTACGATTTTCTTGATATCTTCCTTCTTCATGGAATGCCTCCTGTTTATTTATGCATAATTTGTGCATAAATATTACATCCGCCGCAAGGGCTTGTCAAGAGGGCATTTTATGTACACAGATGCCCGGCAGACATTGACAACGCACCTCATATCCGAGTAAAATAAGGGCACTTTAAATTTCCCGGAAAAACGAATGTATTACATTAAAAGACAATCAGGGAAGCGCTGATTTATTCACTCGCATTGCATAAACAGCCAAATTCCCTGAAAATCCCGGTAAAAGCTTCTCCGTACTCAGTACGCCGGGTCTGCATGTGATGCCCGGGCTTATCTTTTGCATGGCGGAAACACTTTATCCGCTTTCGCGCAATGCATGGCTCTGCCCGGTTTCATGGATATAATCTATATAAACAGGAGAAACAGCATGGATTTACAGAAAACGGTGCTGGGCATAGAGCTCGGCTCCACAAGAATCAAGGCGGTGCTGCTGGATGAAAAGCACACGCCCATAGCCTCCGGCAGCTTTCAGTGGGAAAACCGCTGGGAAAACGGCATCTGGACCTACTCTATGGAGGATATTCACACGGGGCTTCGCGCCTGCTATGCGGATATAAAACGGGATGTGCGGGAAAAGTACGGCGTAACGGTACAAACCCTCGGCGCCATCGGCATTTCTGCGATGATGCACGGGTATCTGCCGCTTGATAAGGATAACAAGCCGCTGACCGCCTTCCGCACCTGGCGGAACACCATGACCGCAGAGGCGGCGGAGCAGCTGACCAAACTGTTTTCCTTTAATATACCCCAGCGCTGGAGCATCGCGCATCTGTATCAGGCGATGCTGAACGGGGAAACACATATAAAGGACATTGCCTGCCTCACCACGCTGGCGGGCTATATCCATCTGAAGCTGACCGGAAAAAAGGTGATGGGCGTGGGCGAGGCCTCGGGTATGTTCCCGATTGACAGCGCGAAGCTTGACTATAATGAAACCATGCTGGCCGCCTTCGATGCGCTGCACACCCAGCCGTGGAAGCTGAAGGACATCCTGCCCAAGGTGCTGCCGGCGGGGGAAAACGCGGGGTATCTTACGGCGGAGGGCGCGGCTTTCCTCGACCCGGCGGGGGATTTGCAGCCCGGCATACCCTTTGCCCCCTGTGAGGGCGATGCCGGCACGGGCATGGCGGCCACCGATTCCGTGCGTGTGAACACGGGCAATGTTTCCGCCGGCACCAGCGATTTTGCCATGCTGGTCACGGACCGTCCCCTCGGCGTACACCGGGAAATCGACATGGTGACAACGCCGGCAGGCGTGCCGGTTGCCATGGTGCACTGCAACAACTGCACCTCGGATATCAACGCCTGGGCGGGGCTGTTCGGGGAGCTTGCCGAGGCTGTCGGCGCAAAGCAGGATACGAATGCGCTCTATACGCTGCTCTTTGAAAAGGCTCTGGAGGGGGAGCCGGACGGAGGCGGTCTGCTTTCCTATAATTATTTTTCCGGCGAGGGTGTAACCGATATCGATGCGGGGCGGCCTGTGCTTCTCCGCCGTCCGGACAGCCGGTTTACCCTTGCGAACGTGATGCGCGTACACCTTATGTCTGCGCTGGCCACGCTGAAAATCGGTCTTGACATCCTCACAAAGGAGGAGAAGGTCACGGTGGACAAGCTCTACGGGCACGGCGGCTTCTTTAAAACGGCGGGGGTCGGTCAGCGGCTCTTGTCCGCGGCGGTGAACGCCCCGGTTTCGGTCATGGAGACGGCGGGCGAGGGCGGCCCCTACGGCATGGCGCTGCTGTGCGCGTATATGCTCCGGAAGCAGGAGGGGGAAACGCTGGAGGACTATCTGGACAACAAGGTCTTCGCCGCCGCAAAATCCGTTACCCTCATGGCGGACGAAAGGGATGTGGACGGCTTCAACCGGTTTCTGGCCGGATATAAAAATGCGTTTGCCGTGGAAAAGACGGCTGTGGAGGTGTTCTGATGCTGGAAGCTTTAAAGCAGCAGGTGCTGAAGGCCAACCTGCTTCTGCCGGAATACGGCCTCGTTACCTTTACCTGGGGCAACGCTTCGGGAATTGACCGTGAGAGCGGACTTATCGTCATCAAGCCCTCCGGCGTAGCCTATGCCGGGATGACGGCGGAGGATATGGTGGTGGTCGATGCCAACGGCCGGGTGGTGGAAGGAAAATGGAAACCCTCCAGCGATACGCCCACCCATCTTGCCCTCTATAAGGCCTTTCCGGCCTGCGGCGGTGTGGTGCATACCCACTCCCGCTGGGCCACCTCCTTTGCCCAGGCGGGCCGGCCGATTCTTCCCATGGGCACGACCCATGCGGATTATTTTTACGGCGCCGTTCCCTGCACCCGCCCGATGACGGATGAGGAGATACAGGGCGCCTATGAGGCGGAAACGGGCAAGGTCATTGCGGAGACCTTTTCCGATAAGGATCCGGCGGCGATTCCCGGCGTGCTGGTCTTCAGCCACGGCCCCTTTTCCTGGGGCAGGGATGCGCTGGAGGCGGCGCACAACGCGGCGGTGCTGGAGGAATGCGCGTTTATGAATTATCACGCCCTGCAGCTCAACGCAGCGGCGGGCGCCGTGCAGCAGAGTCTGCTCGATAAGCACTATCTGAGAAAACACGGCAGGAATGCCTATTACGGACAAAAATGAAGGTACTGTATATCAACGCCTGCGCGCGGAAAAGCTCCCGCACGGCAAGGCTGGCCGGGGCCCTGCTCAATAAGCTCGGCGGTGACCGGGAGGAGGTTTTCCTTCCGGAGGCGGGACTTGTGCCCGTAAATGAAGAAATCATTTTAAAGCGGGATGCGGCGCAGCGGACGGGCGATTATTCGGATGCGCTGTTTTCCTACGCAAAGCAGTTTGCCGCCGCAGATGCAATCGTCATCGCCGCGCCCTACTGGGATTTGTCCTTTCCGTCCTCGCTGAAGGTGTATTTTGAAAACATCTATGTGCAGGGCATCGTCACCCGCTTTCATGCGGACGGCACACAGGAGGGGCTATGCAAGGCAAAGCGCCTTTATTATGTCACCACCGCAGGCGGAAAGCTGGAAACGAAGTACGGCTACGAATATGTCCGCACGCTGGTAACGGAATGCTTCGGCGTACGGGAAACGGAGCTGCTGTCTGCCGAGATGCTGGATATTGACGGCTTTGATGCGGAAGAAATTCTGGCGGCTGCTATGCGCCGGTACGGTTTAATATAAGATAGTATGCGCAGACGGATTCTGATTTTATGCACTTTGCTGCTTCTGCTGCCGCTGTGCGCCGCCGCAGACGATATTACAGAGCTTTCCACCCCGGAGGCGCTGCTGGCCATGGCGGAAAATCCGGCCGGACGGTTTGTGCTTACGGCGGATATCGATATGCGCGGCACGGACTGGGCGCCCTTTGCCTTTTCCGGGGAGCTGGACGGCGGCGGGCATACGCTCTACAACCTGACCGTTACGAAGACGGGGACGGAAAAGCGCACCACCCTTGACGGCAACCGCAAGGAGTACGATACTGTGTTTGCCGGGCTTTTTTCCGTGGCGGAAAACGCAAGAATACACGATATTTCTCTCACGGGCGTGTATATAGCGGTGGAAACGGGGGAGAACTGCTTTTTAGGCGGCATCGCGGGCTACGCGGCGGACTGTGAGCTTACCGGCTGCAGCGTGAGCGGACGGATGCAGCTGACGGTTGACGGCGGCATCAACGCAGGGCTTGGCGGCGTAGCCGGCTATATGGACACCTGCACGCTGGCGAATGCCGTGACGGATACGGAGCTGGTGTTTCTTGACCTGAACCGGGAGACGGTTTGCGAGGAGTTCATCGGCGGACTGTACGCCTCCGGCCGCGGCAAGGTGACGGGCTGCAGCGTGCGGCTGCGGGCCTTTGCCTCCGTGCACGGGTATGTGCATAACGGCGGCTGCATCGGCATGGCCTTCTGGACACGCCGGGGAGATACTTACAAGCAGACCCTCTATAACACCGTTTCCGATACGGAGATTACCTTCTTTGAGGATGCGCCCTCCCGCCGGGGCTATGCCGATCCCTATATCGGCGAGAATCTGGGCAGCAACTGCCGGGAAAGCGGCAACAAGAAGACACATTTTGTATCTACGCCGGCGACGGATTACGATACGCTGCTGCTGCCGGACAGCTGCGCGGCACCGCAGTATACCGCCGCTGTGACGGAGCCGACCTGTACCGGCTGGGGCTGGACGGACTATACCTGCGCTTTGTGCGGCTATACCTACCGCGCCGACTATACGCCCCCGCGCCACAGCATGCAGACAACCGTTATAAAGGAAGCAACCTGCACGGAGGACGGGGAGGCGGAAAGCATCTGCGCTCTGTGCGGCGAAAAAAGTACAGAAGTCTTACCTGCTGCAGGGCACACGCCCGGGGAATGGACAACAGTACGGGAGGCGGCTGTCGGTACGGAGGGTCTGCGGCAGCTTTGCTGCGCCTGCTGCGGCACGGTTCTGGAAGAGGAGGCTTTGCCTGCCCTGCCGGAGCCTACGCCCGTTCCGGTGCCTACCGCGCCGCCGGAGCCGCTGCGGCTTCTGATAGACGGCGAGGCGTGTGAAACGCTGCAGGCGAAAAAATATACCTATATCACCCTTACCGCCGAGAATGCGCTCGGCACACCCGTCTTTACCTCTTCGGACCCGTCCGTTGTCTTTATCCGTTCTGACGGTACGGCGGCGCTTCTGAAGGAGGGTACGGCTGAGCTTACCCTGACGGACGGCAGCCGCACTGTCACCGTGACCGTGGAGGTAACGGGGGGCTTTTTCCTCGAAATGGGGCATCTTATCGGCATCGACGGATAGAGAGTATGACGGCTTTCAACAGACTGCAGCAGACGGAACCCCTTATGCATCCGCGCCCCGCTCTGTGGGCCGCGGCAGGGTCGCTCTGCGCCTGCCTTGTCTTTGCTTTTCTGCCTGCCTTCGCGCGCCTTACGCTTGCCGTGATTGCGCTTGCGGCGGGCGTTTTTCTTTTTATCCGCCAACGCGCCCTGTTTGCGCTGCCGCTGTTTTTCGGCCTGCTGCTTATTCGCTGCGCCTGTATCCCCGGGGCGCTTCCTTCCGGCACGGCGGAAATAACGGGGCGGGTACAGAGCGCCGTGAAAAAGACACGCGCGGGCGCGGAGGTAACGCTCGGACGGCTGTATATCCACGGAGAACGGGAAGCAGGGACATTGGTACTGCAGCTGCCGGAGGCGCTGTCCCTTTCCTTAGGCGATACGGTAACGGCGGAAGTGAAGCTTACGCCGGCCGAATGGGACAGCAGCCAAAGCCGCGGCACGGCGGTTTGCACGGGAGCGGTTTCGGTAACGGAATACAGCGGCTTTTCCCCGTATATCACGGCGCTCCGCTGGCGGGAAGAGCTGGAGGAAACGGTCACGGCGCTGTATGCTCCCTATGCGGGCGAAGCGAACGGCATGCTCCTCGGCGACCGCTCCGCCATGTCCTATACAAGCTATGCCGCCTATAAGCGCAGCGGCCTTATGCACCTTTTATGCGTATCGGGTCTGCATGTGGGCGTGGTGGCGGGCGCGGTGCTGTTTTTGCTGCGTGGCAAGCGGCGGCTTCCCCGCTTTCTGGCAGCCGCCGCCTTTCTGCTTCTCTATACCGCGCTGACGGGCTTTTCCGTTTCCTCGCTGCGGGCGGCGCTGATGCTGCTTCTTACCACGCTTACAACGCAGCTGGGGCGGCAGAAGGATACGCTTTCCGCGCTCTCCCTTTCCTTTTCACTACTGCTGCTTGTGAATCCCGCCTATCTCGATGATCTCGGCTTTCAGCTTTCGTTTTCCTCCGTGCTGGGGCTCTGCTGCCTGACACGGTCTCTTACCGCCGCCCTTCCGCAAAGGTGCCGCCGCTTTGCTGCTCCCCTTGCGGCATCCCTTGCGGCCTGCATCGGTACGGCGCCGCTCCTTTGCCGTGCTTCGGGGCAGCTGGAGTGGGCGGGACTGCTGCTTTCTCCGATAGCCATTCCCGTAACCCCCTTCTTTCTGGTTCCGGGATGGCTGTCGCTGCTGTTTACTCCGGTAAGCCCCGCGCTCGGTTATGTATTTTCCCTGCCCGCCAGGGGTGTGCTGATTTTTTTACAGTATCTTACCACGCTCGGCTCCTTTCACGCGCTGTCTATGCCCGTTCCGGGCGCGGGGGTGCTTGCCCTCTGGTATGCTGCCCTGCTGCTGCTTTCCCCCTATTTCCTGCCCAACGGGAAGCACACCCCCTATCCGGGCTATGCCGTCATGGGCGCGGCGCTCGGCCTGTGGCTGGCGGGCTGCTGAACAGACAGCCGGCTTCAGATAGCCCATACGGGAAGGATATAGTTGTCCCTGTCAATAGCTCCGACCGCGGGTTTCATGCAAATTACCGCGCCTTTTCCCCTTGGAACGGAAGCCTTATCGAGCAGGGAAAACACGCGGGTAAGCTCGGTACCCGGGTTTGAGGTTTTTTTGATTTCCATGGGGTTCAGGGCGCCGTTTTGCTCCAGAACGACATCGATTTCCTTACTGTCCTTGTCCCTGTAGTAGTATATAGCGGGTTCCATGCCTACATTCAGATAGGTTTTGACAATTTCGGATACGGCATAGTTTTCCAGAATTGCTCCGTTCATGGCGCCGCTTTCCAGTACAGCTGCGCTTGTCCATTTTGTGAGATAGCACACAAGCCCGCTGTCATAAAAGTAAAGCTTGGGCGTTTTGACAAGGCGTTTTAAAAGATTGTTTGCATAAGGGTGCAGGTAGAAAATGATGCCTAAGGTCTCCAGAATATGCAGCCAGTCTCTGGCCTGCTTTTCGCCGATTTCGGCATCAGCGGCAATATCCGCAACATTCAGCAGCTGAGAGCATCTTGCGGCAACAGCCGTGATAAACCGCAGAAACTTCAGGGAATCTATCGCGTTGGAAAGCTCTTTTACATCACGCTCGATATAGGTGGAGATATAGCTGGAATAAAATATGCCGCTGCCGGTGTTCTGTCCGCTGACAATGCCCGGCATAGAGCCTTGGAAAATTCTTTCGAACAGGGCGTGGATATCCATTTTGGTTCTGCCTTGCTCCCGCATTTGCAGCTCCTTTAAGTCAATATGCAGAGGAGCTGCCTGTACGCCGGAGATTTCCGCCTGCGATAAGGTTGTCATGGATAGAACCGCAACGCGCCCGGCCAGCGATTCCCGCACGCCCTGCATCAGCCTGAATATCTGAGAACCCGTAAGCCAGAAATCTCCCATACTGTGGTGGGTGTCCACATATATCTTTATATAGGTAAACAATTCCGGCGCATACTGTACTTCATCTATCAGCACGGGCGGCTTATGCAGCTCAAGAAAAAGCTGCGGGTCGGTCTTGGCGAGGCTTCTTTCCGTTAAATCGTCCAGGGAAACATAATTTCTTGCGGTTCCTTCCATCAGCTTTTGCAGCATGGTAGTCTTACCCGTTTGTCTGGGCCCCGTTACGAGAACAACCGGATATTCCTTTGTCACTTCCAAAACTGTTTTTTCAAGACTTCTTGTGATATAGCGCATCGTGTACCTCTTCGGCTAAAATGTATTATAAATACAGAATAGCCGAAAAAATACAATCCGGCAAGTGTTTTTCCGGCATTTTTCAAGCGGCGCAGTCATTTTCATGCACAATAGTCTACTTATGTGATATACTGAAGATATTCCATATAAGCGGCAACACATGAGAAAAACGGGGGAAACACAGGATGTATACAAAGCGTTTTATCGGAGCAGCGGCCATCATATTTATTCTCTGCGCGTTCTTTCTGCTGCCGCCGAGGGTACGGGCGGCGGAGACAATATGCCCCGGCTGCGGCGAAGCGTTGACAAAATCACCGTCGGGCTATGACACCTATGTGCCGGCAGCATCCTGCGCCTCCTCGGGACATTATATCGTCCGGGAATGCGGCAGCTGCCTGCTGTATTATGTTTTCGATGCTGACGGCGCGGTCATCGGTTCAAGCGGAAGCGAATATGCCGCAACGCAAATGGCTGCTTTTCTGCTGGAACACGATTACGGCTCCGAAATTCCGGAGCAGCCCGCCACCTGCACAAATGCCGGCGTGAAGGCCTACTATCAGTGCAGCCGCTGCGAAAAGCTGTTTCTGCAGGATGAGAGCGGAAACTATATTACCGCAAACGAAACGGATTTGCAGATAGAAAAGAAAGGGCATACCTTCGGCGCATGGCAGGAAGAGGTAGCCGCCACCTGCGTTTCTACCGGCATCCGGGCGCACAAGGACTGTACCGTCTGTAAAAAGCACTTTGACAGCGAGGGTATGGAGCTGCCAAGCCTTGTGACTTCGGTGAAACCGGCGGCGCATACCTTTGGCGCGTGGCAGGAGGAGATACCCGCCACCTGTACGGAAGCCGGGCAAACGGCGCACAAGGACTGCACGCACTGCGGGAAGCATTTTGATGCCAGCGGCGCCGAAATTGCGGATACGCTGATTCTGCCCACGGGGCATTCCCTTGGCGCTTGGATAGAGGAGCAGCCTGCCGCGTATCTGGTGCCCGGCGTAAAGGCGCACAGGGATTGCGCTAACTGCGGGCGGCATTTCGATGCCAACGGCGCCGAGCTGAAAAATCTGACCATTCCCGCGCTGAAGACGGGGCTCAGCAAAAGCTCCGTTACGCTGACGCTGCAAAAGGGAAAGAAAAATCCAACGGCAAAGCTTACGGTTCTCGGTGAAACGGGCGGCGGCGTAAGCTATAAGAGCAGCAATAAAAAGATAGCGACGGTCGATAAAAAAGGAAAGATTACAGGCAAAAAGGCCGGCAGCTGTACGATTACCGTCACAACAAAGGCAGGCAAATCCTTTTCCTGCAAGGTCAAGGTGCAGAATAAGGCGCCTACAAGCATAAAGCTCAGCAAAAAGACCGTAACACTGAAGAAAATCGGCAAGACCGTGAAGCTGAAGGCCACCCTCGGCCCGAAAACGGCCTTTAAGGAAACGGTTCTGTGGCGAAGCTCGGACACTGCCGTTGCGAAGGTGGATAAGAACGGCAAGGTGAAGGCCACGGGCCGGGGCACCTGCACAATTACGGTCTATCTCAAAAGCAACCCCGCCGTGAAGGCGGAATGCACGGTGAAGGTGAAATAGCCTCCGGGCGCTTTTTCAGAGAGACCAGGCGGGAACAATGAAATTATTCGCATTGACAGCCGTCAGCTCCGGGTGCATGCATAAAACAGCGCCTTTTCCCCGGGGAACAGGACTTTTGTCCAGAACTTTAAATGCGCTTACCAGCTCGCTCCCCGGATGAACAGAGCGTTTAATTTCAACGGGATGCAGTTCACCGTCATTTTCAATCACGATGTCTATCTCATTACAGTCCTTGTCCCGGTAATACCAGAGCAGCGGCTCGTCCAGAGTATTCAGATAGGTTTTCCGGATTTCGGCTACAACATAGTTTTCAAATATGGCTCCGGCAAGGGCGCCGTTCTGAAGGATTTCCGGAGAGGAATATTTTGTAAGATAGGCAACGAGGCCTGTATCGAAAAAATACAGCTTCGGAGTTTTTACGGTTCTGGTAAGCAGATTATTGGAGTATGGCCGCAAATAGAAAAGAATATCGGATTTTTCCAACACCTGAAGCCAGCGCTTGGCCGTGCTGTCTGCAACGCCGGCATCCATGGCCATACCGTGCAGGTTGAGAAGCTGCGCGCACCGACAGGCGGCAGAGCGGATAAAATCCAGAAACTGCAGCTTATCCACACCTTCAATAAGCTCGCCCACATCCCGGTCTATATAGGTTTGCAGATAACCGGAATAAAAGGCGTTTCTGTTTTTGAACTTGCCGCTGACATGGCCGGGCATCCCGCCCCGCCAGATTCTTTCATATATTCCGGAAAGACCGGCAGGTGTACCCGTGCTGCATCTTTCTTTCAGGGAAGGTAGGCTCAATTGAAACGGAATACACTTTCCGCTGCCGTAGATTTCATGCTGAGAAAGTGTAGACAGGTGAATTACGGCGGTTCTTCCCGCAAGGGATTCCCGGGCAAGCTCCATCATGCGGAAGGCCTGCGAACCCGTCAGCCAGAAGGAGGAAGGAGGAGCGCCGTTGTCAATGGCAATCTTAATATAAGAGAACAGCTGCGGCGCGTACTGCACCTCATCTATCAGTATCGGCGGGGTATGCATTTCAAGAAACATGGCCGGGTCCGTCTGCGCCAGCTTTCTTTCTTCCAGATTATCCAATGTCACAGCTGTTCTTGCTGTATCCATCATTTTTTTGAAAAGGGTAGTCTTTCCTACCTGCCTCGGCCCCGTAATCAGTATGCAGGCATAGTCCTCTCCGAGCTCCCTGATTTTATTCTCCAAATCTCTGTGTATGTATTGCATACTGCACCTCGATTCCGGCTAATATTCGATGTAATCGCATTTTAGCCGATTTTTACCTTTTGGTCAATAAGAAAAAAGGGAATCTCTAAAAAAGGCATATTCACCCGTTGATTTTCGGCTGATATTCGATACAATCGCATTTTAGCCGATATGAAAAAGAAGAGCCGCTCCCGTCTCAGGCAAAAGCACAAGGACGGACTCCGGCCGGGAGTTTACATTTTGCGGCCGGACAGTATATAATGGTCGCGGGCGGCTCTGCGCCGCTTGTGATTCTATGCTTTTGTGAGGTATATATGTCCGGTCTGATGACCTTTTCCCTGATTCTGTTTGCCGTTACCTATGTGCTTATGTTCGCGTTTCAGAAAATCCGCCCGTATGTGGCCGTCGGAAGCGCGCTGATATTTGTCATCATCGGCTCACTGGGCATTTTCCCGGAGTTTTCCTATTCTTTTTCGGATGCCCTTTCGGAGATAGACTGGAATGTTATCATGATGATAGCCGGCACCATGGGCACGGTGTATCTGTTTATCGAGAGCAAGATGCCCCAGCTGTTAAGCGATATTCTCATCAGCCGGGTACATTCCGTCAAGTGGCTCATTGCGGTGCTGTCCCTGTTTGCGGGCGTTATCTCCGCCTTTGTGGACAATGTGGCGACCGTTCTTATGATTGCGCCCGTGGCGCTGGCCATCTGCAAAAAGCTGAAGATTTCCCCCGTGTCCGCCATCATCTGCGTGGCGGTTTCCTCCAATCTGCAGGGCGCGGCCACGCTGGTGGGGGATACTACCTCCATTCTGCTGGCCAAGGCCGCAAACCTCGATTTTATGGATTTCTTCTTTACCGAGGGCCGGGTGGGCATGTTCTTTGTCACCGAGGCCGGGGCGCTCGTTTCCGCCCTCATCATTCTGTTCATGTTCCGCAGGGAGAAGGCGCGCATCGATATAAACGACCGTACCGCGGTAGAGGATAAGGTGCCCGCCCTGCTGCTGGTGCTTACCATCGTTTCCCTGATTGCCGCCTCCTTTATTCCCTATGAGAGCAACGCGGCGCCGGGGCAGTGGTACAAGCCGGAGATTACCAACGGGCTTATCTGCTGCTTCTATTTCCTCATCGGCCTTGTCCGGCAGTGCATCAAGGAGAAGAGCCTTGCACCGGTGAAGGCGGTTTCAGGGGAGATGGACTATTACACCATCGCTCTGCTGTGCGGTCTGTTCGTGGTTATCGGCGGTATTACCCGGGCGGGCATCATCGATTTCATCGGCCGGACGATTGCAAAGCTGGGGGGGAGCGGCACCCGGGGCTCTGTGTTCCTTATCTATACCGTTATCGTGTGGATGTCCGTGCTGCTTTCCGCCTTTATCGATAACATTCCCTATACGGCCACCATGCTGCCCGTGGTGGCGGTCATTACGGAGCGCATCGCCGCCGCGGGACTTGTGAATCTCCACCCGAACCTGCTGTATTTCGGCCTGCTGGTGGGCGCCACCCTCGGCGGCAACCTGACGCCCATCGGCGCCAGCGCGAATATCGCGGGCATCGGCATCCTCCGCAAGGAGGGCTACGAGGTCAGCTCCGGCACCTTTATGAAGTTCGGCGTGCCCTTTACCCTTGCCGCCGTGATAACCGGGTATCTTCTCATCTGGGTTATCTGGATGTGACACAAAAAATGCAAAAATTGACATTTACACGATTCCGTGTCATTATAATAACGGAGGCGGTGAAATGGAAAAATATTTATCCGTAAGTGAATATGCAAGAATCCACCATAAAGATACCGGAAACATTCGCAGAATGCTGTCTTCCGGCAGAATGGAAGGGGAAAAAGTGGGAAAGCAGTGGATTATTCCTGCATCCGCAGTCTATCCCGCCGATCAAAGGATTGTTACCGGAAAGTATGTTCAGCAAAGAAAAAGGACGGATTTCTACCAAAGCAGGGAGCTCTTCCTGCCGCTTCGAAGGATGATAAAAGATTTAAGGAACATTTACGGGAATGTTCTCGAAGCTGTTGTGCTCTATGGTTCGTATGCGCGGGGAGAAGCAGATGACGAATCCGATGTAGACATAGCTTTATTCGTGAAGGAGTCAAGTATTTCTTTAAATGAAAAAATGATAGAGTGCGTTTCCGGCTATGAACTGGAAACCGGGAAGGTGCTTTCGGTTATTGACATTGAACAACCCAAGTTCGACATGTGGAAAAACGCGCTGCCTTTTTATAAAAATATAGAAAAGGATGGAATTGTTCTATGGAAGGCAGCATAAAGGAGCTATCAAGATACAGGTTTGAAAAGGCGGTGCACAGTCTGGAAATAGCCGGTATGCTGTACGGACAGGGTGAATTCGGATATGCGCAAAACAGAGCCTATTATGCATTATTCGATGCCATGCGCTCCATTACGGCCTTAGACGGCTTTGACAGCAGCAAGCACAGCGGAATCATTGCCTACTTTAATCAGAACTATGTAAAAACCAATCTTTTTAGTGTAAACACATCTAAAATCATACGCAAGGCTTCCATGCTTCGCGAAAAATCCGATTATGAAGATTTCTATGAACCGGATAAAACCGAAACAAAAGAAGTAATAGAGCTTGTGACAACCTTTGTAAATGATGTTTCACTATATCTGAAAACAAAATATGCAGAACGATAAAAACGGACGGAGAAAACAGCCATGCTAAAAGAAACCACCGATTCGGAGGGCTTTGTCCTTGTATCCGACATTATACCGGACGCCATGCTGGATATACGGTATTATTCCACCTACAACTTTCTCGGGGAAAGGGTGGACGGATATGAGGAGCCTGTGGCGATACTGACCCGGGAGGCGGCGGACGCCCTGAAAAAGGTCAGCGACGATGCGGTAAAAATGGGCTACCGGCTCAAGATATTCGACTGCTACCGGCCGCAGGCGGCGGTGGATCACTTTGTAAGGTGGGCCGAAGAGCACAGGGAGATTGCCATGAAGGGGTATTTTTATCCCGAGGTGGATAAGGCCAGGCTGTTTGACGAGGGCTTCGTTGCGAAGAAATCCGGGCATTCGAGAGGCTCCACCGTGGACCTTACGCTGTTTGAAATGGACACGCAGAAGGATCTGGACATGGGCGGAACCTTTGACTACTTCGGATACCTGTCCTGGGCCGACTTTACCGAGGAAATTACGGAAAAGCAGGTTGAAAACCGGAAGCTTCTCCGCAATCTCATGCTTTCTCACGGCTTTAAGCCGCTGGCGGAGGAATGGTGGCATTTTACGCTGGAAAACGAGCCCTATCCGGATACCTATTTTACCTTTCCCGTAAATTCCGCGCAGGTCCGCAAGGCCTCCACCTTTACGGAACGGCTGGAGAACGACATGGAATTCCGGCTCCGGTTCTTTGATGCCGTGGCCGAGTCCGCCGACAGCAACCGAAAATATCTGGAGGAAGCCGCGCGGAAGGTGATTTTTTCCACCGCAGAGAAGATGGAAAAATTCTCGCTGAAGGAAAATATAGGCTTTGATGAGAAAAGGCTGAACGAAGCCGTAAGCCGCATGGTCCGGGAAACCACGGAGATTATCATTTCCCTGCTGAAGTGACCCTCCACCGCAGACTGTCCGGATTCAGCCGATGCGCACGCTCTTCCCTTCAAAGGCAAACCCGTAGTGGCGGATGCGTTCCTTTGCGATGCCCCGGGAGATGAGGACGGCATCATAATTCTTTTCCTCAATCTGCTGTAAGGCGGCGGCTACCGTGTCCGAAAGGTCTTTTTCCCGTGATTTTCTTCTTACCTTGAATTCAAAAACGAAGGCGGGGTCCTTTTCGCTTACGGGCTCCAGCATTACATCGTAACGGCCGAGACCGCTTTCCCGGTTGGAGGTTATCCGGTACCTGTCCTTTAAATCCACCATCATACCGAGCACAAGCCCGTGATAAAACCGCTCCGGCTCTGTTTTTCCGGAAGGCCGGGTCGCCACATCAAAGCTGCTGACCGTTTCGGAAACGATGTCCGCCATATATTCGTTCATATAGTCCAAATCATCCAGCATAAGGGCCTTTATAAAATCGTTATAACGGGAATTCCGCCGCTTGAACCAGCCTTCTATCAATCCCTCAAACAGGATTCTTACCTCCGTGTTCGTGAGGGCGAGCGTATATTCCGGCTTCTCGTTTCCGTCACCGCTGTAATACTCCCTTGCCGTAACGATTTTCAAATATCCGCTTGCAAGCAGAAGGCTCCAGATGGCATTTTCATTGTCATCCAGCTGACTGAACACAATCTGTTCATCGATATAGGTGACAAGGGGCTTTCCGGCAAGAAGGTCCTCCATGGTGGTCTTTATGCCGGGATCTCCTTCCCGAATCAGCTTTCCGACAAGGCCGTTGGAGCTGGAATTGGCCCAGTACGGCCCTAGTTTTCTTTCATTCAGAAAGTTAATGATGGACCAGGGGTTGTAAATATCCGGCGTTTTTCCGAAGGTAAAGCCGTCATACCAGCTTTTCACATCGTCTTTGCAGCCGGACAGCGCCATCTCGTCCAGTGCCGCAAAGGTCTCTCCCTCGGTAAAGCCGAATGCGGTGGCATATTCGGCGGTGGTTGTTGTTACAACACGCAGATTATTCAAATCCGAAAATATGGACTCCTTGCTGACCCTTGTGATGCCCGTCATAAGCGCCCGTGACAGGAAGGGGTTGGTTTTGAAGGTTGCGTTGAACAAACCCCGGAACAGGGCTACAATCTTTTCCCAGCAGCCGGAAATGTAGGCTTCCTGCATCGGGGTATCGTATTCATCCAGAAGAACGATGACCTTTTCTCCGTCCCTTGCCCGGCTCATAAACTCCATCAGATCCCGGATAGCTGTCTCCACGGGGATGCCGGGCATCTGCGGCTCCATGGCTTTCCGGAACTGTGCTTTTTCGTCCTCCGTAAGCTTTCCGGAATCCAGCAAATACCGTCTGCTGCTGTAGAGCTTTGAGATGTTTCGCTTAACAGCCGCAAGCGCATCCTCATAATTGGAAGACTTGATATCGGCAAAGGTAAGAAAAATAACCGGCTGTGTCCCTTGCAGGGCCCGGTAGGCAGGATACTGCCAGATTTGCAGTCCCGCAAATAAATCTCCCCGGTCGGTGTATTTGTCGGAGAAGAAGCATTCCAGCATGCTCATGTTGAGAGTCTTTCCAAAGCGCCTTGGCCGGGTAATCAGGGTAACGGTATCCTGCGCCTCCCACCATTCCCGGATAAAATCCGTTTTGTCCACATAAAAGCAGTTATTTTCCCGTATCGCGGCAAAGTCCTGACCGCCTATATTGATTGTTCGCATCGGTTGTACCTCCGTGGTTTGTTTTGTGTAAGCTCCTGAAAGCTCTGTCTATCCACAAAATGTATAAACCCTGTGGACGGAGAAATGTGGATAACTCCCCTGAAGGCAGGCATTTTATAGCCAAAAAGTGTGGATAAGTCTGTGGATAATGTGGACAGGATACAATTTATTCATAAATTTATTCATAAATGGTAACGAATAACCGCCTGCTCCACCATGGCAAGCTCGCTTAAGGCAATACAGTGCGGAAGGGTATTGCCCTGCACCGCTGCCCGGCAGGCGGAAAGCGGCATCCACAAAACGCTGTCCACCTCTTCCGTCTGCAGGGTGAAATCGCTTTCCTCCCTGTCAAGCGGCAGGCAGAAGACCCGGGAATGCTGCCGGTCACAGAAGGGCTTTCCGAAAAAGACCGCATCGTGAACCACCTCCCGGTCTCCGCAGAAGAGCAGCTCCTCCTCCCTTGCCGTAACGCCGAGCTCCTCATAAAGCTCCCGTACGGCGGATTCCCGGTAACCGCGGCCTGCGGGAATATGGCCGGCACTGGATATATCATAGCAGCCGGGAAAGGAGGCCTTCTGAAGGCTGCGCCGCTGCAGAAGAATTTCCCATCCGTTCTCCCGCCGCCGCAGCAGCCACACATGCGCCGTTCTGTGGCGGATACCCTTGGCATGCGCCTCGCTCCGCTCCACGGTTTTTCCCGTGGGCTCGCCGTTTTCATCCACGATATCAAGCCATTCCATAGGTTATGCCTCCGGCTTTTCTTCTGCGCTGTTTGTATCGGCCGACTGCTCCTCCGGCGCCTCCTCCTTATATTTCGTCAGCCCGCCGCCCAGCTTTTTGAACACCGGCTCGGTAAAGAGGGAGAAGAGCAGCGCAAGGCATACGGGCATAAAGAAGACGGGGAAGAAATAGTCGAGACACAGCTGTACGCATTCTATCGAAAGCAGCGCCAGCACCACGGTACGGGGCAGAAAGGTCAGCGAAAAGCGGAAGGCCTTCCCGTTCAACTCCCGGAAGCGCTGGGTGAAGCGGGATTCTATCGGAAAAACCCAGCAGGCGGCGCCGACAGGCAGCACCAGCAGCACCCGGTACGCTTCCGGCACCACTGCGGGAATGGCACCGGAGGAGGCAAGGTCGCTGAGCATGGCGCGAAAGATAAGGCACAGCCCGATGATAACGCCCCAGAGCAGGGCTGTGGGGATGCTCTGCTTCCACTCCCGCTTAAATACGGTAAAAAAGCGGCGGTAGGGGGCCGGGTACTTATAGCGGACACAGCGGACGGTGCTGTCGTACAGGGCGG
>R18__coassemble_1870_pt1 | contig 17576 bp, 15 predicted proteins | sample R18__metabat2_high_PE_056 | metagenome-assembled genome bin R18 | reverse complement strand
GAGGATTTTGACAAGGCGGGCATCCTTTCGACGGATGCGGTGGAATTCACCCTTACCGTATATTTGGAGGGCGAAACGGAAAATCTCACGGAGGCGGAATGCGTTTACCGCCCGTAGGAATATAAAAAGGAAGCATAAGACAGATGGAATATAATGTATCCAGCTTAACGGTGATGGAAGGGCTCGATGCCGTAAGAATGCGGCCGGGCATGTATATCGGAACCACGGGTCCCCAGGGGCTGCACCATATGCTCTGGGAAATCGTGGACAACGCCGTCGATGAGGCGGCCAACGGCTATGCAAACGAAATTGCGGTCACCCTGAAGAAGGACGGCTCCGCCACGGTAACGGACAACGGCCGCGGCATCCCCGTGGGCATCCACGAAAAGGCGGGGGTTAGCGGCGTGGAGCTGGTTTTTACGCGCCTGCACGCGGGCGGCAAGTTCGGCAACGAGTCCTACGGGTATTCCGGCGGTCTGCACGGCGTTGGCGCGGCGGTGGTGAACGCCCTTTCCCGGCATGTGACGGTGGAGGTATATACCCAAAACCGCGCCTACCGGCAGGAGTTTGAGAGCCGGGATGACGGCACGGGCAAAATCGCCTCCGGCCGCCCCGTCTATCCGCTGGAGGAAACGGGCCGCACGAGAAAGCAGGGAACGGCGGTTACCTTCCTGCCCGATGAGCGGGTTTTTGAAAGTGTAAAATTTTCTTACGAAACCATCACAAAGCGGCTTCGGGAGCTGGCGTATCTTAACAAGGGCGTGACCTTCCGCCTGACGGACGAGCGGGAACGGGGCGAAAACCGGGAGGCGGTGTACTGCTTTGAGGGGGGCCTCAGCGACTTTGTCCGCTATCTCAACGCCGACAAGACCGTTCTCTACGAGCAGCCGCTGCATTTTTCCGGCTTCTGCGGGGATATCTATGTGGAGGCGGCCGTTCAACATAACGACGGCTATACCGAAAGCATCTTTTCCTATGTGAACAACATACCGACCACCGAGGGCGGCACCCACGAGACCGGCTTTAAGGCCGCGTATACGAAGGTGCTCAACGACTGCTGCCGCCGGCTGGGACTGCTGAAGGACAAGGACCCGTCCCTGTCCGGCGAGGACTTCCGGGAGGGGCTGACGGCGGTGCTTTCCCTGAAAATGCGCTCGGTGCAGTTTGAGGGGCAGACGAAGACGAAGCTCGGCAATACCGAGGCGCGCCCCGCCGTGGAGACGGTGGTTTCCCGGGAGCTGGCGCTGTACTTAGAGGATATCAAGCGGCAGGAGTGCGCCGCCGCCATCTGCGATAAGGCGGTGAAGGCCTCCAAGGTACGCGCCGCCGCGCGGAAGGCAAAGGAGACGGCAAGGGAAAAGAACAAGCTGGAAAACGCGCCTCTGGTCGGCAAGCTGTCCAGCTGCACCGGAAAGAACTACAGCGAAAACGAGCTGTTCATTGTGGAGGGTGATTCCGCCGGCGGCAGCGCGAAGCAGGGGCGGGACCGCCGCTTTCAGGCCATACTGCCGCTGCGGGGCAAGCCCCTCAATGTGGAGAAAAAGCGGCTGGAGCAGGTGCTGCAGAACGAGGAGTTCCGCTCTGTCATTACGGCGCTGGGCACGGGCATCGGCGCGGACTTCAACCTTGCCAACTTAAAATACGATAAGGTCATCATCCTTTCGGATGCGGATCAGGACGGAGCCCATATCCGGGCGATTCTGCTCACCTTCTTCTACCGCTATATGAAGGAGCTGGTTACGGAGGGACATGTGTATATCGGCATGGCGCCCCTGTACCGGGTGCAGGAAAAGGACAAGGAGCCGGTCTACTGCTACGATGACAATGCCCTTCGGGAGGCACTCAAGGGCGTGGGGAAGAACTACACGCTGCAGCGGTACAAGGGTCTCGGCGAAATGAACCCGGAGCAGCTGTGGGAGACCACCATGGACCCGTCCTGCCGGCGGCTTATCCGCGTGAACATAGAGGATGCGGCGGATGTGGAGCACCTCGTCACGGTGCTGATGGGGGATAAAATCCAGCCCCGCAAGGAATATATCTTTGAATATGCCGATTTTAACAAGGACCGCACCGCCTTTGAGGAGCTGAAGGAGCGCAAATGAAGAAGAAGGATACCGTCATACAGGAGCCGCTGCACGAAACGGTGCTGTTAAAGAGCATGGACACGGTCATGCACGAGTCCATGATTCCCTATGCGGAGCATGTTATTTTAGAGCGCGCCCTGCCCCGGGTGGAGGACGGCTTAAAGCCCGTACAGCGGCGCATTCTCTACACCATGCGGGAGCTGCAGCTGGACCCGGACAAGCCCCACAGAAAGAGCGCCCGTATCGTGGGCGACTGCCTCGGTAAATACCATCCCCACGGAGACTCCTCCGTATACGAGGCCATGGTGCATCTGGCGCAGGACTTTTCCATGAGCCTGCCGCTGGTGGACGGTCACGGCAACTTCGGCTCCATGGACGGCGATAAGGCTGCCGCCATGCGATATACCGAGGCAAGAATGACTCCCGCCGCGCTGCAGATGCTCCGGGATATCGATGAGGATACCGTGGAATGGACGGATAACTTTGACGATACCCTCAAGGAGCCCGTGCTGCTGCCCGGCAGCTTTCCGAACCTGCTCATCAACGGCTCCAGCGGCATTGCCGTGGGCCTGGCCACCAACATTCCGCCCCACAACCCCGGTGAGGCCATCGATGCCGTCATTGCCCAGCTGAAGGAGCCGGAGATTTCTCTCGATGCGCTGCTGAAGCTCATGCCCGCGCCGGACTTTCCCACGGGCGCCTGCCTTATCGACTCTCCGGAAATCCGCGCTGCCTACGAAACCGGCCGGGGCAAGCTGACCGTGCGGGCAAAGACGGAGATTGAAACGCTCAAAAACGGCAAAAAGAACATCGTCATCACCGAAATTCCCTTCGGTGTGAACAAGGCCGCCATGCTGCAGGGCATTCTGGAGCTGACGGAGCAGAAAAAATCGCTGCTTTCCGGTATCACGGATATCCGGGACGAGAGCGACAGAACGGGTCTGCGGGCGGTTATCGAGGTAAAGAAGGATGCGGATGCGGAGAAGATTCTGCGGGTGCTGTTTAAGTACTCCGATTTGCAGGTGACCTTCGGCGCAAACTTCACCGCGATTGCGGACGGCAAGCCCCGCCAGCTCGGGCTGAAGGATGTGATTTCCTATTATATCCGCCACAGGAAGACGGTACTGACCCGCCGCACGGCCTTTCGGCTGGAGGCCGCGAAAAAACGCCGGCATATCTTAGAGGGGCTCATGGTGGCGGTGGACCATGTGGATGAGGTTATCCGCCTGATTCGCGCCAGCAAGAACCCGAAGGCGGCCAAAGCCGCCCTCATGGAAGCCTTCTCCTTAAGCGAGGTACAGGCGCAGGCCATTCTGGATTTGCGGCTGCAGCGGCTCACAAGTCTGGAGCTTATCTCGATAGAGAGGGAATACAAGGATATTTTAAAGCTCATCAAGGAACTGGAGGAGATTTTAGGCAGCGAGAAGAAGCTGAACCTGCTGCTGGAAAAGGAGCTGACGGAGGTAAAAAAGCTGTTTCCCGTTCCGCGCCGCACCGCTGTCATTGCGGATACGGGTACGGAAACGGAGGAAAAAGAGATAGAGGCTGCGGAAGAGGTGGCGGTGGCGCTGCTGCCGGGGTTGAAGGTACGGCGTGTACCGGAGCGGCTCTTCAAGGCGGAGGATTTTGCGCAGGAGGCGCCGCTGTATCTCTTCCATACGAAAACGGATGCGAAGCTGCGGCTGTTTACCGACCGGGGCGCGGTGCTGCATATTGCCGTAAAGGAGATTCCCGAAACAAGACCCAGCGGCAAGGCGGGGAATCTGGCGGCGCTGCTGCCGTTTGATACGGGGGAAAGCATTCTCTTTGCGGACGGCGCGCCCGAGACGGGCAGCTATCTCTTCTTCACCGCCAACGGGCAGGTGAAGGCCAGCGAAAAGAAGGAGTATGTTCTGCGTACCAAGAAGACAACCGCCCTTACTCTGAAGGAGGGGGATACCCTCCGCGCTGTGACCGAGCGCACGGGGGAGGATATTCTGCTCATTACCGTAAAGGGGCAGAGCGTGCGGTTTGCGGATACGGAGGTGCCCGCCCAGGGGCGTATCAGCGGCGGTGTACGCGGTATACGCCTCAATGAGGGCGACAGCGTGCTCTTCGGCGGCACGGTTTCGGATGAGGGCGAGATGCTGCTTCTGACCGACCGGGGCTACGCCAAGCGCTGCTTCCTCTTTGATTATGAGCTGCAGGGGCGGGGCGGCAAGGGCGTAAAGACCTTTGATTTAAAGAAAAACGGCGCAAACGGGCGCGGCCTTGTCTTTGCCCTGCCCGTTAAGGACCCGGTGCGCTTTGCCGTGACGCAGCGGCAGAGCGGCAGCACGGAGTATTCCTCCGAGGGCGTGCTGATAGAAAAGCTCGCAAGCCGCGGCTCCCTCCTCGTCCCCGTCATGCTGGACGATGATGTGCTGTGCGCTGTGAAAATATAGTTGCTATGAATTATAGTTGCAAGCGGATTTTAAAGCATCAGACGGATACGAATTGATTTTTGTCACGAAAAATATATAATAATCGTGACGAAAAGGAGGCAGCCCCATGTCTGTCATGGATGAGATTAAAAACAGAATACATGCTATGCCGGAAGGTGATATTATGATGACATCGGATTTTGCCGATTTATCCAGTATTACAACCATCCGAAAATGCCTCGGAAGATGCGTAAGTGAAGGAATGATACACAGAGTATTTGACGGCGTTTATGAAAAACCGAAATTCAGTAAATTATTAAAGGAATATATTCCGGCGAATCCCGAAAAAGTTGCATACGCATTGGCCCGGACATACCACTGGACGATAGCGCCCTGCGGAGACATTGCATTAAACAAGTTAGGACTGACAACACAGGTCTCCACAGTTTTCACTTATATCAGTGACGGCCCCTACAGGAGCTTTGGCTGGGATAATATTCAGCTTATATTCAAGCATAGGGCGAACAGAGAAATTTCCAAGCTTTCACAACAGACGGTGCTGGTTACGGAAGCTATACGGGCTTTGGGAAAGGATAGAATTACAGAGAATATTATTACGCAGCTGCGAAACAGACTTCCTGAATCCGATAAAATGCTTATTTTAAACGAAGCTACAACCTGCAGCGAGTGGATTTACGAAACAATCAGAAGGGTATGTATGGTGTAAATGAAGAAAGTAGCAAGATTATCGAATGAGGAAAGGCAGGAACTGTTTCAGGCAACTGCGATTAAGATGGGTATGTCAGACTGGAAATCGGACCGCTTGCCGAGTGGATGCCATCACATATTACAAATATCGTGCCGTTCGCCGCAGAGCATTATGGCCGGCTGTTCGAACAAAAGAGCACAGATATTTTGACGATAGATGCAGAGAGGACCTTTTGGGAGAAAATTACCATTTTGCATAAGCTGGCACACTTTCCGGAAAACAAGACCTTACCGTATAGATATGCAAGGCATCTGTACGATGTCTATTGCATCGGCAATTCGAATATTAAAAAGTCGGCATTTGATAAAAAAGAACTGTTGGAAAGGGATGTTGTTTTTAAGCAAAAGTTCTATTATGTAAAGAGCGCACATTATGAAACAGCAGCATTAAAGACAGTTCGATTGATTCCTTCGGAAGCACTCCGGCAACAGCTTAAGAAGGATTATTCCGCAATGTCAGGTATGTTTTATGGAGAAGCACCGGACTTTGAAGAAATTCTGATGTATTTAACGGAACTGGAAAAAGAGATTCACAACCTGGCGTAATCGTTTTTTCCGGCAGTCTGCTGCAGGAGGGCAGCTTGTTATGAGTGTAGATTTTACCGCAGTAAACCGTATCCGTACCGCGGCGGCGGATTTGGCGCGGGTAATGCAGGAGGGGGAGAAGCGCCGGCAGAGCGTGCTGACGAGCGCGGACGCGCTGCTGATGAAAGAGGCGGGCGCCATCCTTGAAAATATCGATATAGACGAGCTGAACCGGGACAGGCAGGGGGTCCGGGTGGGTCTTGTGCGTGCGGCGGGCTACAAGACGGTCTACGATGTGCTGAAGACGCCGGTAAACAAGCTCAGAACCGTCAGCGGCATCGGCGAACAGGGGGCGCGGAAAATCAGCGCCGTCATAGAGCAGATGGCGGCGGATGTAAAGGGTACCTGCTCATTGAAGCTCACCACGGAGGATAAGAACCCGGAGGCGACCGCCCTTGTAAAGGCGCTGTATCTCTGGCAGTCCGCCGCGGAGCCGCTCAAAGAGGCGGAATCGCTGGTACAGGAGACGGGGGAAGCCGTCAAGGCCGCTTCGGAGGAGGTCAAGCCCTTAGAAGGCTTTTTTACGCGCCTGTTTTCCGGCAAGGAGAAGCGGGCAAAGGCGGAAAGCGCGCTGGATTATTTTGCCTCCCTCGGTACGGCGGGCTATGCGGAACGGGTACAGACGCTCAAAAAGGCGATGCGCACCCGCATGTTCGTTTCGGATGCGGAGGCGTGGGCGGACTTTGAAAAGAACGCCGCTTCCTACTGGGCGGCGCTGGACGCGCTGGGCATTCACGGCGTGGAGGCCTCCCGCAACGGTCTGCCGGAGGAGCTGGCCAAAGAGGTGGAGCAGGTTCCGCTCAATCTGAACGGCTTGAAATGCACCCTTCGCTCCTACCAGTATTTCGGGGTACAGTATGTATTAAACCGGGGCGCGGTGCTGCTCGGGGACGAGATGGGCCTCGGCAAAACCGTACAGGCCATCGCCGCCATGGTATCCCTCCGGCAGGCGGGAAAGACCCATTTTCTGGTGGTTGCGCCCGCCAGCGTGCTTATCAACTGGAGCCGCGAGGTGGAGGAGCACAGCGACCTTACGCCTGTTCGCATTCACGGCGATATCCACACAACAATCAACGAGTGGCTGTCCAACGGCGGCGTAGGCATCACAACCTATGAAACCATCAGCGGCTTTGCCCTGCCGGCCGGCTTTACCTATGCCCTGCTGGTGGCGGACGAGGCGCACTACGCGAAAAATCCCTCGGCGCAGCGGACACAGTCGCTGATACGGCTGAGAAAACAGGCGGAGCGGGTGCTGTTTATGACGGGCACACCTCTGGAAAACAATGTGGATGAGATGTGCTACCTCATTTCCCAGCTGCAGCCGGAGGTGGAAAAGAAGGTGCGCACCATGCGGTTGATATCCACCGCGCCGAAATTCCGGGAAACGGTGGCGCCGGTGTATTTCCGCCGCACACGGGAGGACGTGTTAAAGGAGCTGCCGGAGCTTGTACAGAAGGAGGAGTGGTGCGAGATGACCGACTCCGAGCTTTCCGACCAGCTTCAGTGCGCCGCCTGCAGGGAATTTGCCGCCATGCGGCAGGTCTCCTGGCGGGAGAAGGATATTAAAAACGCCTCCAAGGCCAAACGCCTTGTGGAGCTTTGCACCGAGGCCGCCGCAGACGGGCGGAAGGTGCTGGTGTTCTCCTTCTTCCTCAATACCCTGTCACAGGTGAAGACCTTGCTCGGCGATACCTGCTTCGGACCCGTCACGGGGGCGGTCACCCCCCAGAAGCGGCAGGAAATCGTGGATAAATTCACCGCTGCGCCGGCCGGAGCGGTGCTGGCTGCCCAGATTCAGGCGGGCGGCACGGGACTGAACATTCAGGCGGCCAGCATGGTCATTCTCTGTGAGCCGCAGCTGAAGCCCTCCATAGAAAATCAGGCCATCTCCCGGGCCTACCGCATGGGGCAGGTGCGCAGCGTGCTTGTACACCGGCTCCTCTGCGAGGGCAGCATCGATGAAAGAATCATGGAGCTGCTCAAAAGCAAGCAGGCGATTTTCGACAGCTTTGCCGAGGAATCGGTGAGCGGCGCGGAATCCCTGGATAAGGATGCCGATGCCCTTCTCTCCCTTTCCGAAAAGGAATGCATGGAGGCAATGGAGAAGGAGATGCTTCTGCTGCAGGGCAAGGCCGGTACAGAGGCCATCTGCCTGCCGGAAAAGCTGCCGGCGGCGGAGAAGGAGGAGAGCACAGCGGAATATCCCAAATAGCCGAAACATTTTGTGGCACTGCGATTTTGGACGCATTATACCCGTTGACTTTATTACGCTAAAGTGCTAAAATGCCGGAAGACACACACCATAAGAAGGGAAAAGTAAAATTGATGCAGATAAACGATGCTGTTCTGACGGCTTCGGAGCGGGTGCTGCTTTCGCTCAGGTCGCTGTACCTTTCGCGAGGCTGGCGGCCCTACCGGATGAGCAAGTTTGAGGAATACGACTTATACGCGGGGCATAAGGAGTTTCTTGTGTCCGATAATGTTATCACCTTTACCGATACGGACGGAAAGCTGATGGCGCTCAAGCCCGATGTTACGCTGTCCCTCATCAAAAACAGCGCGGATGCGCCGGAGGTGACGGAGCGGGTTTTCTATAATGAAAATGTATACCGCGTGACGAAAGGGGCGGAGGCGTTCCGGGAAATTATGCAGGCGGGCGTGGAGTGCTTCGGCCGGGTGGGGCAGGCGGAGATTGACGAGGTGCTTGCCCTTGCGGCGGAGAGCCTGGGGCTGCTTCCCGGAGAGGCGGTGCTGGCGGTTTCCGATCTGGACATACTCTCCTCGCTCCTCGGGCGGCTGAGCCTTTCTGCGGCGGAAACGGAGAGGATGTATACATTTATCGGCGAACGGAACGCTTTTGCGGCTGAAGCGCTGCTTTCCTCCTGCGCCGACAGGGCGGCGGCGGAAGCGCTGCTGCGGCTGATGGCCCTTTCCGGCACCGCCGAAGAGGCGCTGCCTGCGCTGGATACGCTTCTTTCGGAGGAGCCTGCCTATGCCCCGTTCCGCGCGGCGCTGCTGTCCCTCACCCAAAACCCGGGCGGCGTTACCGTGCGGGTGGACTTTTCTGTTCTGGGCGATATCGGCTACTATAACGGCATTGTTTTCAAGGGCTTCTTAAAGGATATACCGGAGGCGGTGCTTTCCGGCGGGCAATATGATAAACTGATGCAAAAGCTCGGACGGCGTTCCTCCGCCATCGGCTTTGCGGTGTACACGGATGCGGCGGAACGGGCGTTCTCGGCGGAAGCGCGGGAGGAAGGGGACTGCCTCAATATCGCCCTGCCGAAGGGACGGCTCGGAGAGAAGGTCTATGCCGCCTTTGCCGAGGCGGGCTATTCCTGTCCGGCGGTGCTGGAGCCCGGGCGCAGGCTTATCTTTGAGAATACCGAAAAGCGGGTGCGGTACTTCTGGGTGAAGCCCTCGGATGTGGCCATCTATGTGGAGCGGGGCGCGGCGGATATCGGCGTAGCCGGGAAGGATATTTTAGAGGAGTACACGCCGGATGTCTACGAGCTGCTGGATTTGAAGAAGGGTGTCTGCCGCATGGCGGTGGCGGCGCCGGAGAGCTTTTCGGATGACCCGGAGAAGACGCTCAGAGTGGCAACGAAGTTCCGGAATGTGGCGCGGCGGTACTACCGGGCCCGGGGACGGGATATCGATATCATCCACCTGAACGGCTCCATAGAGCTGGCGCCGCTGCTAGGCCTCAGCGATGTGATTGTGGATATTGTGGAAACGGGAACAACCCTGCGGGAGAATGGCCTTATTGCAAAGGAAACCGTCTTCCCCGTGAGCGCGCGGCTGATTGCCAACAAGGCCGCCTATAAATTCAAAAGCCGGCAGGTGGATGCGCTGGCGGCGGGATTGAAGAAGGTACTGGAGGAGAAGGATGCTTAAAATTTTAAAATGCGGGGCGGTAAAGCCGGAGGAAATCTTTGCCCGCAGCGTGCCGCCGGTCAATGTGGAGGGCATCGTAGGTGACATTATCCGCACGGTGCGGCAGGACGGCGATGCGGCGCTGCGGATGTATACGGAAAAATTCGATAAAGCGAGGCTTGCTTCCCTGCAGGTGACGGAAGCGGAAATCGCGGAGGCGCTGTCGCTGGTGGAGCCGGATTTTCTGCGGATTCTGCAGCGCGCCGCCGGAAACATCCGCGCCTTTCATGAAAGGCAGAAGCGGAACAGCTTTATTCTCAGCGAAACGCCGGGTATCGTTATGGGGCAGCGGATTATCCCCGTGGACAGGGCAGGGCTGTATGTGCCGGGCGGCACGGCGGCGTATCCCTCTACGGTGCTGATGGATGCTATCCCTGCGAAGATAGCGGGCGTAAAGGAGGTTGTCATGGTGACACCGCCCAATGCGGAGGGAAAGATAAATCCCGCTATTTTAGCGGCGGCCTCCGTGGCGGGCATCGATAAAATCTTCAAGGTGGGCGGCGCCCAGGCCATCGCCGCGCTGGCCTACGGCACGGAGTCGGTTCCGAGGGTAGATAAGATTGTGGGACCCGGCAACGCGTTTGTGGCGGAGGCGAAAAAGCAGGTCTTCGGGCAGGTTTCGATAGATATGATTGCGGGGCCCAGCGAAATTCTCATCGTGGCGGACGGCAGGTCCGACCCGAAGGAGCTGGCGGCGGACCTTCTCTCTCAGGCGGAGCACGATAAGCTGGCCTCTGCCGTGCTGGTGACGGACAGCGAAGCCCTTGCCGAAGCGGTATCCGCAGAGGTGGAGCGGCAGCTTGCCCTTCTTCCCCGGCAGGAGATTGCCCGCGCCTCCATCGATACGAACGGAAAGATTATCGTAACGAAAACCCTTGCGGAGGCGGTGGAGATTGCCAACGAAATTGCGCCGGAGCATCTGGAAATTTGTGTGGACAATCCCTTTGACTATCTTCCTGCCATCCGGCACGCCGGCTCCGTCTTCCTCGGCAGAAACTGCCCCGAAGCGCTCGGCGACTATCTGGCAGGACCCAACCACACCCTGCCCACGGGTGGCACGGCGCGGTTTTCCAGCCCGCTTTCCGTAGATGATTTTGTGAAAAAGATGCAGTATACCTATTTTACGCGGGAGGCGCTGGCCGGCGCGGCGCAGGATGTGGCCTGCTTTGCGGAAAAGGAAGGGCTGCATGCCCATGCAAGAAGTGCGCTTATCCGCACGGAGGAGGAAAAATGAGCCGGTTTTTCAGCACAAAATACAGTTCTCTTACGCCCTATACCCCCGGGGAGCAGCCTACGGGACGGGCGTACATCAAGCTGAATACGAACGAGTCCCCGTATCCCCCCGCGCCGCTGGTCACAAAGATGGCGGCGGAGGCGGCGGAGAATCTGCAGCTGTATCCCGACCCCACCTGCGCCGATCTGGTTGCCCGCGCGGCGGAGCAGCTGGGGCTTGCGAAGGAGGAGCTTCTGTTTACGAACGGCTCCGATGAGATACTGCACTTTGCCTTCATGGCCTTCTGCGATGCGGAGCATCCCGCCGTATTCCCGGATATTACCTACGGCTTCTACCGGGTGTTTGCCGAGCTGAACGGCGTACCGTTCCGTGAGCTTCCCTTAAAAGAGGATTTCACCGTGGATACGGCGGCGTTTTCCCCTGCTAACGGCACCGTTTTTCTGGCCAACCCGAACGCCCCCACCGGCATACCCCTTTCCCGCGCGGAGGTGGAGGGGATTATTGCGGCGAATCCGGACAATGTGGTGGTGGTGGACGAGGCCTATGTGGACTTTGGCGGTGAAAGCGTGCTGCCGCTGATTAAAAAATACGATAATCTTCTTGTCTGCCGTACCTTTTCCAAATCCCGCAGCCTTGCGGGGGCGCGGCTCGGCTTCGGCGCGGCGTGTCCGGCGCTGATTCGGGATTTAAATGCCATCAAGTATTCCACCAACCCGTACAACATCAACCGCATGACGATGGCGGCGGGCATCGGCTCCCTTTCGGACGAGTGGTATTTCAAGAAGACGCTGCAGATGGTGACGGCGGAGCGGGAGCGCGCGGCGGAGGGCCTTGTTAAGCTGGGCTTTACCTGCCTTCCCTCCAAGGCGAACTTCCTCTTTATCCGCCATCCCTCTCTCGATGGAAAACAGCTGTATCTGGCGCTGAAGGAGAAGGGTGTCCTTGTACGGCACTTTGATACGCCCCGGCTGCGGGACTATAACAGGGTGAGCATAGGGAGCCGGGAGCAGATGAACGGCTTTTTCGCAGCGCTTACCGCTATTTTAGAGGAGAACAGGGTATGAGAGAGGCAGAGATAAAAAGAACCACTGCGGAAACGGATATTGCGCTGCGGCTGAATCTGGACGGCAGCGGGCAGAGCAGCATCCATACGGGCTGCGGATTTCTGGACCATATGCTCACCCTTTTTGCCGCTCACGGCCGCTTTGACCTTACCGTCACCTGCAAGGGGGATACCTGTGTGGACGACCATCACAGCACGGAGGATATCGGCATTGCGCTCGGCACCGCGTTTGCCCGGGCTCTCGGCGAAAAGCGTGGCATCCTCCGCTACGGCTACATGGTGCTGCCCATGGATGAGGTGCTGGTGCTGACGGCAGTGGATTTTTCCGGCCGCGCCTGCCTCGGCTATGATGTACATATCCCCACGGAGAAGGTGGGTACCTTTGATACGGAGCTGGTGGAGGAGTTCTTTACCGCCTTTGTGCGGCAGGCCGCCTGCAGTCTGCATATACGGCAGCTGGCGGGGACAAACTCCCACCATATCATAGAGGGTATCTTCAAGTCTGCGGCCAGAAGCATTGCCGCCGCCGTAAAAATAGATGCAGACCGGCGGGACGAAATTCCCTCCACCAAGGGGGTGCTGGTATGACGGCCATTCTTGACTACGGCATCGGCAACCTGTTTTCCCTCTGCTCCTCGCTGGAAAAAATCGGGGAGGAGGCTGTTATCACGGCGGATGCGGAAACGGTGCGGCGGGCGGACAGGATTATTCTTCCCGGCGTGGGCGCGTTCCGGGATGCGATAGCGAAGCTAAACGCCTCCGGCCTTGTGCCCGTGCTGAAAGAAGAGGTGAAAAGGGGCAAGCCCGTGATGGGCATCTGCCTCGGTATGCAGCTTCTGTTTGAAAAGAGCTATGAGTACGGGGAATATGCGGGGCTTGGTCTTATCCGGGGCGAGATGCGCTTTATCGGCGAGCTTACAAAGGATAAAAAGATACCCCATATGGGTTGGAACGCCCTTTCGTTTGCGAACGGCGTACATCCGCTGTTTCAATATATCCGCGAAGGGGACTGTGTGTATTTTGTTCATTCCTATGCGGGTGTCGCCTGTGAAGACAGCCTCATTGCCACAGCGGAATACGGCGTGCCGTTGACCGCCGCCGTGGCCAAGGGGAATGTGCTTGGCTGCCAGTTCCACCCGGAAAAGAGCGGAACGGTGGGGCTGAATATCCTGCGGGCGTTCGTTGAACTGCGGGAGGGTATGCTGTGCTGATTTTTCCTGCGATAGATTTATATGAGGGCGCGGCGGTGCGCCTGTTCCGGGGGGACTATGCCCAAAAGACCGTATACAGCCGTGACCCCGTGGCTGTGGCGATGGATTTTAAAGCCGCCGGGGCGCAGTGGGTGCATGTTGTGGATCTGGAGGGGGCAAAAACGGGCGGCACGCCGAATCTGGAAACGGTCGTTGCCATCAAGACCCGGACCGGGCTGCTGGCCGAAATCGGCGGCGGCATCCGCAGCATGGAGACTGCGGAAAAGTATCTTTCGGCGGGACTGGACCGGGTGATTCTCGGCACGGCGGCGGTGACGGACGAGGGCTTCTTAAAGGAAGCGGTAGCGGCGTTCGGAGAGAAAATCGCCGTGGGTGCGGACATCCGGGACGGCGCGGTAGCCATCCGCGGCTGGACGGAGCAGGCGGGGGATGCCTTCCGCTTCTGCGAAAGGATGGAAAGCTGCGGTGTAGGCACCCTCATCTGTACGGATATATCCCGGGACGGCGCCATGCAGGGGACGAACCGCGGGCTGTATAAGGAGCTGACGGAGCGGTTTTCCCTGAACATTACGGCCTCCGGCGGCGTTTCCTCTTTAGAGGATGTGGCCGCGCTGCGGGCGCTGAACCTTTACGGCGCGATTATCGGCAAGGCCTACTATACGGGCGCCATCGATTTAAAGAAAGCGATAGAGGAAGCAGGATGATTACGAAACGAATCATACCCTGTCTGGATGTAAAGGACGGACAGGTGGTTAAGGGCGTGAATTTTGCGGGGCTGAGGGAAGTGGCTTCCCCGGTGAAGCTTGCCAAATACTACAGCGGCTGCGGCGCGGACGAGCTGGTGTTTTACGACATCACGGCCTCCTTTGAGGGGCGGCGGCTGTTTACGGATATTCTGCGGGAGACGGCAAAGAATGTCTTTATCCCGCTGACGGTAGGCGGCGGCATCCGCTCCCTGACGGATTTTGACCGGGTGCTGAAATGCGGCGCGGACAAGGTCAGCGTAAACTCCGGCGCCATAGAAAACCCCGCCCTCATCGGCGAGGCGGCGAAGCTCTACGGCGATCAGTGCGTGGTGCTGTCCGTGGATATCAAGCGGGTGGACGGCGTGTTCCGCGTATTCAAAAAGGGCGGGCGGGAGAATACCGGCATGGAGGCCATCGAGTGGATACGGCGCGGCGTGGACAACGGCGCGGGGGAGATTGTGGTCAACTCCATCGATACGGACGGCGTGAAGGGCGGGTTCGATCTGGAGCTGCTGGATGCCGTCTGCCGCACGGTGCGGGTGCCGGTGATTGCCTCCGGCGGCGCGGGCTGCATAGAGGATTTTATCACCTTATTCAGAGCCCTGCCCGGCGTGGACGCGGGGCTGGCCGCCTCGGTGTTCCATTTCGGCTAGGTGAAGGTGGACGAGCTGAAGCAAGCTATGTCGGCTAACGGTATTCCCACGAGACTGTAGAAAGAGAGAAAAAATATGCTGTATTTAGATACGGAAGAGCTGAAATTCGATGAAAAGGGTCTTATTCCCGCCATTGTGCAGGATGCGGTGTCCAAGCGGGTGCTGACACTCGCGTATATGAACCGGGAGAGCCTGAAAATCTCTCTGGAGGAGGAGATGACCTGCTTTTACAGCCGTTCGCGGCAGACTCTCTGGCGCAAGGGGGAGACGAGCGGAAACAGGCAGCACATCGTTTCCATCACCGCCGACTGCGACAGGGATGCGCTGGTGGTGCTGGTGGAGCCGGAGGGCCCGGCATGCCATTTAGGCACCTTCTCCTGCTTTGAAAACCCCGTGTTTACGAGCGAAAGCCGGCACGAGTTCTCCTATGAGCAGCTGTTTGAACTGCTCAAGGGGCGGAAGACGGAAAAGAAGGAGGGCTCCTATACGACCTATCTGTTTGAAAAGGGGCTGGACAAGATTTTAAAGAAGGTGGGCGAGGAAAGCACGGAGGTTATCATCGCGGCCAAGGCGGAGGATAAAAAGGAAACCGTGTATGAAATTGCCGACCTTGCGTACCATGTGATGGTGCTGATGGTGGAGGCGGGGATTTCTCTGGAGGATGTGTTCCGGGAGCTTAGTTCACGCCATGTCATCGATAAAAAAGTAAAGCAGGAGAAGATGACCTGATGGGATTAAGGGAGCTGCACGTGCATACCGTCTTCAGCGACGGGGAGAATACGCCGGAGGAGGTGGCGCTGGCGGCCATAGCGAAGGGCGTGACCACCCTCGGCTTTTCCGACCATAGCTTCACCGCCTTTGATACGCGGTACTGTATGCAGCGGGACTATGGGTCCTACCGCGCCGAAATTGCGCGGCTGCGGGAAAAATACCGGGGTCAAATCGAAATTTTAACCGGCATAGAGCAGGATTATTACGCTGCCGATAGCGCAGAGGGGTGTGACTATGTCATCGGCTCCGTCCATTATCTCAGGGTGCCCGGCGGATATGCGCCCGTGGACGATGACCCAAAAACGCTGCTTGATGCCGTAAACACCTGCTTCGGCGGGGATTTCTGCGCCTTGGCGGAGTGCTATTTTGAGACGGCTGCGGATGTGGTACGAAGGACCGGCGCCACTATCATCGGCCATTTTGATTTGGTTTCAAAGTTCCGCGATACCGTTCCTCTGCCGGGCATCGACAGTCCCCGCTATACGGCGGCGTGGCAAAGGGCGGTGGACAGGCTGCTGCCCTTTGGCGTTCCCTTTGAGGTAAACCATGGCGCCATAGCCCGCGGCCTCCGGAAAACGCCCTATCCCACCCCTGAAATGCAGGCCTATATCCTTTCTCATGGCGGCACCCTGCTTCCCTCCTCCGATTCCCACCGCGCCGATACCCTGTGCTTCTTTGCGAACAGGTAACAAAGGGCATTTTCTTCCGATGAATAAAAGTTTGGCGGCCGGTTCGGGCGCAAGCTGCTGACGTGCGAAAGAATAAAGAGCACTTCCCTAAACGAAAACCGGCGGCCGCGCAAGCGCAGCCGCCGGTATTGTATGGACTTTTGTGAATCTCCCCCCGGGGGAGATTTTTTATTCCGCCGTTGTGGGCAGAACCGCGCGGTGGATGCCGCTGAAGTCGGAGATTTTGATGGCTCCGGTGGGGCAGCCCTCGGCGCACTTATAGCAGTTGGTGCACTTGGTGTAGTCGATGACGGCCAGATTGTTTTCCACGCGAATGGCGCCGGAGGGGCAGTTCTTCTCACACTTTTTGCAGCCGATACAGGCATTGGAGCATTCCTTTCTCGCCAGCGCGCCCTTATCGTGGTTGGAGCAGGTCACAACCGCGCGGGCCACATCCGGGAACAGGCGGATAAGGTGGTTCGGGCAGGTACGGGAGCAGAGGCCGCAGCCGGAGCAGAGACGGGTGTTGATCTTTGCGATGCCGTCCGCAATGCGGATGGCGCCGTTCGGACAGGCGCGTACGCAGTCACCGAGGCCGGTACATTTATACACACACTGACCCTTGCCGCCGAAGAGCATCTTGGCCGCGGCGCAGGTTTCAATTCCCTCATAGTCGCACTTGTCCAGCTCGGTATGGCAGTCGCCCATGCAGTGCACGAACGCCACCTGCTCGATGACATCTCCGGCCTCCAGACCGAGCTTTGCGGCGATGGCCTTGGCAGCCGTATCCGCGCCGGGTACGCAGAGATTGGCCCGGGTTTCCGTGCCGTCACAGAGAGCCTTGGCATAGCCGTCGCAGCCCGCGTAGCCGCAGGCGCCGCAGTTGGCGCCGGGCAGACATTCGCGAACCTCCGGGAAACGCTCGTCCTCCTTTACGGACATATACTTGGCGGCGATGACCAGCAGCAGCGCGGCTACAGCGCCGAGACCTGCCAGAACGCATACAGCAGTCAATACGGAATTCATACTCATGCCTCCTTATCCGAAGAGATGCTCCGCCATGCCGGTGAAGCCCATAAAGGTAAGGCTCGTCAGCGCGGCGGCCACCAGAGTGATGGGCAGCCCTTCAAAGCACTTGGGAGGCTTTGCGTTGGCGATGGCCTTGCGTACGCCGCAGAAGAGCACCAGCGCAAGACCGAAGCCCACGCCTGCGGAGAGTCCGTCCACGCAGCTCTGGAGGAAGGTGTACTGATTTTCGATATTCAGCAGCGTTACGGCCAGCACCGCGCAGTTGGTGGTGATGAGGGGGAGGTAGATGCCCAGCGCCTTGTAGAGCGGCGGCAGGTACTTCTTCAGCACGATTTCCACGAACTGGACGAGAGCGGCGATGACGAGAATGAAGATGATGGTGGACATATATTCCAGCCCCAGCGGCACCATGATGTAGGTATACAC
>R18__coassemble_1729_pt1 | contig 20176 bp, 17 predicted proteins | sample R18__metabat2_high_PE_056 | metagenome-assembled genome bin R18 | reverse complement strand
CTCTTACGCCCGGCGGCACCCTCTTCTTTCCTGCACAGTTGCGTTAATTGCTTATTGCGTTGAAGTGGACATGCTCACAGTAAGTAAGCCGGTATGCTGTAAATATTTTCCTTCACCGGAAGAATTTCCCTGCACGTGTCTATAATCAGCCCGGTTTTTACAGGAAGGTTATATTTATCAAGAACCGAAAAGTTTCTTGCGGGCTTGGTCGGATTTATTCCTTTCTTTATTTCAATCGGAATTATAGTGTTGTTCTTTATATAAAGTAAATCGATTTCCTTCTGGTTTGTATCCCGGTAATAGAAAAGATAATCCTTTACCCGTTTTCCGTTCTCGTATCCGTTTTTTATAATTTCACCGACAACATAATTTTCAAAAAATGCCCCGCCCATAGAGCTTTTTTCCAGCATCTCGGCATTTTGCCATGTACAAAGGTATGCGCAAAGGCCGCTGTCGATAAAGTACAGCTTCGGGGCTTTTATAACCCGGCTGGATATGTTGGAAAAAAACGGATGCAGCAGATAAATAATTCCCGAGGTTTCCAATACGGATATCCACCGCTGGCATGTGCGCACATCGATACCGACATTTTTGGCTATTTCATCGTAATGCAGCTCCTGTGAAACCCGCAGTGCGGTAATTTCCATAAAATTACGGAATTTCATCTCGCTGTCTGCCGCAATAAGCTTTCTGACATCCTTTTCTATATATGTATCCACATAGGAGCGGAAATACTCCTCCCTGTCCGATACACCGGTAAAAACATCCGGCATACCGCCTGCAAATATATCCGAAAAAATATCTTTTCTCGTCCGGTAGCTTATTTTTCCTTCGGAAGCCAGCTTTTTCAGCTCTTCCACCTCGCCTGTAAATTCCGCGCCCACGCCGGAATATTTTTCCCTTTGCGAAAGAGGCGCCATTTCAATGATGCCGCACCGACCCGCAAGCGATTCGGAAATTCCTTCCTGGAGCTCAAACCTGTTTGACCCGGTAAGAACATACATGAGCCGGCGGTCGCTTCCTTCTTTCAGCCACTTTTTCCGCTGTTCGTCTATTTTTATTTTTATCTCAGATAAAAGCCCGGGCGCTTTTTGAATTTCGTCAATGATAAGCGGCCAGCCGTAGTTTTCGAGTAACAGCGCCGGATTGTTTATGGCGAGGTTCCGAATGCCTGCATCATCCAATGTAATGGATTTAAAACAGTCTCCGAACATATGGTCTATGAGCGTTGACTTGCCGACCTGTCTGGCACCGTATAGGACTATGCACGGAAAAGATTTTGCCGCCTTTCGAATAGCTGCTTCATATAATCTTTCTATATACATGTTCTGCAACCTCCTTCCTGTATATTAAATCAAAATTAAGGTGAAATCAACAGTCCGATGCTGTTTTTACCTTACTTTGTGGAGGTGAAGGTACACCACCGGAATGATGGAAGATTATTCACACCGCATTGATTTTACGCCGGGCCGCTTTCGCCGCAGCTCCGCTATCCGCCCGGCTCCGCATTTTCGCGCCTTTTTTGCCTCATGTCCGCTTTTGAAAATTAAATCTTAAAAAAATTATTTTTCGTGTCTACTTTCCTTGAATGGTACATGAAATGCCGTCTTAAATGAAATAACCGGGATATTTCGCTTTCCGTTAAATGAAATAATCGGGATATTTCACAATTAGCATACTGAAATAATCGGGATATTTCACAGTCCGCATATTGAAATAATCGGAAACAGGAAATATAATGGATAAAAGCAGGAGGTTAAAGGTATGTTCAAACGAAAAATCTATGCTTCTCTCCTTGATTGGAAGAACAGATATAACGGTACATATGCCTGTCTGATAGAAGGTGCCAGGCGAATCGGAAAAACAAGTATTGCCGAGGAATTTGCCGCAAAAGAATACAAATCGTATATCAAAATCGATTTTTCCGCAGCTTCAAAAAGCATTCGGGATAATTTCGATAATATAGATAATCCGGATTATTTTTTTCTGCGCCTGCAAACCGAGACCGGAATCAATCTGTATATCCGTGAATCCGTCATTATATTCGATGAGGTTCAGCTTTTTCCCAAGGCACGGCAGGCTATTAAGCATCTGGTTGCGGACGGGCGATATGATTATATTGAGACGGGCTCACTGATTTCCATTAAAAAAAATACAAGAAATATTCTAATCCCATCCGAAGAGCATAAAATTTCCATGTATCCGATGGATTTTGAAGAATTTACATGGGCTTTGGGTAAAACTCTTGACCCGCTCCGGAAATTTTACGCATCGGGACACGGCCTCGGTGAAAGTCTCAACCGCCTGCAAATGCGTAACTTTCGCCTCTATCTCGCTATAGGCGGCATGCCCCAGGCTGTTGCGGCCTATGTTGACGGCAAAAGCTTTGATGAAATCGATGCTGTCAAGCGGGAAATTATAGCGCTGTATCATGATGATTTATATAAGCTGGATGCAAGCGGAAAGCTGTCTGCCGCCTATGATGCCATACCGGGACAGTTAGACAAAAAAAACAAGAGATTTGTACTGAGTGCTGCGACCGCAAAGGAAAAAGAGGATAAGGACATTGAGACAATCCATGATTTCGCAGACTCAAAGGTTGTACTTCCCTGTTACAATGTAACAAATCCGGGAATTGCTCTGTCACAGACCAAGGACATGGAAACCTATAAATTGTATCTTTCCGATACCGGATTGTTTACGACCATGCTGTTTAACGATTCGGGCGGAAGCCATGAGGATATATACCGGAAATTATTGAGCGATAAGCTGGACGCAGATCTCGGATACCTGTATGAAAATGCCGTCGCGCAGGAAATCGTTTCCAGCGGTCGAAAGCTCTATTACCATACATGGAGAAAGCCGGACAGTACGCATTCCTACGAAATAGATTTTTTAATCACCCGTAATAAAAAAGTAATACCGATTGAAGTAAAATCCGCAAAGGTCAAGCCGCATAAATCCATGGATGAATTTTGTATAAAATATTCTGCCATCACCGGCGAAAGCTACCTGCTTTCGGGAAAGGATGTTTCCAAAGACGGCATGCTGCAGCTGAAGCCGCTGTATATGACGCCGTTTGTTGTCGGTTAAAGGTTGATTTGAGCCTCTGAAAGCTTCGCCGGAATATGACCGGGATTTTCAGAGGCTCCTGTGCTTTTTTATTCTTATTTCATCCGCTCCAGCACGGTTTTATAGCCGCCGTTGCCGTACTGCAGCTCCGCGTTGATGCGGGCGATGGTGGCGCTGGATACGGCCTGGGAAGCGCGGATAGTATCATAGGTCTCCCCGTTAAACAGCGCCCGCGCTATCTGCAGCCGCTGCGCCATGGCCTTTATCTCCGCCGGAGTACACAAATCATGCAGCAGAGCCTCCGCCTCTTCCTCGGTTTTTAAAGAAAGAAACGCACGGTAAAGCTCTGCTTCGGCATCGCCTGTCAAAAACCGCTGCAAGCTTCTTTTACAGAGCTGCGACGGTCTTTTCGTACAGACCGTCCTCCGCAGCGCAGACCGCCGCAATGAGCGTTTCGCCCTCGGCTCGGAACGCCGCGCTCTTTTCGGCATCCTTCAGAGAGCCGAGGTTGATAAGCACATTCAGCCATGCGCCCTGCACCGCCGCCTTCAGACAAAGGGCGGAAACGCCCAGGTCGCTCAGGGCGCTGGCGTTGCTCTTTCCGAAGAGGGAATCCGTCAGGGCACTGGCCTCGCTGCAGAGCCGCATCATATGCAGGGGAGATTCCGTGCAGCCGATAAGCGCCTGCTGGATGGCGGCGGAACGGGCCGCCTTCTCTTCCTCGGTGGACTTGGGCAGGGCAAAGGTAGCGCTCATGGCGTTGAATGCCTCGGTATCCTTATCTATAGCATCGAGAAAGCCGGTTCTCAGCGAGGTGGCCTGCAGCGCCACGGAGGAAGCCAGTGCCTGACTGTCTTCATACTTCTTCTTGCCGATGGTGAGGTTGGCCACCATGGCACAAAGGGAAATACCGAGGGAGCCGCAGAGCGCCGCCGCGCTGCCGCCGCCGGGAGCGGGCGCATCGGAGGCAAGCAGAGCGGTAAAATCGTTGACCTTCATCATAGAAAGCTGTTCCATAGCCTTACTCCATTCCGATAAGATGATACTCAAGAACCTGCTCGCGGCAATGGAAGTTCTCCAGCTTGAGGTAGTACTCGGCGCAGTCAATCAGCGCCTTGGCAGGGGTAAGCCCCACGATTTCGCTGCCGATAATCTTCACGCCGTAGCGGTCGGCAAGGGCGCGGATCATCTCATAGGCATAGAACAGCGGCGTGCCCTCGTAGTTTACCATGTTCATGGAAACCTGGGCGATATTTCTGTCCTCCAGCATGATGCCGAGAGCCTTGCAGTACTTAAAGCCGCCGGAGCTGCCGCGGATGGCCTTGGCAATGGCCTTGGCGATTTCCACATCGGCAGTATCGAGATTCACATTGAAGGCCACAAGGGGCATACGCGCGCCGATGGCGGTGATGCCGGCGGTGCGATGAATCTTCCGCTCGCCGTACTCGGGCGCCCAGTCCTCCTCCAGCAGCTTTGCGGGCATGCCTTCAAACTGACCCTTACGGCAGGTGGCGAGGTTCCTGCGTTCCGGACGGGTAGCGGAATCCTCATAGAGGAAGGAGGGAATCTTCAGCTCGTTCCAGATTCTCTCCGCCACACGTTTGGACATAGCCACGCACTCCTCCACGGTCATATCCATGGAGGGAATGAACGGAATCACATCCGTAGCGCCCATGCGGGGATGCTGCCCCACATGCTTGGTCATATCGATGGTTTCCGCCGCCTTTTTGGTGAGCAGGAACGCTACCTCCTCAATCGCGGCGGGGTTGCCGAGCAGGGTAAATACGCAGCGGTTATGGTTACCGTCGCTCTGTACATCAAACAGGGTGCAGCCGGGTACGCTGTTGGCTACCGCCACCAGACCGTCAAACACGGGGGTATCGATTTCCTTGCTGCAGCTGAAATTCGGAACACATTCCACAAGCTTAGGCATATATCTGTCTCCTTATATATATTTGTTTCGTCTTAGAACAAGCCCGAAATAACGCCGTTCTCATCCACATCGATTTTTTCCGCGGCGGGTACCTTCGGCAGTCCCGGCATGGTCATGATATCGCCGGTCAGCGCCACAATAAAGCCCGCGCCGGCGCAGACCTTGAGGTTGCGCACGGTCAGCCGCCAGCCCTTCGGCGCACCGAGCTTGGCCGGGTCGTCCGAGAAGGAATACTGGGTCTTTGCCATGCAGATAGGCAGCCTGCCAAAGCCCAGCGCCTCCAGCTCCTTAAGCTGCTTGGGCGCGTTGCCGATGAGATCCACACCGTCGGCATGGTAGATTTTCTTTGCTATGGCCTCCAGCTTTTCCCGTATCGGAAGGTCGAGGGCATAGCTCTGGGTAAAGGCATTCTCCTGCTCCGTAAGGCGCACCACCTCTTCGGCAAGAGCCTTGCCGCCCTCGCCGCCCTTGGCCCACACCTCGGACAGAGCCACATGCACGCCCAGCGCCCGGCACTTCTCCTCTACAAGCTTCAGCTCCGCCGCCGTATCCGTGGGGAAGGCGTTGATAGCGACCACGCAGGGAAGGCCGAACACATTCTTGATGTTGTCCACATGCTGCAGCAGATTCGGAATACCCTTTTCCAGCGCTGCGAGATTCTCCGTATTCAGCTCCGTCTTCGGTACGCCGCCGTGATACTTGAGCGCCCGCACCGTAGCCACGATGACCACCGCTGAAGGATGCAGATTTGCCATGCGGCACTTGATATCGAGGAACTTCTCCGCGCCGAGGTCTGCGGCAAAGCCGGCCTCCGTGACCACATAATCCCCCAGCTTCAGCGCCATACGGGTGGCGGTAACGGAGTTGCAGCCGTGGGCGATATTCGCAAAGGGGCCGCCGTGAATAAAGGCCGGCGTTCCCTCCAGAGTCTGCACAAGGTTCGGCTTGAGCGCATCCTTGAGCAGCGCCGCCATGGCACCCTGCGCCTTCAGCTGCCCGCAGGTCACGGGCTCTCCCTGATAGTTGTAGCCCACGATAATCCGGGCAAGCCGCGCCTTCAGGTCGGGAATGTCCGCGCTCAGGCACAGCACCGCCATGATTTCGCTTGCCACGGTGATTTCAAAGCCGTCCTCCCGGGGCGTGCCGTTGGGCTTGCCGCCAAGGCCGATGACGATATTGCGGAGCGCCCTGTCGTTCATATCCACCGCCCGCTTCCATGTGACACGCCGCGGGTCGATGCCGAGGGCGTTGCCCTGCTGAATGTGGTTATCCAGCATAGCCGCCAGCAGGTTGTTCGCCGCGCCGATAGCGTGGAAATCTCCTGTAAAGTGCAGGTTGATATCCTCCATCGGGACAACCTGCGCATAGCCGCCGCCGGCCGCGCCGCCCTTGATGCCGAACACGGGGCCGAGGGAAGGCTCCCGCAGGGCTACTACGGATTTTTTGCCGATTTTTCTGAGTCCGTCCGCAAGACCTACGCTGGTGGTGGTCTTGCCCTCCCCTGCCGGGGTCGGTGTGATGGCCGTAACGAGAATCAGCTTTCCGTCCGGCGCATCGGCTTTTTCTTTCAAAAGCCGGTAATCTACCTTCGCCTTGTAGCTGCCGTACAGCTCCAGATACTCCTCCGGTACGCCGATGCTTTCGGCAATCTCCGTGATTTTTTTCTTTTTGCACGCCTGTGCAATCTCAATATCCGTTAAATAAGCCATATATCTCTCCTATAGAACCGTTATTTCCGCCGTCATAAGCACGGCATCCTCCGAAGCAATCAGCGTCATGGCGCCGTCGCTCCCTTCCCACAGCAGAGCCTCGCCTGCCTCCGCCTGTATTTCCCGGTAGCCGCAGAGCACGCGAAGCCTGCCGCGCACAGTATACACCAGCGCGTGCGTTCCTGTAAAGCCGAGCGGCAGCGCGCCGCCGCGCCGCAGGGAAAGAGCAGCAAGGGTCCCTGTGCATTTCCCCTTCCGGAGCATCAGGTTAAAGTCCGTGCATTTTCCCCGGCTCTCGGTTTTATCCGCGCCGTCAAAGCAATGCACCGCAAAAGGGCGCAGCTCTATGGCCTCTCCCCCGTTATGCCGCAGCACCATTTTCCCCGAAAGCGGCGCAATCCACCGCATATAATCGGGCAGCGGCGTAAAGACAGACTCCTCCTGCTCCACCGTGGCGGAGCTTATGCGGAAGAGAAAATCCCTGTCCGCATATTTTGCCCCCTCCGGCGCAATGGTAAGCTCCGTTGTTTTTCCGCCGGACCAGCAGCTTACGGCATAGTCCGTGCTTTTAAGCTGCTTCATACCGCCTGTACACCCTTCTTGAACACGCTCTTTACAAGGTTACTGCCGAAACGGTAACAGATATAGTCCAGATCCGGCGCGTCCCAGAGAACCACATCGCCCTGCTTGCCCGCTTCAAGGGAGCCTACCCTGTCCGCCATGCCGATGGCGGCGGCGCCGTTCAGCGTGACGGCCGTCAGCACCTCCTCGGGTGTGAGCTTATATTTCAGGCACCCCAAGTTGATAACAAACTGCATATTAAGGCAAGGGCAGGAGCCGGGATTAAAATCCGTGGCCATGGCTACGGGCACACCCGCTCTGACCATATCCCGCGCCGGCGCGAACACCGCGCCGAGGTTGAAGCTGGTCGCAGGCAGCAGGCAGGCAATCACGCCCCCCGCCGCCAGCGCCTGTATTCCCTCCGGCGGGCAGACAATCAGATGCTCGGAGGATATTGCGCCGATTTCCCCGGCCAGCGTGCTGCCGCCGATGGCTTGGATTTCATCCGCATGAATCTTCGGCCGCAGACCGTTTTTCAGTCCCGCCTCCAGTATCCGCCGGGATTCCTCCACGGTAAAGGTGTCCGCCTCGCAGAACACATCGCAGAATTTGGCGATGCCCTGCTCCTTGACCCGGGGCAGCATTTCCTCACACACAAGGCGGACATAGGCCTCCCGGTCTTCCTTATATTCCTTCGGAACCAGATGTGCGCCCATAAAGGTGGCAACCAAATCGATAGGATGGGAATCGTTCAAATCGCGGATGACCTCCAGCGCCTTCAGCTCATGCGCCGTAGCAAGGCCGTAGCCGCTCTTCGCTTCCACGGTGGTGCTGCCAAAGCGCAGCATCTCATCGAGTGCCGAGCGCGCCTTTTCGGCAAGCTCTTTTTCCGTTGCCCGCCGCGTTGCGTTGGTGGTGGACTGGATGCCGCCGCCGGCGTTCTGAATATCCAGATAGCTTGCGCCGTGCAGCTTGAGACCGAGCTCGTTCTGCCGCCAGCCGCCGAAAATGAGATGCGTGTGGGCATCCACAAGACCGGGGGTCACAAGGCAGCCGCCCGCGTCCACGATTTCCGCTTCCCCGGGGATGTCTCCCCCATCCTCTCCCGCGTAGGCAATAACGCCGTCCCGGATAAGGACACGGGCATTCTTTACAAAGCGGATTTTCCCCTGCGCCTCCCCCTTTCGGGCGGCGCTGCCCTCCGGCGTGGCCAGCAGACCGATATTTTTGATGCAGACCGTTTTCATCTGTACTCCTTCAAAAGCGGGGAGGGGCATTCTCTCCCCGCCTTCTTTTTATTATTTACAATACTCCTTCACCGCCGCTTCCACCAGCGCGTTGTCCGCCACATAGGGGAGCGTGATGTGATCCTTGCCAGCATACATCTCATTATACTCCGCCGCCACAGGAATGGCATTCTCGTTCCGCGCCCAGCTTCTGCGGGCCACGCCCACCATGGTATCCCAGGGCATGGACATTTTCAGAATGGTATCCACCCGCTCGGAGCCGTCCAGCACCATGCCGAAGCCGCCGTTGATGGCGTGGCCGATGCCGGTGCCGCCGCCGTTATGCAGGGCGATGTAGCTCATACCCCGCGCCGCGTTGCCGGCGTAGCACTGAATCGCCATATCCGCCATGATGTTGGAGCCGTCCTTAATATTGGAGGTTTCACGGAAGGGCGCATCCGTTCCGCCGGTATCGTGGTGGTCACGGCCGAGAATGACGGGACCGATTTCGCCGTTGCGTACCATCTCGTTGAACTTCAGCGCGATGTTCATACGCCCCATCGCATCCTGATAGAGGATACGGCACTGGGTACCGACCACCAGCTTGTTCTTCTTGGCATCCCGGACCCAAACATAGTTATCGTAATCCTGATAGCGGCGGTTGTGGGTACGGATATATTCTGCGGCGGCCGCATCGGTCTTGTCCAAATCCTCCGGCTTGCGGCTCAGGCAGCACCAGCGGAAGGGACCGTAGCCGAAGTCAAAGAGGCAGGGCCCTAAGATATCCTCCACATAGGAGGGGAACACGAAGCCGTCCAGATCGTTTTCCCCGTTGCGGCACACGCTCTTTACGCCGGAATCGCACACGGCCTTGAGGAAGCTGTTGCCGTAATCAAAGAAATAGGTGCCCTTTTCATGGAATTTGCAGATCATCTCATAGTGATGGCCGAGGGTCTTGTTGACAAGCTCTCTAAAGTGCTCCGGATCCCTGGCCAGCATCTCGGTACGCTCCGCAAAGGTAAGTCCCTGCGGGCAGTAGCCGCCATCATAGGGCACATGGCAGGAGGTCTGGTCGCTCATCAAATCCACATGAATGTTCTTCTCATAGAGGTACTCCAGCAAATCCACAATGTTGCCGTTGTACGCCACGGCGCAGGGCTCGCCCTTATCCCGGCAGGCAAGAGCGATGGAGGCCGCCTCATCAAGAGAAGCGGTTCTGTGGGTGACCCAGCCCTGGGTATAGCGGGTTTCAATACGGGAATCGTCCACCTCCGCAATGATGGAGGCCGCTCCCGCGATAACCGCCGCCTTGCCCTGCGCGCCGCTCATGCCGCCGAGGCCTGCGGAAATAAACAGCTTTCCGGCCAGATTTCCGTCGGTGGGGATGCCGAGCTTCAGCCGGCCGGCATTGAGAAGGGTGTTGAAGGTGCCGTGTACGATGCCCTGCGGCCCGATGTACATCCAGCCGCCCGCCGTCATCTGGCCGTAGTTGGCCACGCCGATGGCCGCCGCGCGGTTGAAGTTCTCGTTATCGTCAAAGCAGCCGATCATGAGGGCGTTGGAAATGATAACCCGGGGCGCCATCCGGTGGGAATGGAACAGTCCCAGCGGGTGACCGGACATAACGACCAGAGTCTGCTCATCGGTCATAACCTCAAGGTATTTCTTAATCAGCCGGTACTGCATCCAGTTCTGGCAGACCTGCCCGGTTTCGCCGTAGGTCACAAGCTCATAGGGGTACAACGCCACATCAAAGTCCAGATTGTTGTCAATCATAACCTGAATGGCGCGGCCCTCGATGCAGTTGGCCTTGTATTCATCGATGGGCTTGCCGTAGAGCTTTCCCTCCGGACGGAAACGGTAGCCGTAGATTCTGCCCCGCTCCTCCAGCTCCCGGGCAAATTCCTTCGCCATTTCGGCATGGTGGTCGGGGTGGATATACCTGAGGGCGTTTTTCACCGCCAGCTGCTTATCCGCCTCGGTAAGCTTCGATTCCCGCTTCGGGGCGCGGCGGTAGCCGCTCTCCATCTTAGGATACGCGGGAAGATCGTAATCCAGCTTAATCTGCATATACGCATCTGTATCAAACATACTGATTCTTCTCCTTTACTGGTTTTATTATTTGAAGCGACTTTTTCAGCCGCCGAGGTAAGCCTTCTGTACGGTATCGTCCCTGCGCATGTTCTCCGCCGTATCGCTGAAGACGATGTTGCCGGTTTCAAGGACATAGCCGCGGTGGGCAATCTTCAGTGCCTTGTTGGCATTCTGCTCCACCACCAGCACCGTAATGCCCTCATCGTTCAGCTGCTTTATCACCTTGAAGCAGGTGTTCACCATGATGGGCATCAACCCCATGGAAACCTCATCGATGAGCAGGAGCTTCGGCTGGTGAATAAGTGCCCGGCCGATAGCCAGCATCTGCTGCTCGCCGCCGGACATGGTGGAGGCCAGCTGGTTCTTCCGCTCACCGAGGCGGGGAAAGATATCGTAAACCATACCGATATTCTTTTTCACCAGCGCCTCATCCTTGGAGGAATAGCCGCCCATAAGCAGGTTCTCCTGCACCGTCAGCGCACCGAAGACACGCCGGCCTTCCGGTACATAGCCAATGCCGATTTCCGCCCGTTTGTGCGCCGGCAGCCGGGTAATGTCCTGCCCGTTGTACTTCACCGTGCCGGAGGCAGGCTTTACAATGCCCATGCAGGTCTTGATGAGGGTGGACTTTCCGGCGCCGTTCGGGCCGATGACGGAAACGAGCTCCCCGTCGTCCACATGCAGGGAAATGCCGTGCAGCACCTCCATCATTCCGTAGGAAACGAACAGATTTTCAATTTCCAGCATTATGCGTCATCCTCCTCTCCGAGATAGGCCTCGATGACCTGCCGGTCGTTCTTGACAAATTCCGGCGCGCCCTCGCAGATTTTTTTGCCGTAGGACAGTACGGTGATTCTGTCGCACACGCGCATGGTCAGCGGCAGGTTATGCTCAATAAGAACGATAGACTTTTTCTGTTCCTTCAGCTTGAAAATAAGCTCCGTAATCTCATTGATGGCAAAATTGGAAAGACCGGCGCAGGGCTCATCCAGCATGATAAGCTTCGGGTCGGTGACAAGCACACGGGCAATCTCCAACCTCCTGAGATACCCGAGGGAAACATCGGAGGCCTTTTTGTTGGCTACCTCCGCAAGGCCTGTCTCATACAGTACCTTTTCCACTTTATCCTCTATCTCCGGCGTGTGGGATTTTTTAAAATAGGAGGAAAGCCCGGTGTATTCGCGTACGCCCGCGGCGGCCACCACATTATCAAAGATGGTCAGTCCGGCAAGCGGCTTTGAAATCTGGAAGGTACGGGCGATGCCGAGCCGCGCCATTTCATGGGCGGGTGTTCCCTGTACCTCCTTGCCCTCTAAAATCACCTTTCCCGCAGTGGGCTTATAAACGCCGCAGATGGCATTGAACAGGGTGGTCTTGCCTGCGCCGTTCGGCCCGATAATGCCCAGCGTTTCCTCTTTATGGATGGAAAGGCTGAAGCCGTCGATAGCCTTCAGGCCGCCGAAATACATCTTTAAATCTTCAATCCGCATCAGCTCCTGCATCATGCCTCGCCTCCCTTCGTCTTTTCAACAGCCTGCGCGGCAATACGGTCTGCCCGGGTCGGCTTACGCGGCTTCACCCTGCGCCACAGCTTCACGATAAAGCGGTACACAGGAGACTGCTCGCCGAGAAGTCCCTCCGGCAGAAAGCGCACCGTAAGCACCAGCAGTATCGCATAGCTGAGGGTGCTGTAGTTCTGCATGAAGCGGAGAATTTCCGGCAGACTCTTAACCAGCAGCGCGCCGAAGATGGGACCCCGCAGCGTGCCGAGGCCGCCGATAACACACATGGACACCACCTGAATGGAGATGACGAACGCAAAATCCGAGGCGGAGATAAAGCCCATGCGGTGCGTATAGAAGGCACCGGCAAGGCCTGCCAGCGCACAGCCGAGGGTAAAGGTAAGAATACGGTACTTGTTCACATCGATGCCCATGGAGGCCGCCGCAGCCGGATCGTTGCAGATGGAAGAAAGCGCCATGCCGAAGCGGGACTTCTCCATCTTTTTAATCAGCAGACACACGATGACGATAACCGCCACCACGATGAAGAAAAACGGAACGATGCCGAGTCCGAAGAAGGACTCCCGCCCGTTCTGGCGGATATCGATGCCGAGGGAGCCGCCGGTGATGTTGAGGTTCTTAAAGATGGCCTCCATCACAAAGTTGATGCCGATGGTGGTGATGGCAAGGAAGTCCGCCTGCAAACGGAGAGAGATAAACCCGATGAACATGCCGAAGAACGCCGCCACCAGCATGGCAAGGACAAAGCCGAGGATTACCGCAAGGGCTTCCGACATAATAGTGCCGCCCCAGTTCGTTACCACAATCGCTGCCGTGTAGGCGCCGATACCGAAGAATGCCGCAATGCCCATCATGGCCTGCCCGGCATAGCCCGTAATCAGGTTCAGAGACAGGGCAAGCAGGGCGAAAATCGCCGCCGTTGTCAGAATAGAAAACAGATAGCTCATTTCTCTTCCCCCTTACATGCGGTTTTTCCGTCCCATCAGGCCGGAGGGCTTGATGAGCAGCATGATAATCAGCACCACAAACGCAATGGCGTCCTTCGGAATGGGGATGGAGGGCACATAGGCTGAGAGCATAACCTCCGCAAGGCCTATGAACAGACCCGCCAGCACGGTGCCAAGAGGGGAGCCGAGGCCGCCGAGTACGATAATCGCCAGCATCTTATAGGACGGCACCTCCGCAAAGCCCGTGGTCACGGAATTCTTGAGAATGCCGACCAGCATACCGGCAATGGCGGCCATGCCGTAGCCGAGGATATAGGAAAGCGCCATGGCGTGGTTGGTGTTGACACCGCAGACCTGCGCTATCTCACTGTCGTTTGCGGTGGCGCGCCAGGCAAGACCGATTTTGGTCTTGTTGAGGATAAACCACAGCACGACGAGCAGGATGGCGGTCATGGCGAAAATCAGCAGCCAGCCCGGATTTATGGAAACGGTGCTTTCTCCGAGCGTCAGCTTGAAGGGCTTCATGCCGTGACCGAAATAATCGAATTTATAGGATTTTGCCTTCGGCCCGAAGATAAGGCGGACAAGGTCCGAAGACATGGTAAAAAGACCCACCGCCGCCACAAGGGGGATGATGGAAATGGTGTGAGACTTCTTCAGTATGGGCGAGTAAATGCCCCGCTGCAGAAGAATGCCGAGCAGGCTCACAAAAGCCACCGAAACAACAAACGCCAGCAGAATGGCCGCTGTGGAGCCGATGGCCTCCGCAAGGGAATAATAGATGAACCAGCCGATGTAGGCGCCGATAAGGTAGGCGCCCGCGTTGGCGATATACAGTATACCGAGGATACCGTAGATGAGCGTGGCGCCCATGGCCGTCAGCGCATAGACGGCGCCGCTGGCCAGTGCGTTCATTAACTGTTGTAAAAACATAGCAGTCCTTTCCCGATACAGGTGATGTAAAAAGAGAGGGAGAGACTCATGTGCCTCCCCCTCTCCGCTGTGCTTCTATTAATTTTTAGAGTGTTCGGAAATTAATAGTTGGCGGGGTCGATAATCGCCATATCGTCGATGATACCGGCGGAATGGTACTCGCCCTTGGTGACCAGCTGAATCTGGACGGGCTTGACGGCGGAACCGTCCGCGTTGTAGCGGATGAGCTTGCCGGTAACGGTATCAAAGTCGGTCATGCCGGCAATGTATTCCTTCATCGCCTGGGTATCGGTGCCCACATTCTCGATGGCGGCAAAGATAACCTGGAACGCATCGTACACGGAAGCGCCGACCATGTCGGGCTCGATGCCGTAGGTCTCACGGTAGTTCTTCAGGTATGCCACGGTTTCGGGGTTCTGGTCATCACGGTTCATGTTGGTGGTGATGTACAGACCGTCCGCAAACTCGCCTGCGATGTTCAGCAGCTCGAAGGAGTCAGCGCCCTCGGTACCGAGAACGGGAAGCTCCAGACCCTGCATACCGACTTCCTGCAGAACGAGAGCCGCCTGCTCATAGTAGTTGACAGAGTAGATGAGGTCACAGCCGGCAGCGGCCGCAGCGGTCACGGGAGAGGAGAGCTCGGTATCGGAGATGGCGAGGCCCTGCTCATAGACGATTTCCACATCGGGATAATCCTTGGAAAGCTTGGCCTTGAAGGCTTCTACCTGGGTCTTGCCGAAGTCGAGGTCAACATAGATGATGGCAATCTTCTTGGCGCCCAGATTCTCGGCAGCATAGATAGCGGCCGCGGTGCCCTGAAGCTTGCCGGGGAAGGACTGGGAGAAGATGAGGTCGCCCGCGCCCACTACATCGGGATGGACAGCGTAAGCGGAGACCATCAGCTTGCCGGCAGCCTGGAAGATGGGGGCAGCCACCTTGGTGGGGCCGGAGTAGGAGCCGGATACAACCGCGACGACGGATTCATCGGCGGCGAGCTTCTCGGCGATGTTGGCGGCCTGCGTGGTATCGAGGCCGTCGTCAAAATCGACGAGCTCCACGGTGCGGCCGTTGATGCCGCCTGCTTCGTTGACGAGCTTCACAGCAAGCAGCGCGGAGTTATGGGCACTTTCGCCGTCCGCAGCAGCGGATGCAGCGGAAACAGGCGCGAAGAAGCCGATACGGATGGGAGCTTCATCGGCAGAGGTCACGGCGACAAGGCCGAGAACCATCGTGAGAGCCAGCAGCAGAGCAATAACCTTTTTCATTGAAAATTCCTCCTTTTTATTTGCAGGGGTTTTCCGAAACCCTTCATGCCGAAACCAAATTGTTGTTTATTTATAATCTTTTTTATTTACATTATAGCCGATTTATTCTATAATTCAAATACTGATTTTACAGGATTGCTATACTTATTTTATATATCAGCTGAGCGGACGGCAACCGTATATTTTTGCACAGGAGGCAGATATGACTCTCAAACAGCTTCTGTTTTTCCGCACCGCAGCGGAGGAAAAAAGCATCCTCAGGGCAGCGCAGCGGCTCAACATGGCGCAGCCGCCCGTCAGCCGGCAGATAGAGCTTCTGGAGGAGGAGCTGGGGACAAAGCTCCTCTACCGCACCAACCGGGGCGTGGGGCTTACGGAGGCAGGCGAGGCCTTTTACCGCTCACTCGGCACGGTTTTCGATGCCCTCAATGCCTTAAGGGAAAGCGTGCAGACGGAGGATGAAACCGTATCGGGCACGGTGCGCATCGGCGTCCTCTATTCCGTCGTATCCTATGCGCTCAAGAAAATTGAAAAATACCACGCTGCCTATCCGGCAGTGAAGCTGTATGTCCGGCTGGGCACGCCGGACGAGCTGCAGCAGCTGCTGCGGCAGGGGGAGCTGGATGTTGTGTTTTTACGGAGCCTGTCGGATAAGGATACACAGGGACTGCCCCTCGGAACGGACCCGCTGGAGCTGATTATGGTTCCCGCCACCGACCCTGCCCCGGGGCTTGCCGCCGTTCCGGTAAAAAAGCTCCATAAATGCCCGCTCTGTCTTCTGCGTATGAACGACCTTACCGGCTATAACGAGTACCTGCTGTCGGAATGCCGGAAAAACGGCGTGGAGCCGGATATCGTTTCGGAATGCTACGATACGCCCATGGCCATGCAGATGGTGCAGGCGGGTCTCGGGCTCAGCTTTCTGCCCCGCTCCATTTTAAGCACGCACCCCTATTCCGGCATCTATGCAAAGCCCGTGGAGGGTGTTTCCGTCCTCTCCCGCCCCATGCTCATAAAAAGCACCCAGCCCTATCTTCCCCGCGCCGTAAGGCTGTTTATGGAAGTCTCCGGCGGCTGAGGCCGGTACAAATCGTTAATATCCGTCAGAATCAACTGCTCCTCCGGCTCGATTTCAAAGCCCGACCGGGAGAAAAAGCCGTAGCGGTAGCATTTCAGCCCTGCAGCTTGAACCTGCCTGAGCTCGTCCTCGACGGTATTCCGGTCAACCGGTGCCGCACGGAATTTAGTCTCATAAAAAACATATCCGTTTACATCCTGCGTCACCACATCGAATTCCCCGTTCCTGTGATTGACGGGATCATCATAATAGTATTTGCCGATTTTGTCGAACGGAGGCTGTATGCGTCCCGACCGGTTCTGCCGGATAAGATACTGTGTTGCTACCGTTTCAAAAGCATAAGGAACAAAGTCGGCTTCAAAATCCTCCGCAATATATCTGTCAAAAAATACCTCCGGCTCCATTATGTTCATCTGAGACAGGTACCGGGACACATACCGGTAATAAAAGCGGGACAGATTATCCGCAATATAATAACCGGCCTTTTTTCGGTTGTTCTCATCATTGATGGGTGCCTTCTTCGTCACAATTTCCATGTGAAGCAGCTTTTCCAGTACATCGGAAAGGGCGGGACTGCTGCTGACATGAGACTGGGAAAGAATATCGCTGAATTTGGAAAATCCTCTTGCAAGCGTTTCAAAAACCTCGTTGGCATTGTTTATTCTGGCAATTTCCGACCGGATATACAGAGGAACCTCATGAATAAGGCGGGCATCGGGGGAAGCAATCAGGGCAAGGATATTCTCCCTGACAGACAAAGCCGGATCAATCAGCCGGTTATAATAGGGTATGCCGCCAAATACGCTGTACAGCCGCACTTTGTCTGCATTGGAAAACGAAGGATAAAACAGCGCGGACTCATAATAATCCATAGGCTTTAAATCGATGGTTTTATCGATGCGCCCGTATAACGGATTGTTTCTCTCCTGCAGCGAACGCATAACATCCACAAAAGAGCCGCAAAGAATCAGCTTCATGCGGGATGTGTCGCAGTAACGGTCCGTTAAAGATTGAAGAATGCTGTCCATGCCCCGCACTACCTCGCACAGATAGGAATATTCATCCAGCACAAGAATCAACGGAGCCTCCTCCGCTTTTTTAAACAGAAAGTCCAGCAGCTCCTCCATGCTGCCAAAAGTCGGCCTCGGAAAATGAAACGTTTCCGAAATCAGCACACAAAGGCTCTCCAGATTGTTTGGCTCCGTAGTCTGCTTGCATTCAAAATAGATGCTTGTTATATTGCTTTCATGCAGGCACTGCTTTATAAGCGCACTCTTTCCGACCCTGCGCCGGCCATAGATAAGCACCGTCTGCTGCTCATCCCGCTGCATTACCCGGTGAAGGTCTCTAAGCTCCTTATCCCGTCCATAAAATCTCATTTTTTACTCGGTCACCTCCGACTCGGTTTCTTCCGAGTAAAATAATACCACATGGGTGGAGTAAACGCAATGACCGGATTTTCAATCCTCCGGAAAATCAGCTGCCTGTGATGAAAAGAATTTCCTCCACCATCACATTTTTATTGGGATTTTGTGATGTATATCACACTTTTATTTGATTTTTTGTGATAACATAACTTTTCCTCCGCAATATAAAAGGCAAGGCCTGTCAAAGCCTTGCCAAGGTGTATATGCTTTGGAGAAAAATCTATTCTTCGTAAATGCCGTTGATATCCCGGCCGATATTGCCCTCCGGCGTTTCCACCACGATATAGAATTTGCCTATGTTCACCCTCTGCTGCTTCAGAAACGCCAGCGCATCCGCCTTCTTCGGCGCGGTATGCACCTTATAGGTATAGCCGTTGTCGTGTACATTTTCCTTGAACCTTACCCTTGCGGCATCGCCGTCCTCCGCGCGCACGGGCTTTACGCCCTCCTCCGGCTCCAGGTTGTTCTTACGCTTTCCGTTGTGCTTCTTGAACGCCTCCTCTGCCGCCAGAAACTCCTCCTTTGTAAGGTCGCTTCCGCAGACCAGCGCTTCATACAGACCCGCCGGCTTTCCGTTGGAGGTCACCTCGTATATGCCGAAGGTCATCAGCCGGTCGCAAATCAGCTTTCCGGTATCCGCCGCCTTGTGGATGAAGGGCAGCTCCAGCAGCGCCGCTTCGCCGTCCGCATAGGAGGAGAAGCTGTACATCGTAAACGGCGGCTTGACCTCCTTCTTAAAGCGTTCTCCCATCCAGTAGCCGTTCGCCTGCGCCATGGTATCGTGACGGGAGCCGCAGTTGTCCCGCTCATAATATTTCTTTTCCGCCGTATCCGTTTCCGCAGGAGCGTATGCGCTCATATCCGCAAACATATGGATGCAGTTTTCACACACCGCGCTGCCGGGCGAGGTATCCCTTTTCCGCTGCCTCTCGTAATCGGCCTTCGTCAGCGTAATGCCGAAGGTTTTCTGTATTTTCGCGAAATGGGCATAGTATTCCGGGGAATCATAGAAGGTCTTGTTGTCCACCGCATAGGCCTTTTTGCCCTCCAGCGGAGCGTTGCATACATCGCACAGGCCGCCCTTTTTATAGCCCTGATAGGATTCATCAAAGGAGGGGAAGGAGGAAAGGGGCTTCTTTACAAAGCCCGCCGCGCTGTCCGCCGTACCCTGTCCCTTGTCGGCGGAGACAGCCGGAGCGCTGTTGCTTTCGCTGTTGATTTTATCGAGCAGGTCACCTATCTTTTTCTGCGCCGTGAACAGATTCACGAGATGCAGCCTCAGCATAAGCGCACCGAAATTGTTGTTATTTGTATTTGTTACATCCTTGTTCTTGGCCAGCTCCTGCAGTATCTTCTGCACCGTTATGGCTATAATAGCCAGCTCTACCGCATCCAGCTTCCTTGCGGATGTCAGGTTGCGGTTTAAATCCGTCAGCAGCTTTTTATTGAAGTCGTTCAGACCGGTGGCGTCCTTCACGAGGCCGCAGGCAAATTTTACCGAATCGATTTCGGCAGTTGTGAGAGTGGAAAGGGTAAACGGCTTCGGATCCCTGCTTCCGCACACGGTACAGACACCGCTGACATCATACTTATGCTCAAGCGTCCGTACCTTGCCGCAGCGGGTGCAGCGCTCCTCGCACTTTCCCTCCATGCGCACATAATCGTGCGCCTCCGCGCGCACCTTGCCGCACTCCGTGCATTTTTCGGTGCAGGTGCCCTCTACTCGCATAAAATGATGGTTCAAATCCTGCTTTGCGCCGCATACGGTGCATTTACAGAACTGCCAGCTGTGGTGCTTTCTCGTTTTACCGCAGTCTACACAGATATCGAGGCACTTTTCCTTATCGAATTTGGCAAAATTATGGTTGCTGTCCCGTGTTTCGCCGCAATAGGCGCATTTGCAGCCCTTGAAGCTATGGTGCGGCTGCGTGATGCCGCAGTTGCTGCAGACATCCACACAGTTCTTCTCATCATGGACGAAGGTATGCTTTGTACAGGCAGCGCCCTGCTTTAGGCTGCAGAGAAGAAGCAATGCAAACCACCCGATGCACGGCAGCAGAAGCCAGAATACATTAGTCCATTTATGCCCCGCATGGCGCAGCCTTCTGACCGTACAGGAGATTCTTGCCAGCGCCATCAGCGCACACAGACCATAAAAAGCGTATACCAAAGGCGCATAGTTGTGCGTGCTGTTGATACCGATAACGCATCCCCCGATAATCAGCGCATTCAGCAGCATCGGCCACCAGTATTCCTTCCGGTCCGCCCGGCCCTTGTAGTTGAAGATATGCTTCCAGAATCTGCCGTAAGCCTTGAACATACTATTTCCCTCCGGCGTTAAGATTCGGTGCAAAGGGGTTGCCTGCGCCCTGTGTCCCGTACCTGCATTTTAAGAAATTATCCTAATC
>R18__coassemble_1450_pt1 | contig 29507 bp, 25 predicted proteins | sample R18__metabat2_high_PE_056 | metagenome-assembled genome bin R18 | reverse complement strand
CCGGCTCCTTATGAAATCCGACTGTATGACTTACCCTCTCTTTTTGCCGGCAAAACCTTTGCGGAGCTATCCTCCGAGGAAAAGAACCGGGTCAGCCACCGCCGCGCCGCCCTCGATAAAATGCGGATGCTGCTGGAGGCAGAGCAAAACGCATGAACATCTGCGTTCTCTCCGACTCCCACGGGGATATGCGCCCGCTCATCGGTCTGCGGGATAAAATCGGTAAGGTCGATGCCGTGTTTCATCTCGGGGATTACTGCCGGGACGGACGGGAGGCGGGGGCCTATCTCGGCTGCCCGGTATATACCGTCCGCGGCAACTGCGACAGGGACTGCCCGGAGGAGGAGACGGAGCGGCTGTTTTCCCTCGGCGGCAAGCGGTTCCTGCTTCTGCACGGACACACCTGCTCCTCCCTCGAAGCTCTCTTTTATAAAGGAAAGGAAAGGGCGGCGGATGCGGTTCTCTTCGGGCATACCCATGTCCCCTTCTGCTTCCGGAGAGAAGGACTGCTGCTTCTGAACCCCGGCTCCCTCTCCTGTCCCCGGAATCTTTCCTCTGCCGGCTGCGCGCTTTTAACCTGGGTGGGGGAAGGCGGAATTACGGAAACATTTTTAACCGTATAAAAGTCTGCCCGTATAAAAATCTGTTCGAATTATTAAAAGAAGGTTTACCTTTCGGCCGGGGTTCCGGCGTTGACAGCATCCGCCGGGCGCTGATACACTATAAGGAACCTCTGAAAACCGCCCCTGCAATGTGCCGTCATGGTTTTTAGAGATTTCCTTAACAATCTTTACCGGAAGGTCGTTTGCGATAGTATGAAGAAGAAAGCTTATTGTTTTATCCTGTCTCTGGTTCTCTGTTTTTCCCTGTTCCCCGTTTATGCGGAGGAATCGGCGGCCTTTGATCTTTCCACCCTGCACGCAAAATATGCCATTCTGGTGGATGCCTCCAACCCCACCGAGGCCCTCTACGGCATTGAAAAGGATGCGGATGTGCAGTGCCCTACGGCAAGTACCATCAAGATTCTCTCCTGCATCCTTGCGCTGGAAAACGGCAACCTTGACGATGTGGTCACCATCTCCGCCGAGGCCGGAAGCTTTTCCAGCAAAAACTCCCTCATGGGTGTGAAGGAAGGCGAGCAGTGGACACTGCGGGATCTTCTCTACGGCATGATGCTGCCCTCCGGCAACGATGCGGCCGTAGCCATTGCGGAGCATATTGCGGGCAGCACCAACGATTTTGCCAAGCTTATGAATGCGAAAGCGGAAGAGCTCGGCATGACAAGCTCCCACTTCATCACCGTCAACGGCAAGGACAGCAAGAGTCATTATTCCACCGCCCGCGACATGGCAAAGCTCACCGCCTATGCGCTGCAGAATCAGGACTTCCGCAAGATTGTCGGCACGGGACAGTACACCTGCACCGATGTATCCGGCAAGAATACCCTCACCCTCACCAATACGGACCGGCTTATCGTGGATCAGGTAGCCTCGGACGGCTCCTATACTCCGCAGAGCTGCCTGTATAAATATGCCATCGGCGTAAAAACCGGCGATACGAACAATGCCGGCAAGTGCTTTATTGGTGCGGCGGAAAAGGGCGGCACCACGCTCATTGCCGTACTGCTCGGCGGCACGCTGGACGATGAATACTATACCAAAAACTGGTACGGCATGCGGGATAAGGAAAAGGATCCCTACAATGCGCAGCGGTTCGAGGATGCCATCGCCGTATTTGACTATGCCTTCAAGGAAATGTCCGTGCTGCTGACGCTGCAGGATCTCGTTGACCTCGGTCTTCCGGTGGAGTTCAACGATATTCAGGTGGAGAATTACGACAGCTCCGATGAAAACGGCGGCAAGCTGAACCTGAAGGTAGATATCGATACCTCCGTTGAGCTGCAGCTCATGAAGCCCTACTACGATACCCTCGTTTCGGATATCTCAGCCGCCTATACCGTAAATATCAGCTCACCTCTGTATGCTCCCATCAACGAGGGGGATACCGTCGGTACCATTATTTACAACATTGACGGGGATAACATTGCCGCATCCTATAACCTTATCGCCACCCGCACTGTAAAAGAGGGCATCTTCTCCACGGAAACGGTGGAGGCAGATGACGGCGCCGGCTCGGCACCCAGCCTTATCGGTCTGGCCACGGGTATTGACGGTGCTTCAGTCACGCCCGCCCCCGTCGTCAGCGAAAAGGATGCTTCCAACACGGTTCTGACCGTGGCTCTCATTGCGCTGGCCGTTATTCTGGCAGCCTTCATCGTGTTTCTGATTGTGGTCAAGGTTCGCCGGGAAAAGCGGCGCAAGGCCCGCCTCGCCCGCAAACGCCGCCAGCAGGAAATTGCCGCCCGGCAGCGCCGGAAATCCTCCTACTGATGCATAGAATACAGACGAAAAATAACAAGCACCGCTGCGTGGCGATACTGCTGATGGCCGCGGTGCTTTTTTGTGTGCTCCGCCCCGCCGGTGTCCTTGCGGAAAATACCGCTGTACGGCCGGATATCCTTTCCATGCCGGAGACAAATATTCTGCTGGCCGATGCCGATGACCCGGAGGGCTGCATCGACAACCTTTCCAAGAATGCGGACGAGAAGGCCTATCCTGCCAGCATAGTAAAGCTGCTCACGGCGCTTGTTGCCCTTGAGCACAATTCCCTTACGGATACGGTGACGGTAACGGAGCATGCGGTGGATTTAAGCGGCGCCAATACCAAGGTGGGGCTTCGGGTCGGGGAAAAATATTCTCTGGAAGACCTGCTGTATGCTTCCCTGCTCCCAAGCGCCTGCGATGCCGCCCGCGCCGTGGCCGACCTTGTCTCCGGCGGTGAGGAAGCCTTTGCTGCGCTGATGAACGAAAAAGCGCAGTCCCTCGGCATGGCAGACAGCCATTTTACCAATGCCAGCGGACTCCATGACGAAATGCAGTATACCACCTGCCGCGACCTTGTGCGCCTTGGCAAGGCCTGCAGTGAAAACGAGGTTCTCTGCAGCATCCTCACCACAAAGGATTATACCCTCAAGGAGAAAACCACCGGGCGGAAGATCTCCGTGCGCAACATCAACCGCCTTATCCGCGACCCGAACCCCGCCGATTACGAAAAAATTCAGTGCATCTATCCCTACTGCATCGGCGGCAAGACCGGCAGCACCAACGCCGCAGGGCTGACCTTCATGGCCATAGCGCAGCGGGAGGGGAAAACCCTTGTGTGCGTGCTGCTGGGTAACCACGAGAGCACGCAGGGACTCAAGGGTACGCCCTATGACCGTGTCATCGCCGCCCGGTTTCAGGAGGCCTGCGATCTGTTTACCTACGGTTACTCTCTCCTGTTTCCCTCCGTGACCGCGCAGGCGCTGATGGAAAAGGGACTAAAGAGCCGTTTTTCCGTTCCTGTAGACGGAGCGGACGGAAAAACCGTGTTTGCCGCCGCTTCTTATGAAGGGACTGCAGCGGTTTCCGTGGCAAAGGAGATAGCGGACGACCCGTCCCGTGTGACCGTTTCCTTCACCGGCACAGCCGATGCGAATACAAAGCAGGGGGATACCGTGGGCGAGGCCGTCTATTCCTATGCGGGCAGCGTGCTGTTCCGCCTGCCGCTTGTTGCCGAAGCGGATGCCGTGCCGCCGACACCCTCTCCCGTTCCCACCGCTCTGCCCGTTGCCGTGGAAACCGCTCCCGCGCCCACGCCTGTCCCTTCGGCCGAGCCGGACAAAGCCAATCCGCTTCTTTTGCTGCAGACCTTTCTGCTTATCCTCATTGCCCTGCTGCTTGCCGGTACAATTACCGTTCTTGTGCTGCTGCGAAAAAAAGCCCGCAGGACGAAGCGGCGCAGCCGGAAATAAACGAAGTCGCTAAAATGCATATCTATGCATAAAATTAAATTTTAATAAATATTTATGCATATCGGTATTGCAATCCGATTTTATATATGCTATCATTTCTCACCGTAAGCCAAAACCGAATATATGAATTTTTATGCAAATGCTTCAGGAGGCAATATGAGTATAAATTTAAAGGGTCGTTCGCTGCTGACTCTGATGGATTTCAGCAAGGAAGAAATTGAATATCTGCTTTCCCTCTCCGCCCGTCTCAAGGCGCAGAAGAAGGCCGGCATCAAGGGACATTCTCTGGAGGGAAAAAATATTGTCCTGCTGTTTGAGAAAACCTCTACCCGCACACGCTGCGCCTTTGAGGTAGCCGCCATGGACGAGGGGGCCGGGGTCACCTTTTTAGACAGCAAGTCCAGCCAGATGGGCAAGAAGGAGAGCCTTGCGGATACGGCGCGGGTGCTCGGCAGAATGTTTGACGGCATAGAATACCGGGGCTTTGACCAGAAGGTGGTGGAGGACCTCAAGCACTATTCCGGTGTGCCGGTCTACAACGGTCTTACGGATATAGACCACCCGACCCAGGCGCTTGCGGATGTGCTCACCATTATGGAAAATACCGGTAAGCCGCTGCATGAGGTGCAGCTTACCTTCTGCGGCGATACAAGAAACAATGTGGCGTACTGCCTTATGTACATTGCGGCCAAGCTCGGCATGCACTATGTGGGCTACGGTCCGAAGGAGCTGCAGCCGGCGCCCGAGGTTATGGAGCGCTGCCTTGCCGCCGCTAAGGAGAGCGGCGCCACCTTCACCATCAGCGATAACCCGGCCTGTGTCATCGGTTCCGATGCGCTGTACACGGATATCTGGGCCTCCATGGGTGAGGAAGCGCTCATCCCCGAGCGTGTAAAGCTTCTGACGCCCTTCCGTGTCACAAAGGAGCTGCTGGCCGCTACGCAAAACCCGGACTGCATTTTCCTTCACTGCCTCCCCTCCTTCCACGATTTCAACACGAAAATGGCTGCGGAGCAGCTGGCCCTCGGCTACGATATCCGCGAGGTGGAGGATGCCGTTTTTGAAAGCGCGCAGAGCAAGGTGTTCGATGAGGCGGAGAACCGGATGCACACCATCAAGGCCGTGCTGGTTGCCACCCTCTCGGATACGCCCGTCTCCTGCTGAGCGGACAGTCATTTCTCACAAAGCTGCACCGGCCGCATTATAAAATTTTTCGGAACGCACGGAAAAGAAGTCTCTTCTTCCGTGCGTTTTTTGAACCGGATTTTCGAAAATGTGTGAAATACAGCCGCTATACCGCTCGAAAATGTGTGAAATGCAGCCGCTGTATCGCTCGAAAATGTGTAAAATCAGTTGAATTTCCTTTCGATTCCGTGCAGCTGCAGCGCCGCCGCAAGAAACAGAATGAGGGCGATGCCGGTCTTCAGCAGCACCGCGGCCCATGCCGTGTCCGGAAAGAGCCAATCGCAGGCGGGGCCTGCAAGAAGGAGGAGCAGAGCCGCCGCCAGCCATACGGGGCGGTTTCTTTTAGAGAACAGTTTTTTTAGGGATACCTGCGGGAAGAGCAGCTTCAGCCCGAGCAGCGCAAGAAGCAGCGGCCAGATCGTTCCCGTAATCCACAGCAGCAGCTTTGGAAGAAGCTTTCGCGCTAAGAAGGAAATCGCCGTTCCGATGCTCCATAACGGCAGTAGCAGCGCCGCACGCACGGCAAGGGGCAGGCGCAAAAGCAATGCCTGCAGCCGTTCCCGTAGGTTTTTCTTCTTGCTCTGCACCGGAGCCGCTTCCTCCGCCTTATATACCTCCACGATGGCGGGCGGCGTTTCCGGTATGGCCACCGTTTCCCGGGGTGAGGAAAAAATTCCCGCCGTCAGCACCGAGACTGCGGCCAGAGTTCCTGCCGAGGCCACCGCCGCTTTTTTTAAGATTTTCTTTCCGTTATGCCATGTCAGCGCCGTATGCCGCGCCGTATCTTTTCTTTTTTTCATATTCTTCAGCGCAGAAAGCTTTTCCGGCCTATGCTGATGCCCCGCAGGCGAAGCTCGCCCACGAAGTTTTCAAAAAAGTCCGACAAAAACCGTCTTGTCTCCGTATCCAGTGTCAGCGAACCCACCATGGCGGCGGTTCGCGCAATGCCCTGCGCCGTTAAATCCGTAACCGTCTCCGCGCCGGAGCGGGACAGGATATCAAACAGGGAATCCGTAAAGTCACGGCGCTGCCGCGCATCCATCGGAATCAGCGTTCGCCGCATGGCGCTCTCATAGGCCTCGCTTACCGGGTGCAATCCCTCCGCGCGCACAAAGCCCGTCGGGCCTGTCTCCCAGCAAAAGCCGTCATGCGCCATAGCCGCCACCTTCGTGCAGGAAACGATTTCCGGCCTCTCCTTCCGGTAAAGAAGGGTACCGACCATGCAATGCTCCGGCAGAACAGTATGCAGCTTCGGCAGAATCCGCCCGTAGCCCGGCTCATCCAGAAAGCCGATGCGAAAGCCGGGGCCGTCAAAGCACCATACGCTATCCAGCCGTTCCTGCAGCGCTTCGGAGGCCTTTACCGCCGCAAATACCGCCAGATTGCCGCCCTTTGAATGCCCCGCAAGAAGCAGCTTCCCTTCTGTATGTCCGGCTGCCTCCTCCAGATATTCCAGCGCATCCCGCTGCGCGGCCACCTCATCGGCCGAGGCAAGGTAGCAGTTCTCCCGCCAGCCGAGCAGATGGTCATCCGTGCCGCGGAAGGTCACAACCGCCGTTCCGTCCGCAAGGTGCAGCGTAAGGGCGGAAAACTGCTCCGTCTCCTCGCCGTCTATAATATTCACAAACCGGGATACCCGCAGCGCACCGAAGCGCTCGGTTTTCGGCAGCCGCCGCAGAACCGGCATGATTTCCGGCGAGGCCAGCGCGCCGATTTTATCCCCGGCCCTTCCGTACTTTTCCTCATAGGCAGCCAGCACCTCCGAAAAAGGCAGCTCCTCCCCCGTCTTCGGGACAATGCCCGAAAAATCCGGCGCACCGGCCTTGGAAAGAATGTAGATATCCACCTCGTTCAAAGGCGATACCGCGAAGGGAATATCCCCCCGCCAGGTAATATAATCCTCTGTTGTATACATATTGTGTTCCCCCAAAACAGATGGCTTCAGTATACTATAATTTGAATGAAAATGTTGTGGCTTTTCCTTTTCTTTGCTATGATGATACAAAAAGTTTGAAAAAGCGAGGTGCTTATTATGTCGTCCCCTGTTCTTGGCTTTATCGGTACGGGCACTATCAGCTCCGCCCTTGTCCGGGGCTTTATGCGCGTGGGGTTTGCAGGGCGCATCGTTGTCTCCCCCCGCAACGCCGGAAAGGCCGCGCAGCTGAAAAAAGAATTTCCGTCCGCTGTCACCGTGGCCGAAAGCAATCAGGCGGTGGCGGATGCGGCAGAGGTTGTCTTTGTTGCCGTGCTGCCGGAGGCGGCTGAGGGTGTTTATACCTCCCTGCGCTTTCGTAAAGAACAGACGGTTATCAATCTGGTGCGCGGCTGCGGACTCGACACCCTTGAAAAGTGGACGGGCGGGGTAAAAAATCTTGCCCATATCATCCCCATGGCCTTTACCGCCGAGGTGAACGGCCCCATCGTGCTGTATCCGGAAAACGCGTTTGTCCGCGCCCTTCTCTCCCCCATCGGCGAAATAGTTGCGGTGGATTCCCCCGAAAAGGCGGCCACGCTCCAGCAGATTACCGGCCTTGGCGCTTCGTTCGATACAATGTTCCGGGATGTGGTGCTCTGGGGCATACAAGAGGGGCTTTCCGAGGAGGCCTCCATCGCCTACTGCGCCGCCTTCTTTGCCGCCCTTGCCCGGCAGGAGGCAAAAGGAACGCTTGACCGTGTCCGCGCGCTGGCGGAGGAATTCACCCCCGGCGGACTGAACTGGAAGGGGAAGACAACCATAGAAGCAGTGGACGGATTCTCCCTCTGGACCGCCGCCCTCGATGCGATAAAAGAGCACAGCCTTTCATGAAGGTACTGGATATAGACGGGGATTTGTTTCTGGAGGACTGCTGCCCTCTGGCCGCTGTGGGAGAAAGGCCCTGCCTTGCAGGCCATGCGCCGTGGGAAGAAAGCCGGCTGCGGCGGTTTTTGGAAAAAAACTGCGGGCTTGACCGCGCCCACCCGATACCGGGGCGGATTTTCGATACCCACGATAAGGCGCTCGCCTTCTGGCAGGAGCTGATAAGCAGCGGACAGCTGAGAGTCCCTTTTGGCGTTACCCATTGCGATGCCCACAGCGATTTAGGTATCGGCTATCCCGGACCCGACATCGTGTTAAACGGGGTACTGCCCGTCCGTTTTCCCGAAAGGACGAATACCGCAGCCTACTATAAGCGCAAGCAGCTGGATGAAGCCAACTACCTCCTCTTTGCCCTTGCCTTCCGGTATATCGATTCTTTGGAAAATATCCGCAATCCCCGTTCCCGCCGGGATATGCCCCCGGGACTTCTCTCTTCAGACACAAATACCCTCCGGCTTAGTTCTCCTGTGGCAAGGCTCATGGAACCTGTCAACGGTCCCGAGCCCAAAATCCCCTACCGGGAATACCGCAGCCCGGAGGACTACCGCACAGAGGAGCCCTTTTGCTTTGCCGGCTGGGCTCTATCCCCGCGCTACGCCCCCAGGGAAGCCGATGCTCTCGCAGACATCTTCCGGGAATATATCACAGAAATATAGCAGGGTCGCGCCCTGCTGTTTTTATGCTTTCGGTAAATGTATAAATTTGGTTGTTAATCTTCTTGAAACCGGAACCGCTCCACGGATATATCCGGAAATTCCGGTGGCTCGTCCTTCAGGAACATGACCATATAGATGGGAAAATATGTCAGTCTTCCTTTCGTTTTTACATTATCATTGGTAAATACATAGGCCTCGCGGATTCCGTATTCCGGCGTATCCATTATATTATCCCGTGCCGAATGCTTTTCGTAATCCTTTCCGCTTTTTACCTCCAGAGGCAGCACCTGCCCTGCATGCTCGATTAAAAAATCCAGCTCACCCTTTTTCTTGCTGTTATAATAATATAGTGGATAGCCGTGGGTATGCAGCTCCTGCGCAACCGCATTTTCATATACGGCACCTTTATTGATGTCCGTTTCCTTGCTGATAAGCTTTAATTTACAGGTCTTGCCATATATTGTTGTCAGCAATCCTACATCAGATAGAAACAGCTTGAACAATGTGCTTTTTTCGTTCAGCATCAAAGGCACAGTAGGTTCCGTCGTATTAAAAGTTCCCAGCGCGACCCCGGCCTTCCACAGCCAGGTAAAGCTGTCAGAAATCCGGTCGTAACGCAAATTCTTTTTGATGTCCGCTATCATAAACCGCTTGTTTTTTTCATTCAACTCAGCCGGTATCAGTTCATAGATGTGCGTGATAATCAGTTTTCGGTTTTCTTCCTCATATTGCGTGAAATCCAGCTTGTACTGTTCTATTATGGTTTTGTGCTCGTCCATCACCTCGTCTATGCTCCCGGTAGTGCGGTATGTTTCCACCGCGGCCGGCATCCCGCCTATAAGTAAATATAGGTGGAACATTTCCATAATTTTATTATGAATTACATCATCCACAGGGGATTTCAACAGAAACGCGCCGCGCAGGTTTTCAAGAACCGTTTCGCTGACATGAAAAATCTGCAAAAACTCCTCAAAATCCAGCGGATGCATCGTAAGTGAGTGCAAATAGCCTACCGGTGCGGATTTAAGATTTGTTATTTCCACGCCCAAAAGAGACCCGGAGAGAACATATCGAAACCGCCTGTCCTCCACGAGAAACTTGATTTTCGTGACAATCTCCTTATACCGCTGTATCTCATCAAAGAAAAAGATGGTTTTTCCGGGAATGATTCTTCTTTCACTGCAGAGAGACAGCTTCAACACAAGGTCATCCGTGGTGCCGGCCTTGTCCAGAATGTGTACAATTTCCGGCTGCCGAATCAGATTGAATTCAATATAGTCGCAGCCGGCTGCCTCCAAACACTTCCGGATAATAAAGGTCTTACCGGCCTGACGGACACCGTAGACAAGCAGCGCCTTTTCACCGTCCGCAATCCAGTGCATAATATCCTTTTCTATTTTTCTTTTCAGCATGGATTATACCTCATGTGCGTTTTCCAAGGATATTGTAGACCAATTTTGACACTTTTCCAAGGTATTTTTGTGTGATTTTGACACTTTTCTATTTTTTGGAGCTTTTTACATAATAGTGCCGCCCGATCCAGCGGCTCAGACCGTCCAGGCCGGGATAGATGATGCGCTCGCTGATGTTGTACTGGTCCAAAATATCCCGCAAATCCCAGCGCACCTGCCTGTCTATGATATATTTTACGGTATGCTCCGTGTTGCCCTCCAGAAAAACATCCACCCGGTCCATGCCCATGGGAACGGGAGAAAAATAGGCGTACTGGTTGATAATGCGCTGGTCGGTGGACGGCGGCTCCACCAGTACCATGCTTGCCCCGTTCATATCCTCATCGTACCGTTCCAGCGTGGGCGCAACCTCGGAAAGGGACTCCACCGAAAAGATAAAGGTATTCTCCCGCCAGAGCTTCTCCCGGTATTTATCCGGCAGGCGGCCCGCCAGCTCCCGCGCATCTATCCGCCAGACGATGCCGTCCCGCTTGTCCGTATCCTCCATATCCGCCTCAGCGGTGGCAAAATGCAGCGCAATCAGAGCGGAATGGGTCCAGTCCAGCAGCCTTGTGGGCAGGCCGTGATGCTGACCGAGAGTCATCTGCCGCCATACGGATTTTTCAACAGCGGGGTCGCTGATGCTGGCATATTTGGCAAAGTTCTTCAGAATGGACAGCTCCAGCAGCTGCTCCTTTTCCTTGCAGTTCCGCCGCAGGCTTGTCAGCATGGGATAGGAGGCATCCGGCATGCCGCGGAAAAGATAATGGCTGCGCAGGCGGTTGATTTCCGTGTCATAGGCTCTGTCGAGAATCAGCTCGGAGGCATCCTCCACCGTTTTAATCTCTACTGTCCGTATCATATATTTTTCACCCATTCACCGGTATAGGATATAAAGGCACGGGCTGCGGGGGAAAGCACCTTGTTGCGCTTGTTTGCTATGCCGATGCTGCGGGAAAACGGCGGATCCAGCGGCAGCGCGCATATTTTTTGCGCGCAGCCCAAAAGCACCAGCTCCGGCAGAATGGTGATGCCCATGCCGTGCGCCACCATAGCGATGGCGCCGCCGTCATCCTGCATGGAGAAACGCACCTGCGGCTTTAGCCCGCTTTCGGCAAAAATACGGCCGATATCATAGTGTGACCCTTCGCCGGGCAAAATGAAGCTTTCCTTCGCAATTTCACACACCGGAAGCGCCGCTGCCCCCGCAAAGGGATGTTCCGGCGGTACCACCGCAAGCAGCCTGTCCTGCTTCAGTTCCAGAAAGTCCAGCTTCTCCCGGGCCTGCTTGGTAATAAAACCGCAGTCAAGCTCCTCCGTTTCTATCATCCGCACGATTTCATGGTACAGTCCGGCATAAAACTCCACCCGGATATTCGGATACAGCGCCAGAAAGGAGGAAATGAGCCTCGGCGCCCACTGCACCGCCACGCTGGAAAAGAGCCCTATGCGGATATGCCCCGCGCGCAGACCGTTGATTTCATCCGCCGTCTCCGTAACGGCATCTCCGGCGCGAAGCAGCGCACGCATGGGAACGAGCATTTTCTCCCCCTCGCTTGTCAGCGCTGCGCCGAGCTTGCCCCGTGTCAGCAGGGGAAAGCCGCATTCTGCCTCCAGATCCGCGATGATGCGGCTCACGCCGGATTGGGTATAGCCCAGCTTTTCCGCAGCCGCTGTGAGACTGCCCTCCTCCGCCACCGTGACCATGACCTCATATTTGCTGATGTTTCCGAGATGCATTTTTCTCTCCATGTATGATGTTTTGTTATGCATATGATACTAAATATTCACTTTTTATGCAAGTCTTTTATATCTGAAACCGTGTAAAGCCGTTTTCACAAAAGTGTTGCATTTCGTTAAACCCCATGTTGCATTTGAACCCGGTTTTAAAGGTTCGCTTCAGCTTAAAGAATAGAATTTAGAAGAATGCAAAGCCATGCATACAACAAAATAAGGAGGGAACAGTTTTGATTGAGGTCAGGCACCTGACAAAGCGGTACGGGAACCATGTGGCCGTGGACGACTTGTCTTTTTCCATAGACAAGGGCGTGATTTACGGCTTTCTCGGACCCAACGGAGCAGGAAAATCCACTACCATGAACATCCTGTGCGGATGTCTCGGCGCGAGCGAGGGCGAGGTTCTCATTGACGGGCATTCCATCAGCGAAGAACCGCTCGCGGCGAAAAAATGCATCGGATATCTGCCGGAGCTGCCGCCGGTCTATCCGGACATGACACCGGAGGAATACCTGCAGTTCATTGCGCAGGCAAAGAAAATCCCCCATGCCGAGCGGAAGGAGCACATCCTTGCCATCATGGAAAAAACCGGCATCACGGAGATGAAGAACAGGCTGATACGGAACCTCTCCAAGGGCTACCGGCAGCGTGTGGGCATTGCGCAGGCGCTGATCGGGAACCCGGAAGTCATCATTCTGGATGAGCCCACCGTGGGTCTTGACCCGGCGCAGATTATCGAAATAAGAACGCTTATCCGTACCCTCGGGCAGGACCACACCGTTGTGCTTTCCAGCCACATTTTAAGCGAGGTACAGGCGGTCTGCGACTCCATCCTGATTATTTCCAAAGGCAGACTGGTGGCCTGCGACACGCCGCAGCATCTGGGCGAGCTGTTCGCCGGGAAGACCACGCTGAAGCTGGAAATCCGCGGGACCAGGAGCGAAGCCGAAGCCATTCTGGCCGGAATCAAGGATATCGAAGGCATCGATTATAAGGAGGGCGGCGAGGGTTCCGTTCTCTGCGAGGTGCATCCCGCGGATAACACCGACATACGGGAAAGCCTCTTTTGCGCCTTTGCCCGAAAGAATATACCGCTGCTTGAAATGGCCACCGTCCGCGCCAGTCTTGAGGATATCTTCCTGGAGCTGACCGCCGGGGAGAGCGCGGATGCCGAACAGGAGAAGTCCGATAAAAAGGAGGTGCATAAAAAATGATTGCCGTCTTTCGCAGAGAACTGAGCGCCTGCTTTAAAGGGGTTCTCGGCTACCTGCTTGCCTCGTTTGTTCTGATTTTTGCCGGTATCTATACCATGGCTTACAACCTCAGCGGCTACTGCAATAACTTTGAATATGTTCTGCAGTCCGTAAGCTTCATCTATCTAATCGCCGTGCCGATTATCTCCATGCGGGCTCTGGCGGAGGAAAAGAACCGGAAGACCGACCAGCTTTTATACGCCCTCCCCATCCGTCTCGGCGATGTGGTTGTGGGTAAGTTCCTCGGCATGGTTTCGGTTCTGCTCCTGCCCACCGTCATCATGACCTTCTATCCCCTGCTGCTTTCCGTGTGGGGTACAATGTCCTTTGCTACGGCCTACGGCGCGCTGCTGGCCTTCTTCCTTCTCGGCGCGTGTCTGCTCTCCATCGGCCTGTTCATTTCCGCGCTGACGGAAAGTCAGGTGGCCTCCGCCGTGATTACACTCGTTGTCATGCTGCTGCTGTATTTTATGAGCAGTCTTGCCAACTATGTTTCCTCCGAAGGCTCCGCCTCCCTCATCGCCCTGATTCTGCTTGCGTGTATAGCCGCCATAATCGTGCAGATTCTTACAAAGAATCCCGTCTTTTCCGGTCTCACGGCTCTGGTGCTCTGCGGCGGGCTGGTACTCTTTTATACCATCAAACCGGATGCCTTTTCCGGTCTGTTCCCGTCCATGATGAGCGCCATCAGCGTGTTTGACCGCTTTTCCTCCTTTGCGGACGGTGTTTTTGATATAAAAGCCATTGTGTATTATCTTTCCATTATAGGCGTGTTCCTGTTTCTGACGGTACAGGCTATGGAGAAGCGGAGGTGGAACGAATGAGCGGAAAAGAAAAGAAAAAGGGCGGCATCAAAAAGCTGTTCGGCAGCCGCTTCCGTGCGGGAAGCTATTCGGCCTTTGCGGCGGCCGTCGTTATTCTCATTGCCATTCTGGTCAATCTTACGGTGAGCGCCCTGCCGACCTCCGTTACAGAGCTGGATTTGACCAAGAACTCCCTGTTCACCCTTTCGGACCAGACAAAGCGGATTGTGACCTCTCTGGAAAAGGATGTGCATCTGTATCTGCTGGCCTCCTCCGGCAGCGAGGACGACACCATTCTCCGCCTGCTGAACCGGTACGCCGAGCTTTCCGACCATGTTTTTGTGGAGGCGGTGGATCCGAACGCGCAGCCCACCTTCCTCAACGCCTATGAGCTCACCGCAAAGCGGCTCTATTCCAACAGCGTTATCGTGGATTCGGACGGCCGGTACCGTCTTGTCAGCTATAACGATATCTATGTGACCGACTACAGCATGGATTACTACACCTACAGCTACACCACCACAACCTCCTTTGACGGGGAAAACGTGCTGACCAACGCCATCCACTATGTCACCTCCGAGAGCCTTCCCAAGGTATATACCCTGACGGGGCACGGGGAGGCGGAGCTCTCCGACAGCATGACCGACTCCATCGCCTCCGACAATATGGAGACCGAGTCCCTTTCCCTGCTCACGCTGGAAAGCATTCCCGAGGATGCGGCGGTGATTATCATCCATGCGCCGTCCACCGATATAAACGAGGAGGAAGCGAACCTGCTTATCGACTGGCTCCAAAAGGGCGGCTGTGTTGCGCTCACCACGGGCTATTTCAACACGGCCGATATGCCGAACCTTCTGAAGGTCACCGCCGCCATGGGTCTTACCGCTGCGGACGGCATCATTGTGGAAGGGGACAGCAATATGCACTACCCCCGTTATCCCCACTATCTGCTGCCCAGCATCGAAAGCCACACCATTACCGACGCTCTCATTGACGGCCGGTACTACACCTTCCTGCCCATCGCGCAGGGCATCGTTGAAACAGGCAGCAGTGAGGCAGCGGTAACCTGGCTTCTGTCCACCTCCGACTCCGCCTACGCCAAGGTAGCTGGCTACAGCATGACCACCACGGAAAAGGAAGAGGGCGACACGGACGGCCCGTTCTATGTAGGCGCCATTGCGGAGCAGGGCGAGGGCAAGCTGCTGTGGATTGCCTGCGGGGATTTCCTGGAAAGCAGCGTGGACCAGGTTGTCTCCGGCGGCAACAGCAACCTGTATCTCAATGCGCTGAGCTACATGACCGAGCGTGAGGAGAGCATCTCCATCCGTTCTAAGTCCATGGATGCGGAAACGCTGACCGTGCCCGCCGCTGCCTCCAATCTCTGGAGCATTCTGCTGATCGGTGTCGTACCGCTGACGCTGTCGGCCGTGGGTATCATCATTCGTATAAGGAGGAAACGCCGTTGAAACGCTCTAAGAAAACCATCCTGCTGCTTGCCCTGCTCGTAGTATGCGCCGGCGGATATCTTCTGGCCGGCAGGCTTACCGCAAAGCAGGAGGCCGCAGCCACCGAGAACAAGAACGCCGTAAAAATAACCGAAAAAGCGGCGGAAGACATCACCGCCCTTTCCTGGACAGCGGACGGCGGCACCCTGCGCTTTATCAAAACCGATGCCGGCTGGCAGTATGATGCCGACAGCGCCTTCCCCGCCAACCAGAGCACACTTGACGGCTACGCAGAGAGCTTTGTGGCGCTGGAGGCCTCCTCCAGCATCGAGAATGTGACGGATTTGTCCATATACGGCCTTTCGGAGCCCGCCTTCACGGTTACGGCGGAATGGTCGGACGGGACAAAAATCGCCATTGCCCTCGGCGCCGAAACCGCCTTTGAGGACGGCTACTATGTAACAAGCTCCGCCGACAGCCGGGTACTGATTCTGCCCGATTCCCCGGACACCGTCTTTACCGGCACGCTCCAGTCGCTGGCGGTTAAGGAGGAAATCCCCTCTGTGGAGAATGTCACGCGGGTGGTGGCGGGCACAGTCGATGCCTCCTATGCGGAAACGAGCCGCACCATCAATACCGGTGACCACTGGTATGCGGCAGACGGCGCCGTGTTAGACAGCAGCCTTGTGGAAACGCTGCGGGACAATATTCTCTCCGTCAGCTGGAAAACACTCGTGACCGCGCTTGCTACGGAGGAGGAGCTTGCTTCCTATGGCCTTGCAGACGAAGCCGTAACGCTCTGTCTCTACAGCGGGGATACCGCCGGAAGAACGCTTCTTATCGGCAGCACCGATGCGGACGGTAACTACTATGCGCGGCTGCCCCAGTCCAAGATGGTATACACCGTCACCGCCTCCGCGTTAAAGGACATTCTCTCCGCCACAACGGAGGCCCTGTCCGCAGGCGATGCGCTACTCACCCTCCCCTATGCGGATGTAACGGCTGCGGTATTTACCGCGGCGGATAAGACCTACACCCTGCAGCTTCCGGCTCCGGAGGAGGAGACGGTTACGGAAGAAGCTGCGGATACGGAAACCGCTTCAGAGGAAGAGACTGCCGGCGAAGAAGCCGTCAGCACGGAGCAGGATGAAGCGCTCTGGGAGCAGGTTCTTTCCCTGACCGTCTCCGGGCAGGCGGAAGCGGCGGATACGGCCGTTGTTCTCACGGTTGCCGTTACAAACTGCAACGGTATCGGTGCCGAGTTGGTTATCCGCGAATACGATGCCGAGCATTACCTTGCCTTCCTGGACGGCGGCAGCCCCGTACTGCTCGGGGCGGACGGCGTGGATAAGCTGCTCCGTACCTTAAAATATATGAACTGATTTTCCTCCGTCACTTTAATTCCGGAAAATGTCGGCACAGCTGACCGATACATAAAAGGCCGCACAAAAGGATTTCCTTCGGTGCGGTCTTTCTTGTATTCTTTCGTTCATGGTTTTAGCGAGCCTATGGGCGCTACGATGACTCCGTCCGACCTTCGGTAGGCGGCATCCCCGTTCGCAGTCAGCACCATCAGAAAGGAAGGGGCTTTCATCCGGTCCGTATCGATTTTATCAGCCAGCTTTTTCAAAGATGCAGCTCCTTCCTCAATGAGTTTATCACCACCGAGCTTTATCTCTATCAGACCATAGGCGCCGTTTCTGCGGTGTATGACAGAATCACACTCCAGGCCGCTTTTATCCCTGTAATGATAGACAGAGGCATCCAACGCATCCGCATATACTCTTAAATCGCGGACGGCCATGGTTTCAAACATCAATCCCATTGTCTCCAAATCGTCCAGCAGGTCACCCGGCCCGATTCCCAGTGCGGCAGCCGCAATAGACGGGTCAACATAATATCGCGTGTCAGATGTGCGGATAGCCGTTTTTGACCTCAGATTGGGATTCCACGCCTCCATGTCTTCAATTACAAAGATTTTTTTCAAGGTTCTGATATAATTTGCCGCCGTTTTGCTGCAAGGATCCGGCTCCTCGTTTTCGTTCAAATCACCGGCGATTGTATCTATAGATACCTGCCCGCCCTGATTTCTTGCATAGGATCGCATCAATCGCTTTGTATAGCCATTGTCCTTCCTGACACCATCCACACGGGAAATGTCTTCGTTTACAACCGCATCATAATAGTCCGTTGCCTGCTGCAGGGCAATATCATCCGGCACATCCAGCGCCATCGGCCATCCGCCTCTGCAGATTAAAAAAGCAATCTTCTTTAAAGATAAATCCGAAAATCCACGCACGGTCATATCCGCTGCGTCAAACAATTCAGCAAGACTGACATCTCCCGAGGATTCTCCGGATTCATACAGACTCATAGGCCGCATCTTCAGCCAGCTGAACCTGCCTGTCCCCGTATGATGGATTTCTTCCGTGCTTGCAGGCACCGCCGACCCGGTCAGAATATACAGACCGAATTTTCGCGCATGATCTACGGAAAATCGGATTGTATCCCACAATTTGGGAGCCAGCTGCCACTCATCAATCAGCCTTGGCTTTTCCCCCTCCAGCAGCGATTCCGGATCCGTATCGGCCCGCATCAGATTCTGACGGAGTCTGCTCGGCTCGTCCATATATAAAATGCTCGCAGCTGCCTGCTCTGCCGTTGTTGTTTTTCCGCACCATTTCGGTCCTTCTATCAGCACAGCACCCTTACTATGCAGCTTTTTTTGCAATATATCATCTGCAATCCGTTTCCTGTAGTTATTCATTTCATATTCCGCCTTTCATCGTATATTATGCCGCAGATTCCGTGTTCGGTCAATATTTGATTCCGCATTTGGCGTATTTTCGATTCCTAAGTTGGCTTTATTTTGATTCCTAACTTGGCCGGTTTTTGATTCCGTACTTGGCTTTAACGCTCTTCCGGTTTAAGGCTCCAAGCAGGTCTGTGCGTATTTCCCTGCATTGACAAAGCGCCGCAAAATGCGGATAATAGATATATAATGAAGAGGAGGATTTCCTATGCAGATTTGTTCCGAAAAAAACGGCGCGGCTCTTACCGTCCGGGTTTCCGGAGAGCTGGACATTCACACCGCCCCGGAGCTTGCCGACTATGTGGCGGCAAATCTCGGCGATGCCGCTGCATTGACGCTGGATTTTAAAGATCTGCGCTATATTTCCTCCGCCGGTATCCGCTCCGTTCTCAAGGCAGCCAAGGCCATGAAGGGCCGTGGACCGTTCTCCGTTGTTGAGGTGTGCCCTTTTGTAGCCGAGGTCTTCTCCACTGCGGGTCTCGATACCGTACTGGATATTCATAAGAGCCTATGAGGCGCATTTTCGGGCGCGCCGCAAACGATATTCCGGACAGTGTCCGGCTGGATTACGAGCAGCGTGCCAACAGGCTGCTTGCCATTGTGCAGATTCTGCTGTGCCCCTTTGCCGTTGCGGGCTACCTTATCTGCCTTGGCGACGAGGACTACCCCGCCTTTTATATCTTCTTTTTCTGTACAAATCTCCTGCTGCTGGGCATCGAATACATTCTCTGGCAGCTTCTGAAGAAGCACGGCAGAACGGCGGTGATGAAGTATGTGCTTCTTTTCAACCTGTCCCTGCTCTTCTCGGCCGTATGCTCCTTTGCGGATTTATATGCGGCGGTGCTCCTGTCTGCGCCCCTGCTCTTTTCCTGTATGTACGAGGATATGCGTGTTACGGCCTACGGTGTGGCTCTGAGCTTTGCCGGAGCCCTTCTTTCCGCTTATTTTTTCTGTACACTGCAGCTTGACTACGATTTAAACAGCGTTCTTTTGAAAGAGGGTGCGGCGGTAGTACTCACCAACCCTCTGGAGGATGCTGTTCTGGACTATATTGATACCGATCTCGTCCTCAGCCGGTATTTTTCCAACCGCATGCCGAACACGCTCACATGCCTTGCCGTTGTCAGCCTCATCGCCCTTTTCGTCACCTATATGGGCCGGCGGCTGATGCATTCCTTTATCGAGGCCAGGGTAAAGGAAACGGAGGGGCGCAAGGAGCTGGATATTGCCGCCCAGATTCAGTCCGGGCTCCTGCAGCAGGATTTTCATCTGGATGAAAGCGCGGATATCTTCGCCATGAACCGGCCCGCGCGGCTGGTCGGCGGGGATTTGTACGATATTTTCCGTGTTTCCGGGCATGCGCTTCTGTTCGTTATCGGAGATGTGAGCGGCAAGGGTGTGCCTGCGGCGCTGACCATGACGAGCGTTATGACCTGCATACGGGATTTTGCGGATATGGGGCTCGGCGTAAAGGATATTCTGTACCGGGTAAACAACCGTCTGGCCGCCGGAAACGAGGAATGTGTGTTTGTCACCGTCTGGCTCGGACTTCTCGATACAAGCAGCGGAAGGCTGACCTACTGCAGCGCCGGACATAACAGCCCCGTTCTAAAAACCGCTGCGGGAACGCAGTATCTGGACGGCGCGGCAGGCGTGGTTCTCGGTGCCTTCGAGGATTCGGAATATAAGGAGGAAACCCTCTTTTTCCGCCCCGGCGACACCCTCCTTCTCTATACGGACGGCATTACCGAGGCGCGCACCGCAGACGGAGAGCTGTTCGGAACCGCCCGTCTTCTTTCCCTGATGGCAAAGCTGCAATCCCCTACGGCAAAGGAATATGCGGAAAAGATTGATGCGGCCGTACAGGCGTTCATCGGAGAGGCAACACAGTATGACGATATCACGCTGACCGTGCTGCGGTATCTCGGCCGGCCGGAGCGGCATGCGGTTTTCCCGGCAGCGTATGAAGCCTATCCGCAGGCTGCCGCTTTTATAAAGGAAGCGCTCCGGGATTATCCCCGTATGCAGAGCGTGCTGCTGATTTTCGAGGAGCAGTTTGCCAACATTGCCTCCTATGCCTACCCCGGAAGTAAGGGGGAGGCGGCGGTTTCCCTTCGCTATGGGACTGCCGGCGTTACCCTGACTGTCTCGGATACAGGCATTCCCTTCAATCCTCTGGATGCGCCGGAAATAGACACCTCCCTTTCCCTGGAGGAGCGTCCCGTCGGCGGGCTCGGCATCCATCTTGTAAAACAGATGGCGGACGAGTTGACCTACCGCTATGCGGACGGCAAAAACATTCTCACCGCCGTGTTCCGGGATGCATAATCCCGCTCCCCTCCTTTGAGGGGATTTTTTATGTGAACTTTGCGCTGTTGCAGCGTTTTTTCCTTGAACTCGGGCGTAAGAGGAGATATAATGCAGTCTGTATATTTTTGAGCAGATATGCTTATTCGTTTTACGCAAAATTGCTGAAAAGGAGAAGCGGCGTTGTCCACACAGGCAGGTAACGGTTATCATATTCCCATCATGGTGAAGGAGGTTCTCTCCTGCCTGCAGCCCGAACGGGGCGGTATCTTCGTGGACGGAACCCTTGGCGGCGGCGGCCACGCAGAGGCGGTGCTCCGGGCGCTTCCGGCGGGCTCCCGGCTTATCGGCATCGACAGAGACAGGGAGGCGCTGGCAGCCTCCCGGGCGCGGCTTGCCTCCTTTTCGGGCAGCTTTCTTGCTCTGCACGGCAACTTCTTTGAAATGAAGGCACTGCTTTTTGAAAACGGTGTGCTCCGCGCGGACGGTATCCTGCTGGATTTGGGCGTTTCCTCCCATCAGCTGGATGAAAAGGAGCGCGGCTTTTCCTATATGGCGGATGCGCCGCTCGATATGCGCATGGACAGGACCGCCGCCTTCTCCGCCTACGATGTGGTGAACGGCTATTCCGTAGAGGATTTAAAGCGCATTTTTTGGGAATACGGGGAAGAAAAATTCTCCGGCCGGTGCGCGGAAGCCATCGTACGGGAGAGAGAGAAGGCGCCGGTACGCACCACGCTTGCTTTGGCCGATATTCTCAAGGGCGCCATTCCTGCGAAATTCCGGTATAAGGAGCAGCAGCATCCCGCCCGCCGCTGCTTTCAGGCCATCCGCATCGAGGTCAACCATGAGCTGGATGGTCTCGAAGAAGCGATACGGAGCGCGTTTGCCCTGCTCAACCCCGGCGGCAGGATGGTGGTGCTCACCTTCCACTCGCTGGAGGACAGAATCGTAAAAAATGTGTTCCGCTCTCTCGAGCATCCCTGCACCTGCCCGCCGTCTGCACCCATATGCATCTGCGGCAAAAAGCCGGCGGCCACGGTGCTTACCCGCAAACCGCTTGTCGCTTCCCCGGAGGAGCAGGCGGAAAATTCCCGCAGCACCTGCTGCAAGCTGCGCGCCGCCGAGGCGCTGTAAACGGAGTCAAGCCCTATGGAAGTATCCTTTGATACAGACAAACGTGGAAAGAACATTCCCCTTACGCGTATATATGTCCCCTATGCCGACAGGGACGAAGGCACGGACGAAGCAGCAGACCGTGACAGTCTCCGCCGTCCACGCCGCCTTTCCTTTGACGAGGCGGACGAAATCGTAGCCGAGGCGCCTGCCGCCCCGGTAAAAAAGGATCCTACACCGCTATATTCCTACATCCTGCTTGTGCTTACCGTCTTTATCATAGCCGGGTCGGCGATTCTGGCCATCTCCGGCAACGAAAAGGTGGCCAAGGTGCAGAAGCAGATTTATTCCCTGAATTCGGAAATCGATGAATACGAGGAAAAGATTTCCATGCTGAAGAAGGAGCAGAGCTCCCTCAACGACTACGCCACCATCAACAACGCCAACAAAAGCTCCGGCCGAATTATGAACTGGGAAGAGGATAAAACCGTATCCGGGCGGTAAGGCCGCCGGATCTGCGCATACAGTATGCCGAAAGACAATTCTCCGAAAAAGAAAAGAAAGCGTCTTGCCCGTCACAGGCGAAAGCTGGTCACCACCGGTGTCATTGCGGGTATCGCCATTCTTGTTCTCATAGGCTACCTTATCTATGTGGGCATCTACATGGGACCCACCTATACTGCCCTTGCGCAAAAGCAGTGGTCCAAATCCACCTCCTTAAAGGCGGACCGGGGCGATATACTGGACAGAAACGGCAATGTGCTGGCGGAGAGCTATACCACCTATCAGGTCTGCGCCAACCCCGGCTCTATCAGTACCCAGGACGACAGGGAGCGTATCGCCTCCATTCTCTCCGCCGTGCTGAACATCGACCGTGAAACCGTTCTTGCCAAGCTCTCCAAGCGCAGCAAGAGCACCGGTGAGCTTCTCTCGCAGGTAAAAATCAAGGACCAGGTAGAGGCAAGCGCCGTCCAGCAGCTGAGCTCCTATCAGCTGGAAAGCGGCGGTGAAATCAGTACCTATACGGATGTAAAGCGTAATTACCCCGAGGGCGAGCTTTTTGCCCAGCTCCTCGGTTTTACGGATATCGACGGCAACGGCCAGACCGGCATAGAGATGACCTATAACAAATATATCTCCGGCACGGACGGCAAGCGGGTAGTGGAGACGGACCGCCGCGGCAACGCCATAGAGGGCGGTGAAGAGGAATATGTGGCCGCCGTTGCGGGCGGTACGGCCAGCCTTACGGTGGATACCCCCGTGCAGCAGTATCTGGAAACGGCGCTCAAGCAGGCGATTGCGGATACCAACGCCCAGTCCGCCTTCGGCGTTCTTCTGGACCCGCAGACCGGGGAAATCTACGCCGTCGGCACCGCGCCCACCTTTGACCCGAACAATCCGCCCCGGTCCGATGCCCTCGCCCTGCTGGACCTCTCCCGCCAGCGTGCCGCCACGGATACCTTTATTCCCGGCACCCTGTTTGAGGGGATTACGCTGGCCGCCGGTCTCGACTCCGGCGCCATTTCGGCCGGTACGCGCTTCAACTGCACCAAAAATATGAAAATTGATGGCGAAACCGTGCGCTGCCTCTACAATACCTATCATAAGTCCGAGTCCTTAAGCGAGGCGGTAAAGCAGAGCTGCTCCGAGGCATTTATGTCCATGGCACTTTCCATGGGCAAGGATACCTTCTATAAGTATCTCTATGCCTTCGGCTTCGGCGAAAGCACCAAGTCCGGTCTTACGGGTGAAACCTCCGGCACGATTACCCATAAAAAATATATCCGGGATCCCGAGCTGGCCGAAATGAGCCTTGGCAGCGGCATCACCGTTACCGGCATGGAGATGGCCGTTGCCTATGCGGCCTGCATCAACGGCGGCAAGCTCTTAAAGCCCTATGTCATCAGCAATATCACCGCAAGCAGCGGCGAGGTTGTGCTGGAAAATACCTATACCGTTTCCGGTGAGCCGATTACCGCCGAAACCAGCGACCGTCTCCGCTCCCTCTTTACCACCGTGGTGACCGACGGCAACGGCAAATCCGCCGCGGTTCCCGGCTATTCCGTGGGCGGCTACCCCGGCATGGGCTTCAAGCTGGACGACGACGGCAATGTTTCCAATACCCGTATGGTCTGCTCCTTTGTGGGCTTTGCCCCTGCGAATAAGCCCCAGTACCTGTGCCTGATTATCATCAACGAGCCGGAGGTGCCCGTAAGCTACGGCATCACCCTCACCGCGCCCTATGTGCAGTATGTTCTTTCCGAAACTCTCACCTACTACGGTGTGAAGGAGGACCTCAACGCCAACAATCGGGCCACCGTGCCGAATGTGCTCGGCATGACCGTGGCGGATGCGGCGGCGGCGCTGAAGCAGGAGGGTCTCTCCGCAAAATACATCGAGGGTGAGGGAGCTGCCTCCGTACAGCGGCAGTATCCGCCCGCCGGGCAGGTAGTGGCCACGGACAGCACGGTCACGCTGTATACCGCCTGGACCACCTTCCAGGGGGAGGAAACAGAGATTGAATATGTTAAGATGCCGAAGGTAATCGGCAAAAACCGGATAGATGCCCTGGATGCGCTGACAAAGGCCGGGCTTGTGATGGACTATGACAGGTCCTTAAGCTACGGCACCGTATCCGCCGCCGAGTATGAGGAGGGCTATTCCCTTCCCAAGGGCAGCACCGTCCGGGTGGAGTTTACCTATACCGAAGAATAGAGGAAATTCCTGAACAGGAGAACAGCATGCTTCTTTCTACCATTGCGAAAGATTTAGGTCTTTCCTATACCGGAGCAGACACGGACATTGTTTCCGTGGAATACGATTCCCGCGCGGTACGCCCGGGCAGTCTCTTCTGCTGCCTCAGAGGCGAAATCACCGACGGACACCGCTTTGCCGCCAAGGCTGCCGAAAGCGGAGCCGCTGCCCTGCTCTGCGAGCACCGGGTGGATGTGCCGCTGCCGCAGCTGATTGTGCCCGACGGGCGGGAGGGCATGGCGCTTGTCTCCGCCTGCTTCTACGGGCATCCGGAAAAGGAAATGCGGCTTTTTGCCGTAACCGGCACCAACGGAAAGACCTCCACCACCTATATGTTCAAGTCCGCCGCCGAGGCGGCCGGGCATACGGTGGGTCTTATCGGCACGATACAGAACCTTATCGGCGATACGCCCGTGTATACCGAGCGCACCACACCCGAATCCCGGGATTTGTTTGCCCTGCTCCGGCGCATGGCGGATGCCGGAGTCGATACCGTCATCATGGAGGTATCCTCCCATGCCCTCGTGCAGCAGCGGACGGCAGGCCTCCCCTTTGCGGCGGGCGTGTTCACGAACCTGACACAGGATCACCTCGATTACCATAAAACCTTTGAAAACTACCGGGCCGCCAAGAAAAAGCTGTTCTATCAGTGCGGCAGGGCGATTCTGAACCGGGACGATGGGGCCTTTTCCTATATGGCGGAAGCCCTTCCCTGCCCCGTGGAAGCCTTCGGTCTCGGCGCAGACAATACCTTCTATGCGGATAACATTGCCATCACGCCCCACGGAGCCGGCTTTACGCTGCACACCCCGGAGGGCAGCGCCGCCATCCGCCTGCAGATTTCCGGGCTTTTCTCCGTCTACAACGCTCTCGGCGCCGCAGCGCTCTGCCGTGCGGCAGGCATTTCCCTTGCCGATACCGCCGCAGGGCTGAACGCGCTGCCCGTTGTTTCCGGGCGGCTGGAGCAGGTGCGCGCCGGAGAGCTGCCGTTTACGGTCTATGTGGACTATGCCCATACGCCGGATGCTCTTGTCAATGTGCTCAAAGCCGCCCGTTCCTTTACAAAGGGGCGCCTTATCTGCCTTTTCGGCTGCGGCGGAGACCGGGACCATGCAAAACGCCCGCTGATGGGGCAGGCCGCAGGGCAGTACAGTGATTTTGTCATCGTCACCACGGACAACCCCCGCAGCGAGGACCCGATGGACATCATCCGGGCGGCGGAGGCGGGCGTTAAGGAAACCGGCACACCCTATACCGTCATTTGCGACAGGCGGGAGGCCATCCGCGCCTGTATAGAAATGGCCCGGGCGGGCGATGTGGTCATGCTTGCGGGCAAGGGGCATGAAACCTATCAGGAAATCCGGGGTGTCCGGCACCATTTTGACGATAAAGAGGAGGCCGCGCGCTGTATGCGGGAAAGGCTCTGATGACAGCGGGGACAGGTGCCTGCTTTTCCGCGGCGGCCGCGTGTCTCACGGTGCTGATACTGCGGCTTCTGTTTAAGGGCTTTTTGGAGCGGGAGGATATGCCGCCCGCAGGCGGTATCCTGTTTTTGCTGGGGCTGACGGTGGGAACGCTCTTTTTTGCGGATGCCTCCACCGGCGGCGCCCTGCTTGCGCTTCTCATTACGGCGGGCGCGGCAGCCACCGGCTTTGCGGACGATGTGGTTCGCAGCCGCAGCCAAAAGGGAAACGGACTTCCTCCGTGGCTGCTGCTGCTGCTTGTTTTGCTTCTGTGCGTTTCGGCCTCCCTGTATCTCGGTCTGTCCGAAAATCCGGGAAGGGAACAGCGGCTGCCTGCAGGCGGTGCCACGGCTTCCCTGCAGGGCTGGTATATGCTTCTGTGCCTGCCGCTGCTGCTGCTCCGCTTTTACGGGCAGGAAAAGCTGTATGCGCCGCTGGGACTCGGCGCCGTATCCGCCGCCATGGAGCTTGTCTTCTTTGCGGTTGTTTATCTCTGTATGGCTGGAACCGGCGTTTTAAAAAGCGCCGTACTGCCGAAATATGCGCAGAGTATGACCGTTTTCTGCGCAAGTGCTGCGGGAAGTCTCCTCGCGCTGATGGTCTTCCCCGCTCCGGATGCTTTTTTACACCCCGGGCGCGGGCTGTCCTTCGGTCTGGCGGGGGCTTTGTCCATGGCATTGCTAAGCTCCGGTCTGCTGCTGCTTGCTCCCTTTGCGGCTCTTTGGCCCTTTGCCGGCGCCGTCTATGCGCTGTATGCTTTTATCCGGCGTAAAAAGGATAAAAATACGGAGCGGCCGCTGCTGCTTTCTGAGCGGTTCGCCGTCTCCGGCGCAAGCGAAAAAAAGCTGTTTGATGCTGTCCGCTGGCTTTCCCTGCTCTCTCTGCTGGCGGGACTGGTGCTGTATATGCTATAATATTTTGTCTGGAGGTGTTTCGTATGGAATGTATGGAAAAGAAAACGGCTCTGATTGTCGGCATGGCAAAGAGCGGCATTGCGGCCGCCCGTCTTCTGTATGAAAAGGGGTACCGCGTTATCATCAACGATATGAAGCCCGAAATCAAGGGGCTGTTCGATGCCCTCAGCGGCATGGCGTATGAGGTTCGCCTCGGCGATGACCCCATGGACCTTCTGGACGATGTGGACCTTCTTGTCCCCAGCCCCATCATTCCCATGACAAAGCCCTTCATCGTAGAGGCGAAGCGGCGGGGTATCGAGGTCATCTCCGAAATCGAGCTCGGCTACCGGTATTCGCAGGCGGAGTTTGTCTGTATCACCGGAACCAACGGAAAAACCACCTGCACCGCCCTGACGGGCGAAATCTTCAAGGCGGCCGGCCGGCATACCTTTGTGCTCGGCAACATCGGCGTAGCCATCTCCGCCCATGCGCTGGAAACCCGCCCCGGAGATGTGGTGGTGGCGGAAACCGCCGCGCTGCAGCTGGAGGGCAATGTCCGTTTCCACGCCGTATCGGCCGGTGTCTGCAACATCACGCCGGACCATCTTGACCATTTCGGCACGATGGAGAACTATATCGAGGCCAAGGCCATGATTCTCAAAAACCAGACTGCGGAGGATACGGCTGTTCTCAATTGGGACGATTCCGTTGTCCGCGCCTTTGCCGCCCGCACACCCGCAAAGGTACTCTACTTCTCCCGTAAGGAGGAGGTGCCCGCCGGTATGTTCCTCCGGGGCGATACCCTCATCTTCCGGGACGGGGACAGGGAATTCCCCCTCATGGACAAAAAGGACATCTATATTCCCGGCAACCATAATCTGGAAAACGCCATGCTCTGCGCCCTGCTTGCCCTCTCCCGCGGCATTGCGCCGGAAATCATCGCCGAAACGCTGCGTACCTTCAAGGGTGTGGAGCACAGAATAGAGTTTGTCTGCACCCGCAGCGGCGTGGACTATATCAACGACAGCAAGGGTACCAACCCCGATTCCACCATCAAGGCCGTAGAGGCGATGAAAAAGCCCACCGTGCTGCTTTTGGGCGGCTTTGATAAGCACAACGAGTTTGACGGCGTATTCGAGGTCTGTCCCGGCCGTGTAAAGGCCTTTGTTGTTCTCGGCGCCACAAAGGAGAAAATTCTCGCCGCCGCAGAGAAGGCCGGTATGCTGTCCCTCTGCCATACGGCGGACACCTTCAGGGAGGCCGTGGACATGGCGCGGGATCTGGCCGTCCCCGGCGATACGGTGCTTCTCTCCCCCGCCTGCGCCAGCTGGGATATGTTCCCGAACTATGAGCAGCGCGGCCGTGATTTTAAAGAGATTGTGAGAGCGTACAAATAATGGCATCGCAGCAGGAGCAGCCGAAAAAAATAAAGATATACAGAACGCAGTCCGGCCATCTGGATTTTTCCATTCTGCTGGTTGTGACGGCGCTGTGCGCCTTCGGGCTTGTGATGGTCTTTTCCTCCAGCTATTATTATGCGCTGTATACCTTCAGCGACGGCTATTACTATCTCAAGCGTCAGGCTATCTATATGCTCATTGCCTATCCCGGCATGCTTCTGGTTTCACGAATCAATTTCCGGTTCTGGAAAAGGATGAGTCTTGCGGCTCTGGGCGTATCGGTGCTGCTGCTCGTAGGCGTGCTTCTGTTCGGCGCAGAGCTCAACGGCGGCAAGCGCTGGCTCTACATCGGGCCGATTTCCATACAGCCCTCGGAGGTGGCCAAGTTCGGTCTGATTTTCTATATGTGCGCCTACATGGCGGACCACCGGCGGGAGATGCGCTCCTTTACCAAGGGCCTTCTGCCAATGCTGGGCGTTATCGGTATCGTATGCTTCCTCATCTTCCTGCAGCCCAACATGTCCATGGCCGTGATTGTTGCCGCCATCGGCGGTATACTGCTGTACCTCGGCGGCGCGGATTTGAAGTTTATCTTCGGTATCATCATCGTCGGTGTCATCCTGTTTATCGTGCTGGCTCTGTCCGCGGACTACCGTGTGGCAAGAATTACCTCCTTCAGAAACCCCTTTGCGGATGCGAAGGGTACCGGCTATCAGCTCATCCAGTCCCTCTATGCCATCGGCTCCGCCGGGTGGTTCGGAAAGGGACTCGGCAACAGCTACCAGAAGCTTTTGTACATGACCTACGGCGAATCGGACTTTATCTTTGCCATTCTGACGGAGGAGTTCGGCATCGTTGGCGGGATTGTGATTATTCTCTGCTATGCCTGGATTGTATTTCGGGGACTGAAGGCGGCCATGCGCTGCACCAATCCTTTCGGAAGCCTGATGGCGGCGGGTATTTCCATCGTTTTCGGCATGCAGGTTTTCAGCAACATCGCCGTGGTTACGGGGCTGGCCCCCACCACGGGACAGCCGCTGCCCTTTATCTCCGCCGGCGGCACCTCCCTCATCATCTTTATGTTTGCTATGGGTATTTTGCTGAATATTACAAGAGAAACAACGGGGCTGAACGGTTAACGCATGGCGTTCGGCAGGCACCCGGAAAAGCCGCGGCATAAGGACCCGGACTATATCGATATCTTTGCGGAAGACGATGACGGCTCTCCCGTTGTTTCCGTGTCCCTGTTCGATGATGACGAGGACGCGTCCACCCGGCCTGCCAAAAAATCCGCCAAAAAGAAACAGAAAGGCGCTGCGCCCAAGCCGAAGGCTCCCGCGCCCCGTATAAAAGCAGAGCGTTCCGCCGTTTATACGCCGGAAACGCAGGAAGAAAAAGCTGCCGTTCAGGAAGCGGTGCCGGATGCGGACGAAAGCCGTGTACAGTCCTTCCTCCACGCCCATTTTACTTTCCCGGAAAGGGATGAAAATGAAGATAAGCTTCCGCCCGTCCATGAAGC